>Ga0078972_1000390_pt1 | contig 181102 bp, 176 predicted proteins | sample YelNatPaOPGAMG01_FD_67568 | JGI IMG/M metagenome (GOLD analysis project Ga0078972, IMG submission 67568) | Hot spring thermophilic microbial communities from Obsidian Pool, Yellowstone National Park, USA - OP-RAMG-01 (SPADES assembly) (version 2) | ecosystem: Environmental > Aquatic > Thermal... | reverse complement strand
AAGGCGGCGGCTGGAAGACAGGTTCTGAAGTCGGCCCCGGCAGAAACGGCCGTAAGTATGTGCCCCCTATGGGCTTTAACCGTACCTGCAAGATCCCCCGGGAAGTCATGTACACCCCGGAACTGCAGATCGAATGGGCCGCCATGCTCTTAAGCGGGGACTTGGCCGCCAGGCTCCAGCGCTACAATACGGCCTGGTACAAGGACCATTACATCCAGAATGTTTTGGCCCTGAAAAAGCAGTTGGAGTGGGAGGCCAGATACCTGATAAGCATCTCCGGCAAGCCGGCAGGCAGAGAAGCTTCGTAAGAACTGCGAAGCAAGCTCCTCGCCTTTTTAACCAGAAACCTTAACTTCCCAAGGGCGCGTCCCCATTCCTGGGGGCCGCCCTTGAGCTATGGAACTTGCCCGTCTGTCTCACAGTCCATGAATCAGCAGGTCTTTGGGGGCTATGCCCTTGAATTGCTTCCCCAGACTTGGGGAACCTGCCAGGGCCTTCAGAAGACAGTCTGACTGGACCTTACCGGGCGCTCTTTACGACCAAAACCGGGCAGGTCGCCTGGCCGATGACCCGTTCGGCGACGCTCCCCATGAACAGGCGCTTCAGGCCGGTTTGGCCGCGGCTCCCCATGATAATCAGGTCCGCCTCTTTGGCCGTGGCCACCTGGATGATGGCAGCTTCGGGGCGGCCGCCAGGGGTCAGGGGAATGAGGGGAATGTCCTGCCGTTTGGCTTCTGCGGCCAGCTTCCGGATGATGGTCTTGGCCTGTTTGGGGTCCAATTCGCCATAACTCGCAGTCACTGCGGTGAGTTGGCCCCCGGTTCGCCGGGCGACCTCGAGGGCTGCCTGAAAGGCCTCGTGGCTGGCGGGGGAGCCGTCGCAGGCCACCAGGATTTTGTTCAAGGACAGGACGGCGTTGCGGGGGACCACCATGACCTTATGCGGGGTGGAGCCGATAACCCGGGCGGTGACGCTCCCCACCAGCAGCCGTTCGAGGCCGCTTTTACCCCTCCGGCCCATGATGATGAGTTGGGGGTGGATATCATCGGCCGCCGCCAGGATCTCGCCGTAAACCGGAGACCCGGTTTGAAACCTGGTCTCCACGTCCAGCCCCTGCTGGACAGCTTCCTGTTTTCTCTGCTCCAGGTGTTCCCGGGCCGCTTGTTCCCTGAGTTCCCAGAACTCCTGGCTTATCGCGGGGGTTATACCCAGGGCATCAGGCTGGGAGTACTCGACATACGGCAAAAATTCCAGGGCGTAGAGGAGAAAGATACGGCTGCCGCAGGCCCGGGCCAGGTCAAACGCCGCCTTTACGGCGCCCTGGCTGGCCGGTGAATCATCGGTACACACCAGAATTTTTTCAAGGGGGAAGGGGCAGGGAAGGGTGGGCTCCATGTCAACTCTCCTGTCTCAGAGAAATGTTCGCCCAAGGTTGGTCAACCTGCATAATGGTAGCCCTTCCTTGTGGTTTCCGCAATAAAAAGGAACTATTGTCAAGGGGAGAAGGGCCAGGGAGCGGCGGGAAGGTCCTTAGCCTCCTCACCCGCCAACTAGCAGGTCCGGCGCTTTACGACCAGAACCGGACAACGCGCCCGGCCGATGATATGCTCGGTGACGCTCCCCAGAATGAGGCGTGTAAGGGCCGTCCGGCCATGGCTCCCGAGGATCAGGAGATCGGTTCCCCGCGCCTGGGCCGCCTGGATAACGGCTTCGCCCGGATTACCCTGCAGCAATAAGGTGTCCAGGGGAACCCCTTCCCGGTCGGCCTCGCCCTGCACCTTCTGCAAAACTTCCTGCATTTCCCGCAACTCCGGGTCGCTCTGGGCCACACTCACCGCCAAGAGATGACTGAACCAGGCTTTTGACAGACAGAGAGCTTCCCGCCAGGCCGCTTCGCTGCAAGGGGAATGGTCGATGGCCACCAGAAGCCGTTGCAAGGTGAGAGGAGGGTTCTGCGGCACGACCATGACATTGAAGGGACTGAGGGGCACAACCCGGGCCGTTTTGCTCCCCATGAGCAGTCCCGCCAGCGCCGTGCGGCCGCGTCTCCCCATTACAATAATATCTGGCTGCAGCCTTTCCGCTTCTGCCAGGATGATCCGGTGAACCGCTTCTCCCTGGCGCACCAGGATCTCGGTTGCCAACCCCTGGGCCTCAGCCCGCAAGACCATGGCCTGCAGGCTGCTCCGGGCTTCCTTTTCCCAAGCGGGGAGGGAGTCGATGGCCTGGCTGGCAAACGCCGGGTTGCACTCCAGCACCAGGAGCCAGGAAATCCGGCACGGCCTCCGCCGGGCCAGAGCGAAAGCCGCCTCCACGGCCCCCTGGGAGGCTGGCGATCCATCCGTGCACACCAGGAGATTACAAGGTTGGGCGGTGGAACAAACAACAGTCATGGTCTGGTCTCCTGGAAGAAAAAGATGCCAACAACGGTCCCTTTTTTACCATAAACCTGCTCTGGTGCCCCAGCCTTATAGAATAGCATGGTTCATCAAGTGAAAAAGCTTGTCAACGATGATTTCATAATACATGAGGCATTCTTTTCGGGTTGAGGGCGGACGAGAAGAATAACGTGGTTTGGCGGAAGTTAAATCGTCATTGAATGGTGCGGACAGGTCTGTTATCATTCCCAGGCTTATGATATAGTACCCAAAATTATGTCTATGCCTTTGGGAGATAAGGAGATCACCTGATGGCGGAAAACCGGTTCACGTATGTTATAAGATGCCCCTTAAAAGGGGTTTGCCATGGTAAAGAAGGGGGAAGGTTTGTGATGCGGAAGACCATCATCCCGGCTGTTGTTGTTCTGGCGTTGGTCTCAAGTTGGCCCACCCTTTCTGAAGGGGCGGGTTTCGCCTTGATACAACAGGGCACGGCGGCCATGGCCCAGGGCAATGCCTTTGTCGCCGAGGCCGATGACCCCTCGGCCATCTATTATAATCCTGCCGGCCTTAACCAGTTAAAGAAGCCGCAATTATATGTGGCAACCTTCCTTAACCGGCCCGACCGGCAATTCCATGGCTCAGACGGGGACTTTTCCGTAACGCGCCCCCGTTTTTACGAATCAGCTTCCTTCTTCCTGGTATTCCCCGCCAATGACCGGGTAGCCCTCGGCCTGGGATATTTCTCGCCTTTCGGCATGGGGACGGATTGGCCGGCGAGTTGGACCGGCCGCTATATCACCACTTATTCCCGGCTCAAGACTTACAACGTCAACCCGGTTATTTCTCTAAAGCTCATGGACAATCTCTCCGTTGCCGCCGGGGTGGACCTCTTGTGGTCTGATGTCAGGCTCAGACGAAACACCCCCCTGCTGCCGCTCGTTGACGGGAAATCCGATTTGTCCGGTGTTGGCAATGGCATAGGAGCCAATTTCGGATTATTGTATGAACCTCTCCAGGGAGTAAAATTCGGACTGTCCTACCGCTCCCAGGTCTTTGTGCACCATTCCGGAGAACTGCAGTTGTCGGTACCCGCCTTTGTGCGCGGCGTGCCCCGGAATGTTGATGGTTCGGCGGACATTGTCTACCCGCCCTCCCTCACCTTCGGGGTGTGCGTCAACCGTTTTTCACCCTTTACTTTCGACTTCGATGCCACCTGGACAGGCTGGTCCACCTATGACGGCCTTGAGTTAAAGCTCAGCCGATTCGTTCCCCTCAGCGGCTACCCCGTCAATTCCATCTTTTTTGAGAAGAATTGGCACGATGCCTGGGCCCTGCGCTTCGGGGCCAACTGGCAGATGAAGGATAATATCAAGCTCAGGGCCGGCTATACCTTTGACATGACCCCGGTGCCGAACTCCACCCTCGAGCCCCAGGTGCCGGACTCCAACCGCCATGTCTTTGCGGTGGGAGGTGACCTGAAGATCAAGCGGCTGACTCTGGGGATCGCCTATAACTTCATCCTGAATGAACCTCGTTTTAAAGACAACACCTTTACCATCAACGGGCTGCCGTTGCCCAATGAGTTTCAAGTGAACGGCAAATATCAGAGCACGACCCATACCCTGGGCCTGAGTTCGCGCCTCGAATTTTAACGGCAGGCGGAGCAAGGCAGACGGATGGTGCCTGACCCGGAAAGGCAAAAGAACGGCAGGGAGGCTCATCCTTTCCAGGTCAGGCCAGGGTGGCCCGGAAGACCGCCATCTCGTCCAGCACTTCTTCCAGGACCCGGACGCCTAAGCCGGGACCGGCAAGGGGCAGCCCCACTCCACCCCGGCCGAACGCCACCGGTTCCTGAACCGGGTCCCGGGTGAGGAGAAAGGGGGCGAAAGAGCCCTCCAGGTAAGTCAGGGGACCCTGGGTGAAAGCGAAGTGGCGCCCGGCTGCGGCCAGGATGCTGGTTTCCCCGACCTGGCAGCCGAGCTGGCAGCGGATTCCCGCGGCTGCGGCGGCTTCCTTGATGCGGATGGCGCTGGTGATGCCCCCCATTTTGGACAGCCGCAGGTTAAACATTCGACAGGCATGAAGCCGGATGAGCCTGTGGGCGTCTTCCAGGGTGCAGACGGACTCATCCGCCATAACAGGGATATCAAGAGCTTCCTGCACCTGGCGCAGGCCCTCGAAGTCCTCCTTGGGCACCGGCTGTTCCACCGCACTGATGCGAAACCGGGCCATTTCCCGCAGGCGGACGATGGCCTCGGCCGCACTCCAGGCGCCGTTGGCATCCACCCGCACGTCAACTTCTTCACCCAGCTCAGTGCGGGCCTGGGTCAGGGTCTCGAGATCAGTATCCTCCCCCACTTTGAGCTTGACAGAGCGCATACCCTGGCTCCGCACCAGGTGGAGGAACTGGGTTAACCGGGGCCCGGCGGCCAGCGGCAGCACGGCGCTGTAAATGATGCGGTCCTGAATCCTGGGGCCGAAAAAGTCGGACAGGGGTTGTCTCCAGGTTTGGGCGGCCGCGTCCAGCCAGGCGGTCTCCAGGGCGCAAAAGGCTCCGGGGGCGGTGGCCACGGCACACTGGTCCTGGAGCAGGCTCAGGGAGGAATGGAGCGTGGGGGGCGAAACCGCCGGGAATCGCAGAATGGCTGGCCCTGCGTGGCGCTGCAAAAAGTCCAGGCTGGCCTGCAGGGATTCCCCGGTGACAAAATCCCGGGGAATGCCCTCGCCGTAGCCGGAAATGCCCTGATCGGTGGTGAGGCGCACCACCAGGTTGTCGGAGCTGGTATGGGTGGCCAGCTTATGCTGAAACGGGTACCGGAACTTGCAGTTCAGGTGCCAAATGTCCACTTTCTTGATGATCATGACTATCCTCGGGGTCCAGGTCGAGCATCTGCCCGAACTTTTTCCATTGATACCAGTGGGCCGGATCAGCCTGAATAGAAGTCTCCAATACTTTAAGGCAGGCTTTCCCGGGGGCTTCACCCTCAGAAGGATCATTGAGCACGGGGGTAAGATTCAACGTATATCTTTTCCTGCCATTTCTCTGCATAAGCGCCGAGACCACCGGCGCGCCGGAACGTTTTTGCAAGATATCCAGGGTCTTGTCACCTGTCAGGTGACTGTTTAAAAACGTCACCGTGCTTCCCGGGGAGGGGCGCCACTCGTCGAACTCATCGCACTCGGTAATGAGAATACGGCCGCTTTTCAGGGCCTTAATGGCGGCCACAAAAACGTTGCCATCTTCAGGATCAACCAGTTGCAGGCCCACCGCTTCAGCCCGCTGATGCAAGGATTTTTTGAGGCGGTTGGTTTGGAAACGGCAGATCATGGTAGTCGGGTAGCCCCGCACCGCCAGAGCGCCGGGCAGGAACTCCACGGCGCCGTAATGTCCCGTTACCAGGATGATTCCCCGGCCTTGGGCCAGGATCGCTTCCAGTTCCTCCTGCCCATTCAGTTTGATACGGTTTCTTAAGAACTTCAAGAGCCTGGGGAAATTAGAGTACGCCACAAAGAGTTTTTCATGATAATGGTCAATGATCCCCTGAAATGCATTTTTGACAAGAGATCGCAATGAACCTGGTTCCAGGTCTGCCCCAAACGTGTGTCTGATGGTGGCCCGAATCAGATTCTTTTCTTTGGCCTTGAAAAAGTAATACAATTTGCCGATCTGGGTCAGATACCACCTCGAGACCCAGAAGGGCAGAAATCTGAATAAAAAGACATTGAATCTGGCCTGGCAGAATTTGCTGAGGTTCAGGGAAAACTTCCATGAGATTTTGATACCCGGCAGCATGATTACATCCTCCTTGCAATAAGTTCTCGGTAATTATATGACCTTGTTAAATTTCTCATTTTTTGCGGAACCTGTGTTCCTGGGAAGGGGAGCGATGACAGGGTATATTTCCCTTGCCTGACCCTGGAAAGGGAGGTAAGATGTTCGCTTGTGTATCAGGAGAACCCTGAGCCTTAAGGCTAAAGGTAACCATGGGTTATGAGTGATGGTTACACCAACCTTATAAGGAATACCCGGACATTTGTCAACAAAAACCCCTGTGAGACCATAAAATTTTCCTGACCACGGATTGTCTTTTTACTACCCGGAATCGTTAGCGAAATAACCTCCGCAGTCAAGCCTGATCCCTGGAAAATGCCGCCGTTTCGGGGGCTTTGACCCTGCCTGGCGGGAGTCTTGGCCCATATATTGCAAAGAAAAATGGGCGAAGGCGAACCACCCGTTCCACAAGATAACAAGCCAGGCATGAAGAATTGAGGTTTTTCTCCACGATATGGTAAACTTATTGGGAAAGAAGAAAGTTTCGGTTGCAACCGGAACCAATCAACCATATGCTGAGGGAAAGAGGTTGATCCCAAATTTTTCTCAGGATTCCCCCTAATCACTCATGGATGTTCGCCCCGGAGAAGCGGGAGGCAACCAGACACGCCGGGATAAAGCCTGAATCGGCAGGCGCCTGCATACTCTTATGGAACAGCATCACAGCTGCGTAAACACCCGGGCCATTATTGAATATTTCCAGGAAAAGGCTCCCGAGGAATTACCCCGGCTCTTTTCCGGCTTGGGGCCGGAAATCGAACAATTGCCGGACCCCCTGGAATTCCTGATGGAGATCAACAATTGGGTGTCCAGCGATGTGGTTATCAGGATGTTCAAAAATGCCCGGGAGATTACCGGGGACAACGAGATCGCCTTTAAAATAGGGTTTGATTCCGCAGCCCGGAAAAAACTGGGCTATATTCAGCGCATCATTCTTTTTGCCTATCGGAACCCCAAACGCACCCTGAGGCAGTTGCAAAAAATCAACGATAAATTCAACCGGAACAAAATCGTCGATCTGGTGGAGACCACCCGGGACCGCGCCGTGGTCCGCCTCCACTGGTTTCAGGAGATTCCGGCCACCGCCGATTTTTGCTTGTTCAATAAAGGAATTTACACCGGCATTCCCACGATCTGGAACCTGCCGCCCGCTATCCTGGATGAAACCAAGTGTTATTTCAAAGGTGACGACTGCTGCGAATACCACCTCACCTGGGCCAAACGCTATTCCCTGAAGGATACCATCCTCAACCTTTTTGTGCCGTGGCGGGCTTTAAACTATACCATCGAGGAGCTGGAAAAAGATAAGGAGCTTCTCAAAAAGAAGTTCACCGAGATTCACGTCCTAAACATCGAGCTCGGAGAAAAACTGGCCGAGCGCCTGAGATTGCAGGCGCACCTCCAGGAAAGTGAGGCAAGGTTCCGCAACCTCCTGGAATATATCCCTGAAGTGGCTGTCAAGGGTTATACCATCGACGGCACCGTGCGCTATTGGAACAAGGCCAGCGAACAGCTCTATGGTTACACGGCCGAGGAAGCAATAAACAAAAATTTAAGGGACTTGATCATCCCGCCGGACATCAAGCAGAATTTCGACAAACTTCTCCGGATAGGGGCGCGCGCCACCCGCTCTGGCGAGTTTCTGCCTTCAGGGGAAATTTATCACCTGACCAAAAACGGCAACTTAATTCCGGTTCACGTCATCAACACGGTAGTTTGCCTGGAAGGCAGCGACCCCCTCCTGTTTTGTATCGCAGTAGATCTGAGAGAGCGCAAAAGGGTGGAGGAAGAACTCAAGAATTACCGGGACCATCTGGAAAAGCTGGTGGCAGAGCGCACCGCCGAACTTACCATGGTAAATCTGCAACTCCAGGAGGAAATTCAGGAGCGCCGGCGTACGGAAGGAGCCCTGCGGGAAAGTGAAGCCCAGTTCCGCACCGTCTTCGAGGGCGCCCCGGTCGGGGTGGGGCTGGTAAGTCTGGATTGGGAATTCATCGATATCAACCTGGCCTTTATGGAGATGCTGGGCTTCAGCCTGGAGGAGTTACGCCAAGTCGGTTTGGAAAACATCCTGCATCCCGATGACCTGCCCGCAGCCACCGCGTTTTTTCAGGAAATGAAGGAGGGAAAACGGGATTTCTACCAGCGGGAAGGGCGCTACCGCCGGAAGGATGGCACCTGGATGTGGGGCCAGGTCAACGTTTCCGCCATCCGGGATGAATCCGGGAAACTTTTGTTTGCGGTGAGCATGCTGGTGGACATCACCCAGGAGAAAGCCGCCCAAGCGGAAATCAGCGCCTACCAGGAGCGCCTCCGGGCCCTGGCTTCCGAACTATCCCTGACGGAAGAACGGGAGAGGCGCCTCCTGGCCGCGGATCTCCATGACCATATCGGCCAGATTCTGGCCCTGGCCCAGATCAAGCTGGGCGCCATGCGCCAGGAGGCCTCTTCCCCCGAGGCCCAGGCCGCGGTCACGGAAGTCCGGGATTACATCGGCCAGGCCATCCGGTACACCCGCTCCCTGACCTATGAATTGGGCCTGCCCATCCTTTATGACCTGGGCCTGGAAGCCGCCCTGGAGTGGCTGGCCGAGCAGATGAACGAACAACACGGTCTCGAAGTCCGGGTTCACCGGGACCAGGAGGCCAAACCCCTGGGAGAAGCCGCCCGGGTGCTGGTCTTTCGAGTGGTCCGGGAGCTTCTCACCAACGTCGTCAAACATGCCCACGCCAGCAAGGTGGACATTACCATTGACAAGCGGGGCTCCTGTCTGCACATCCAGGTGGTGGACGACGGGGTCGGCTTCGAGATGGCGGAATCGGGCCCCCGGACCGGCAAGTCTTCGGGCTACGGCCTGTTCAGTATCAGGGAGCGTCTGACCTCCCTGGGCGGCGTCGTGAAGATCAATTCCCAGCCGGGTCAGGGCACCCGGGTTGCCATCACTGTTCCCCTGGAACAGCAGGAAGCGGTTATGAATTAACCGGTTTTTTCCCGTTTCCGTTTGGCTAACGGCTCATAACCCCTCAAAAACTTTCGTCACTTTCATTTTTAATGCATTTTCTGGCCCGGATTTTTCGATTATGATGAAGGAAATTCTTCCGGAGGCGGTTCATGCACCAATCAGCCGATGGGTCCAAGGGCGGCAGTTTCATGTTGGGGCGGTTTTTCCGTCAAAAAACGTCTTTAAATCTGCTCGGTCTTCTCCTTGCAGCAGGGTTGGCAGGATTATGGTCCTGTCCCCGGCTTCATGCCACGCCGACTCCACCTTCGGCCTTTAATCCGGAAAAAAATTTTACCATCACGAACATAGAGCCGCGGGCGGCCCAGGAAGAAGTCAGGATTACCTTCAGCCAGCCCGTGCCGCTGGATATCCTTCAGGCGTATCTGACCCTTCTGCCCCGGGTCAAATTGGACTGGTCCCGCTCCAAGGTGAGTCCTGAGGGAGTCCTGACTCTCAAGGGAAATTTCAAATACGGGGCCGGCCACTTTGTCACCTTGAAGGATCGCCTGACAGTGCAGGGGCGTAGCTATTTCCCCACCGTCACCACTTTTCTGATGCCAAATCGTCCGCCCACGGTGGAATTCATGGGGGATAAAAGGGTCATCGAGCGGGACAGCCGGCAACTTCTCCATGTCCGGGCCGCCAATATCGACACCCTTCAGTTAAGGCAGGTGCGAGTGCCGCCGCTTCTTCTGCCCCAGGCGCTGGCGGCGGAGAGAGCCGGCGATGATCTCAAAAAGATCATGAAGGAACTCAGCACTGCCATGGACCAGCTCAAACCGTTGATCCAGGGAAACAGCGCCTATGCCCCCTTTGCGGCCGCACCCCTGGAGGAACAGCAGCTCTTTCCCGCCGGCGGTGAAAAAAACCGCGTCCTGGCGGTGTCGGTGCCTCTGAGCTTCCGCCAGAACAAAGAAACCGGCGCCCTGGAGATTATTCAGGTCAAAAACAGCCAGGAAGGCAGCCGGGCCGCCACCGGCCTGCGCCTGTTCCGCATCACCGACTTGGGCCTGACTTACAAAGTGGGGGACAAGGGCCTGCTGCTGTGGGCCACCTCATTAAAAACCGGCGCTCCTGCGGCCAATGTCCAAATCCTGGCCTTCACCCGCCAGACCGAGGTCTTCCCCTTGGGCCAGACGGACAAGGACGGTGTCCTGATCTTTTCTCCCGGAGAGTTGGAGGGGATTTCCCTGAAGCAATTGGGAGGCTTTCAGCCGGTAAAGCGGCAAGTGGAAAAAAGCGACATCACCTTCCTGTTGGCGGGCAGGACCGGGGATGTCTCCTACATTGAGGTGAAGCCCCACGGCAACCTTATCGCTGAAGACGTCTGGCACGTGGAGCCGCCGGAGCAACCCCAGAACCTGAAGGCGGTTCTGTTCACCGAGCGGGGCGCCTACCGGCCGGGGGAGAAGGTCTTTTTCAAAGGCACGGTGCGGGAATACCGGCAAGGGGCCATCGTCCCTCCTCAAGCCAAAGATTGTGTCTTTACGGTCACCAATCCCCGGGGTGAGCAAGTCTTCGTCAGGAAGATGTCCCTCTCGGATTTTGGCACTGCGGCCGGGGAAATGGATACCAAGTCATTCTGGGCCCTGGGCACCTATACCATGACCATGACCTTTGGGTCCGGGGCCAGGGCGGCCAAGACCAGGGAGGGCGGCGAGGAAGGCCAATATGGCGACGGAGAAGGGGAGGGGACGGAAAAGGCCAGGGGGCCGAAGCTCGAAACCGCCACCACGTTCCAGGTTCAGGAATTTAAGCCCCCCCGCCATGTTACGGAAATCGCGTTTGAGCGGTTTTCCCGGGAAGACAACAGTTTTGTAAATCAACAGCGCCAGGCCGAGTTCGTCAGAATTATCATCACCGGCGCCTACTATGCCGGCGGCCAGGTCAAGCACGGGCAGGTGCGCTGGCGCATTCAAAAAGCACCCACCAACTACCAGGTCAAGGGTTTTGAAAACTATTCCTTCGGCTACCCGGCTGGTGAAAAGAATTACCGGGAGGATCTGCTCATCGAAAGCGGCCAGGCCATTCTGGATGCCCAGGGAAAAGCCGTGGTGGAGTTTCCCCTGGACCGCCAATTGCTGGCCGGCCGCCAGGGCATCACGGTGGTGGCCACGGTGGTGGACTTCGACGGCCGGGCCGCCGCCACCAGCAAAGACTTTCAGGTGGAACCGGACGTTCTGGTGGGCATCAGCGGCCACCCGGACAAAGTCCAGCTCGGGGAGGAACACAAACTCAATGTCGTGGTGGTGGACAAGCAGGGGAAAAAAGTCACCCGGGGCACCGTCCGGGCCGAGGTGCTGGAAAGGAGCTGGTCGTATGTGGCCAAGCGCAATGAGCAGGGTGACATTTATTGGGAGGACGAGGCCACCTGGCGCCGGGCTTTTGCCAGCGATCTGCCTTTCAAGGATGGACAGGCTGCCTTTCTTTTCGACTGCGCTGCGCCGGGGAACTACCTCCTGGCTTTCACCTATATGGATCCGCAGGGGAAAAGCTTTTCTTCCGGCACCTACATCAAGGCCAATTGGGAGTATATTCCCGAGGAGAAGCGAGGCCGGCCCTATCAGCCTCTGAGTCTCTGGGCGGACCGCCCCGCGTACAAGCCGGGGGACACCGCCAACGTCGAAATCTCTCCCAGGATGCCGGTCGCCTATTATCTCGTCACCCTGGAGCGGGAGGGGTTGCTTTCCCACCAAGTGGTCCAGGGCGGCAAGGACGCCAAGACCTTGCCCCTCCTCATGAAGGCGGAATACGGCCCGAATGTGTACGTTTCGGTGCTGGGCGTGACCCCCCGGGGCTTTTTCCCGGTCCGGTCCGGCAGCTATGACATCGAGGCCCCCGGTTTCGTCTGGGGGAACCTGAACCTGCCGGTCCTCAAGGATGTGGAGGGGCTCTCAGTCAAAATCAACCCGCAGGTCGCCGACTGGCGGGCCCGTCCCGGAGATCAGGTGACCGTGAATCTGCAAGTCACCACCCCCGGTGGCCAGGGAGTGGAGACCGAGGTGGTCCTGGCCGCGGTGGACGAAGCGGTCCTGGCCCTCACCGGCTATAAAACCCCCACCCTGGACCACCTCACCCGCTTTGATGTGCCCCTGGCGGTCTTCACCGGTGAACTGCGCGCCCTGCTCGTTCACCAGACCCCCTATTATCCTTCCCGGGTGGAGCCCCTGACCGGGGGCGGCGGGCTTTCGGCGGACATGGTCGACAGACTGCGCCGGCGGTTCAAGGCCGTGGCCTATTTCAACCCCAGCATCCACACCGACGCCCAGGGAAAAGCCCAGGTTACCTTCACCCTGCCGGACAACATCACCAGTTTTCGCGTCTTTGCCGTGGCTCTGGACAAGGGCAGCCGTTTTGCCAGCACCGAACGCCAGCTCATCGTCACCAAGGACTTTTACCTGGAGCCCGGCTTGCCGAGTTTCTTCACCAGGGGGGACCGATTCAAGTTCCAGGTTTCCGCCACCAACGCCACCGGGGACAAGGGGCCGGTTACCCTCAAGGCCGGCTCCGAGGGCGGGCTCGGTCTGACCGTGGTGGACGCCACCGCTCAACTCAACCCCAAGGATAGCATCAAACTCAACGTGACCGGGGAGGCGACGGCGGCAGGCCAGGCCAAAGCCACCTTCGCCGGAGAATTCCAGGGCAGGAAAGACGAGGTGGAGCTCTCTTTCCCCGTCAATTCCGGATACGTGCGGCAGTCCGCCTCGGTTCTGGGCTCTTTTAGCGGCACCGGCACGGTGAAAATTCCCCTGCCGTCCTATCTTGTTTCCGCCGCGGCTCAAGTAAACCCCGAGGAAATCCATGCCGTGCTCACCCTGTCCGGTTCGCCTTTTCTGCGCTTCGCCAAGCCTATCGAGTATCTTCTCACCTACCCCTATGGATGCGTGGAGCAGATCAGCTCCGGGGTCCTTGGTCTGGCGGCCATCCGGGGTCTGGTTCGGGATAAACTGATTTCCGGCATTGCGCCTGACAAAGCGGGCAAGTTCATTTTAAGCGGCATCGGCCGTCTCTCGAACATGCAGACTGAGCAAGGGGGATTCAGCTACTGGCCGGGGCAGACCTACATCCACCCCCTGGGCTCCCTGTATGCCCTGTCCGCGCTCAGTATTGCCAAAGCTCAGGGCCTGGCGGTTCCAGAAAGCATTTTGCAAAAGGGGCAGAGATACCTGATCAACAAGCTGCAATACGGCAAATCCACCCCTCTGGAAAAGGCCTTCGGCTGTTATATCCTCTCTCTGAACGGCGTCCTGACGCCGACCATTTATCATAATGCCATGCGGGAATATCCTAACCTTTCCCGGGAGGGTAAGCTGTTCCTGATTTTGGCGGCCCAACAGGCCAAGTTGACGTCCCCCCAGATGCTCAAGGCCGACTTGAGAGCTATCCTGCAAGGCAAGGAGCAAACCAGGGCCCAGGGCGAGGTTGTCGAGGATGGCTTTGACGCCCGTTTCCGAGGCCCGGCCCTGGCACTCCTGGCTGGCAAGGCCCTCATGCCCGAAGACATCCTGACTCGCCAGGCGGCCCTTTTTCTGTTGGGCGGGCTCGGCCGGGACGGCATCTGGACCTCCACCAGCGACACGGGTTGGGCTCTGCTGGCCCTGGGGGAATACTATAAAGGAGCCACCTTCCAAAAGGAGGCGGGCATGGTGGCGGTGGACCAGCCCGGCCACCCCGCCCAGGAACTCAAGTGGTCTGCCGGAGGGGCCGCCAGCACCGCCCTGGACATTCCCACCCTCCTCAAAAATCCCGAGGTCCATTTGAAAGGGCAGGGAGGCCGCACCTGGCTTTACCAGGTGGATCTCACCTATCCACGCCTTGATCTCAAGGAAAAAGGGAAAGAACAGGGCTTCAAGCTGACCAAGACCATTAAAAATACGGACGGCACCGACATCATCAAGGTGGGGGACCTGGTCAAGGTTTCCCTGACTCTGGAAGTTCAGGGGCTGGCCCAACGTTACATCGTGCTGGACGATCCGCTGCCTGCCGGCCTGGTGGCGGTGAACTCCGCCCTGAAGATCGAGGAACCGACCTCGGAAGAAAAAGAGCAGGATGATGATTATCTCACCCCGGACGGTTTGGTGCGCTTTTACCCCAATCACTTTGAAATACGGGAGGACCGGGTGCTGGCCTTCCGGGATCAGGTGTACCCGGGAACCTTCCGCTTTGACTATTACGCCCGGGCCGTCTGCGAAGGCGATTTTGTCATGCCGGCCAGCCAGGCCGCGGCCATGTATAACCCGGCGGTGCAGGGCTTTACTGCTCAGCGGAAACTGACCATTAAAGGACGGTGATGGTGAAATCTGTTCCATCACGGGCCATTCCTCCCTTTTTGAAAGGGGGGCAGGGGGAGGTGAATAAGTCCGGCAAATCCCCCTGATATTCACTTGACTTATGCTGGCACAGGTGTCCTCACCGGTGCACATCGCAGCCTGAAGCCTGCGCCTCCATCTTAAGTCTATTGCGGCCATGAAAGTGGAGCGGATTTGAAGGCCTTGCTATCTTCTTCCATGAAAGAAAACACTTATCGACATAAGGTTTTTGGGGGACTGGCCTTTCTCCTGTTGTTCTGGCTGATTGTTGGCGGGTTGTACCTGGAAGCCGCCTCGCGCTTCGTTCCCGGCGACCTGGAACCCATCCCCGGCCCCCTGGTTCTGGATCGCCACGGGCAGATATTGCGCCTGGTTTCCGGCCCCCAGGGCCGCAGGATGGTGAAGCTGCCCGACGGCAAGATCCCGCCCCTGGTGGCCCAGGCGTTCATTGCCGCGGAAGACCAGCGGTTCTGGGACCATCCGGGTGTAGATGCCTGGGCCATCCTGAGGGCCGCGGGCCAGAACCTGGCCGCCGGGCACATTGTCTCGGGGGCCTCCACCCTCACTATGCAGTTGTCGCGCCTGACCTATTCCGGCCCCCGGACTTATCAGCGCAAGATAGTGGAGATGGTGCGCAGCCTGAGAATCGAGCGGGCCTTCACCAAAGAAGAAATTTTGCGGCTGTACCTGAACCGGGTACCCCTGGGGGGGAATCTGGTGGGAGTGGAAACCGCCGCGCTGGCCTTCTTCGACAAGCCTGCCGCCGAATTGAATGCCTCTGAGGCTGCCCTGTTGGCCGCTCTGGCCAAGGCGCCCACCGCTTTGCGTCCCCGAGGGCCCCATGCTGACCGACTGGTGGCCCGGCAGCGCTGGGTCCTGGAACGGATGGCTCGGTTAGGCTATCTCAGCCCCGAGGATCTAGCCGCATCCCTGCAGGAACCCCTGGTTTTTCGGGGCGTTGGCCGGGGAGTTCCCAGCATGCCTTTTCGTGCCCCCCACTTTGTCCAGGTGGTTCTCTCCCAGAAAAAAAATCATAGTTTCGACCGCTGCCGTCTGACCACCACCCTGGACCTTGCCCTCCAACGCCGGATAGAAGCTGCGGTGTGCTCCCACCGGACCCAGTTGCTCAGGGCCGGGGCCTCCCAGGCGGCGGCGGTGGTGGTGGACAACCGCACCCTGGAAGTCCTGGCCCTGGTGGGCTCCCAAAACTATGGCCCCCGGGACCGGGGTTTTAACAATGGCGCCACGGCCCTGCGCTCCCCGGGGTCCACTCTCAAGCCTTTTCTTTATGCCCAGGCCCTGGACCAGGGGTTTACCTCGTCCGCGGTTCTGGAGGACCTGGAGCGGCGATATCGCACCCCTCGGGGGGAGTTTACCCCGGCCAACTTTGATCGCTCCAGCCATGGACCGGTATCCTTAAGGGAGGCCCTGGGGAACTCTCTCAATCTCTCGGCGGTGTTTCTGCTGAATCAGGTGGGGCCCCAGGCCTTTTACGACAACCTGATGAAGCTGCGCCTCATCAATCACCCGGAGCGGGGTCCCGAGCATTATGGTCTGGGGCTGGTGGTGGGAAACCCAGAAGTGACCCTGCTCCAGATGGCCGCAGCGTATGCCTCCCTGGCCAATGGCGGGGTCTACCGGTCCCTGCGCTTCGAGCCGGAGGAGCTAACAGAGCCGGGGGTTCAGGTTTTTTCCCCCCAGGCCGCCTACATCGTCAGCGACATCCTGAGCGATCCTCTGGCCCGTAGCCGGATCTTCGGTGGCGCCCAGGCCCTGAACCCCGGTTGCCGGCTGGCCCTCAAAACCGGCACCAGCACCTATTACCGGGACTGTTGGTGCGTGGGTTATACCCCCGAATACACCCTGGCGGTCTGGGTAGGAAACTTCAACGGCCAGCCCACCGCCATGCTGAGCGGCGCCGGCGGCGCGGCGCCCATTCTGGCTGACCTGGTCCGGGAAGTCTTCGCCGGCGCGCCGCCGCGGAATTTTCCCCGCCCCGGCGGTATTATCAGCCGGAATGTCTGCGCTTTTTCCGGTCTGGCGCCGGGTCCCGGCTGCGTCCACCAGCGGCACGAGCTGTTTATCGCCGGCACCGAGCCTACCCAGGTCTGCACCTACCACCAGCCCCGGGAGCCCTGGCACCGCATGCCCACTTCCTATGCAGGCTGGCTGCAAAAGCGTCACGGCTGGGGCGGGGAGGGCCGCTTCCGCCTGGCCGGCTTTCCTCTTGATCTGGACAGGGTCTTTCCCCCGGCGGCTCCCGAGAAAAAACCACTCCGGCCGCCGGCCCCCCTGCAAGGCGGCAAGGTTTCACTGGGTCTGGCTCCAACCGGCGGGGCCCCCTTGCGCCATCTCCTGCCATCCCCCGCCCAGGCCCCGATAGTCACCATAACCTACCCCTTGAAAGGCGACCGGTTTCTCCTGCTGAGAGGAAACGAAACCCTGCACCTCACCCTGAAGGCTGACTGCCGCCAGCCCCTCCCCGCCGTCACCTGGTTTGTCAACGGGGAAGAAAAGGCCGCCACCGGCCCCCCGTATGAACTGACTCTGGATCTGGGGCGGGGCCGCTACCGCCTGGCCGCCGTGGCCCCTGACGGCCGGGGGGACGCAGTGGATGTATCGGTGGAGTAATGGTGAGGCGGGTTATCTGCTGGAGTTGCAGGCTTCAGCCCGCGCCTGCCCAGGCTGGGATTTTGTTTCCTGGATATTGCTTTGAGCGGCAAAAAATTATTCGCTGGGAAGGCTGGCAGAATCCTCTGCTTTTTCTGCCAGTCGGCGAAATTTTTCGGCAAAGCGATGCTTGACCCGGCCATCAGCGGATCCCAGGCGGGACTTGATTAAATAGGCATTGATGAAAATTTTATTTTTCAGGTAAACATAACCGGATACCCTGCCATCTTTCCCGATCTCATGGGTATCCTTAAGTATTACGGCCTTTCCCAACACATAATCCTGCAGATATTTTCTGGTTTTATCCGGTTTATTGATCAGTATGCCCAGGAAACTCACCAACATGCCGTTGTCCAGCAGGATGGTTTTTTCATCCGGTATATCGATAACCTTATACACCTTCTGTCCCTGTTGGGGCATATCTGCAGGCTCATAAAGAACCCGGGCATCCTGAATCCGGGGTATGTACCCCGGCAAAACCGCGTCTACCGCCTGTTCATCCTTCCTGAATATATCTATCTGCCGGAAAAAGGACTGTGTGCCTTTCAGCTCCAGCTTTTCCCGGATCATATCCTCAAAAGCAGCGTTAATTTCATACCCTGCGGCGTTTCTGCCCAACTCCAGGGCTGCCTTGACCGTGGTGCCGCTCCCCAGGAAGGGGTCCAGCACCGTGTCGCCCACAAACGTAAACATGCGAATGAGCCGCCGGGGCAGCTCCTCCGGGAACATGGCCTCGTGGCCGATCTGCCTGGCACCCCCGAAATGCCAGTGCCCGGAAAAATATTCTTTCCATTCCTCCTTGGTAAGTCTTGAGGTCTCTTTGATCTCTTTGGCAACCTTTTTGGCCGGCCCCGGCTTCTTCAAAATCAGGATGAACTCGTAATCGATCTCAATGAGACCGTTGGGCGGGAAAGGGTAGGAGCCCATGATGGGGGCCCCGCCGGTGGTGTTCATGGTGGTCTTTTTCTGCCAGATGATGGCCCCCATGAAGTCGAAGCCCAGCTCCTCCCCCTGGCCGATGATTTCGGCGTGCAGGGGGATGATCTTGTAGCGGCCATACACCGTCGCCCGGGCGAACTGGTCCCCTACGTTGACACAGAGCCGCCCCCCCGGCCTGAGCACCCGGAAGCACTCCTTCCAGACCCGGTACAGGTCCCGCAAGTAGTCATGGAGCCTCTGGCCATAGCCGATCTGACCGGAGGTGCCATAATCCTTGATATGCCAATACGGCGGCGAAGTGACCACCAGGTCCACCGACCCGTCCGCCACGTCCCCCATCTCCCGGCTGTCCCCAATAATGATCTTTGCCCGGACGTTCACTTTGATCTCACTTCGCCAGCCATTTCAAACTCTGGCGCAGCATTTCCTCAAGGGTATGGGCGCCCTGGGCCTGGACCTTGTCCAGGGCCTTTTCCGCCAGGTTTTGGGAGTAGCCCAGGTTAAGCAAGGCTGAGAGAGCATCCTGGCGTTCCCGTTCCTGGGGGGGGCCGGTACGTCTGCTCGGTGCGCTGGTGGCCAAGCGGTCTCTCAGCTCCAGGGTGATGCGCTCCGCAGATTTGCGGCCGAGTCCGGGGATGCTGGCCAGGCGCTTGACATCACGTTCGGCCACGGCCTCCCGGAAATCTCCGGGGGCAATGCCACTCAGAATATTCAAGGCGATGCGAGCCCCGATGCGGGGAATGCTCAGGAGTTCCAGGAACAGCGCTTTCTCGTCCTGGTCGGCAAAGCCATAGAGCTGCAGGGCGTCATCCTGTATCCGGGTATGGATGTGCAGGGCCGCGTGCCCCGGGGGATCAGGCAGCGCATAAAAGGTATTGAGGGAGATCGAGACCTGGTACCCCACCCCCCCTGCCTTGATCAGCACCATCCCGGGGATTTTGGAGAGGACTTCGCCCTCTAAAAAGCCGATCATAGCGAAAGGTCCCAGCGGCTGTGGAAGTAATGGCAGACTCCCACCGCCAGGGCGTCGGCCGCGTGGTCGCTGGCCACCGTCAGACCCAGAAGGTTTTCTACCATCATTTTCACCTGGACCTTGGTGGCCTGGCCGTAGCCCACCACCGCCTTTTTCACGGTCAGCGGCGGATACAGGTGAATGGGCACCCCGGCCTGGGCCGCAGCCAACAGCACCACGCCCCGGACCTGCCCCAGAATAAACGCGGTCTGCACGTTTAAAGCCAGAAAAATATCCTCCAGGGCCAGGGAGTGGGGACGATGTTCCTCCAGGAGGGCGGTGAGGCTGTCATAAATTTGACGCAGGCGGAATTCCAGGGGAGCCCGGCTCTTGGCCGCAATCTGGCCATGGGCCAAATGATTCAGTCGGCCGGCTTCCCCCCGGATCACCCCAAAACCGGTGTACCGAGAGCCCGGGTCAACCCCGATGACCACCTGGGTCATAAAAGCGCCTCGAGGATCTGGTCGGGAATATCGAAGTTGGCGAACACATTATTGACATCGTCATGGTCTTCGAGAGACTCCACCAGCTTCAGGATGGCTTGCGCCCGGCTTTCCTCGGAAATGGCCACCGTGGTTTTGGGGCGCAGTTGCAATTCCGCCAGGATGGGCTGAAAACCACGGGATTCCAGGGCTTCCTTGACCTCGATAAAGGAAGCGGGGTCAGTGAGCACCTCAATTTGGCTCTCCGAGCTTTGTAAATCTTCGGCGCCGCTTTCCAGGGCGGCTTCGAGAAGTTCATCCTCTTTCACCGCGGCTTGGTCGAAAACAATGACCCCTTTTTTCTCGAACATCCAGGCCACGCAGCCCGGTTCACCCATGCTGCCGCCGTATTTGGTAAAAAGATGGCGCAGGTCGGAGACGGTGCGGTTCTTGTTGTCGGTGAGCGAGTCCACCATAATGGCCACCCCTTCGGGGCCGTACCCCTCGTAGATCACCTCTTCCAGGTTGCTCCCGCCGCTTTCCCCGGCCCCCTTGGCAATGGCCCGCTGGATATTATCTTTAGGCATATTTTCCTGTTTGGCTGCGGCAATGGCGGCCCGCAGCCTGGGGTTGCCATCCGGGTCGGGACCGCCGATCCGGGCGGCTACCGCGATTTCCTTGACAAGTTTTCCGAAGATTTTTCCCCGCTTGGCATCTTCGGCCCCTTTTTTGCGCTTGATGGTGCTCCATTTTGAATGCCCAGACATGAGTGTTCTACCCTCCTTCTAACCCCGGACTACTTATGACTGACGCCGGCCTTCGACCCTTGCTCCCCCTGATTGGGGCCGGTCCGCCGGTGAAGTCCGAGAAGATAATATTCTTTGCTGGCTGGCCTTGATCCCGCCGGTTTGATGCGATGACACTGCTGAAAGGTCTTTTTCATTTGGGCTGCCAGCCCGCCTGTATCCGGCCCTTCAAAGATTTTTACCAGGAAGTGCCCGCCCTCCACCAGCAATTCCTGGGCGGTCTCCAGGGCCTGCCAGGCCAGATCCAGAGAACGCTGCTGATCGACCCCTTTGACACCGCTGGTCTTGGGCGCCAAATCACTGACAACGACATGAAAGTAAGGACTTTGGCTCCGGATGGCGCTAAAGTCTAGACTTAAGACATTCCCAGGGATAAAGTATAGGGGATGGACCAGGGAAACCCGCGGCGTCTCGAGGTCCACGCCCACAACCAAGCCCTCCGGCCCGACCCGGTTCCCGATGTACTGCAGCCAGGAGCCGGGAGTGCAACCCAAATCCAGGACCCGTTGTCCGCGCCGGAACAACCGGTATTTCTGGTCAATGGCCTTGAGCTTGTAAACCGCCCGGGACACGAAGCCTTCGGCCCGGGCCTGGCGCCTGTACGCGTCCGTTTCCCCAGGGCGGGGCATGGCTCTTCGATTCCTATCTTATCAAATTAATTGACTTTCTTTTAACATAGGTTGCCAATCAGGGCAATACAAATCCCTTGCGTCAATATATTGACGAGTACCCCCAACTTTGACGGCTAACACCCATACTTTTTGCCGAGCTTCAGGATGTCATACCGTAACCATTTGGAATAATAAGGACTTTTACATCTCTCTGCCGCTGGCACGTTCATTGCTTTCTTTCAGGCTAAATCCAGATTCGGAGTCGGTATGGCAAAGGAAAAAACCAAAGATCCAGAAGCTTCCTCCCCCGCCGAGACGGCCAAGACCAGGCGCAGCCTCAAGAAGATCCTGATTATGGGTGTACTCGGCCTCTTGCTGATGGGGGGCGGGCTGGTTGTCTATGTCATGTTCAGCGATGACCCTCCGGCGAAAGAGGCCCATGCCAGCCAGGCTTCCGCAAAACACGTGGTCAATATGCCCCTGGAACCTTTCCTGGTCAATCTGGCCGATCAGGACAGCCGGCGCTACCTGAAGCTGAAAGTGGAACTGGAAGTGAATAATGAAGAAGCCGCCAAGGAACTGGAAAAATCCATGCCCCGTATCAGGGATGCCCTTATTTTGCTGTTAAGCAGCAAGACTTACCTGGATCTTGCCTCGTATCAGGGCAAACAACAATTGAAGGAGGAAATTAAGCAAAAGGTCTCGGCGCTGCCCGACGGCAAAAAGGTTACTGACGTCTTCTTTACTGAATTCGTGGCCCAATAGGTAACTTCATGTCCAAGGTCCTATCCCAAGAAGAAGTCGATGCCCTCCTTAAGGGCCTGGTTGACGGAGAAATCGAGACTGAGCCCAGCGTGGTTGATCAGGGGGATATCACGCCCTATGACTTCACCTCCCAGGAGCGCATTATCCGTGGCCGCATGCCCACCATGGAGGTGATAAATGAGCATTTTGCCCGGGGTTTTCGCATTTCCTTGTCCATGATCCTCCGGCGTACCGTCGATATCCAGACCAACTTTGTGCAGATGTTGAAGTTTGGGGAGTTCCTCAGATCGTTGCCTTTGCCCAGCAGCTTTAACATCTACAAGATGGAACCCCTCCGGGGTCAAAGTCTTCTGGTTGTTGACAGCAAGCTGGTTTTCGCGTTAGTGGAGTGTTTCCTCGGCGGGAGCGCCCGAACCCGCTTTAAAATCGAAGGTCGGGATTTTACCGGCATCGAACGGCGGCTCATCCAGAAAGTGGTGCTCATGGCCTTTCAAGATCTGGAAAAGGCCTGGGCGCCGGTTCACCCGGTGAAAATGAACCTGGTGCGGGTCGAGATCAATCCCATGTTTGTGGGCATCGCCACCCCGAATGACATTATGGTGATTAGTAAGTTCCAGGTGGAGATGGAACAGACCGAAGGCTTTATTACAGTTTGCATGCCGTATGCCACCATTGAACCTATTAAGGGCAAACTCTATTCAGGGTTCCAAAGCGAACAGTTGGAGCAGGATAATCGCTGGACTTCCCGTATCCAGGAACAAATTCAGACCATGGAAGTTGAACTGGCTGTAGAACTGGCCTCCACCCGGATGCAGGCCAAGGAATTGCTGGGTTTGTCCACGGGAGACATCATCCTCTTCAACAAGAAAGTCACTGATCCTCTTGTGGGCAAGGTGGAGGGTATTCCCAAATTCGTCGGTCATGCCGGGCAACTTCACCATTCCAAGGCCTTTAAAATCAAGGGATTAATTCACCCGCAACCTTAGGAAATCATCGGATTGGAGGATAATCGGCCTATGACTAAGACGGGCAACCCCCAGGCGGTGGAAGATTTTGACTGGGAAAAAACTCCAGAGGGAGAGCATCACAGCCCGACTCCGACAGGAGATGCTTTCGGGGCGGAGCCAATCCCGGAATCCTCGGCGGCCACGCCCAAGGAGAAAAAGGAGAAAGTTTCCAGCATGGAAATTCTCCTGGATATCCCCCTGGAAATCTCGGCCGAGTTGGGTCGGACTCGTATGATCATCAGCGATCTTCTCCAATTGGGTCAGGGCTCGGTGATCGAGTTGAACAAACTGGCGGGGGAACCTCTGGAGATCCTGGTGAACCAGAAGCTCATTGCCAGGGGTGAAGTGGTTGTGGTTAATGAGAAATTCGGCATCCGGCTGACAGATATCATCAGCCCCCTGGAGCGTATCAAACAGCTAGGATAAGACCGTATGCTGTCGTTCAGCGCTTGGTTCACAAATTTCTCTCTGGCTGTGTCGACTGAGGGTCTTGAGCCACTCAAGACTCTGACTGGGCCGGAATTCCCTTTTTGGCAATACACCATAAAAATCCTGACGGTTCTGAGTGCCATGGTGGGGGCCTTGTTGCTGGTCCTTGCCATCTGGAAACGACTGGCTCCCAAATATCAGCGCCATCCGTCTCTCATCCGGGTCTTGGCCACCCATTATCTGGCCCCCAAACAGGCCCTGATCCTGGTGGCCGTTGGGCAGAAAACCTTTCTGCTGGCCAGTTCCGCCAACAATTTACATATCCTCCCTTTAGCACAAGAAGAGTCGGCGGCGTGGTCGGAGTCGCTTCCGACTCCACAATTATAAAGGGCTTTCAATGTCCAGGAGAGCACATACTCTCATCATATTAACCACCCTCTTCACCCTGGGAACAACCACCCCAGCATGGGCTGCTCTGCCCTGGGGCCTGGATCAAGCTCTGTCCCCCGACCGTCTGAGTACGTCTCTCCTGATTTTCCTCACCCTCACTGCCTTGTCTCTGGCCCCCGCCCTGGTCGTCATGGTCACTTCCTTCACCCGCCTGGTAGTGGTGTTTTCTTTCCTGCGCCACGCCTTGGGGACGCAATCGATGCCTCCCAACCAGGTTCTCATTGCCCTGTCCCTCTTCCTGACTTTTTTTATCATGGCCCCGGTCTGGCACGATATTCAATCCGCAGCAGTGCAGCCTTATGTGGAACAGAAACTCACGGGCGAGGAGGCTTTTCAGCGCGGCATTCAACCCTTGAAAACCTTCATGTGCAAGCAAACCAGGGAGAAGGATCTGGCTCTTTTTCTGTCCATCATGAAGGCCCCAAGGCCCAAGAATTATCAGGATATTCCCATTACCGCAGTGGTTCCTGCCTTCATGATCAGCGAATTGCGCACCGCTTTTGAGATTGGCTTTCTTCTGTTTCTCCCTTTTCTCATTATTGACATGGTGGTGGCCTCCATCCTCCTTTCCATGGGGATGATGATGTTGCCGCCGGTCATGATCTCTCTGGTATTTAAAATACTTCTCTTTGTCTTAGTTGATGGTTGGAATATTCTGGTCGGCTCTCTGGTGAAAAGTTTTCATTGAGAAACAAGTATGGGAGGAACGTCCAAGTGACCCCGGAATTCGTAGTGGAACTGGCCCAGAAGGCCATCAAGGTGACCCTGTTGGTATCTTTGCCGATCTTGGGCATCGGTCTCGTCGTGGGCATCCTGGTCAGTCTCCTGCAGGCTGCTACCCAAATTCAGGAAATGACTCTGACCTTTGTCCCCAAGATTTTGAGCATCTTCATCGGTCTTTTGCTCCTGTTACCCTGGATCATGCATCAGTTAACCGGTTTTACCAGAGAGATTATCCAGAACCTCCCCAATTATGCGCGTTGACGGATTTTGTCATGAATAACCTCATTATCATGTGGCAGAATTTCCTTCTCGTCAGCCTCCGCGCCCTTTGTATTCTATACTTCTGTCCTCCGTGGGACAGCTCATTTATCCCCGCGCCGATAAGAGTTTTTTCAATCCTGGGATTATCCCTGGCCCTTACCCCCATGGTTGCAACCTTCCTGCCGGCGTTTCCGGCCAACTGGAGCGCCGGAGTCATCTTGGTAATTCGTGAGTTTCTCATCGGGTTGGGATTCGGCTTGGTGTTTCGCTTTCTTTTTGCCGGCATAGAAATGGCGGCCAACCTGGTGGCGGTCCAAATGGGGTTTGGCATGGCCACCATCCTTGACCCCCAGACCCAGGCGCAAAATACTCTGTTGGCGCAATTGCTGGTGCTGGTTGCCACCCTCATTTTCCTGTCCATGAACGGGCACCACGCCCTTTTGCGCCTTCTGGCCCAAAGTTACCAGGAGGTTCCCCTGCAAACCAGCATCTCCCTGCCGGGGAGCCTCTTTGCCTATGTCCTTAACCTGGGACGTCTCATGTTCACCTTAGCGGTGCAACTGTTGGCACCGGTATTGGCCCTCCTGTTTTTAACCCAGGTGGCCCTGGGGTTGCTCGCCCGGGCAGTGCCCCAGATCCAGGTAATGATTGTCGGCTTTCCTCTTACCATTGCCGTGGGTTTCTTCTTTCTTTCCCTAACCTTAATGGTGGCGGGGCCGGTCCTGGTGGACCAGTTTGTCGCCCTCAAGATGCCCCTGACGCAAGTTATCGGGGCCTGGAAGAATTGAGCTATGGCTGATGAGGCCTACCACGATCGCACCGAGGAACCTACTCCCAAGCGCCAGGCTGAGGCCCGGAAAAAAGGGCAAATAGCCCGGAGCCGGGACCTCTCCGCCTCACTGGTTCTCCTCTCCAGTCTGGGGGTGCTGACTTTCTGGAGCGCCTCAATGGGAATCAAGATCGCGGCCCTCGTCCGTACCTCTCTGGAGCAGTTGCGGCCAGGTCTGGTTACTCCTGCTTCGGTGTCGACACTTGCCCTGAGAAGTGGCCTGGCCATGGGGCAAATCTTGGCCCCGGTCTGGCTTTGCCTGATAGTCACCGCGATCGCGGCCAATTGTCTCCAGGGCGGCTGGATTTTCTCCACCGAACGCTTGACCCCTGACCTGACCCGTATCCAGCTTTTTGGAGGTCTCAAACGCCTCTTCTCAGGGAAGTCTCTGGTGGAATTGGCCAAGTCCTTAGCCAAAGTCTGCTTCATCGGCTTGTTGATGTATTCGTTTTTTAAAAGCCGTGTCATGAACTTTCTCACCTTGACGCATCAAGACACCGGCCAACTTCTTTCCCTTTTGGAATCAACATCCCTCCAACTTTCTGGCAAGGTTATTTTGCTGCTCCTGTTTTTGGGTGCCTTAGACTACTTTTATCAGCGCTATTCATTCACAAAGAACCTCCGCATGACCAAACAGGAAGTCAAGGATGAAATGCGCCAGGTTGAAGGTGATCCCAGGGTGAAGGCCCGTATGAGAAGCCTCATGCGCCAACTTGCTTCCCGGCGTATGATGGCCGCAGTGCCAGAGGCTGACGTGGTCGTCACCAACCCGACTCGCCTGGCCATTGCTCTTAGATATGACAGCGCCACCATGATCGCTCCCCAGGTGGTGGCCAAGGGCCGCGGCTTTGTCGCCCTGAAAATTATTGCCCTGGCCCAGGAGTTTGGAGTGCCCCGTGTGGAAAACCGGCCTCTGGCTCGGAGTCTCTTTCGTCAAGTTGAAGTGGGAGAGACCATCCCCACTTCCCTGTACCGGGCCGCGGCTGAAGTCCTGGCTTACATTTACAGCCTCAAGGCTGCTGCCGGAGGGGCCAGATGAGCACCGTGGCTCCTCCCGCCTCCGCCACCTTCTGGCAAGGCCTCGGCATCCATAAGGGGGAACTTTCGGTAGCCCTGGGAGTCATCATCACCCTTTTGGTGATGATCTTTCCCCTACCTCGCTTGCTCCTTGATCTTTTCCTGAGCTTTAATCTTACTTTTTCTCTGATGGTGCTTCTCCTTTCTCTGTATACCGTCAAGCCCATCGAATTTTTTATCTTCCCCTCCCTTCTGCTGGTAACCACCCTGTTCCGTCTTTCCCTGGGTGTGGCGTCCACCCGCCTCATTCTGCTTCATGGCTGGGAGGGATTGCAGGCTGCCGGCCGGGTTATTCAATCCTTTGGCAGCTTTGTGGTAGGCGGAAATTTTGTGGTGGGTGGCATCATCTTCATCATTTTGGTCATCATCAACTTCGTCGTCATCATCAAAGGCTCCACCCGCATCGCCGAAGTAGCCGCCCGTTTTACCTTGGATGCCATGCCGGGAAAGCAGATGAGTATCGATGCCGACCTGAACGCCGGCTATATTGATGATCAGGAAGCCCGGAGGCGGCGGGCCAGTCTCTCTAAAGAAGGGGAATTCTACGGGGCCATGGACGGTGCCAGCAAATTCGTCCGTGGCGAGGCCATGGCAGGTCTTCTGATCATGGCCATCAATATCGTGGGAGGGCTTATTATTGGCATCTTCCAATATAACCTTACCCTCAAAGAAGCCGCCCAAAACTTTACTCTGCTCACCATCGGCGAAGGCCTGGTCAATCAGATCCCGGCTCTTTTTATATCCACCGCCGCCGGCCTGGTCGTGAGCAAAGCTGCGTCAGAGGCCAGTCTGGGAGAAGAATATGCCGCCCAATTTACCTTAAAACCCCAGGCAGTAAGTGTGGCAGCAGCTATTATCTTCCTGGTGGGACTTGTGCCGGGCCTGCCGCACCTGCCTTTCATCGCTCTTGCAACCCTTACCGGTGGCTTGGCCTATGTCCTCCATCGGGCCCACGAGGCCAATCGCCTGAAGGAGGCCGAGGCCAAGGCCAAAGAGGTTCCTGGCCGTCCCCGAGAAACTGACCCCATGGAAAGTCTGCCCTCCCTGGATCTCCTGGAACTGGAAGTGGGATATGGTCTTATTCCTTTGGTGGACGAGGAGCAGGACGGGGAACTCCTGGAGCGTATCAGGGCCTTGCGGCGTCAATTTGCCCAGGAAATGGGAGTGGTGATCCCTCCTATCCACATCAGGGACAATCTGCAGCTAAAACCCGGAGGCTATGGCATCCTCATTAAAGGAGTGGAGATCGCCCGGGGTGATCTCATGGTGGGCTATCTCCTGGCTCTTCATTCAGGAAAAACCCTTCGGCAGATCGAAGGGATTCCTACCCGGGAGCCTACCTTCAACCTCCCGGCCCTTTGGATACCCGCGGCACGTAAAGAGGAAGCCCAACATCTGGGCTACACCGTGGTAAATCTGGCGAGCGTCATAGCCACCCATCTCTCTGAAATTATGAGGCAAAATAGTGACGAACTCCTGGGCCGCCAAGAGGTGCAAAAACTCCTGGACCGCCTCTCCAGGACTCATCCCAAGGTGGTGGAAGAACTAGTTCCAGGCACCCTTTCTCTGGGCACGATCCAGAAAGTCCTTCAGAATCTGTTGCGAGAACGGGTTTCCATCCGGGACTTGCTTACCATTATGGAAACCCTGGCAGACTACGGCGCCTATACGAAAGATCCAGATGTCCTGACAGAATATGTGCGGCAACGTTTGGGAAGGGCCTTGAGTAAAAACCTCGAAACCCCGGACCATAAAATCCTCGTTTTCTCCCTGGACCCTTTTATTGAGGATCTTATCAAGGACAGCCTGCAAAAAACTGAATATGGGGTTTACTGTGCCATGGCTCCTGAAACTGCCGAAGATATCATTCAGGCTCTCAAGGGGGCTGTGGATAAGTGCACGGCCCAGAACATTCCACCGGCGGTTGTTTGTTCTCCCACAGTGCGGCGTCACCTGCGCCGCATGGTGGAGCGGCATCTGCCCGGATTATCCGTTCTGTCTCCCCACGAACTGGTGACCGATGCCCAAATACAATCATTGGGAGTGGTGAGTTTAGGCCATGAAGCTTAAAACGTATGTGGCCCGCGATCCGCAGGAAGCCCTGGCCCAGGTAAAAAAGGAACTGGGCCCGGAGGCGGTCATTTTGTCCGCCCAGTCTCGTCGTCCTCTCACCCCGGGGACGAACTTTCCCAGGCGCCGGGGTGTCGAGGTCACGGCGGCTGCAGATCATACTGTCACCCTTGATGCCTTCGCCGGATTCCAGCCCTGGCATCCGGAGCCCATAAACTCGAGGTTGCCTTCTTTTCACCTCAAAGAAGAGCTGGAAGAGATGAAGGCTCTATTAAAACAATGGCTCGGTGCCCAGGGTCCCCCTTCCTGGCTGGCGCCTTACCAGGATCTGACCCGGCTGTTTCATGACCTGGTAAAGGCTGGCATCCATAATCAAATTATTTGCCGGTGGCTCGAGACGGTTCGAACTTCCCTGAGCAATGGCAACCGTCAATCCTCGCAAAACCTGAAAGAACTATCTTTGCGCCAGCTCATGCAGGAAGTCGAGATCGTTGATCCCTGGAAGGACTCTGTGAGGGGGCCCCACATATGGACCTTCCTCGGCTCCACCGGAGTTGGCAAGACCACCACCATTGCCAAGTTGGCCATTCAGGCTGCCTTTGTGAAGAAAACCCGGGTCGGTCTGATCTCGCTGGACAATGTGCGCTTGGGAGGTCAGGATCAGCTCGCCGCCTATGCCCGCATTAGCGGGCTGCCTTTAGTCACTGCCCAAACCCGGGAGGAATTGGCTGAGTCCTTACATAATATGTTTAACCTGGATGTAATTCTTATCGACACTCCCGGGCGTAACCCCTTTGACTCGGGACTTCACTTGGATTTACGTCAACTCTTTGGAGAGCTGAAGGGACTCAAACACCATTTGGTGGTAAGTGCTACGACCGCGGAAGACAACATCGCGGAAGCCTTCCACGGTTTTAACGTTCTGAACCTGGCATCTTGTATCGTGACAAAAGTGGACGAAAGCCGGGATATTGTCGGAGTTTTCAACCAGCTCTACAAGAGACGGATGGCCCTTTCTTATCTGGCCACCGGACAGAAAGTTCCGGAAGACCTGGAATTGGCCGATTATCGTCGCCTATCCGGGCTGTTATTCAAGCCCCATCAATCCCAAATGCTTCAGAGGGAGGCAGGATGAACCGGTGCGCTTTGGAAAAGTTCAATGATTTGACCCAAGCCGGACCTACCCTCGAGTCTGCACCTTCTCGTAACTTAAGGGTTATTACGGTGACCTCCGGGAAAGGTGGTGTAGGCAAATCGAATGTCGTTGTAAACCTTGGGATGGCCTTGGCCCGGATGGGCCGAAAAATCCTGTTGATCGATGCCGATCTCGGCTTGGCTAACCTGGATATCCTGCTGGGGTTGACCCCGCGGTTTACCATCCATGATCTCCTGTCATTGCGCCGCACTCTTTCCGAGGTCCTGGTGGACGGCCCCGAGGGTATCAAAATACTTCCGGCCTCCTCCGGCATCCCTGAGTTGGCGGACCTGGACAAGCACCAGAAAGTGTTTCTCCTCAATGAATTGGACGAATACACCGAAAACATCGATGTGGTCTTGATCGACACCGGTGCCGGCATCTCTCGAAATGTCCTGTTTTTCAACATTGCGGCACTCGAGCGTATCGTCGTGGTCAACAATGAACCCACCTCAATTACTGACGCGTATGCCCTCATAAAGATTCTGGCCAGCAAGCATGGGGAAAAGCATTATAAGCTTCTGGTCAATGGCCTTTCCAAGCCCCAGGAAGGCGAGATGGTGTACCGCACGATGCTGAGAGTAACTGAGCGTTTTCTCGGAAAAGGAATTTTCCTGGAATACTTAGGAGTAATCCCTTATGACGAGGCCATCCCCCGGGCAGTTTTGAAGCAGCAGCCGGCGCTGTCCCTTTTCCCCAGGGCCAAGGTCAGCCAGTGCTTCAGGAGCTTGGCCAATAAACTCTGGGAGTCTTCTGCTCCCGCCGAGATGGGGAGCAATATTAAATTTTTTTGGCGTCGCCTTTTACAATATCAGTTTTAGGGTGAGGGAGACTGGTGACGATGAAAAAGCAAGCTTTGGCACAAGCACAAGTACCATCGATTCAGGAGCAATGGCCGGAACAAGTGGACTCAATCTGGCAGGAGCAGATGGTGGTGCAGTATGCGCCGCTGATCAAGTATATCGCCAGCCGCCTCGCCTTACGTCTGCCCTCACACATTTCTCTGGACGACCTCATGAGCAGCGGCATTATCGGCCTGATTGACGCCATCCACAAATTCGATCCCGGCAAGAATATCAGCTTCAAGACCTATGCTGAATTCCGCATCAAGGGAGCTATCCTGGATGAATTGCGCAGTTTGGATTGGATCCCCCGCTCTGTGCGGAAAAAATCCCATGTCCTGGAGAAGACATATGCTGAACTTGAGAGAAACCTGGGTCGTCCGGCCGAACCAGAGGAAGTTTGCCAGGCTCTCGGTTTAGAGATGGAAGAGTTTTATCAACTGTTGGATGAAACCAAATCCGTTTCTCTCATAGACCTTGAAGGCGTCTGGAAAGCAGTGCGAAAAGGACCCGACCTGCCGGATAATGAGCTTCCGGAAATCCTTTTGGATGAAAAGGTCCGGGATCCCTTTTTAGCGCTGCATTTCGCTGAACTCCAGGACATTATGGTTAAAGCCATCGATGCCTTGCCCGACAAAGAGAAGCTGTTGATATCCCTCTATTACTACGAAGAGCTGACCATGAAGGAGATTGGCCAGATCATGGGCTATACCGAGTCACGCATTTCTCAGCTTCACACCCAGGCCATGTTCCGGCTGAGGGCAAGGTTGCGGGATTATTTCCAGACCAAGGAGGAATAACATTAGAAAGGAAGATGCCATGCGTTTACAGAGCCTTATGTTAATTATTCTGATATTTCTGGGTGCATTTTCGGGCTTCGACAATGTCAATGCTGCTCCCAAAGAAAAGAATGCAGGTGTCCTGGAATCAGTGGAGGGTAAGAAGGAAGTGCAGGAGGGTACACTGCCTGTCTGCGAGCAGAAAATTATTCTGCACCCGTTTTTTCGCCTCCAAAAAAAGGACTCAAAAGCCTGGATTGAACGAATTCTTGTCACCTTTCTCCTGACGGTTCCCGAAGGATCCCTGACATATGATTTCAACAATCCACATTTCCGAAAGATACTTTATGAGGTGCTGCAGTCAGGTGAACCGGAAGCCGACATTCAGGGGCAGGCCGTGGCCACATTGAATCGGCAGTTGGAAAAAAGGGTTGATGCCATTGCTCAGATAAGTCGTTCAGTCATTATTGTGCATTGACGATAGTGAGGGAATATCCATGGAGACCTTTGATTCCCCGGGAAGGATATTACCGGTTGGATCGGCCGATCAGGGCATTGTGAGCAAAAAAATTGCGGATAAGGATGGTCAGGGCCAGGGACTCCGGCAACACCCCCAAAAGAAGGTTGCGCCGGTTCCAAGTCCAGAAAAAGACGAAGAAGAAAGACAGGCGAAAGATCATGTCATAGACATCATTGTTTGATGGAGTGGAGGCTATCGTGACTCTCAATAATATGGAATACTGGGTTCTGGCCCAGGTTGGGCTGGAAGTTGTCCTGGTCCTGCTCCTGATATTTTTTCTGTTGAGAATACGGTCAATGAGCAAGCTGCTGCACGATACCCAGGAAGAAGAGAGGTCAGCCGCCAGTAATTTAGAAAAGCTCTCGGATCAGTTGGTTATGCTGGATAGGAAAAGGGCAGCTTTGGAAGAAACCCTGGGCCTTCTCAGTGCAAAGGCTTCCGGTTTGAAAGAGCAGAACAACCCCATGACCATGCGCCATGGCCCATCCGAACCCTATAATGCCATCTCTCCCAAACCCGGCGGCTCTTCCCTGAGACTGCAGGTGGAAGATTTGCACCTTCAAGGCTTATCTTTGACCGAGATCTCCCGTCGTTTGGGGCTCCACCCCACCGAGGTCAAGATGGCCCTGGACCTGGCCAGGTTGAAGGCGGAGTAAACCTTTCATGGGTTGGAAATCGGCTGAAAAAAATTGCCTTCTGGTGAGTGCGTTGAAAGGATGGTTTGAACAGTAACAATATGGGATTGCCTCCTCAGAATCGCAGGCCCTCACGGTTAATTATCGCCGCCGCTTTCTTTTTTTTCTAACCCGCTTCTCCGGCTCTCATTGCCCGTTGCCGCAATTTTGACTAAACTCCCACAAGGTTGGTTAAACAGTTTGAGGATATAGAGATAGAATTGCCGTCATGAAAACTGATCTGGAGAGGATTCAAAAAAGGCTCAAAGCCGCCAGAGGAGAAATTGACGCAGATCTGGTCATTGCAGGCGGTCTTGTGGGGAACGTTTACACCGGCGAATGGCTGCAACAAGACATCGCCTTATATGACGGGGTTATCGTGGGACTGGGGGACTATCCCGGCCCCCGGATGGCAGTAGCCGGCGAATTTGTGGTTCCTGGTTTTATCGATGGTCACCTGCATCTGGAAAGCAGCATGCTTACTCCCCGGGAACTGGCCAGGGCTCTGGTCCCTTTGGGCACTACCGCCATCGTGGCTGATCCCCACGAGATCGTCAATGTCTGGGGGACTCACGGTCTGGACTACCTCCTGGCTGCCAGCTCGGGGTTGCCGTTGGATATCTTTTTCATGCTGCCGTCCTGTGTCCCGGCCTCTCCCCTCAGTACCTCGGGGGCTGCACTGCTAGCGGCCGATTTGTCTCCATATGTTAAACATTCCAGAGTGCTGGGATTGGCGGAGGTCATGAATTTTCCCGGCACGGTGGCCGGAGATCCCCAGATCCTTGAAAAAATTGGCCTGTATCCGCATGGGCCGGTGGACGGTCACGCTCCTCTCCTTACCGGCAAGGAATTAAATGCTTACCGCCTGGCAGGGATTGGTTCCGACCATGAGTGCACTGACTTAGCCGAGGCCCGGGAAAAACTCCGCCTGGGTTTTACCCTAATGATTCGGGAAGGCAGCCTCGCCAAAAACCTGGTTGACCTCTTGCCGGCGGTAACCCCTGCCACGTTGAGCCGCTCCATGCTGGTCTCGGATGACTGTCATCCGGAAGATTTGAAGCAGCGGGGGCATCTTGATCATTTGCTCCGCCTGGCGGTGCTGCACGGCTTGGATCCGTTGTCCGCCATCACCATGGTTACGTTGAACCCGGCAAGCTATTTCGGGGCACGGGACCGGGGGGCTATTGCACCGGGCCTGGCGGCAGATTTGGTGACACTGCGGGATCTCGAGAATTTTCGGGCAGATAAAGTATGGAAACAGGGCCGTCTGGTGGCGGAAGCAGGACGCCTCCTGCCGACCGCAAACCTTCCTGATTACCCAGCCCCGTCTGTCCCGTTGCAGGTGAAGGTCCCGGCTATCGATGCTCTTGAACCTCAGGTGAGCGGAGACCGGGTCAAGGTCATCGGCTTGGTTCCGGGGCAATTGCTCACCGAAAAATTAGTCTTGCCGTCCCCACTCCGGGACGGCCGGCTCGGGACTGATACCGCGCGGGACCTTCTGAAACTGGCCGTGGTGGAGCGCCATCACGGCAGCGGCCGACTAGGCCTGGGATTGGTAAAGGGATTTGGTATCAGGAAGGGAGCGCTGGCCTCCACCGTGGCCCATGACTCTCATAATTTGGTGCTCCTGGGAGCAAGCGAGGAAGACATGATCGCCGCGGCCAACCATCTGATGAAACTGGGGGGAGGGCTGGCGGTGGTGGCCGGAGGGCAGGTGTTGGCGGATTTGCCTCTGCCGGTGGCCGGGCTGTTAAGCCTCGCTTCCCTGGAAGAGGTGGCCCAGGCCCATGGTCGCCTCAAGAAGGCCTACAGATCTTTGGGAGGCACGCTTGCTGATCCCTTCATGGAACTCTCGTTTCTGTCCCTCGAAGTGATACCGGCTCTCAAGCTCACTGACCTGGGTCTGGTGGACGTCAACCGGTTTCAGGTGGTGTCTCTTTTCGGAGAGGATTGAAACCAGAAAGCGCAAGAACAGAGGACCACCCAAGTCCGCTGAGCGGCTGGTTTCAGAGAGTTCTCGGGAAAAAGGGGAGGGGAGAGACAGGGTTTGCCTCTCCCAAGGCCATTACTGGGCGGCTTTCAGGTTATTGACCTGTTTGGTCAGGCGGGAAATTTTGCGGGCCGCAGTGCGCCAATGCAAAGTTCCCTTGCCGGCAACCCGGGCGATAATGGGTACCGCCTTCGTGAGAGCGGCTTCCGCGCCTTCCAGATTTTTCTGGGCCACAGCCTGACGCACGTCCCGCACCACATTCTTGACCCTGGTCTTTCTTGCTTGATTGCGGACCCGACGCTTTTTGTTCTGCCGGGCTCGTTTCATGGCGGAAAGGTGTCTTGCCAAATCAGTCCTCCCTAGTGGAATAGTAAATTATGTCGTACCCGAGAAAATTTTTCAAGCTTTTTCCACACCCGCAGTTTGCCGGTAAAAGCCGGTGAAGTATCCCACCCCTGAGGTCACCGTCACGATCATGGCTATCCAGAGGAGAGCCGTGCCTACCCGCTGAAAATCCAGGGCTTGATAAGGATAATGCAGAATCAGGGCGGTTATGGCCACCATCTGGAGCAAAGTTTTGGCCTTTCCCCAACGGTCGGGGGCAAGGATAGTGCCTTCGGCGGCCGCCAGGGCCCTCAGGCCGGTGACCATCAGTTCCCGGCCGATGATAACAAAGGCCATCCAGGCCTGCACGCGGCCTAAAGGAATAAGCATGATCAGGGCCGCAGAGACCAGGAGTTTGTCAGCCAGGGGGTCCATAAATTTGCCAAAAGGGGTGATGGAGCGTTGGCGTCGGGCCAAGAAGCCATCCAAAATATCAGTTGCCCCGGCAATGGCAAAACATAAGGCCCCCAGAAAGCTGGCCCAGGGACCTGAGAAGCACAGGAACACCATCACCACCGGTACTGCCAGAATCCGGGTAATAGTGAGGAGATTGGGCAGGTTTTTATAAGTTGTCATTCAGCTATGAAAAGTTGCGCCGCCAATTTTTTCGAGATGAGCAGCATCAATAAAAAAATTGAAAGGATAATCTTTACTTATCCACCTTGTCCCCGCCGCTCCGTTGAAAACGTTTCAAGCATCCTTCCGAACAGAAAAAGTATTCCTGGCCGTCCCTGGTGATTTTCAGGGCCTCCTGGCGGGGGATGAAGGTTTGGCAAACCGGATCCTTCACCAATACATCAGGCTCCGGCACCTTGGGGGTGGGCCGGGTTTGTCCGGTCAGGTTAAATATCTCCTTGATCCTGCGTATAACCCGGAAGGCCAGATATCCCAGGAACAAGCCCAAAAGCAACCGAAATAGCATACGCTCGTATTTCACTCCTGCGCGGGGCCTACTCCTCCACCAACTTTTTCAGGCTTGCCCGGTCACCAGGGTCCAGGTTCCCCAGGAGTTCAGAGGCAGTTTTCTCAAGAACCGGATGCCAGGCCTGGGGGGCGATTTCCACCAGAGGCGCCAGGACAAAGGATCGTTTGTGCATTTCCGGGTGGGGCAGGCACAGGTCCGGTCCCGAAAGTATTACCCCGTTATAAAGTAACAGGTCCAGGTCAATAGGCCGGGGCCCCCAGCGTTCCCGCCGGACCCGGCCCAGATCCTGCTCCACCCGTTGCAGCACCCGGAGAAGTTCCTCGGGGCTGAGACGGGTGCGCACCTGGATCACGGCATTGACATACCAGGGTTGTCCCGGGGGCCCGAGGGGCGGATTCAGATAAAAAGAAGAGGCCTTGACCAATGCAATTTCCTCGGCCGCAGCCAGGCGGGTCATGGCCTCCTGCAGTTGCCGCCGGGGCTCCCCTTCATTGGCTCCCAAGCCTATATAAGCCACAACCGGCTTGGTTTCCGTGATGGCTGCAGGTCCCAGGGGCATGCTATGCCTTCCTGCACAGGAAGGAGTTTCGGCAAGGAGTCCTCTTTCCCATCATCATCAGAGCCTGGCTATCCGGCCCACGGCTTCTTCCAGCCGCTCCTTGGGCACGGTGAGGGCCAGGCGGACAAAGCCTTCCCCCGGTTCCCCAAAGCCAACACCCGGCACGGTGACAATACCGGCATGCTCCAGCAGGTGTGTGGCGAACTTCATCGAGTCAAAGCCCTGGGGTACAGGCAGCCAGATGTAAAACGTGGCCCGGGGAGATACCAGATCGTACCCCAGTTTCTTTAAACCGGAGACCACGGCATCGCGGCGCTCCTGGTAGATACGGCAATTTTCCTTCACACAGCTCTGATCCGAGTCCAGGGCTGCAATCCCCGCCATTTGAATGGCATTAAACGCCCCGGAGTCGACGTTGCTTTTGATCTTGCCGAGGGCTGCCAGCACTTCCCGGTTCCCCACCGCCATTCCCAGCCGCCACCCCGTCATGTTATAGGTTTTGGAAAGGGAATGAAACTCGATGCCGATGTCTTTGGCACCGGGAACTTGGAGAAAACTGGGGGGACGGTAACCGTCAAAGGCCAATTCCGTGTAGGAGGCATCGTGTACCGGCACGATGTGATATTCCCGGCAAAACTCTACCATCTTCTGGAAAAAATCCAGATCGGCCACGGCAGCCGTGGGGTTATTGGGATAGTTGAAAAAAAACAGCTTGGCATCCCGGGCCTCGACGGGGGGTATCTCGTTGAAATTCGGCAGAAAGTCGTTTTCCCGCAGCAGGGGTGCGAAAAACGGCATACCCCCGGCGAAAAGAGTTCCCATGCGGTATACCGGGTAGGCCGGTGAAGTCATGATGTTGACATCTTCCGGGTCGTTAACCCCGAGGGGCAGGTGAGCGATGCCTTCCTTGCAGCCGATAAGGGTAATGACTTCGGATTCCGGGTCCAGGTCAACGCCAAAGCGCCGTTGATACCAGCGGGCCACCGCTTCCCGAAAGTCGTTCATGCCGGAATAAAGGGGATAATGGTGGGTGCTGGGGTCTTCCACCGCTTCTTTCATCCGGTCCACGATAAATTTCGGTGTCGGCAGATCTGGATCACCCACCCCCAAGTCGATGATATCCACCCCTTTGGCTCGAACCTGTTCTTTTTTTTCGTCAATTTCCTTAAAAAGATAGGGAGGAATTAACTGCAGGCGTGCTGCCGGTTTAAAAAAACCCAAAGCCATTGTTCAGATACCTTTCTCTGCCAGGACTCGGTTGCGCAAGGTGCCGATCCCTTCCACCTTAATTTCCACTACATCACCGGGACGCATGGGACCAATGCCGGAAGGAGTGCCGGTGGCAATGACATCTCCGGGCAACAGGGTCATCACCTGAGATATGAAAGAAATCAAGCGGCGTACCCCGAAAACCATGTTGCTGGTGCTGGAGTGCTGCCGCGGTTCGCCGTTGAGATAGGCCTCCACCATGACGTTGTCGGGATCGCTGATCCCCGTTTCAATCCACGGGCCCATGGCTGCAAAGGTGTCAAAACCCTTGGCCCGGGTGAATTGGCCGTCCTTTTTCTGCAAATCACGGGCGGTAACGTCATTGAAACAGGTGTAGCCCAGGACGTAATCCAAGGCCCTGTCCTCAGGCACGTGGCGTGCGGTTTTGCCAATAATTACCGCCAACTCCGCCTCATAATCCACCCGCCGGGACATCCCGGGATAGATGATAGCCGCCTCCGGTCCGATTACCGAAGTGCTGGGCTTCAAAAAAATCAGGGGTTCATCGGGCACGGGATGGCCGAATTCGGCGGCGTGATCCCGGTAGTTGAGCCCCAGAGCCACAATCTTGGACGGCTCGCACGGGGCCAGCAGGGTCACCTCGCCCAGGGCCAGAGCTTCACCGGTTTCCGCTCTTCCCGAATAAGGATTTTCCCGGAGGGGGCGGATCGTTTCCCCATCCAGAACTGCAAAACCCGACCGCCCTTTCTGACTAAATCGCACAATTCGCATGGCTAGGCTCTAACTTGCTGATTTGAACTTACTTCAGCCCCAAAACATCCTGCATGTCATATAACCCGGGGGGCTGGGCTACGATCCACTGGGCCGCCCGCACCGCGCCCCGGGCGAAATTGTCCCGGTTATGGGCCCGGTGGATGATTTCCAGCCGTTCGCCGATGCCGCAGAACGTGACGGTGTGTTCGCCCACGATGTCGCCGGCCCGCACTGTCATGATGCCGATTTCATCATGGGGGCGTTCTCCGGTGATGCCTTTGCGGCCGTAAACGGCCACCTTTTCCAGGTCACGGCCCAGGGTCTGGGCGATGATCTGAGCCAACTTCAGGGCCGTGCCGCTGGGTGCGTCCTTTTTCAGGCGGTGGTGGGCCTCCACGATCTCCACATCATAGCCCTCTTGCAGCACCTTGGCGATGTTTTCCACCACCTTGAACATCAGGTTCACCCCGACGCTCATATTGGGAGCAAAGACCACCCGGGTTTTCCCGGCCAGGTCCTTGAGCTCTTCCACCTGCTCGGGGGTTAAGCCTGTGGTGCCGATGACCATGGCCTTCCCGGCGGCTGCCACTTCCTTTAAGTGGGCCAGGGTAGGCTCGGGGTGGGTAAACTCGATGAGCACATCTCCCCGGGGGAGCACCTCCGCCAGAGAACTGCTGACCGGAATGCCCTTCTGGGGAAGCCCCGTTATTTCCCCTACATCCCTGCCTATCCGGGGATGGCCGGGTTGCTCCAGGGCTCCGGCCAGAGCGATGCCGTCCGCGGCCTCCAGCAGGTGAATAATGCGCCCGCCCATACGCCCGGCTGCTCCGGAAACGATTGCCCGAACCATAAAACCTCCTGGAAGGGACTTGAGGGAGGGGGGAGGAAACCACCGGCCCCTTGCCACCTCCCCCAACCTCTAAATCAACCCATACTTTTTCAGTACCTGCCGGAGCTTATCTTCGTTTGCCTGGCTCATGGGGCAGAGGGGTTGGCGCACCTCGCCGGTGATTTTGCCCATCATTTTGAGGGCGGTCTTGGCCGGCATGGGGTTGGTTTCATAGAACATGGCTTCCATGAGAGGCCACATCTTATAATGAAGCCGGCGCGCCCCGGCCAGATCACCCCTGGCAAAGGCCTCGCACATGCCGGCCATATCCTGGGGAGCGACGTTGCTGACCACCGAGATGACCCCCTTGCCGCCGATGGCGAGCAACGGCAGCACGGTAAAGTCGTCTCCGGAAAGCAGCGTGATCTTATCACCGCACAATTCCACGATCTTGGCGCATTGCTTGAGATCCCCGGTGGCCTCTTTGACGGCAACGATATTGGGGATCTCCGCCAGCCGGGCCAATGTCTCCGGGAGCAGGTTGACGCTGGTGCGGCTGGGAACGTTATAGACCACCATGGGAATGCTGGTGTTGTCGGCAATGGTCTTAAAGTGCTGATACAAACCTTCCTGAGTCGGCTTATTATAATAAGGAGTAATCAGCAGGGCATAATCCGCCCCGGCCGCTTGGGCGTGTTTGGTCAGCTCCAGGGCCTCCGCCGTGTTGTTGGAGCCAGTGCCGGCCACCACCGGCACCCGTTTTTTCACCTGGTCCACGCAAGCTTCCACCACCCGTTTGTGCTCCTGGTGGGAAAGAGTGGCGGATTCGCCGGTGGTGCCGCAAGGCACGATGCCGTGGATACCTCCCTCGATCTGGAACTCGATGAGTTCCCGGTAAGCCGCTTCGTCCAGCTTCCCGTCTTTGAAGGGAGTAACGATGGCCGTAATTGCTCCTTGTAACATGGGCCTCCCTCCTTACTTGAGTTCGTCCAACCACAACTCACCCTGGTAAACCACCAGGGCGTCACCTTCAAGGAAAACCTGGGTGACATTTTCGTCCTGCACCTTAAAAGAAACCGTGAGGACCTCACCGCCCCGGGTATGCACCGCCACCGGGGAGGCTGCTTTGCCCAGACTGGCGCTGATCAGGGCCGACGCCACCGCGCCGGTGCCGCAGGCCAGGGTCTCGTCCTCCACCCCGCGCTCGTAGGTGCGGACTTCCAAGGTGTGGTCATCCAAGACCCGGACAAAATTGACGTTGGTCCCGGACGGGGCAAACATCTGGTGAAACCGGGTTTCCCGGCCCCAATTCCGGATGGGGACCTCTGCCAAATTTGCCACCGGCACCACCACATGAGGCACCCCCACTTTCAGGAAGTGACCGGCTAACGTAACGCCTGTAAGCGGGATGGACAGGTGCAGCCGCAAGTCTTTTATGCCCGCCATGGCCACTCGTACTTTGTGGTGATCGAGGACCTCGGCGGCAATGAGCCCTGCCAATGTCTCAAAAGTAAGGCGGGGGCCGGCCAGGTTATGCAGCACCGCAAAGCGGGCGGCGCAGCGGGCGCCGTTGCCGCACATTTCGGCTTCGGAGCCGTCGGCGTTATAAAACCGCCAGCGAAAGTCGGCCCGCTCAGAATCCTCAATCAGAATAAGGCCGTCCGCGCCTACCCCCACCCGGGGGGCGCACACCCGTTGCGCGAAACGGCTCTGCTCCGCCTCGGGGATCTGGTGCTGCCGATGATCCATCAAAACAAAATCATTGCCCCCGCCATGCATCTTGTAGAAGGGCAGGCGACGGGGGATACCATGCTCATTCACGGGGTGGAGCTCCACAAAAACTCGGGGATCGCTTCTCCCCGGATAAGTTGGGCATAGCTCTCCCGCTTTCTGATAACATAAAACTCATCATCTTTCACCAAGATTTCCGCGACCCGCGGCCTGGCGTTGTAGTTGGAGCTCATGGAAAAGCCATACGCTCCGGCGCTCATCACGGCCACCAGTTCCCCCGGCTGAAAGTCGGCCATGGGGCGGTCCTTGGCCAGAAAATCCCCGGACTCGCAGATGGGACCCACCAGCGACGCCACCACTTCCCGGCGGGGAGCTTCTACCACCGGCCACAGGGCATGGTACGAGCCGTACAGGCTGGGACGGGCCAGATCGTTCATGCCCGCGTCCACCACGATGAAGTGCTTGGCCTCGGTGTCCTTGGTGTAATATACCCGGGTCACCAGGATGCCGGCGTTTCCCACGATCACCCGTCCGGGCTCCAGGATCAGGGTGACCTCGAGGCCGCGGAGTTCATTGATCAGGGCCTGGCCATAATCCCGGGGGTGCGGCGGCGTCTCCTGGTCATAGGTGATGCCGAGTCCTCCGCCCAGGTCCAGGTAGCGGAGGCGAATGCCCCGCCGGCTCAGTTCCGCCACCAGTTCCCGCAGGCGCTGCACCGCTTCCAGGAAGGGGGAAAGCTCGGTGATCTGGGAGCCGATGTGGCAGGCCACCCCCACCACTTCCACGTGGGGAAGTTGGCGCGCCCGTTCATAATCCAACAGGGCCCGGTCCAGGTTGATGCCGAATTTGTTTTTCTTGAGCCCGGTGGAGATATAGGGATGGGTCTGGGGATCGATGTCCGGGTTGATGCGCAAGGCTATCGGGGCCTGCACCTTGAGGCGGCCGGCCAGCCGGGAGATTTCCCCCAGTTCCTGGGTGGATTCAATGTTGAACATGAGGATGCCGGCTTGGAGAGCCTGGCGGATTTCCCGGTAACTCTTCCCCACCCCGGAATAGACGATCTTTTGGGGCGGAACTCCGGCCTTCAGGGCCCGATAAAGCTCGCCGCCGCTGACGATATCCGCGCCCGCCCCCAGCCCCGCGAAGAGTCGCAGGATGGCCAGGTTGGCGTTGGCCTTGACCGCAAAACAGATAATGTGGGGATAGCCGGCAAACGCCGCGTCAAAAGTGCGATAATGGTGGGCCAGCGTGGCGTGGCTGTAAAGGTAGAAGGGGGTGCCCACCGCCTCGGCTATGCGCCTCACCGGCACGTTTTCGCAACAGAGTTCCCCATCGATATAGTGGAAATGATGCATGCCTTAGCCTATTTTTTCTCTCGTTTACTACTCTCCATCCATATATAAATTGGATAAATTTCATTTACAAATCTATATGATCCCCTCTCTCGCTCCCTCTCTATAACACCTAACTCAATCATTTTACGCAAAAAATTATGAAAAACTTTTTTCTCACTCTCTGTAAGGCGAGATTCTAAATTTTTTTTCTTGAAACTTTGTGGAATACTATCTTCTCCTAATTTTCTGAATATCGAGATATACCGATCACTTCTAATTGCACGATATACCTTTGGATCCAAATATTTTTCATCTACTTTTTCTGCTGCATCTAAAACTCCATTTAGAGCATCATTTTCATCAATTCTTCCATCAGTATCTCTCCAAAAAGTTGCATCTCCAATTTCATGCATTAAAAGTGGTAGGCCACTCGAGTATTGAATTATAACCCTTTTAGCCTCTAGGCTAACCTCCATATCAACACTATTAAAAGCTTTTGTTATAAATTGATCAACCTCTTCGTCCATAAGTCTATCAATTTCAATTGGTCTAAATATCCGCATAAGCGAAGGTTGAAGATCAGCTAAAGAATCTCTTCTCTCTGGAAGTCCTATTAGCATGATAAATACTGGAAAATTTGGATAGTGTGTGCCAACCTCGTCTACGAAACTTTTATACCAATTGGCAAAATCACTTTTTACTGCCAATCCATTTATATCATCTAAAGCAATGAATAAGCCTGACTTCTCTTTTATAATTTTTAATAGTATATTATTAAGAGCCTCAGGGAAATTAGCAACAATCTTTTGCAATTCATCAGGAGGAGGAGAGAAACTAATACTAATACCGAATAAACCTACTTGTTTAATGTTTTTCCCAAAAAATGAAGAAATATCATTGAACCAACTTTGTTCTCTAGTTTCCTTTAAAAGTCTCTCAAATATGTGTCTTACCATTTCCTCCAGGGTAGATATCCTTCCTAAAAAGACATGGATGCCCACCATATTCATCTCTGTTGCAGCATAAGATCGAAGAAAAGAGGCCAAAGAGCTCTTTCCTATGCCTCTTGTTCCTATTAAAAAAACATTTTCCTGTTTTCCAAAAGTAGAATTTCTAACGTAGCTAATAAGACTTTGAATTTTGTCCGCTCTTCCAACAAATAATTCAACAGGAACCGGGCTCCCTGGATAAAAGGGGCTTCTTTCTTTGACATTCATAGTTGACTCCTTGAGTATTTAAAAGGCAACCACCGCCTCCTCCGACGGCGCGCTCTCGTTGGCCCTTTTGGAGTCGTCCACTGCGCTGACGGTGTAATAGTATGTCTGGCCCCGCATCACCTGGGTGTCCACAAAATAAGGCTTCTTCACCAGCTCCGGGGTCAGTCGCACAGAACCCGGTTCTCCCGCCCGGCGACGGTAAACCCGGTAGCCGGCAAGATCGGCGGCCGGGCTCGGTTCCCAGCGCAGTTCCACGCCCCTTGAGGTGGGCGCGGCCACCAGGTTCATCGGGGGTGGCGGAGGGGTCAGATCCGTAGGCGTCACCGTGCGGCTGGGGGAGTCCAGACTTGCCAGCTCGTATGATCCCAGGCGGCGCACCGCCCGAATCATGTAAGTATATTCGACTTCGTTTTTTACCGCCACATCTTGATAGCGATTGACGGGCACCGGCGTGGGGTTGAGACGCTGCCAGGCCGCGCCGCCGGTCTGCCGGTATACTGCATAGCCGGCCAGATCCCGGACGGGGCCGCCGTCTTGCAGAGTTCTTACCTCGGGCCAAGCGAGCTGCACTTCGCGGTCGCCCGCCCGGGCCGCAAGACTGGTGGGCGCCGCGGGCAGCACTCCCCAGGCATGGCTCAGAACCTGCGACCAGGACCCCAGGCGGCCGCCAGGACCATAGGCCGCCACCCGGTAGGAGTAGCATTTTCCCGGCGCCACAGTGTAGTCCTGGTAAACGACCCGCTCCCCCTGGACCTTGCCCACCGCGGGATATTCGAGGTCAATATCGGCCAGCAGGACAAAATCAGGGGCGCAGCCAGCCGCCGGGGAAACGCCCGGAACCGCGCAGCGATACAGGCGAAAACCCGCCAGTTGGGTGAGGGGCTGTCCCAATTGGTTCACCTGGGGGAAAACCCAACTCGCCACCAGGCTTTCGCCTTCCTGGGAAAGGCGGAAAGTCCTCACCGGCCCCGGCAGGACCAGGTCCGGGGAAATCGGCATCTCCTTTCTGCCGCAGGCATCACCAAGCCCCAGGGTCAGGAGGGCCAGGAGCAGGGCGACCAGCCGCCGGGCCTTGATCCGGCTCCCGGATGGTGCGGACCATGGCGGCAAAAGCCCGGTGAGACACCCGGCACGCGCTCTCACGAGGGGGGACCTGCCGATTCCGGGGCCGGGCAAATACCCAGTTCCTGCTCCACCCGTGCCAGGGCCTCTTGCACCCGCGCCGGGGCCGTGCCCCCGGGAGAAGCCCGCCGGGCCACGACATTGTCGATGGCCAACCAGTCAAAGACATCGGGGCCGGCTTGGGAGGCAAAGCGCTGGATTTCCTCGAGGGAAAGCTCCTGGAGTTCTTTTCCTTGAAACTCGGCGTAGCGCACCAGCCTGCCTACCTGCTCGTGGGCTGTGCGGAAAGGCACCCCTTGCTGTACCAGGTAATCGGCCATATCCGTAGCCGCGAGGTATCCTCCCCGCAGGGCCTGGGCGATGCGGTCTTCCCTGAGGGTCAGCGCCCCGAGCATGCCTGCCATGAGGCTGACCGAGGCCTTCACCGTGTCCAGGGCGTCGAACAGGGGCTCCTTATCCTCCTGGAGGTCCCGGTTGTAGGCCAGGGGCAGCCCCTTGACGATCATAAACATACTCATCAGGTCTCCCACCACCCGGCCGCATTTTCCCCGGATGAGTTCCGCCACGTCGGGATTTTTCTTCTGGGGCATGATGGACGAGCCGGTGGCGTAAGAGTCGGGGAGGGCCACAAAGCCAAACTCGGCGCTGGCCCAGATGATAAGTTCCTCGGAGAGGCGGCTTAAGTGCACCATGATAATGGCCGCATGAGAGAGAAATTCCAGGGAAAAGTCCCGGTCGCTCACCGCATCCATGCTGTTCCGGAAAACCTCCGGGAACCCCAAGTGAAAGGCGGTGTATTGCGGGTCGATGGGAAAAGTGGTGCCGGCCAGGGCCGCGGCCCCGAGCGGCGAAACCCGGATGCGGGCCAGGGATTCGGAAAGACGCATCTGGTCCCGGCGCCACATTTCATCATAAGCCAGCATATGGTGGGCGAACAGCACGGGCTGGGCCCGCTGCATATGCGTATAGCCCGGTATAATGATGCCGATATAGCGCCTGGCCAACTGCGCCCCGGCCCGGCGCAGTTCAGTGAGTCCCTCGATCAGGACCTCCACTTCCCCGGACAGGTACAGGCGGACGTCCAGGGCCACCTGATCGTTTCTGCTCCGGGCGGTGTGCAGCTTGCGCCCCACTTCGCCGATTTTGGCGGTGAGGCGGGTCTCCACGGCCATGTGGATGTCCTCCAAGGCCGGGTCAAGGGCGAATGTCCCCGCCTCGATCTCGGCCTGGATATCCGCCAGGCCCTGGATAATGGCCTCGGCCTCCGCCACGCTCAGGATTCCCTGCTTGGCCAGCATCCGGGCGTGGGCCATGGACCCTTGAATATCCTGGCGATAGAGCCGCCGGTCGAAATGGAGGGAGCTGGTAAACTCCTCCACCGCCTTTTCTGTGGCCCCCTCAAAACGACCGCCCCAGGGTTTGTCACTCATGGGCTAACCTTTCTCTTCCCGGTACTCGCAGGGCCAAGCTATTTCTTAAAAGACACCAGTTCCTGGACAATTTCTTTCTTTTCCTGAGGAAGTTTTATGACTACCTTGATGTTCCCCACCTCCGGAGCAAACCAGAAATCCGTTTCTTTCACGGGGGTAGTGGGGTTTTGGGGGTGGAAATACACTTTCTTCACCATCAGGCAATTGTTAAACGTACCGGCCGGCACCTGAACGCTGGCATTATCAGACTCTATGGTATCTTGCAGGATAAATCCTTCCACTTCCTGTTTCCAGGAAGTTCCCTTGGCGAAAGGGAACTTGAGAACATAGTAGTTCTCAGGAAGCAGCTTCGGTTCCTTGTCGTTGGCCGTTTTTCTGGCCACAACGTAAAAGCCGGCCGCATCCTGGGCAATATACGACGTGGTTTCTTGCTTCAGGACATCGGCAGGTTCATAGAAGGAAAAAACCTGGGGAACTGCCTGAACACCCTTCAGTTTCAGGGGAGCTAAATTCTTCTTGAGAGCTTTTCCGGCCCCGATTTGATTTTTGGAGGTAAGATCCATGATTTTGTACCGGTATTCCCATCCCAGGCCGTCTTTCAGGGGAAAATAACTGTCTGGCGGAGCACTCCATGCCCAGACGCTGATGCCCAATATGCAGAGAATGACTGGCAGAGTAATTTTTTTCATATCCATACCTCACTATTCTTGTCTGAAAATAGCTGGGCTCATAATCCACCCCGTGAATTGCCCCGACATTATCATCACCGCCGGCGCCAGCGGGGGCCGTCCGGGGTGTCGATGACTTCGATCCCCGCGGCCGCCAGTTCATCCCGGATGCGATCAGCCGCAGCCCAATCCCGGCGTTGCCGGGCCGCTTCCCGTTCCGCCAGCCGCGCCTCGATCCGGGCGTCCTGATCCTCGTCCGGGGGGTTCATAATGCCCAGAATTTCGTCAATTTCGGCCAGCCGGGTCAATACCGCGCGGGCTCCCTTCTGGCCTAAGTTGCCACGGTCCAACTCGGCGTGGATGACCCCCACCAGGCCGAAGAGCACCGACAGAACCCGGGCAATGTTCAGGTCGTCATCCAGGGCCTGGCCGATGTCCCTTTTGACCTGGAAGAGGTTTTCTTCCACCCGTTGCAGGCCGGCGTCATCGCCGGTTGTCACCCTGACCAGGCGGGCCAGAAAATGATCCAGGCGCGCCCGGGCCCGGGCCGCAGCCTGCAGACTGGCGGGGCTATAGGAAAGGGGCTTGCGGTAGTGGGTGCTCAGAAGAAAAAACCGCACCTCCTCCCCCTTGTAGCCCTGCGCCAACAGATCCCGCACCGTCACCTCACCGGCCTCTTTGAGGGGCCGGCCATCCTGCAGGACCCTTTCCCCGTGGAGCCAGAAGCGGGCCAAAGGACGGCCTGTGGCTGCGGTGTACAGGGCGTTTTCATTTTCTTCGTGGGGGAAAAGGGAAGTAATGGAGCCCACATGAAAGTCGGCGGAGTTCCCGAAGAACTGCACGGCCATGGCGGCGCATTCCAGGTGCCAGCTGGGGCGCACCTTGCCCCAGGGGGTGTTAAAATAAAGGCCCTTTTTCAATTCCCCCAGCTTGGCCCGTTTCAGCAGGGTGAAATCCCGGGGATTTTCTTTGGCGTAATCGTCCAGGTCAACGGTCTTGCCCACCCGGATTTTGCTCAGGTCCACCCCGGAGAGGCGGCCGTAGTCCTTGAAGCGGGAGATGTCAAAATAAACCGAGCGCAGTTTTTCGTAAGCGTAGCCCCGCTCCAGAAGCCGCCGGGTCAGATTCGTCATGTCCTCCATGTGTTCCGAGGCCAGGGGGAAAAGCCCTGTTTCGTTGATGCGCAGGGCCTTGAGATCACGAAAGAACTCCTCCCGAAAATGGCCGGTGAAGGCCGCCAGATCCTGGCCCGCGGCTTCGGCCCCGGCAATGGCCCGGTCGTCCAGGTCGATGAGGCTCACGAGCTGTTTGACCTTGAAGCCCCGGAACCTGAGGTAGCGTTGCAAAAGGTCGGCCAGCACCAGGCGGCGGGCCACGTCCAGGGAAAGGTGGGCATGTAAGGCTGGCCCGTCCACAAACAGGCTTGCTTCCCCGGTGCGGAGGGGTTCGAAGGCCTCCTTGGTTCGGGTGAGGCTATTGTAGAGCTGAAGAGTGGGGGTTCCCTTTTCGGCGAAAAGCCGGGTGGAAAGATAGCGTTCACCGCCATCCGGGGCAATGGCCACGATCAGGCCGTCCTCGAGATCCCCGGCCAGGCGCAGGGCCGCTGCCACTGCGGCCCCGGAACTCATACCGACAAAGATCCCCTCTTCCCGGGCCAGGCGCCGGGCCGTTTCAAAGGCTTCTTCATCCTCCACGTTGACGATGTCGTCGGCCTGCCCCTTAACGAAAATCCCCGGCACGTATGACTCTTTTAAATTTTTCAGTCCCTGGATGCCATGCCCCAGGTAAGGCTCCACCCCCACCACCTGGATGTCGGTACTATATTCTTTCAGGTACCGGGCCAGCCCCATGAGGGTGCCGGTGGTGCCTATGGTGGCCACCGCGTGGGTGACCCGGCCCTCGGTCTGCTCCCAGATTTCCCTGGCGGTGCTTTGATGGGAGGCGGGATTGTGGGGGTTGTTGAACTGATCCACCAGGAAATAATCGTGCGGGTGTTCCCGGGCCAGGCGGTACACTTCTTCAATGGCGCCGTCGGTGCCCAGGTGAGGCGGGGTGAGCAGAATCTCGGCCCCCAGGGCCCGGAGGATGCGCTTCCTTTCCTCGGAGGCGGACTCGGACATGGCCAGGAGCAGCCGGTAGCCCTTCACCGCGCACACCATGGCCAAGCCGATGCCGGTGTTGCCGCTGGTGGCCTCGATGACCGTCTTCCCTGGCGTCAACTCCCCTGAAGCCTCGGCGGCCTCGATCATGGCCAGGGCAGGGCGGTCTTTGATGGAGCCCCCCGGATTAAAATATTCAAGCTTGACGTAGACTTCAACCCGCGGATTGGGAGTGAGCTTGTTAAGCCGCACGATGGGGGTGTTCCCCACCAACTCCAGGATACTATGAGCTCGCCGCGTCATGGTAAAAAACACCCCCAATGGGGACGTGGCCCTTGCAGCCCCGGCCTGCAATCAAAAGGCCCGGCCGCAAAAAACTTGCCGACCCTCAGTTTTCCTGCAGTCCTCCTGCCAAATACTGATTGACAAGACTGATAAATTGCATGATGAACGCCTGGCGGTCTTCGGGATGTCCTTCCAACACCGTCAACAGGCGGTGCGTCAGCGCCAGGATGACCCAGCCCGCCTCCTGGGGGGTAATTTGTTCCTGATTAAAACGTTCCAGGATGCCATTGGCCACAGAGCGGACACGCTCTGAAAATTCTTCGATATTCGGGTCCATGCTCTCTCGAGATAAGGGTTGAATATAACCTTAAAAATATGGCTGACGGTAACATATCTCCCGGCTAAATGCAATCGGGGAGCGGGTCACCGCGCTTTTCCCCTCAGTCTTTCCAAACGTTGGCTTGCTCCTGTAAAGCGCGACACCCGGTTTTCTTCTGAGGACAAACCGGGGTGCCGGTTCCTCCTTTCGCCTAACTTTTTTAAGCAGCCACTTAATATTTTGGCAGAATTAGTCGATAATGAGACAGAAATCTGTGGTGGAGGGGACAGCCTTGAAAGGTTTGATCTTAAGCGGCGGCCAAGGGACCAGGCTTCGACCCCTGACCCACACGGCCGCCAAGCAGTTGGTGCCGGTGGCCAACAAGCCCATTTTGTTTTACGTCATCGAAAACCTGGCCCGCGCGGGGGTTACTGATCTCGGGATCATCATCAGCCCGGAAACCGGAGATTTGATTAAAAAGGCGGTGGGCGACGGCAGCCGCTTTGGCGTGACCATCACCTACATTCCCCAGGACCGGCCTGCCGGTTTGGCTCATGCCGTCAAAACCGCCCGGGGGTTCCTGAAAGATTCGCCGTTTGTCATGTACCTGGGAGATAATCTGATCAGCAGCAGCATTACCGCCTTCCTCAAGACCTTTCAGGAGGAGGCCCTGGATGCCCTGATCCTGCTGAAAGAAGTGGAAAATCCCAGCCAGTTCGGGATTGCCGAGCTCAACGGGACAGGCCGCCTGGTGCGTCTGGTGGAAAAGCCCCAGGATCCTCCTTCCAACCTGGCCCTGGTAGGGGTATATTTTTTCGCCACCGCCGTGCATCCGGCCATTGACGTGCTTTCCCCCTCCTGGCGGGGGGAGCTGGAGATTACCGACGCCATTCAAGGCCTTCTCTCCACAGGTAAAAAAGTCGATTGGCGCCGGCTGGAGGGCTGGTGGCTGGACACCGGCAAAAAAGACGATCTCCTCACCGCCAACACCCAGGTGCTGGATGAGTGGTGTCAGCGGGAAATTCTGGGTGAGGTGGACGGCGCCAGCCACGTAAACGGCCGGGTGGCCCTAGGGGCAGGCACCCAGGTGGTCAGATCCACCATCCGGGGCCCCGCGGTTATCGGGGAAGGCTGCCTCATCCAGGACAGCTTCATCGGCCCCTTTACCAGCATCGGCGATCAGTCCCGGGTGGAAAACTCCGTCATCGAGCACTCGGTGCTCCTGACCGGGGTGAGCCTCTCCCAGGTGGACCGCCTGGAGGACAGCTTACTGGGCCGCAATGCCCGGGTAGCCCGGCACAACCGCCAGCGCTCCCTGCAACTCCTCCTGGGAGACGATACCGTGGTGGAATTTTAGGGTGACTGAAAACCGGCATGGATAGCCTCAGCTCTCTCAAGACCATCAGGCAGCTCATCGGTCAAACGCCTCTGATCATCGACCCCGACCGAGACTCGGACAGGTTCCAGACTGCCCTGGCGGGGGTCCCCACCGAAAAGCTCCAATCCTTTTACCGAACGTTAACAGACGAAGACCGCCGCCGTTTCCATTACGTGGCCAATGTCTGCCTGGGATTCGAAAGTTGGAGCCGCCTTTACAAGGAATTGGTGGTGCAGGAGGCCCAGGCCCGTTTCCACGATCGCCTCGAAGAAGCCTATGCCCAAAGGACCAAAGAATTCCGGCAGCGGGAGGAAGAACTGCAGGCCGAGCGGGGCAGCCTGGAAGAAGAGCTCATGCGCCTTGACCGGGAAAACCTGGCTCTGCGCCGGGAAAATCTCCAGCTCAGGAAAGATCTCACCACCCTGCAACAAAGTCACCAGACCCTGCAGCGCCAGCACCAGCAACTCCTCGACTTGGTGGAGCGTTATAAACTTCTCCTCCAGGAGTTCAAAAATTTTATTCCCCGCCCCAACGCCGGCCAGGTCCTGAAGGACTGACAGAGCAATCAATTATTGGAACTACACGTTAAGATTATTAAACACAGGCTTTGGCCCTCTTTTAAGTAACTAGTTAATTTCTATAATTAATTTAAGTTTGGCGGCCCTGGTATGATACTTGCTTTTTTGTTTGGCAAGAAGCAAGTCCCCCCCGAGAGGTTTCACCATGGATCGCCAAGCCGATGTTAATCATGCCAATAACCAATTAGAGCGGGCCCGGGAATTGTTGGCCGAAGGCCAGCATCAGGAGGCCCTGGTCCTGGCCTTGGACGCCCTGCAGACCGTGTTGCACAATCTTCGGGAATCTCTGCTAAATTTTCAACGGAACCTGGCCCAGGTGCAGGAAGAAAAGGATAAGGTGAATCTCTCCCAACAGGAGATCGAGACCCTGACCACCTTTATCCAGAGAAAATCAAGGGTGTATCATTAAGCAATTGTTTCCTGGCACGTCCGGCACGACATCCTGACATCACAGGAACGCTCCTGCTTCTTCTTTGCCTGAGGGTCGTGTTGTACCCTCAGGCTCCTCTGCTTTTTCTGCCGGAGTTCTCCTGCCGGCCGGTGTTCGCACAGGCCTGCTTGGTTTGCTTTTCCTCCGGGAATCTGCTAACAATCGATGCGAGAGGCGCTTCTTTTGTCTCAGGTGACCAGCCGTGCCGTCTGATCTTGACCGACTCCGCATCGAACGCCCGGAAGGGGGCTTCCAGCCCGCCGGCTCCCGCCGCCTGGTTTTGATCCTGGCCTTAGCCGGACTGGTCCTGGCCGGTTTGGCGGGCCTTTATTTCTGGGGTCCGCTGCACCCGGCCCGGGAAGTGACGGTGACCGTGGTAGCCAAAGTCTATCCCGCCCAGGCCTACACCGTCTTGAATGCCAGCGGCTACGTGGTGGCCCAGCGCAAGGCGGCGGTATCCTCCAAAAGCACCGGCCGCCTGGCCCGCCTGGACGTGGAGGAGGGCAGCCGGGTCAAGAAAGGCCAAATCATAGCCGCCCTGGAAAACGAAGACCTGGTGGCGGCCCGCAACCAGACCCAGGCCCAGGTAAAAGAAGCGGAGGCCGGCCTGGTTTCGGCCCAGGCAGAGCTCACTGACGCCCAGTTGCAGTATCTGCGCTATCAAAATCTGGTCGCCCAGGACCTGGTTTCCCGCCAGGATTTTGATGCTGCCGAGGCCCGCTACAAGAAGGCCCAAGCCGGGGTGGCCTCGGCCCAGGCTCACGTCAACACCGCCAAAGCGGCCCTGGCTGAATCCCAGGCCTCTTTGGGATATTCTTATATTCGCAGTCCCTTCCATGGCGTGGTGACCACCAAGAACGCCGACGTGGGCGAAGTGGTGGCCCCTTTCGGCGCCGCGGCGAACGCCCGGGCCGCGGTGGTGACCATGGCGGACCTGGACTCCCTCATGGTAGAGGCTGACGTGGCGGAGTCCAATCTGGATAAGGTATTTCGAGGCCAGCCCTGTGAAATCAGTCTGGACGCCATCCCGGACCGGCGGTTTGCCGGAGAGGTCCACATGATCGTGCCCACCGCCGACCGGACCAAGGCCACCGTCCTCACCAAGGTGAAGTTTCTGGAGAAGGACGACCGCATCCTCCCGGAGATGAGCGCTAAAGTGGCCTTCCTCTCCCGTTCCCTGACTGCCGGTCAAAACCGCCCCATTCTGGCCGTCGCCAAAGCGGCTCTTACTACCAGAAGAGGCCGCACCATGGCTTTGGTCCTCAAGGGCAACCAGGTAAGGGAGGTGCCAGTGAGGGTGGGGGCCGACCTGGGCGAACTGGCGGAGATTACTTCCGGCCTTCAGGAAGGCGACCGGGCGGTGTTAAATCCTCCGGACTCCCTTGGGGATGGGGACCGGATAACCATAAAGGAATCGTGAAGGCCTCCAACCCCAAGGGCAGGGAAGGCGGGTTTCTGTGCCCGTCGGCACAGGCCGCCGGAGAAGGCTGATCCCCCGTCTCTGTGCCGGGTTTTGATCCGAAAAAAAGGAAAAATTTCAGCGGGGTATTTTCAGGGGACGTCACTATGAGCCATGTGGAAAAGCTCACAGCGCAAACCCTTGCATCCACTTCAATGGAAACACCGAATCCGCCACCGAAAGCGTCGCCCCCGCTGGTGTTCATCGATCACCTGTATAAGGCGTACCGGCGGGGCAGCCAGACGCTGCCGGTGCTCGAGGACATCTCCCTGACCATCGCCGAAGGGGAATTCCTGGCCCTGATGGGCCCCTCCGGCTCGGGCAAGACTACTCTCCTGAACCTGATTGCCGGGCTGGACAGGCCGGACCAGGGGGTTCTCACCGTGGGCGGAGTGGATCTGACGCGGCTTTCCGAAGGTCAACTGGCCGCCTGGCGGGCCCGGCACGTAGGTTTTATTTTTCAGTTTTATCAGCTCATCCCGGTTCTCACTGCCTTTGAGAATGTGGAGCTGCCCCTGCTCTTAACCCCCCTTAGCCGCCGGGAGCGCCGACAGCATGTGGAGCTTGCCCTTGATCTGGTGGGCTTAAGCGACCGCAGTCATCACTATCCGGCCCAGCTTTCCGGAGGCCAGCAGCAGCGGGTGGCCATCGCCCGGGCGCTCATTACCGACCCGACCCTCATCTCCGCCGATGAACCCACCGGCGACCTGGACCGGGGATCGGCCGCAGAAATCCTGGAGTTGCTGGGCCGATTGAACGAGGAGTTCGGTAAGACCATCATCCTTGTCACCCATGACCCCGAAGCCGCGTCCCGGGCTCCCCGCCTTATTCGTCTCATCAAGGGCAATCTCCTGACCGACGAACGGAACCACCAGGCGGGCGGCCCCCCCGGTGGCCGCGTGGTTCCCTCCTGAGGTGGCCCGGTGGCAGGGCAAAATACGAACCATACCGGTCCTTCCTCCGACCTTCCCATCAATGAACAGGGCCGCTATTATCACATCAACTGCGGCCCGGGGGATATTGCCCCCTATGTTCTCACCTGCGGGGACCCTGCCCGCGCCCGTCGGCTGGCAAAGCTTCTGGATCGGGTGGATATCCGTCGCCAGTACCGGGAGTTTCTCACCATCACCGGGGAGTACCGCCATATTCCGGTTTCCATCATGGCCACCGGCATCGGCCCGGACAACACGGCCATCGCCATCGTAGAGGCGGCCCAGTGCGCCCCAAAGCTCACTTTTATCCGCCTGGGGAGTAGCGGCGCCCTGCAGCCCCACATCCGGGTGGGGGATCTGATCATTACCCGGGATGCCCTCCGGGATGAGGGCACCACTCATTATTATGTCCCGGATGGGACACCCGTCCCGGCGCACCCGGAGGTTCTGCAGGCCTTGCTCCAGGCGGCCGAGGAATTGCAGGCGCCCCATCACCTGGGCACTACCTGCACCACCTCGGACTTCTATGCCGGCCAGGGGCGGCGGGTGCCTGGCTTTCCCACCGCCGACCCCGACAAGGTGGCGCGGCTGCACCAAGCCGGGGTCCTGAACCTGGAAATGGAAATGTCGGTTTACCTGACCCTGGCCCGGGCTTCTTCCTATAATCTCAGGGCGGGTGGGGCCTGTGCGGTTTTTACCAACCGGATCACGGGTGATAAGGCCTTTGGCCTGAAGCGGCAACGGCGGCAGGCGGAGAACAGGTTGCTGGCCGTAGGCCTCAGGGCCCTGGAGATTTTGCATACTCCCGATAACCAGCCGTGATAATTGGGGGGTGTATCTGCCGGGTATGTTGGGTTCAATTTCGGATAAACAAAGCAAATCTTTTTTAGCAGGAAGCCGCAAACTGCATCTCGCATGCTGAAACTCACCTGGCGCAACACCCTGAGGCATCCCCTGCGTTCCGGCCTGACCATTGCCGGCATGGCCCTGGCGGTGTTGGCTTTCTGTTTGCTGCGCACCCTGGTGGCCGCCTGGTACTCCGGGGTGGCCGCTTCCTCGCCGGTGCGTCTCGTCACCAGGAACGCCATTTCCCTGGTATACAGCCTGCCTCTGGCCTACCAGTCCAAGATTGCGGCGGTTTCCGGCATTATCAACCTGGCCTATGGCAACTGGTTCGGCGGCATCTATATCGACGAAAAGAACTTCTTTCCCACCTTTGCCTTGAGTCTTGCGAAGTATCTGGAGATTTACCCGGAATTTATTATTCCCCCGGACCAGAAGATCGAGCTGTTGAAAGACCGGCGGGGCTGTGCCGCGGGGCGTCAGTTGGCCGGGCGCTACGGCTGGCGCCTGGGTGACTCAATTGTGATGAAGGGGAACATCTATCCGGGGGAATACCGGTTCATTCTCAGGGCCATTTACCGGGGGCGGGACCCCACCACGGACGAGAACCGCTTTTTCTTTCATTGGGACTATCTGAATGAAACCATGAAAAAAAATTTCCCTGCCCGGGCCGACCAGGTGGGCTGGTTTCTCTCTCAGGTCGCCACTCCGGAGTTGGCCGCGCCGGTAGCCGGGAAGATCGATGCCCTCTTCAAGAACTCCCTGGCCGAAACCCTGACGGAAACCGAGGCTGCCTTCAACCTGGGCTTCGTCGCCATGACCGAAAGTCTGTTGCTGGCTATCAAGGTGGTCTCCTGGCTGGTCATCGGGGTTATCCTGATCCTGCTGGCCAACACCATGGCCATGAGCGCCCGGGAACGGACCGGGGAATATGCCATACTAAGAACCATGGGCTATAGGCCCTGGCACCTGGCTGAACTCATCCTGGGGGAGTCCCTGGTGCTGGCGGCCATGGGGGGCCTCATGGGAGTCGCCCTGACCTTCCCCATGGTGCACTTTTTCAAGACCAGGCTGGGGAAATATTTCCGGGTCTTCCCCCTGACGAACACCACCTTGGCCCTGGGCTTGATCATTGCCCTGGCCGTCGGCGTCCTGGCGGCCATCCTGCCCGCCTGGCGGGCCTCCCGGGTAGGCGTTGCCCAGGCTTTGCGCAGGCTGGGGTAAAGGAGAATTGTAAGGTTTGAGTTTCGAGTTGCATGAGGTTAAGAAAAGGTAGGTCAACCTAACCCAGAACCCAGCACCCAACCCATGCCCATTCCCCTGTCATACAGCTACCGCAATCTCCTGGCCCGGCGGCTGACCACGCTGCTCACCGCTGGGGGCATGGGGTTGGTGGTTTTCGTCTTTGCCGCAGCCCTCATGCTCACCGAAGGCCTGCGCCAGACCCTGGTGGCCACCGGCTCCTTTGATAACGCCATTGTCCTCCGGGCCGGGAGCGAAACCGAGGTGCAAAGCGTCCTCGACCGCACCCAGGCCGGCATCATCTCCTCCCAGCCAGAAGTGGCCCAGGGACCGGACGGGCCGCTGGTGGCCTCCGAGGCCATCGTGCTCATCAACCTTCCCAAACGCAGCACCGGCAGCCCCACCAACGTCATGATCAGGGGAGTGCAGCCCGCCTCCTTTCTTTTGCGCCGGGAGGTAAAGCTGGCGCAGGGGCGCTGGTTCAGGCCCGGTTCCAACGAATTGGTGGCCGGGAACCTGGTGGCCCGGCGTTTTGCGGGGGCCGGCCTGGGGGAGACCCTGCGTTTCGCCATGCGCACCTGGCGCCTAGTCGGCATCATGGACGCCGGCAATACCGGGTTTTCCTCGGAAATCTGGGGGGATGTGGAGCAGTTGCTCCAGGCCTTCCGGCGCAGCGGCTTTTCCGATGTCATCATGCGCCTGAAAAACCCGGCGGCTTTTCCCGAGTTACAGGTGCGCCTCGAGGCCGACCCGCGCCTGCCCGTGCAGGTGCGCCGGGAAGTGGAGTTCTACGAGGCCCAATCCAAGCGGTTGGCGGATTTCATCAAAGTTTTGGGGATGGTCTTGACGTCCATCTTCGGGTTGGGCGCGGTGCTGGGCGCCATGGTGACCATGTATGCTCAGGTGGGGGCCAGGATCGGGGAAATCGGCACCTTGCGGGCCTTGGGTTTCCCACGGCGGGATATTTTGCTGGCTTTTTTGGTGGAGGCAGCCCTTTTGGGCTTGGCCGGCTGGGCCATCGGCCTGATCCCCGCCTCCCTGTTGAATTTCTATACCCTTTCCACCTTGAACTGGTCCAGCTTTGCCGAAATCACCTTTCGCTTCCGGCTGACGCCGGGCATCATCCTCCAGAGCCTGGCCTTCGGCGTGGGTATGGGACTCCTGGGAGGGCTGCTCCCCTCCCTCAAGGCGGCGCGCCTGCCCCTGCTGGAGGCCCTGCGGGCTCAGTAAGCTCAGGGCAGATCGCAGGAAGGGGGGGCCTTGCGGCAGCCCGGAGGGACCTCGAAGAGTTTGTCATCCAGGTTCCTTTCCTGGATGTCGCAATATTCTACCGAATATTGGCGATCGGCGGTGACGGTCTTGATGGGGAGGCCGAGCTTCGGGGCCACCCAAAAGGTCTGGCGGGTGGTTCCCAGGGGCCCCCCCGGCAGGGTGACCTCGATGCGGTCCACCTCGTAGCCGTCCAGCTTTTCGCTTCCGACCCGGCGCTTGCTGAGGGCTTCGGGGGGAATCTGCAGGAACTGGCCGGGGAGATGCACCCCCAGGGGCATTTCCACATAGGAATTGTTTACGGGCATAATTATCCAAACCCGGTGCTTGTCCCGGCGGACAATGGTGATGGTCTGGCCCCGGTCATCCAGGAAGTCCTGGCGCATCTTGCCGTCTTTGACGTAGATTTTCCCCGGAACGTCCTGACCGTTCTGCCGTAAGATCATTTTGGCCGAAAACTCCGCACCGCCGGCAGGGAAAGGTGCGGTCAGGGCCAGCACCAACGGGAACAGCAGGGATTTCCAACCGGGGTGATCCATGCGGGGGCATCCTGCGGGGATTTTCTGAAGGTATGCCGATAATAGCGGAAAAAAATATTATTTTCAACTTATGAGGTGCGCATTTTCCTTGGCTGAGAAGGGAAGGGGACGCGGGCGGGTTGCAAACCCGCCCCGACGTCCTGCTCTCCTGAAAAAGCTTGGCGGTTCGGACTAAAACCGGCCGCAGCCAATGCCCTGGCCGGTGAGCTCAAAGTATTCGGCGCCGGCGCAGGGGATACAGGTGGGTTGGCCCTGCACCATCCGCACCCGAGGCTCCATGACGCTTTCGCCGCACTTGGCGCAGACCAGCGATGGGTAAATGCGGGCATAGGACGGCAGCGTTATCGTCACTTCCTGAATCAGCAGGCTTTCTTCCAGGGGGCGGGCCAGCTCTTTGATGGCCATGGCGGGCCAGATGTGGTGCAAATGATGCTCCTCTTCGGGGGTGGCCTGGCGCTGCACCACCACCTTTTCAAAGAGAGGGCCCGCCGCGGGATAGCGGGCGAACATCTCGTCCCGGTACTCGGGGCGCACCACCAGGCGCAAACCCTTGCCGCTATTCCTCAGGGCCACGGTCACCGCGGTCTTGCCCAGGTCCCGGAAGATCAGGGCGTTGTTGCCGAAGGTGCAGCCGGTGACCACCTGGATGCCGTCGGTGAAGCAATTGTTGCACTCCACAATGGCCACCACCTCCTCCATGCCGGTGCTGCCGGTGTTCAGCTTGTGCATGGCATACTGGCCCGCTTTTACTCCCAGGGAGACAAAGGGGCAGAGGTGGCCGTGGATGGCTTCGGCTTCGCGCAGCAGACCCTCCAGGTCGCCGCTTTGAATCATGGCCTCAATGTTTTGCCGGGCATTGGCATGTTCGTGCACGGTGATTTCTCCTTATTTCCCCTGCGGCATGGCAAAGGGCATCTTCATCTTCGTATAATCCTGGGGAGGCTCGAACCGGGAATCCTCTACCCCTCCCGGCCTGATCTCCTTATATTCCATGGAAAAAGAGCCATCTTCGGCAACAATCTTAATGGGGACGCCCAAGTCAGGGGGGATCCAGACAAAGGCTTTCATGGATTTGCCGTGATGGTCCATGGTGGTTGCATATTTGTCGCAGGTATAACCGTCGATGGTTTCATTGCCGAGCTTTTTCAGCTTGGCCTTTTGTTGCTCACTCAGGGTCAGCATCTGTTGCTGGGTTCCGGCGTTAATGGGCATCTCCATGTATGCCTTTTGCTGGGGCATGATAATCCAGGCCACCTTTTTGTCGGGACGCAGGATATTGATCACGGGGTGTCCGGCGGCCTGGATTTCACTGCGCATTTTATCGCCCTTGACATAAACCTTCCCGGGGATATCCATTCCACCCGCCTTGGTGATCATGGCGGCGGAAAACTCCGCGGCCTGGGCCGAGCCGGCCCCCAGAAACAGGATCACTACCAGGATCACCGCCAAAAAACGGCGCTTGCCGATCGGCATAACCACCTCCCTTTCTCGTGTAAGGTTATTTTAAGATTATCCAGGGCGTTTGCAAAGAAGTTCCTCCTTCTTGGACCTTCGACTCGAAAACGGCTGGGGGGTCGTCCCCACCCTGCGCAATCTCTGGCAAGGCCCGGAGAGCGGGCATCTTCCCCCCCTCATAAGGTGGGAGACGCTGCGCTTTCTTGCCCTCCAGCGACGTCATGCGGCAGCAAATTTCCAGGTCAAAAAGGGGGCCCCGTATAGCCTGAGCCAGCAGCGGCGGGCGGTATAGTCAGGCAGGTATCTGCTTACTTCCTCCCAGAAGCGGGGCGGGTGCCCGGACACCAGGAGGTGGGCCAGTTCATGCACCACCAGGTATTCCAGGGTCTCCGGCGGCAGGAGGACCAGCCGCCAATTGAAGCGCAGGTGTCCGTCAAGGTGGCACTCACCCCAGCGCCGGCGCCAGTCCCGCAGTTTAAGGGGCGGGGGCGCCAACCCCATCACGGGGGCGAAATGGTGGATCTGTTCGGTGAGAAGGATTTCGGCCTGCTCGTAATACCAGCGGAGGAGGTGGGGCCAGGGATCCGGGGAGGCAGCGCCGAGACAGCCCCTCTTGAGCGCCCCTTTGGAAAAGGGTGAGGCGAGATTAACCTGCAAGCCGCCATCCACCAGACGGACGCCGGCCGGTCCGGAGATTACCAGTTCCAAATCAAGGGCTTGGCCCCGATAATACGCTTTGCCGGCTTCCAGCCGGGCCATGGCCTCCCGCCGCTCTGCCTGTTTCCTCTCGATCCAGGCCTGGTTCCGGTCAATGATCTCACGAATGGCCGCCAGCGATAAGCCTTTCGGGGCATGCACCAGCAATTCCCCCGCATCCGTAACCGTGAGCCCCACGCTTTTGCGACGCCGGCTGACCTGAAGGTGAAAGGGCAAACTCCCTGATTTTGCCAAATATTTTCTTATAGTGTGCACGTGGCTCACAACTTTCACTTGAATATTCTTTTTTTTTGGTTAAATGTAATAACTTACATATAAGGCTTGGTTCCCCGCAAGAAACTTTTCACCACGTAGATCCTTTTACCCTGTCATCGAGCGCCCAACTGCGCCGAAGTGGGTGGGGAAAGAGACAAAAAACAGAGTGCATTCATGTTATGCAATGCAAAGGAGGCAGGCTCATGAGAAGTTTGACGGGAAAGCTGGTGTTATCTGTTCTGGTTGGCAGTCTGGTGCTTCTGGGTTGTGGAAAGCAGGAGGCCCCCAAAACCAAAGCACAGAAACCGCAAGCCGAAAAACCCGCAGCAGCAACCCCCGCGGCACAGAAAGCCCCGGAAGCGCCGGGTACCAAAACCGTCATCATCGGCTTCACCGCTTCCAAGTCCGGCAAGCTCAAAACGGAGGGTGAACGCCAGATCAACGGCGTGGATCTCTGGATAGAGCAGGTGAACGCCAAGGGTGGCGTCAAACTGGCCGACGGCACCACCGTGAAGTTTGCTGCCAAAAGCTACGACGACGAGAGCAACAAGGACCGCGTCCAGGAACTCTACACCCGGCTCATCAACAACGACAAAGCCGATTTTCTCATCAGTCCTTACAGCAGCGGCCTGGCTGACGCCTCGGCGGTGATCGCCCAGCAATACAACAAGATCATGATCACCACCGGTGCGGCTTCCGATTCCACCTATAAAAAAGGCTACACCCTGATTTATCAGGCCTATACGCCGGCCAGCCGCTATCTCACCGGGGCTGTGGACATGCTGGGTAAGCTGGCTCCCGGCGCCAAGAAGATTGCCATTATTCACGAAAAAGATAAATTTTCCAGCGACGTGGTGAACGCACTGAAAGCCTATGCCATTTCCAAAGGCTACGAGGTTGTGCTGTTTGAAGGCTATGACAAGGATACCACCGATTTTGCCGCGTTCATCAACAAAATTCCCCCGGGAACCGATGCCATCATGGGGGGCGGCCATTTCGCCGACACCAGCACCCTGACCAAGCAGTTGTATGAGAAAAAGGTGAACTCCAAGATGATAGCCTTCCTGGTGGCCCCGCCAGAGCCCAAGTTTGCCGAACTCGGGGATGCCTGTGTGTGCGTGATCGGTCCCAGCCAGTGGGAGCCTGGGGTTAAATACTCGCCTGAGGCCGCCAAGGCTGCGGGCGTGCCCTGGTTCGGACCTACGGTGGAACAATTTGACCAATCCTATAAGCAAAAATATAACGAAGACCCCTCTTACCACAGCGCCGGAGGGTACGCCGCCGGGATGATCATCCAGGCCGCCATCGAAAAGGCCGGCTCCATCGATACCGACAAGGTGAAAAAAGCCCTGGACGAAATGAACCTGATGAGCTTCTACGGCGATATCAAGTTCGACACCAGCAAGGACAATCATGGCCTTCAGATGGGCCACGAGATGGTCTATATTCAATGGTTCAAGGAACCCAAGGGCACGTTCGTCAAGCAAATCGTCTGGCCCGCCAGTGCGGCCTCTGCCAAGCCCTTTGTGTGCCCGACCCGGTAACGTGCAGGAGAGAAACATCTCAGCCATGACCCAGGAGGAAGAGCCGGTATGCAAGAACTGATCAATTCTCTCACCGATGGCTTCCTCCTGGGTTTTGTGTATGGCCTGGCCGCCATGGGTCTCTCTCTGATCTGGGGGGTAATGTCGGTCATCAACCTGGCTCACGGACCGGTAATCACTGTGGGGATGCTGACCACCTACCTCCTTTTTGTCCATTTCGGGTTGAATCCCTACCTGGCGATGATTATAGTGGCGGCGGTAGGTCTGGCCCTGGGACTGCTGATTTACATCATTGCCGTCCACCGGGTCATTTCGGCCCCTCACCTGTCCTCGCTTTTGGCCACCTTTGCGGTGAACATGATTATTCTGGGGATCTTCAACGCCATCTTCGGCGGCGATCAGAACAACATATCCTATTCCCTGGGCTCGCTTTCCATCGGCTTCGTGAACATAACCTACTCCCGGCTTTTGGCCGCCTTGGGGGCGGTGTTGTTTACCGCCTTTCTCTATCTGTTCCTGTATTTTACCCGGCCGGGGAAGGCCATCCGGGCGGTGGCCAATAACCGCGAAGCTGCAGAGCTTATGGGCATCCCCTCCGTCCAGGTCCTGGCCCTGACCTTCGGGCTGGGGTCGTTGCTGGCGGCGGTGGCGGGCTCGCTCATCTCCACCATCTTCCCTTTTACCATTTTCAGCGGCGGCCCCTACGAGCTCAAAAGCTTCGTCATCTGCGTCCTGGGGGGCTTGGGCAATCCCCTGGGGGCCCTGCTGGGTGGCCTCATACTGGGGCTGATGGAGGGCCTCATACCCATGTGGATGCCCACCAGTTGGGTGCCGGTGGTGGAATTCGGCCTCTTTGTCTTTGTCCTGGTGGTGAAACCCACCGGCTTGTTGGGGGCCAAATAAATGCGGGCCCTGAAGCAAGCCGGCATATGGATTTATGTGGGAGCCCTCCTGGTTTGGGGGCTGGCAGTTCTTTTCATGCAGGATCCCACCTTGCGGGAAACCTCCTTCACCCTGCTGATGTACGTGGGGCTGGCCTCCAGTCTTAACATACTCCTCGGTTATACCGGGTATGTCAGCTTTGGACATATCGTCTTCTTCGGCTTGGGGGGGTATCTGGGTTTCTACCTCATCAGCGTGCAAGGCTGGTCCCTGTACTCTGCGGCCCTGGTGGGGGGCTTGTTTTGTGCGCTGTGTGCCGCGCTTCTCGGCATGGCGGTGCTGCGCCTGCGGGGGGCATACTTTGCCTTGGCCACCATCGGGGTGAATGAAGCCGCCCGGGCCTTTATCAGCAATTTCAAACCCTTCGGCGGGGCCACCGGCCTTTCCCTGGAATACTCGATATACGACCTCTACGGGGGCTCCATGAAGGCCTTGTGGCTCGCCTTTATCCTGGTGTGGCTCATCGTCATCGCCGTGGTGGTCACGAGCTACCTGGTCAAGCAATCCCGCTTCGGACTGGGCCTCATGGCCATCCGGGAGGACGAGGAGGCGGCCATGGTCATGGGGGTCAAGGCCCCTCGGTCCAAAACCTGGGCTTTCGCCCTCTCCGCTTTATTCCCCGGGATCATCGGCACCATTTATTTCTTCAAGAACGGCAACGTGGAGCCGGATGATGCGTTCCGGCTGCATATGTCCATCGAAATGCTGGTAATGATTATGCTGGGCGGGCAGGGCACGGTCCTGGGACCTATCCTGGGGAGCGTGGCCTATGAACGCCTCAGGGGTTTTCTGCTGGTCAGCCCCCTGTTCAAGAATCTGCATCTGGCCATCTCCGGGGTGGCCCTGCTGCTGATCATCCTGTTTGTACCGGCAGGGGCGGTGGGCTGGATACGCCGCCGCCTTCCCAGGCTCAGAGGGGTGCTGGAATGATTCTCGAAGTTCGGGATGTCACCAAGCGTTTCGGAGGACTCCAGGCCTTAAGTGAAGTCACCTTTGACTTGTCCGCCGGGGAAATTCTCGGCCTGATCGGTCCCAACGGCGCCGGCAAGACCACTCTGTTCAACGTTATTAACGGGGTCTTCCGTCCGAACCGGGGCAAGGTGATTTTTCGGGGAGAGGATATCACCGGTATGCCGCCCTATGAAGTGGCCAGCCGCGGTTTAGCCCGGGCCTATCAGGTGGTCAGGCCGTTGTGCGACCTCACGGTGCGGGAAAACGTCATGGTGGGGGCCTGCTTCGGCCGGGAGCGGTTTTCCCTGTCCGAAGCCGCCCGGGTGGCCGACGATATCCTGGCTCAGGTTGGCTTGGCCGCCAGGGCTGATTTTTTGGCCGGCAGTCTTAACGTTGCGGAAAAAAAGCGGCTGGAATTGGCCCGGGCCCTGGGATCGCAGCCCTATCTGCTGCTGTTGGATGAAGTGCTGGCCGGCCTCAATCCGTCGGAGATAACCCTGATGATGGACACCATTCGCCAGATCCGGGACAACGGCGTCACCATCCTCATGATCGAACATGTCATGCAGGCGATGATGAGCATCTCTGACCGGGTCCTGGTTCTGGATTACGGGGCGCTCATCGCCCAGGGATCGCCCCAGGAAGTGGTCAACGATCCGCAGGTGATTGAAGCTTACCTGGGGGATCCCGAATTGACCAAGCGCCTGCTGGAGGGATAGAAAACCATTCATGGCCATACTTGAGGTTCAGGATTTAATTTCGGGTTACGGTGAAGTCCAGGTTCTCTGGGGAACCTCTCTGAAGCTGGAGAAAGGCAAACTCACCACCCTGGTGGGGTCCAACGGCGTGGGCAAAACCACCTTCCTGCGCACGGTTATGGGCCTGTTGCGCCCCTGGCAGGGGAGCATAACCTTTGCGGGCCAGGACCTGACCAAACAATCGGCCCACGCCCGGGCCAAGGTCGGCCTTATCCTGGTGCCGGAGGGCCGCCAGCTTTTTTCGGACATGACCGTCCTCGAAAACCTCGAAATGGGGGCATTTCCACCCCGCTGTCGGGCCCACTTCGAGGAAAACCTGGACCGGGTTTTCTCCCTGTTTCCCCGCCTGAAAGAACGCTCTCACCAAAAAGCAGGCAGCATGAGCGGCGGCGAACAGCAAATGGTCGCGGTGGCCCGGGGGCTCATGGCCCAGCCTGAAGTTCTCATCATCGATGAACTCTCCCTGGGCCTTTCCCCTCTGCTGGCCTTGACTCTCTTTGAATCCCTGGTTCAGCTCAAGAAACAGGGCCTCACCATGCTTCTGGTGGAGCAAAACGTCGCCATGGCCCTGGGGGTGAGCGACTACGCCTATGTTTTCAGCCAGGGGAAGATCACCCTGGAGGGCGAATCCCGCCAACTCCTGAAAAACGACGAAATTCGCCGGACATACCTGGGCTTGTAGCGGCAGGGGGCAAAGGCATTCGGCTTAAGGCCCCCTGGCAGGCGGTCGGTGGGGCCTGCGGCTACCTTTCTTCACAGCGAGGGTAATACGTGTTTACAATAGCATTTCTTTTTCCCGGACAGGGGTCGCAGTACGTGGGCATGGGGGCGGATGTATTCGAAGCCGACCCGGCCGCCCGGGAACTCTTCGATCTGGCCGAGGAAGTGACCGGGCTTCCCTTGAAACGCCTGTGTTTTGAGGGGCCCATGGAGGAACTCACTGAAACCGTGAACCTGCAGCCGGCCGTCACCGTCGTGAACCTGTGCCTGCTGCAGGCCCTGGAGAAGGCCGGCGTGCTCCCTGCTGCGGTCTGCGGCCACAGCCTGGGGGAATACAGCGCCTTGTTTGCCGCCGGGGTGCTGGAGGCGGGCGACACCATCAAGGCAGTTCGTGAGCGTGGGCGTCTCATGCAGCGGGAAGCGGAGCGTCACCCCGGCGCCATGGCCGCGGTTATTGGGCTCGCCCCGGATAAACTGGCAGAGACCTTGAAATCGCTCCTGGCCGAAGGCCCCCTGGCCCTGGCCAACTTTAACACCCTGGAACAGACGGTGATTTCCGGCACCAAAGAACTCGTGGCCCAAGCCGGCGCTGTGGCCAAGGCCGCCGGGGCCCGGGTGGTGCCTCTCAAGGTGTCGGGTGCCTGGCATTCCCCTCTCATGGCCGACGCCTCGGCTGATTTCACCGCTTTTCTGGCCACCTTGACCTTCAAGCCTCCCCGCCTGCCCATGTACCTCAATGCCACCGCCGCCCCCGAAGCCGACCCGGAGCGCCTTCGCCAGGCCATGTCCCGGCAGCTCACCTCGCCGGTGCGTTGGGCTGAGCTTATCCTGAATCTGCACAAGAGCGGCGTGGACACCTGGGTGGAGGTGGGCCCCAAAAACGTCCTCAAGGGCCTGGTGCGCAAAATCCTCCCCCAGGAGCCGGCCGAGCGCTTCTTCAACGTGGAAAACCGGGCCAGCCTCGAGGATTTCCTGGCAGCTATGGCAAAAAGTTGATCCGGAGGAAATGACCGGGGGAGATAAAATTTAAGGAACAAGGAAAAGGTAAGAACTAGCGGTGAAGGCATTTCTCTTCCTTCCTGATCTTTCTGCCTTCTTACCCGTTGCCTTTTTACCCTTGCATTAATACTCCACCTTCACCAAAAAAAGGCCCTGCGGTGGGGCGGTGGGTCCGGCCAGGCGGCGGTCCCGTTTTTCCATGATTTCACCCAGGTACTCCGGGGGATATTTCCCCTTGCCGATTTCCACCAGGGTGCCCACCAGGCTCCGGACCATGCCCCGCAAAAAGCCGTTGGCGGAAATGGTAAAGGTCAGCCAGCCCTCAGGTCGGGTGCGCCAAACAGCCTCATCCACCCGCCGCACCGCCGTCCCCGGACGGCTTCCCGCCGCCCGAAAGGCAGAAAAATCGTGCTCTCCCCTGAGGGCGGTCGCGGCTTGCTGCATGGCTGCAACATCGAGGGAGGCGGTGAGCAACCAGGCGTGCAGCCGGTTGATGGGCGAGCGCACCGGCCGGTTCAGAAGGCGATATGCATAGGTCTTGGAGAGGGCGCTGTAACGGGCGTGAAAGGTGAGGGGAACTTCCTCAGCCTCAAGAACCGCGATGTCCAGGGGCAACAGGGAATTAAGCCCATGCCGGAAGGCACGCAGGGGCACGGTGCTGCAAGTGGCAAAATTGGCCACCTGACCCAGGGCATGCACCCCGGCATCGGTGCGCCCCGAGCCGGTGAGGCGCACGGCTTCGCCGGTGATGCGGGCCAGCGCCGTTTCGATTACTTCCTGGATGGACAGGGCGTTTTTCTGGCGCTGCCAGCCGTGGTAACAGGTGCCGTCGTATTCGAGGGTAAGGCGGATGTTGCGGCGGGGGCCCATGGCGCCGGTGATTCCGGCCCTAAGGGGCTAGGGGCACCAGGTCCAGGCCCAGGGTCTCGGGGAAGCCGGCCATCAGGTTGAAATTGTGCACCGCCTGACCGGAAGCCCCCCGGGTGAGGTTGTCGATGGCGGAAACCACCACGACCCGGCCCCGCTCCTGGTCCACCTTGAAGGCCAGGTCGCAGTAGTTGGAGGCCCGCACCTGTTGGGTGGAAGGCCAGATCCCGGGCGGCATCAGGCGCACAAAGGGCATATCCCGATAAAAGGCCCGATAGACCTTGCGAACTTCGTCATCAGTGAGGGGCTTGACCATCTGGGCATACAGCGTGCCGAGAATGCCTCGGCTCATGGGCACCAGGTGGGGAGTAAAGGTGATGGTGGCCTTTCTTCCCGCCAACAGGCTCAATTCCTGCTCCATTTCGGGGGTGTGACGGTGTTCGCCCACCTTATAGGCCTTGAGATTGTCGGTTACTTCGCAGTAACTGGTGGCGAGGCTGGCACCCCGGCCGGCGCCGGTGACCCCGGACTTGCAGTCGGCAATCAGGGAATCTGGATGCACCAGGCGCCCCTTGACCAGGGGAGCGAGTCCCAGAATCACGCAAGTGGGGTAGCAACCCGGGTTGCCCACCAACCGGGCGGTGCGGATTTTATGCCGATGCAGCTCCGGCAAGCCATACACCGCCTCCGACAGGAGTTCCGGGGCGCTGTGGGGTTGATACCAGCCCTCGTACACCGCCTGGTCCCGGAAGCGGAAGTCGGCGCTCAGATCCACCACGCGCACGCCGGCCGCCAGGAAGCGCGGGGCGACTTCCATGGCGGTTTTGTGGGGGACCGCCAGGAACACCACTTCCGTATTGGAGGCCAGGGCTGCAGGGTCGGGCTCGACAAAGGAGAGCGTGACAATATCGGTCAGGGCCGGGAAGACCTCGGCCACGGGACGGCCCTGATATTCCCGGGAGGTGGCGAACGCCAGTTCCACCCCCGGGTGCCGGACCAGAATGCGCATGAGCTCCAGCCCGGTGTACCCGGAAGCCCCATACACCGCCACTCTTACCCGGGCGGTCATAGTTGTCAACCTAGCGCTTGGAGTATTGGCAACCCCGTCGGGCGCCGCGGCGGCCATACTTTTTCCGTTCCTTGATCCGGGGGTCCCGGGTCAGGAGGCCGGCTTTCTTGAGGATGGGCCGTAACTCCGGGTTTAAGGCCACCAAAGCCCGGCTCAGGCCGTGCTTGATGGCGCCGGCCTGCCCTTCCGGGCCGCCCCCCTGGACATTCACCAGGATATCCAGTTCCGGGCCGACGTTGACCAGAGTCAGAGGCTGGCGGGCCAGGTTGCGGGTGGTCTCCAGAGGAAAATACTCTTGAAAATCCCGTTGGTTCACGACGATGCGGCCGTTGCCGGGGCGCAGATATACCCGGGCCACGGCGCTCTTTCTTTTGCCCACGGCGTGGACGTTGAAGGCTTCAGCCATCAATCCTCCCAGGTGAGGGGCACCGGCTGCTGGGCCTGATGAGGATGCTCGGCCCCGACATAAATCTTGAGCTTTTTCAACTGGTGCCTGCCTAAACTATTTTTGGGGAGCATGCCCCGCACCGCATGGCGCAGGATCTCCTCCGGCTTCTTTTTCAGCATATCCCGGGCTGAAATCTCTTTGAGACCGCCCGGATACCCGGAATGGCGGTAATACTTCTTCTGGTCCAGCTTTTTGCCGGTTAGCAGGAGCTGATCGGCGTTCAGCACCACCACAAAATCCCCGGTGTCCAGGTAGGGAGTAAATTCCGGCTTGTTTTTGCCCCTGAGCACCGTGGCGATGCGGCTGGCCAAACGCCCCAGGACTTTTCCCTGAGCGTCCACCACGAACCACCGCCGGGCCACCTCATCTTTTTTGGCCATAAAACTCTTCATAATTCCCTCAACGAAACGATTAACCTAAAAACTATATCCCCTTATCCAAATTATTGTCAAGAATATAATGTGTCGGTCGCATACTGGCCAGGAATATGGCGGGCAGGGGCCCCCCGCCGACTTGCATGTCATACCGATTATTCCCTTTATTCCCCGGCTCCGCCACGAGAAAAAAGCCTTTCACGTGGGGGGAGGGCCAAGGAGCAGCGGCTCCCTGCCCTCCCTCACACCCCCTCCCATCTTTTTATGGGCCAGGCAGGCGGGACTTTCGTCCCGGCCAGGTGCCGCTGGTTCCCAAGGGGGAACTGGGAACCGGAGGTACCCCCTCACAAGGGATACGGGGGATACACCTGCTTGTCAGCCTTGATGGGTTCAGGTCATATCCGGGGCCCAGATTTCACAGACCTTGCCCGCCAAACCCGGTTCGGGGGTAAGCGTCTTTTTCCCCGGTTCCCAGCCGGCAGGGGTGGCTTCTTTGCCGCCGGTGCTGCGCACGTAGGCGCAGGCCTTGAGTTGGCGGAGCATCTCGCTGGCGTTCCGGCCGATGGCCGGGGCCAGCACCTCCATGGCCTGGAGGTTGCCGTCGGGGTCGATGAGAAAACTCCCCCGGACATCCACCTTGTAATCTTCATCAAAGACGCCGTATAACCTGCCGATATCGCCCCCCACGTCGGAAAGCATGGGATAAGGCAGGCCGCCTTCCACCATCTTGGAAAGCTCCACCTCCTGCCAGGCCTTGTGGGTGTAAGGGCTGTCCACGCTGATGGCCAGGATTTCCGCGCCCAATTCTTTCAGGCTCTGGTACTTGGTGGCCACTGCCGTGAGTTCGGTGGGACACACAAAGGTGAAGTCGCCGGGATAGAAATACAACAACACCCATTTACCGCGGTAATCTGAGAGCTTTATTTTGATGATCTCGCCCTGGTGAAAGGCGTTGGTTTCAAAATCAGGGGCCGGTTTGCCGATTTGCACCGCCATAATTCCCTCCTTGTAGGCCGCAGAAGAAAATTCGGATATCGAAACTCCTGCTTCTAGAATAAGAAGCCGAAAACGCCGCGTCAAGGCAGGCCTCACCGGTCACAAGGTCCGTCCTTTGCCGATCCAGCCTCTTCTTTTGAAAAAATGCAGCATGAACAACGCCACCGTAATCATTATCCCGAGGGTCACAAAATACCCATACTGCCACTCGAGTTCCGGCATGTATTTGAAATTCATGCCGTAAACGCCCGCAATGAAGGTGAGCGGAATGAAAATAGTGGCGATAATGGTCAGGACCTTCATAACTTCATTGAGGCGATTACTGACGCTGGAGAGATAAATGTCCAGCATGCCGGAGAGGATGTCCCGGTACGTCTCGATGTTATCAATGACCTGGATAACGTGGTCGTAAACGTCCTTAAAATAGAGAAGAGTGGGTTCCTTGATCAGGGGCGACTCGCTGCGCTCCAGCCTGCTGATGACCTCCCGCAAAGGCCACACCGATTTTCTCAGCATGATCATGGCGCGTTTCATGCGGTGAATCTGGCTCAGGGTGGCCGGCGTCGGGGTGCTCACCACCTCCGTTTCCATCTCTTCGATGAACTCTCCCTGGTCCTCCAGGATGACAAAGTATTGATCCACGATGAGGTCCAGCAGGGCGTAAGCCAGATAATCGGCTCCGCTTTTGCGGATGCGGCCTTTGCCAGCCTTAAGCCGTTCCCGGATAATCCCGAAAGTATCTTGATCGCTTTCATGGAGGGAGATGACATAGTTGTTTCCGACGATAAGGCTGATCTGCTCGGCGGCTACCGACCCCTCCTCCTGGACCTGGAGCATTTTCAAAACAATGAACAGGTAATCCCCGTAGTCATCGAGCTTGGGCCGCTGATCCGTATTGAGGATATCCTCCAGCACCAGGGGGTGCAGGTGAAAGCACGCGCCCAGGTCCTCCAAACTCCCGGTGTCTTGGAGACCGTTGACATGAATCCAGGTAACAGTGCTGGACTCCGGGGAAATGACCGGACACTCTTTGAACAGTGTGCTGACGGTTTCGGTGTAGGACTCTTCATGGTAGATCACTGTAGTGATCTCCGGTTCTTTGTCGGTCTTGTCGCCGGTGTACACGAGACTGCCGGGAGGCAAGCCGGCCTTCAGGGAATGTTTCCTGGAGGATTTGCGCGTGGCCATGGAATGCATGAAAACTCCCCACAGAGGGAATACACAAATGACTTGGTAACTTACAGGGGATGATAGTGAATCGAGGCACGCCCGTCAAGGGAAATTACCGGGTAACTTCAAAGGATTCCAGGCAATTACCCCTTCAGGGAGACCTCCTGGAGGGAGGCGCTCCAGCAGGGTTTAACAACGAAGTCGCTGCATCCTGTGCGTTTCTGCGGTTTCAGGGACTTACCCCGGGGAAGCAGAAGGCGCCAAAATAACATCCGCAAGCAGGTATGTCATTGAAAAGAGCGATGCAACATAAAGACAAAGATCAGCCGAAGCGGCCGGTGAGGTAATCTTCCGTCTGCCGGTGTTTGGGCATGGTGAAGATTTGCTGGGTGGCGCCGAACTCCACGATGCGTCCCTGGAAGAAAAATGCCGTAAAGTCCGATACCCGGGCGGCCTGCTGCATGTTGTGGGTGACAATGGCAATGGTGTAGGAGTCCTTCAGTTCCTGGATCAGTTCCTCGATCTTGGCCGTGCCGATGGGGTCAACGGCAGAGCAGGGCTCATCCATGAGGATAACTTCCGGCTCCACCACCACGGTGCGGGCAATGCAGAGACGCTGCTGCTGACCGCCGGAAAGTGCAGTGCCTGGGCGGTTCAGGTAATCTTTGACCTCATCCCACAAGGCGCTCCGGCGCAAGGCGTCTTCCACCCGGTCTTTCATTTCGCTTTTGGGCAGGTGATAGTGAAGCTTGAGTCCGTACGCCACATTATCGAAGACGCTCATGGGGAAGGGGGTGGGCTTCTGGAAGATCATCCCCACCTTACGGCGCAGTTCCATGACGTCGTAATTCGGATCCAGGATATTGTCGCCGTCCAGCAGGACTTCCCCTTCAGCCCGTTGGTCCCGGTACATCGAGTAAATCCGGTTATATACCCGGATATGCGTGGATTTGCCGCAGCCGGAAGGGCCGATGATAGCGGTTACCCGGTTTTCGGCAATTTCCAGGTTATTGTCGAACAGGGCCTGTAACTCCCCGTAATAAAAATTCAGATGCCGGGTGGAAACCTTACTCGGCACCCCGAGGCCTTCCAGAACTGCCCGAGACTCACTCGCGGCGTCCTGGAAGCCTTCCTGGTCCTGATTATTTTTTTTAGCCATGAGCATGATTGCTACATCATTTATTGGGCTATGCAGTAACAATATCTTTCATGGGGCCGAAGTCAAGGGCATGGCCGCGGGAAAAATACTCAATAAAATCGGCAAGGCTATGGGCCTGCTGCATGGTAGGGGTGATCTTGCTGAGGGGCCGGCGCATTTCCATTTCATCGTAAGGGGCCATGGCCGGATTTTGACCCGGGGACGGCATATCTTTGATCCTCTCTGTTCAGGCTTTTCGTTCCTTGATCAACCAACGGGCAAAAACGGTCAGCAGCAGAATGCTCAGAGTGATCACCAGGGAGGCACCCCAGGCCTTGGTCTGCCAGTCCTTATAGGGGGACATGGCGTAATCGAAAATGGTGACCGTGAGGTTGGGATAAGGCTGATCCAGACCAAGGTTCGGTGACAGGAAATGTTGAAAGGGATTGTTGAGCGCCGTGAACAGCAGGGGCGCGGTTTCGCCGCTGACCCGGGCCACGGCCAGGAGAATGCCGGTCAGGAGGCCGGACTTGGCGGCCCTGAAAATGATGGCCAGGGTGACCCGCCAACGGGGGAAGCCCAGGGCCAGGGCTGCTTCCCGGAGGGTGTTGGGCACCAGGCGCAGCATGTCCTCGGTGGTGCGGATGATAATCGGCAGCATGAGGATGAACAGGGCAAAGGCGCCGGCGTACCCGGAAAAATTACCCAGGGTTTTCACCAGCACCGCATAGGCAAACACGCCCACGATGATGGACGGCATGCCCATGAGGACGTTGGCGGCAAAGCGGGCGTTGTTCGCCACCCTTGAATCCTGGCCGAACTCCGCCAGAAAGATGCCGCCCAGGAGCCCCAGGGGCACGGCCGCTAAGGTCGCCAGAAGGGTGAGGATGAGCGTCCCCACCATGGCGCTGATCAAGCCGCCGCCTTCGATGCCGGGAGGGGTGGGCATCCTGGTGAAAAAATCCAGGTTCAGGGCCGACCAGCCCTTGACCACCACCGTAATGATGATCCAGAACAGGGCGATAATGCCCACGGCGGCGGAGGCCACCGCGGCGAGGTTGACCAGCGAATTCAAGAGCTTGCGGCCCCGCGGCGACCGAGGTTTCATTTTGCCGCTCATAGACCCACGCTCCAGGCTTTGTACATGCGTTTGAGCATCATCTGGGAGATGACCTGCACGCCGTAGGTAATGACGAATAAGACCAGGCCCAGGCAGATCAGGGAACTGACGTAGGTGGGTTCAGTGGCCTCGGCAAACTCGTTGGCCAGGCAGGAGGCAATACTGTTCCCGGGATAAAACAGGCCGAGGGCGATCTTATGGGAATTGCCGATAACGAAGGTGACGGCCATGGTTTCCCCCAGGGCCCGGCCCAATCCCAGGAAAAAGGCCCCGATGATGCCCACCAGGCCGTAAGGTATGGTGACCTTGGCGGTCACCTCCAGGGTAGTGGCCCCCAGGCCGTAGGCCGACTCCTTCACCACGTTGGGCACCATTTTAAACACGTCTCGGGTGATGGCGCAGGTGAAAGGCAGCACCATGAACCCCAGGATAATGCCGGCCGTCAGCATGCCCAGACCCATGGGCGGGCCCTGAAAGAGAAGGCCGACCCCCGGAATCCAGCCCAGATAGGTATGGAGCCAGGGCTGGACGTACCCGGCCATGAGGGGGGCGAACACGAACATCCCCCACATGCCGTAAATGATGCTGGGAATGCCGGCCAGAAGCTCGATCATGGTGCCCACCGCCTGGCTGAGGCGGGGTGGAGCCAGTTCCACCAGAAACAGGGCAATGGCCAGACTCAGGGGCACCGCCACAAGCATGGCCAGAAACGTGGACACCAGGGTGCCGTAGATGCTGCTTAAGGCGCCGAATTGCTGGGTGACGGGGTTCCACTCCTGGGAAATGAAAAAGCCGGGGCCGAACTTCTTGAGTGCCGGGATGGAGTAATAAACCAGCGCCAGGCCGATGGCGATCATGATCAGGGGCAGCACCAGGGCGCACGCTGCGGTCAGCCGCTGGAAATAAAGATCTCCCCTGGCGCGCCTCAAAGTCCCCGGGGAAAAGGCCCTCGGAACCGAGACAGTTTTCCCCTCGGACATCGCTTCGGTAATTGTGGGATGCATAGGCTCGAAAAGCATGGAGAAGTCCCCGGGTTATCGAAGACTTCCCTTGATGTTAGTCTGCATGATGATCTTTATTTTTTATAAATGGGTTTGCCGCCGGAGGTGATTTCTTTGGCCCAGTCGGCTTCCACCATCTTAACGATGCTGTCGGGCAGGACCACGTAGTGGAGTTCCCTGGCTATGTCGCCGCCGTTTTTAAAGGCCCAGGCGAAGAAATCCAGCACGGCCTTGCCCTTGGCGGCGTCAGCCTGATCCTTGTAAATCATGATATACGTGGCGCCCACAATGGGCCAACTGTTGTCGCCCGGTTCGTTGATGAGGTCGATGCCATAGCCGTAGGGCGCATTTTTCCAGTCAGCGTTGGCGGCCGCGGCCCCAAAAGATTCCAGGGTGGGCTTAACCACCTTGCCGGCCTTGTTAATCATGTTGGCATAGGCCATCTTGTTCTGGGCGGCGTAAGCATATTCAACATAGCCGATGGCGCCGTCAATATTCTGCACCTGGCCGGCCACCCCGGAGTTGCCCTTGGCGCCCACGCTGTTTTTGCCGGGCCAGTTCATCTCCTTGCCGACACCCACCTTGGCTTTGAATTCCGGAGAAACGTCGGCCAGGTATGAGGTGAAGATAAAGGTGGTGCCGGAGCCGTCGGAGCGGTGCACCACAGTGATGTCCTTGTCCGGGAGGTTCAGCTTGGGATTGAGTTTTTTCATGGCGGGATCGTTCCATTTGGTGATCTCGCCCAGGTAAATCTTGGCCAAGGTGGGGCCGTCCAGCACAAGTTGTCCCGCCTGAATCCCCTTCAGATTAAAAGCGGCCACTTCGCCGCCTACCACCGTGGGGAATTGATAAATGCCATGTTCCTTCAGGAAATCAGGTTTCTGGGGTTCGTCGGTGCCGCCGAAATCCACGGTTTTGGCCTTGATCTGGGCAATGCCCCCACCAGAACCGATGGCCTGATAATTCACCTTGACCCCTTTGTCCTGGTTATACTTGTAAGCCCATTTGATATAGAGAGGGGCAGGAAAGGTGGCGCCGGCGCCGTTGATGGACATCTGGGCCAGAACCGGAGCTGCCACCAGCAAGGCGGCTGCCAAGGCCAGGGAAAAGAGCAGGAATTTTTTCATAATGTCTCCTCTGTCCAGGTAGAATGGTTTTTACAGGAATAATTTTGACCATTGCTGGTTAGGAAATGGTTAGGAAGGCGTAAGTTTTTGTTGAGGCAAGAAATCTTGGCGAAAAAAAGCATAAGAGGCAGGGTGGCAAACATCCGGCTCAGGCCTGCCTGAGACTCTGAAGGAGGTTGGCCGAAGGCGCTCGCCCCGCGGTGGTGCAAAAAGATAACTGGCCGGGTGGGGGAGGAACCCGGCCAGTCAGGTGAAAGGAGAAATTGGTATATGAACGTGTTAAGGGGGGGATGTGGGTACCTTAGTGGTTCATATACGCACCCCTTTTTACTGCATATCTTGTGCCACGACCGGGATAACAGTATATTATTAGGAAAATCAATATGATAAAATTATGCCGCACAAAGCTGCCCCTTTTTTTGTTCAAATATTTTTACTGATTCCCCCGTGATCCGGCCTTTTCCGTGCATAATTCCTCAATATTCCTTGAAATACCCTGTGCCCATGCCAATAGCCCTTGATTCAATTTTTTGGCTGGCGTCAAAGAACTTGACCCTCGGGAATCGCCTGTCATAGAATTTTTATCAGCATGGCTAACAGGCTGTTGAAAAACCACCAAAAGAGAAGTTTGTCAGGCTGGGCAAAGCGAAGCATCTTGTATTTTCAAAAGGTTGAGCTCGTTCACTGCGGTCAGGATGACAAAGAAAAGCATTTTTTTAACAGCCTGCTAATCGAAAGGCTGAAGCATTGTGCACAGTGTCAGGTTATGGGCTGGGAGCTTTGCATATGTATGGGTAAGCCACCGTGGTATGAGCCATGCTGACAGGGCCGGCGGCAGATGGTGACGATACGCCAGGCCCTGAAACAATTGCTCCAAGAGCAGCCTTATTCAGCTCTGGAGCTCTCCCAGCACCTGTCCATTCCGGAAAAGGAGGTGTACGAGCACCTGCAGCATCTGGCCCGGGCTCCGGGTCAGGGTTGGCGCTTTCACCTGATCCCGGCAAGGTGCCGCAACTGCGGCTTTACCTTCAGCAAACGGGAGCGCCTCACCCCGCCTTCCCGCTGTCCGGTGTGCCGCCATCAGTCCCTCACACGTCCCCGGTTCGCCCTGGAAACCCGGTAGCAATCCGGCCACCCGATTCACCCCGACACAAGTAAGGTCAGCGAATAAGGGCACTTAAGGCCCGCCCCGGCAAATCTCCTCTTCAGTCGCCTGCAGACGGCGCGGCAATAAAGGGGCGCAGCCGCGTCTCCCCCCTTTTCCGGCTGTGCATCTGGGGCCGCCTTAAGATGGCGACACCTGCGGTCGCGTCATCCAGCAGGGAAGCCTTAGAGTTTTTCCGTCAACTGTGCTAAGAAAGAATTTATGGCACCTTCGGAAGCTCCCCTGCAGAACCGCAATCGGCCCACCGGATTTCCGGCCCTTTATCGGAACCACCTGTTCCTCATCGTCGCCGGCGTCACCCTTGGGGTGTTGGTATTCCTGTGGCTGCGTCTCCCGATCACAGAATTCATGGAGCTCAAACTCTATGACCTGAAATTCCTGTACCGGGGTGCCCGGCCCCCTTCACCCGATATCGTCCTCGTGGCGGTGGACGATGACAGCGTCAAAGAAGTGGGCCGCTGGCCCTGGTCCCGGGAGGTCATCGCCACGCTGATCGGCCGCATCAAAGAAGCCGAGGCCAAGGTCATCGGTCTCGATATCATCTTTGCCGAGCGCCAGGAAACCGCAGCAATGGCCGCCTTGCAGCACCTGCGCCGGGGACTGCTTCACGAGAAATCCTGCGGCCCCCAGATCATGGCCCTCCTGGCCCAGGAAGAGAAACGGGCCGATGTGGACCGCCGCCTGGCCCGGGTCATCGGCCTGGGCCCACCCACCATCCTGGGCTTTTTCTTCGTGGGGGTGGGGGGCGAGACTGTGGCTCCGCGTCTCGGCCAGGCGTTAGGCCCCAAGGCCATCAGCGCCAGCTCCTATAATATGGTGCGCTGGCTGGATCGGGATCAGCGGCGCCTGCCCCTCATGGGGGCTACGGGAGTGGAGGTGAACCTCCCGGAAATAACCGAACAAGCCGCCGGGGGAGGCTACTTCAACATGATCCCCGACCCGGACGGAATAGTGCGGTGGCTGCCGCTGGCGGTGTCCTATGGACCCGACATTTTTGCCCCCCTGACCCTGGTCACCCTCCAGCATTATCGGCAGAAGGCGCCGCTCGGCATAACCCTGTCCCGCTTCGGGGTCGAACAGATACGCCTGGGGCGGGAAGTAATCCCCGTGGACCGGTATGGCCGGATGTTCATTAATTACCTCGGCCCTCCCGGTGTCTTTCCCACCTATTCCGCGGCCCGGGTCCTCAGCGGCAAGCTCCCCAAGGATGCCCTGAAGGATAAATTGGTGCTGGTGGGCGCCACCGCGGTGGGCATTTTCGATCTGCGGGTGACCCCGTTTTCGGGTATCTGTCCGGGGCTGGAGATTCAGGGAACGGTGCTGGACAATATCCTGCGCCAAGACTTTATTTACACCCCGGCCAATCCTTTCCTGACCACCGCGGGCATTATCCTGGCGGTGGGCCTGATTTTCGGCTTCCTGCTGCCGCGCTTTGGCGCGGTCGGGGCCATAGGGCTAACCCTGGTGGTGGTCCTGGCTTATATCGCCATGAATTTCCTGGTTTTTCGTTATTTCGGCCTGCAGTTGGAGGTCTTCTACCCGACGCTGGAGATGGCGGCGGTTTATACCGGCGTTACTTTGCAGCGATTCCTGACCGAGGAAAGGGAGAGAGTGCGCATCAAAAAAGCCTTCCAATCTTTTGTGGCCCCGGAAGTGGTGAACCAGATTATCCGCCATCCGGAAAGGCTGCGTCTGGGGGGCGAACGCCGGGAGTTATCCATCCTTTTTTCCGATATCCGGGGGTTTACCACCCTGGCCGAAACCATGGAGCCGGAAGCACTGGTAGAGGTGCTCCATGGATATTTGAACCCCATGAGTGAAATCGTCGTGCAACACGGGGGCACCCTGGATAAATACATCGGCGACGCCATCATGGCCCTGTTCGGGGCCCCCCTGGAGCAACCGGATCATGGTGAGCGGGCCTGCCGCACGGCCCTGGAAATGGTGCAAAAATTGCGGGAGCTGGACCGGGAATGGCTGGAGCAGGGCTGGCCGGCCTTGAAAATCGGCATCGGCATCAACTCCGGGCTGGTATCGGTGGGCAACATGGGGTCGAACCGGCTCTTCGACTACACTGCCATCGGCGACAATGTCAATCTGGCCTCCCGCCTGGAGGGCCTGAACAAGCATTACGGCACCGAGATCCTGGTGGCGGCAAGCACGGTCCAGCATGTCGGACCTGACTTTTTATTTAGGGAAGTGGACCTGGTTCGGGTCAAGGGCAAAAAACATCCCATCGCCATCTATGAACTTCTGGGGCAAGGCGAGCCGGCCGGCAAACCGGCCCGCTTCCTGGAGCTGTACCACGAAGGCCTGGCCCGCTTCCGGGAGGGCCGCTGGGGCGAGAGTATAGAGGCCTTTCAGGCGGCCGCGGCAATCAACCCTCAGGATGCCCTGTGTGTCCACTATCTCCAGTTGAGCCAGAAATATGCCGAAAAACCTCCTGGACTTGATTGGGATGGGGTCACCACCATGCTGGAGAAATGAACCTCCGGGAACTCCGGCCCCGCAACCCAGACCCCCTCACCGGCCAAGGTTGATAAGATCACGGTTTTTGTTACAATTTCGGTGCATCTCTCTCACTCTCAGTGCTGCCCCTTCCGGGACCTCATTTATTTACAGGAAAGGAAGATTGCCATGGCCAGCGAAGTCTTAAAGTTAACGGCTCAGATCGTCATGTCTCATGCCTCCATGACAGAACTCACTCCCGCCCAGTTGATGGCTGAAGTAAAAGAGATTTATGGCCTTCTGGTTTCGCTGGAAAGTGCGGCTGCAATCCCGGGTGCGGGTCCGGGATCAGCAGCCGGAAAAACAAGCCCGTCGAAACCCAGGAAAGCCAACATGGCAATTTCCGAGGAAGCCAGGTCGGTTCGAAACATGGAAGGGCCTGAGGTCGGGGATCCCGATTACCTGGATTTCATGGAACACCGGGAAGGATAATGCCGGCCTTCCTCCGGGGCATCATCCAGCCATCCTGGCTCCACCGCCGGGCGCGGGCGCTCAGGAGGCCCAGGGCCATGAGCCGGCCCTTGCTGAGGCGAGCTCCGGCATTTTCTCAGTTTTCTCCCACCAGGTTTTGCAGGGCCTGGTCGATGGTGGGATAGAGAAACTCGAAGCCGGCAGTCGTTAGTTTCTGCGGCAGGACTTTCTGGCCGGAGAGGACTGCGTCGGCCAGTTCCCCTAATATCAGACGCACCACGAAGGCCGGGGCCGGCAGGAAGGCCGGGCGGGCCAGGGCCCGGCCCAGGGCCTTGGCGAAGTCCTTGTTGCGCACCGGGTTCGGGCTGGTGAAATTTACGGGTCCCGTCAGGTCAGGATGCTCCGGGAGAAACAGAAAGGCCCGGGCCAGGTCCATCTGGTGAATCCAGGAAAGCCACTGCTCGCCGCTCCCCACCGGACCGCCCACGAATCGTTTGAACAGGGGCGTCAACTGTTCCAACATACCACCCCCCCGGCCCAAAACGATGCCGAAGCGGGTAATCACCGTGCGGATACCCAGGCCCTGGGCCTTCATGGCCTCGGCCTCCCACTCCTGGGCCAGGCGGGCCAGGAAGTCCTGGCCCGGGGCGGAGGCTTCGGTGAGCTCTTCCTCCCCCCGGGGGCCGTAATACCCCGGGGCCGAAGTGCTGCAAAAAAGCTGGCGCCGGTCTCCGGCGGCCAGGGCGGTGACCAGGTTCCTGGTGGTGAGTATCCGGCTGTCGTGAAGCATCTTCTTGGCCTCGTTCGTCCATTTGGTGAAAATGGACGCGCCGGCCAGGTTGATGATCCAGTCGTGCTGCGGCACCTCCGCCATCCAGGGCCCCTCCTGTTGGGGGTCGCCGGTCACAAAGCGGGCGCCGTTCTGGAGCGAGGCAGGCGGCTGTTCCCGGCGGGTGAGAATGGTGAGGTCGTGACCCTTTAAGATCAGCTCCTGGGAAAGAAACGCGCCCACAAAGCCGGTGCCGCCGGTGAGAAATACCCTCATAGCCCCTCCTTTCCTTTTAGGTAATAATCATCCGGAGGCACTCGGGCAAGGGCGGCCTGGCGGAAAAACTGACAAATATTTACTGGAGGAAGGAGGTTATCACCATCATCGAACTCAGGGTGATCAGGACCGCCACGACGATCCAGGAAAGACCGTTTAAGACGGGGCCGTTCACATATTCTCCCATGAGGTCCTTATTATTAACCAAAAGCAGCATAAAGATAAGGACAAAGGGCAGAAGAACGCCGTTGATGACCTGGGACCAGAACATCACGCTGATGAGGGGAATGTTGGGAAAGAGGATCACCAACGCCCCGATGACCACGAGCAAAGTATAAAGCCAGTAAAAAATCGGCGCCTCTTTCCACGTATGGTCAATCCCTCCTTCAAAACCGAAGGCCTCACACACATAATAGGCCGTGGACAGGGGCAGGATGGTGGCGGAAAACAGGGAGGCGTTCAGCAGCCCTATGGCGAAGAGGACAAAGGCCCAATGGCCGGCCAGGGGCTTCAGGGCCAGAGCTGCTTCCTGGGCCGATTCAATCTTGATGCCGTGCACGTGGATGGTGGCGGCGCAGGCGACTATGATGAACATGGCCACAATATTGCAGGCAATGCAACCTATGGTATTGTCTAACTTGGAATAGACATACTCTTTGGTGGTTATGCCCTTTTCCACCACCGACGCCTGAATGTAAAACTGCTGCCAGGGGGCGATGGTGGTGCCGATGACGCCCACCAGAATGATAATGTAGTCGCCGCTCAAGCTGAAATTGGGAACCACGAGTTCCTTCATGACCGTCCCCCAGGGGGGATTGGCCATACATCCGGAGATGACATAGGACAGATAAAAAACGCAGGCCCCCAGGAAGATTTTTTCCACCAGTTTATAGGTTCCCCGGTGCACCAGAAACCAGATGAACACGAGCGCTACAGGCACGGAAATGTACTTGCTCACGCCGAAAAGCTCCAGGCTGGCTGCTATGCCGGCAAATTCACTGATGATGTTGCCTAAATCGCCCAGGATCATCCCCACCATAATGAAAGCGGCCCAGCGCACGCCGGTGCGCTCCCGGATGAGGTCAGCCAACCCCTTGCCGGTGACCGCGCCCAGGCGGATACAGATTTCCTGGACCATGATCAGGACCAGGGTCATGGGGATAATAGTCCACAGGAGCTTATAGCCATGTGTGGCCCCGGCCACGGAATAGGTGGTGATACCGCCGGCGTCGTTGTCCACGTTGGCGGTGATGATGCCGGGGCCCATGATGGCAAGAAAGATCCATATTCTCCGGGATAAATTGGCAAACCTGCCTCTCATGGCACCTTACCCCCTTACCGTACGTTTGCTGACGAAGAAATTGGCAAAGGTTTCCAGACTGCTCCTGTCCGGGATAAGCACTTCCAGGATATCGTCCACGGTGATGATTCCCAGCATCCGGTTGGCTTCATCCACCACGGGGATGGTCAGGAGATCGTATTTTTTGAGATTTTCCGCCACCGTCTGTTCCGAATCCTGCGGGTGAACCGTGATGATCCGGGTTTGCATGAGGTCCCGGAGGACGGCATCGGGTTCAGCCATCAGGAGCTCGCGCAGGGACAGGACCCCTGACAAGGTTTTATCGTCCTCCACCAGGTAAAGATAATAGATGGTTTCCGCCTCCCGGGCCAGGTGGCGCAACTGGGCAAAGGCCTCGGTCACGGTGATCTGCGGGGAGAGGGCAATGTACTCGGTGGTCATGAGGGAGCCGGCGGTGCCCTCCTCGTAGACCATTAACTGCCGCACCTCCTGGGCCCCTTCCGGCTCCATGAGATTCAGCAGGGCATCGGCCTTGGCCTCCGGCAGTTCTCCCAGGATGTCGGCGACCTCGTCGGGGGGCATTTCTTCCAGCAGGTCTGAGGCCTGCATGTCGTTCATATGTTCCAGAATCTCAATCTGCGTGTCGCGCTCCATTTCGGAAAAGGCCTCGGCCGCCACCTCGACATCCAGGTCCTCCATGAAATCGGTGCGTTTTTTGTAATCCAGGTCCTCGATGAGATCGGCCAGGTCGGCAGGATGGAGCTGGTCAAGCTTGGCCCGTTCGGCGCGCAGTTGTAAAGCCGCGGTCCTTTCCTCAAGGTGCTGGATAAACTGCCACCAGACATACTGGTTTTCCAGACGCTTAAAGAGAAATTCCAGTCCCAGCCGCCGGGCCAGGCCTCTGAGACCGATGTCCACGGCCATGGGGATGACATATTTGCGGTCGCCGCTCTTGACCCAAAAAAGTTTGATATCGTTGACCCGGACGACCTTGGAGCCTTTCAGGTCAATGATCTGCTTATCCATCAACCACTTGCCCACGTAAATTTCGTCAGGCTGCAGGGGGATGAGGTCTTCTTCTTTCAGTTTGCCCACCAGGCGGATGTTGTCATGGGTCATCTCCTCCACCTTGTCAATGGGGATATGTTTTTGGTAACCCTTGGCAAACTTGATGCCGGTAACCCGGGGGGGGCCTTCCCCCTCCCAGCGGATGGCCAGGTCCCTGAGCTTTCCCACCCGGTTGCCCTCGGGATCGTAAATAGGCTCTCCCTGGATCTGGCTGAAGAAAAACTCTCGTAAAACATGAAGCTGGGCGCGGTGGTTCATAGCAAAACCCCCCAGAATATCTCAGCGATATCAACTATTATGCCGGAATACACTATAAGCCCAAAGAAATAAACAACAGTTGTTCAATCTTCATGTTGATCAGGGTATACTTGACTCCCGAGCTCCCTTTCAGGGCGTGGATTTGAGGGGCGGCAAAGGCCTGCAAGGCCGTCACCCCCTCGGCCGGCATTATGGCAGATGACGCAGCTCAGATATGGGCAATACGCAATAAGGCTGGGTATTCTGTGGCAGAAAAAGATACCCCCGGTCAGGCCTGGCCGGGGGCGGGAAGGAAAGGCAAGCGCCCGGGGCGCAAGCTCACCCGATAATCACCCCGCAAGGACTGTCCGGCGCCTCAGGCTCACCGTGACCTGCGCCGCTCATCGGTTCTAAATTGTTACTACTGCCAGGGTCGTCCATAAAAAGCGACGGCTCTCCTCTTTGCATACTCAAATTTCTTTGTGAACTTAGCCGACCTCGGTGGCGTTGTCAACCCCACCGCCGAAAAATTGCCTCACGGAAAACCGAAAATGACACCAGATGAACGGACCCCCATTTGACAGGTCCGCTGGGGATAGATAAGGTTTTAAAGAAAATTGTTCTCCTCACGGGTGTTGCGGGACCGATACGTGCTGGAGAAAGGGTGCAATCTTTTATGAACAGATGCGGCCGATCTTTCCTGATCATCTCAGTTTTGGCGGCTTGGTGCCTCTTTTTCTCTCTGTCGGTATGGGCCCAGGAAAAGAAAAATCTGGAGCCCAAGTCCTTGTCGATGGTCCTGGTGGAGGGTGCTGACAGCCTGGAGAAGGATATTGCTACCGGCAAGGCGGACGCGGAAGCCTTGCAGCAACAGTTGAAGCAGGCGGAAACAGAGACCCAGAACCTGGGGGCCCAGATCGCCACCCTGAAGGCCTGGCAGGCATCAGGAGAGTTGTCGATCAAGCAGGCTCAGGAGGCCCTGGACGGCTTTGCCAAGCGCCAGGCTCAGCTAGAGGCCCGGATCAAAGACTTCCAGGAAAAGCGGGAGCAACTGTCCAAGCAGGTTAACCTCCGCAACAGCGCGATGGATGACCTGAAACACGAGGTGGCGCGCCTTAAGGCTACCAAAAGTCCGTTATGGAAGTCCCCGGAAATTCGCAAATCCTGGGATCGTTACCAGCAACTTTCCAAACAGTACCAGGCGGGCGCTGCCCAAACCCTGGAACGCTTTGACGGGATTCTCCGTCTCCTGGGCCAGGAAAGCCTGACCTTGAGCGGCGTCATTAGTGATTTGAAACAACAGGTGGAGGTGAGCAAAAAGGAAGAGTTGCTCAAGCGCCAGCCTGCAAAACTCCTGTGGGAGACCGTGAAGCAGACGGTAAAATCCCTGCTGGCCGTGCCCGCCCGCCTCACTCAGGAAATTTCCGACCCCTTCCTGGTGAACAGGGTGGGAACCGCCTTGCGCAGCAGGTGGGCCCCTTTGCTGGGCCTGCTGGCGATATTTTGTCTCCTGGCCTGGATGGTTCTCCAGGTCCGCCGCCTGGTCCTGCCCCGGCTGATCCTCTGGCAGACCGAGGTGACCGGGGTGGGCACGAAAATCATTTTCAAAGCCGGGGAAATTATCGCCGCCCACCTGTTTGTGCTCAGTTTTGTGGGCTGGCTGGCCCTGACCGAATGGGTTCTGGGATGGTGGCAGAATCAGGGAGCCCGGATCGCCTTGCTCGGCGTGTTTACCGGGATAGCGCTGCGCCTCGGCCTGATCCTGATTCAGGCAATACTGGCCGGAGAAGAGCAGGGCGGCATCCTCCCCCTGGATGAAAAAACCTCCCGCTTCTATCGCCGCCATCTCAAGCTGCTGGTAAGTTACGTCCTGATCTTGGGGCTGTTCACCCTCAATCTTCTCGACCGCCTCGGCCTGGAACCCGAAAGTTCCCAGATACTGGGGCAAGCCTTCGGGGTAGGGTTGCTGGTCTGGGTCCTGTACCTGATCCGCAACCGGCATTTTGAAGACCTGCGCGCCGCCTTGCCGGGGCCGGGCTGGATGGTAAGGCGCGGATTCTTCCTGACCATCCAGTTTCTCCTGGTCGTCGTGCTGGTGGTGATCATTGTCGCCAGTCTGTTGGGATTCCAGAACTTGTCCGCCTACATATCCCAGGCGGCCTCTCTCATCGGGTTGGTCATCGCGCTGTTTTGGATAACCTGGCATGCGGCCAGAGCCATCCTTGAATACGCCGTCCGGCCGGACAAGGGGCAGGTATCGAAAAAAAGAAGAAAGCGCGAAGAACTGCTCCAGGATTATTACCTGTCAATCATGAAGGTGGTGGTCACCTTCCTGGTGGCCGGGGCGTTTCTCCTCATTTTGGCTCTCAGCGGCATTGACCTGGTGTTTCTGTCCTGGATGTACCAGGCCCTTGCCGGGGGAATACACCTGGGGCCTTTTCACCTGACCCTGCTCTCCCTGGCGCTGGCTTTCCTGGCAGTTTATTTGGGCCGCTGGGTTTCCAGATTCCTGCAAGTGTTTCTGGAAGTCAGGGTCTATCCCCGTCGCAATTGGGACGAGAGTCTTCGCTACACGGTTTCCAGCACCCTCCATTATCTCATCCTGGGCCTGGCCATCCTGATGGCCCTGAGTTTCCTGGGGATTTCCTTCGGAGACCTGGCCATCATCGCCGGCGGTCTGGGGGTGGGCATCGGCTTTGGTTTGCAAAACATCGTCAACAACTTTATCAGCGGTCTGATCCTGCTCTTCGAGAGGCCAATCAAGGTGGGCGACCTGCTCGTGGTCGACGGCCAATGGGGCACCGTGCGAGAAATCCGGGTGCGCAGCACCATCTTCCAAACGTTCGACCGCTATGTCCTTATTATTCCCAACTCCGAACTGATAACCAACAAGGTCCTCAATTGGACCCACTATGGTCCCGGCATCAACCGGCTTACCCTGAAAGTCGGGGTGTCCTACGGCTCGGATGTGCGTCAGGTGACCAGGGTCCTGGAGGAGGTCTGCCGGGCCAATCCCCGGGTGGTGGCCGAGCCGGGTCCGCAAATCTATTTTGAAGCTTACGGCGACAGTTCCTTGAATTTCACCATCTGGGTCCACCTGAAAACGCCTGCTGACAGGGTACCGGCCACCCATGAACTGAACACCGCAATTTTTGAGGCGTTTCAAAAACTGGGTATCGAGATCCCCTTTCCTCAGCGGGACTTACATATTAAAAACTGGCCGGACCTGTCAGCCTTGGCCCCGCCGAAACCCGGGAGCCAGGGATGAGCCCGGGGTGGAAATGAAGAACAGGCGGTTTCTCCTGCGGGTTACCGGAACGGCTGGGGGCGGCTGTTCCACATTCTTTTCATCTGAGGGTGAACTATGAAATCAGGAATCCCCCGCAGCGCCCGGCTTGAGGCTGAAACCAAAGCCCGGGGCGTCAACCTGGCCGAGGCCCGGCCCCTGGCCGGGGACGGCTCGGACCGCCGTTTTTTCCGCCTCCCCGGGGAACCCGCCCTGGTGCTCCTGTACCATCCCCGGCCTCCCGGCCGGGAGGTCACGGAAAATGATTCCTACTTCCTCATCGGCCGCCATCTTGCGGCCCGGGGGGTGCCGGTGCCGGAGATTTCTGTTCATTGCCGGCAAGAGGGCTGGATGCTCCTCGAAGATGTGGGCGACTTGAGCCTGGCCGAGGCGGTGGCGGGGGCTGACAGCGACGCCGAGATCCTGGCCTGGTACCGCCAGGCCCTGAACATCCTCCTTACCCAGCAGCTCAAGGGGGAACAGGGCTTCAATCCGGACTGGTGCTTCGATACCCCGGCGGTGACCGGGCCGTTTCTGCTGGAACGGGAATGCCGGTATTTTGTCCGGGCCTTTCTTCAGGGGTATTTAGGCCTTGCAGTGGACGAGACGGCCCTGCTGCCTGAGTTTGAGCGCCTGCTGGCCGGAGCGTGTCCTCAGGACGTGCCGTTTTTCCTGCACCGGGATTTCCAGTCCAGGAACCTGTTTGTCCAGGGAGGAAACCTCAGGGTTCTGGATTTCCAGGGAGGACGTTTGGGGCCGCTGGGGTATGACCTGGCCGCCCTGCTCATTGATCCCTACGTGGACCTGAACCCATCCATGCAGGAGGACTTGCTGAGCAGCTATCAGGATCTTTTAGGCGAGCGCCTGTTGTTTGACCGCCAGGCCTTCCGGGAACAATACGACCACCTCGCGCTGTGCCGCAACCTGCAAATCTTGGGGGCCTTCGGTTTTCTCACCCGGGTGAAGGGAAAACCCCAGTTCGCCCGCTACATCCCGACCGCCGTAACCGGCTTGCGCCGGCGCCTCGCCGCCCGGCCGGGGGATTTCCCGCGACTGGCAGCCATCGCAGAAATGATTCCCTTTTGACTATTACTGAGGGGGAAAATTCGGATTATGGCCCCTTGTGACTCGATTTTTGCTCAGGTGGTCATTTTTCCGGCTTGGAGGAGCGCCGCCGGCCGCGCCAGGGTGCCTGGGACCGCAACTCGGGAAACAGGGAGCGTTGTTTCTTGCTGCGAGGGCCTTGCTCCGGCGCCTGACGCACCGGGTGCAGCGCTTCCGCCAGCGGGGAAAGTCTGGTGCGGCGGCGCTGGCCCCACAGGGTGCGGCTCCTGGCCCGGGTAAGGAACACCTGGACCGAAGCCCGGGTCAGGCCCACATAGAACAGGCGGCGCTCCTCCTCCGGGTCTCCGGGTTTGAGACCCTCTGCCTCCAGGGGCAGGAGGCCGGTTTCGCAACCGGCAATGAAAACATAAGGAAATTCCAGGCCCTTGGCGGCGTGCAGGGTGAGCAGCTTTACCCGCTGCGCGGCCAGGTCGATGCCGGTGACCTCGGGGCCCACCCCCGGCCGGGCCAATTCGCAGGGGATGCCGGCCGCGGTGAGGGCGGCAAAAAGCTCTGCTCCCTGGGCATGGAGGCGGAAAAGCACTGCGATGTCCTTGAAGCCCACCTCCACAGCCTGGTCCTGATAACGCAGGCGGTCGTCCTCCAGGGAGCGGTGGTCCAGGCCCCCCACCAGGGTCTCGAGGCGCCGGGCAATGGCCAGGGCTTCTTCCTGCGGTGAGGCGAACTCCAGGAGCACCACGGGCTGATCACCTTCCCGGCGGCTTACTTGGGGGCCGTCCCCGGCATGGGGCAAAAGCCGCTGAGAGGCAGTCAGCAGGGGCGGGGGCAGGCGATAGGTTTCGGTGAAACCCAGCGTCAGGGCCCCTGGCCAATCTTCTGCAAACCGTGCAAAATACTCCGGCCGGGCGCCCCGAAAGCCATAAATGGCCTGGTGGGGGTCGCCGATGACCATGATCTCTGCCTTCGGGCCGGCCAGGGCCCGAAAGAACAGGTATTGCACCTCGTTTAAGTCCTGATATTCATCCACCAGCAGGTGCGCAAAGCGTGTTTGATAAGCCCGCTGCAGGTCGGGATTTTCCTTCAGGAGCTGCACCGGCTTGGCCAGCAGGTCCTCGTAATCCCACAACTGCTCTCGTTCCAAAAGGGCCTCATACGCCAGGAAGGCCTGGGCGGAAGGCAATGTCTCTCCGACCGGGACCTCCCCCGGGCGGTACAGGGCCTGCTTGGCAAGGCTGATCTGCCGGTCCAGCCGGGAAACCGGCAGGCCGAACTCCTTGGCCACCTCCGCCAGCAGGGTCCGCCGGCGCTCCTCGTCCGCCACTCCGCGCGTAAGTCCTTGCTCGGCCAGGAGCTTCAGTCCCAGGGCGTGGAAGGTGCCCAGGGTGCAGCGCTCTAAGCCGGGAAAATCAGGCAGCAGCAGGTTTAGCCGATCAGTCATTTCTTTGGCGGCCTGGCGGGTGAAGGTGAGGGCCAGGATGCTCTCCGGAGGAACGCGCCGTTCCTGCAGGAGATAGGCCAGCCGGTGGGTTAGGGTCCGGGTTTTGCCGGTGCCGGGCCCGGCCTGGACAATCAGGGGCGGGCCCTGGTGGGTCACCGCCTGTCGTTGCAGGGGATTCAGCCCGGCAAGAAGATGGTTGTCCGCCCCAGGGACCTTACTGGCCGCAGTTTCTGAGGCAAGCGGGGCGGCAGACCTGGTCGCCGGCAGGGGCTGGAGCTGAGCCTTGGCCGATTGCGGCGCCGGGGTCCTGGTATTCCAGAAAACGCTCTGCCCCCGGAAGCGGTCCCGTTCTTCCTGCGTCAACAGGGCAATCTTGCCAAAGACCCCATCATAACCCGGGGCAATGTGCACCTCACCCCGGCGCATCTTATCCAAGGCTTGGGCCAGGAGTTCCCCGCCCTCCCGGGCCACGTCCTCCCGGGGCACCCGCCGCAGGATGTCAAGTTCCGGGCCCAATTTTTCCAGGAGCCGGAAATAGAAACGCTCCACTTTTTTACTGGTGCTGCCCACTTCCAGGACTTCTCCCAGGATGGCGGGGAGGGCCACCAAAGATTCGAAAGGCTTCCTCCCCGGGGGAGTTCTGCCCTCGGCGCGGTCCGCCAGGTCCATGACCCGGTGCATGACCCCGAGGGTGAGGGGTTTGCCGCAGGCGGGACAACGTCCCCCTAAATCTCTGGCCTGTTCCGGGGTGAGCCTTTGCCCGCATCTGCGGTGGCCGTCCAGGTGGTACTTGCCTTCCTCCGGAAAGAATTCGAGGGTACCGGCAAAGCCCTCATGGCTGCGAATGGCTCGGGCCATATCCGGATAGGTGGGGGGCACCGTGAAGAGATTGGCCTCCCGGGCCAGTTTCTGGGGAGAGTGGGCATCGGAATTGGACACCAGCAGATACTGGTCCAGGCCGCTTACCCGCCAGTTCATGGGCGGATCGGAAGAAAGCCCGGTCTCCAGGGCGTAAATCTGCCCTATATGCTCTTCAAAACACTCCTCCAGGGTGTCAAAGCCGCTCTTCGCCCCCAGGACCGAAAACCAGGGCGTCCACACATGAGCCGGAATCACCAGGGCCTCCGGGTCGGCCTCCAGGGTCAATTCCAGGATGTATTTGGCATCCAGGCCGAGGATGGGGCGGCCGTCCGCCACCACATTCCCCAACTGGCCCAGGCGCCGGCAGAGGCGTGCGGCGCCCTCCAGTCCCGACAGGAGAAGAAGCAGATGAACCTTGCGGACGCGGCCGCCCTTGCTGTAGATGGCGCTTACCTCCCCGGTGACCACGAAGCGCACCGGCGGCACCTCGTCCCAGAGGGGACCGGTGAGGTTCAGCGGCAGGCCCAGTCCCTCTTTCAGGCCGTAAACCCCTTCTCCCACGGGGGTGAGCTTGGCGCTCAGTTCCTTAAGCCACTCGGGATGGGTGCAATCCCCCGTGCCCACCACCGCCAGTCCTTTATAACGGCTCCAAAGGTCCAGGTGCTCCAGGTTGGCGTTGCCACCGGTGGCAATGGAGTGCAGCGAGTGGACGTGAAAGTCGGCGACGATCTCCATGGCGCCCCACCTTAGCACAATTTGCCAGGTCATGCCAGGATGGCGTTTGGCCGGAAATTATCTTTACTTTTATGAGATTATTCCTCTATAATCCCTAGGTAACCCTAAGGGTTATCGTGACCAAATCGCCAAAACGTGCATGGCTCATCACCAGGAAGAGCACGGTATCTGATCACAAAAAAACTTCCCTTGAGGAAGAAAAGCGATTATCATTTAAAGTACTTGCCCCCTGTCGGCGTGCTTGTAGGGTTGGTGATCAGATGAACTCATATTGTCAAGGAAGGCGGCATGGCGGCGATGAATCAGGAAGAGAGGAGGCCTGAGTCATCCTGAAAAATCGGAGGATAGTCATCAGTACAAAGAAGGAGAAGGATATGGGCATCCGCATCATTATTGCCGATGACCACCAGATCCTGCGCCAGGGCCTCAAGACCCTCCTGGAAAAGGAGCCGGATATGGAGGTGGTGGCGGAGGCCGAAGATGGCCGTAAGACCGTAATCCTGGTCAATGAACTGACTCCAGATGTGGTCATCATGGATGTCAATATGCCCGATTTGAACGGGATTGAGGCCACCCGCCAGATTCTCGCCGATTATCCGGAAATGAAAATCATTGCCCTCTCCATGCATGCCGACCGCCGTTTCGTTATCAATATGCTCAAGGCCGGGGCCCATGGGTATCTCCTCAAGGATTGCGCCTTCGAAGAACTGGCCCACGCCATCCGCCTGGTCATGGCCAACAAAACTTACCTGAGCCCGGGGGTTGCCGAGATCGTCGTGAAAGACTATGTGCATCGCGTCCCCGGTGTGGCCCAAAACGCCTTTTCCCTCCTCACCGCCCGGGAGCGGGAGGTGCTGCAGCTCATGGCCGAGGGTAAAAGCACCGCCCAGATAGCTGAATTATTAGCCATCAGTGTGAAAACCGTGGAAACCCACCGGCAACAAATCATGCATAAGCTGGGCATTCGGAGCGTCGCCGAACTCACTAAATACGCCATTCGGGAGGGGCTCACTTCCCTGGAACCCTGATCACCAGCCCGCCCTGCCTCAGAGACGCCCCTCTGCCTGTCCGTGATAAAATGTTCCTGATCAGGTTTTCCGAATAGCATTTTCAGGTTTTTCCCGATTTTCTTTTTTCCCCAAGAGTCCATAATCTTAGACAATTTCGCGCTGGCCATGCCCAGTTTTCTGCCAGCCCTTCCACGTTCCCAAGGGGGAGTCTAATTCCCGTAAACGGAGTGTCAATGACTCAGCTTATGGATGGGATGCTTAAAGTCAAGCGCCAGAGAGAGGGAAAAGCAGGGCGGTTAATTCCAGAAACTCCAAGAGGCTTCCAGGGAATTCACGTGTGGGTCTCCCACGTGGATGCCGATCTCATTGCTGACGGTCTGGATCGGGAACGCCTCTGGCTTGAGGTTCATAAACGGCTGGCGCAGGCAGGTTTGCCGGCCCCCAACCAGCAGAGCTGGCAGCAAACCCCCCGGTTTCCTTGCCTGGGGGTGTTGGTTCATGCCGACCGGGCCCAAGTGACGCCGCCCTTTTACGTTTTTAGCGTTGAGGTGTTTTTTGTCCAGAAAATAACCCTGGCGGGCAGCCCTTCCGCCAGCGCCATGCGTATGACCTGGTGCCGGGAAGCCATTGGCGATGCCCCTGCAGAAGGCACAGACTTTGATTGGTCGGTGCTGTACAGCACGGTGGGGTCTCTGGTGAATCAGTTCCTGCAGGAATCCCTGGGATTGCCGGTTCCTGAAACGCCGGCACGAGTCTGCAACTAGCTGGGATTTCCCTGGCAGGCGCGGCGATTGGCCGCCAACTGAACTCTTCTTTGTGTTGCCCAAAAACTAGTCATCTCACCTTTCGCCGGCCCGGAAGCCTCAGGTTTTCTGGGCCATATTTTTTTGGGTGTAAAAACCTGTTGCTCAGCAGGCTGTTGAAAAACCACTAAAAGAAAACCGTGTCATTCAGAGCATTGCGGTGAATCTCGTATGTCCAAGTGGTTGATGCCAGGTTGCGGCCAGCGCGTTCGTGGTGGGAACGAACTGTCGCCGCAGGCCTTAGCCTGCGCTGGGTTCGGCAAGCTGTGCTCACACCGGAAAATTCCTTGCTTGACGGCATCTTGCTATGTGATCGTTCACAGTGTTCAGGATGCCGAATGGGAAATATAGTTGCCCCGCCTCTTATCTCCGCAAGTTGCGCACCCTTGAAGAGGGGAAAAGCGGTTGCAGGCATTGGCGATGGCGTCGAGATAAGCTCGAAGCCTGCGTCCTGGATCACGAAAATGGGTCAAGGTGGTGAACACGGTTTTCAGAAAAGCGGTGAGATATTGCCATAGCCGCTCCAGATAGGTGAGTTTGCCGGTCCCTTCTGCGCCAGCCGGCGGAACATCTCGCCGCTGGTCGGGGACCGCTTATCGTGCTCGAGGAAGTAAGCCAGCAGGGTGCAACGGCAAAAGCCTGGGTGGCAGAGGACATCTGGGCGGCGAAGGAGCGGCCCGGCGCCGTCGCGGGGAGAGATTTCCCTTGACTTTCGCTGGAGCTTGTGCAATTATTCACAAATAGAACAAGCTTTTCCTGATTCATGGCAACGTGTCCGGGATATGGCACCTTTCATCCCTTCATCCACTTGGCGGTGCCGGCGGACTAAAAAGAACGAAAGGTCGTTTTCTCCGAGGTTTTTAGCCCCTGCTTGACAGTACGTATTGCCGAAATTACGACGATGTCGGCTGGTTCAGACTTCCATACCGGCCCTCCGGACAGGTGACCTATGCAGGTCAAGGTGCTGCTGGTTGACGACGAGAAACAGTTCGTGGAAACCTTGGCCATGCGCCTGGAAGTCAGGGACTATGCCGTGGCCACTGCCTTCAGCGGCGAGCAGGCCCTGGAGTATTTGCGGGCCCAGGACGCGGACGTAGTGGTTCTGGACATCCAGATGCCCGGCTTAAGCGGCATGGATACCCTGCGGGAAATCAAGAAAATCCGGCCGTTAACCGAAGTCATTCTGCTCACCGGGCACGCCACGGTGGAGACCGCAGTGGAAGGCATGCGGCTGGGGGCCTTCGATTACCTGTTAAAGCCGACCGAGATCGACCAGTTGGTGGACAAGATCACCCGGGCCCACCGGCGCAAGCTCCGCAGATTGGAAGAAGAAGTAGCCCGCAAGACTATCGCCCTGGAACGATCCCAGCAGGAACTCGCCAAATCCGAAAAGCTCTACAAATCCTTGGTAGAATCCGCCGAAGACGCCATCCTCAATGTGGACGCCAAAGGGGAGATCATCTCCATCAACCGTTACGGCGCCAAGATCCTGGGTTACACCAAGCAGGGCATTTTGGGGAAGACCATCAGCGAGGTGGTTCCGGGAGACACCGGTAAGGAAATAACCCGCCTGATTGACGAGGTTTTTGCCCACGGCACAGGGCGTCGCACTACCCTGGAAGTACCGGTGGGAGGCAAACACTATTTTTTCAATATCAACCTTGCTCCCATCCGAGAAAACGATACGGTCATGAGCATCCTGATCATCGCCCATGACATTACCAGCCAGAAGAAGATGGAGGATCAGCTCTACCATACGGAAAAACTGGCTTCCCTGGGCCAACTGGCAGCCGGCGTGGCCCATGAGATCAATAATCCCCTGGCTATCATCCTGGGCTTTGCGGACATCTTGTTGGAACGGGTCAAGGAAGACTCGGAAGAATATAAGATCATCAAGACCATTGAGCGGCAAGGCCTTACCTGTAAGAAAATCGTGGAAAATCTTATGACCTTCGCCCGCGCCCCGGAAAAATCCGCCTATGACGCCGATATTAATGGGACCATTGAGACCTTGTTGGAGGTGGTCAAGGCCACCATCCTGACCAAGAAAGTGAAAGTTCAACTGGATCTGGCCGACAATCTCCCTCGGGTTCGGGGGGATGCCGACCAGTTGCAGCAGGTTTTTTTGAATCTCATTACCAACGCAGTCCTGGCCATGCCCCAAGGGGGTCTTCTGACCATCAGCACCCGCCTGAACGCCGACAAAGAGCGGGTGCAAATCAAGTTCGCCGACACCGGCGTGGGGATTAAAAAAGAACATTTAACCAGGATCTATGACCCGTTTTTCACCACCCGCAAGGTAGGGGAAGGCACCGGACTGGGATTGTCCGTCAGTTATGCCATTGTCCAAAAGTTCGGGGGCACCATCACCTGTGAGAGCAAGACTCGGGAAGCAGCGGGGGAGGGAGCAAGCGGCACCACTTTTACCATATCGCTTCCCGTGGCAACGCCTCCCCGACAGGAGGGCCGGGCAGCGGAGGCCGTCCAGGCCGGGACAGATTCTCCTGGTTGATGATCGGAAGGGCAGGGTCGCAGGGCGGTTCTGCCTGAAAAGAGGTGAGGAGATGACCGCAACGATTGTCATTGTTGACGATGAACCGGATCTGCTGGATCTGCTGAAACTCATTCTTACCGAAAAAACGGGCCACAAGGTGTTGACCACCACCAATCCCCACCAGGCCCTGGAATGGTGCAAGACCCAGAAGGCCGACTTGTTGATCAGTGACCTGAGAATGCCGGAAATGGAAGGCATTGAGCTTTTAAAACTTGTGCAGCAATGTGACCCCAATCTGCCGTTTATTCTTATTACTGCGTATGGCAGCATCGAATCCGCGGTGGAATCCATGCGGCATAAAGCGTTTGATTATATTACCAAGCCTTTTCGCAAAGAGCAGATACTGGTGACGGTCGATAAGGCGCTCAAATGGCGCCAGGCTCAAATGGGGGCATGACCCCTCACCCCGGAGTCGATTACCCATGCTTACCTGGCTGAGACGTTTTTTCGGCAGTCTCCGTGAACTTCCCGACTATGCGGAGTCCCCCCAGCGCTATAAGGTGCTGCGCAGAAATATCATCATCCTCATGCTCCTGGTCACCCTGGTGCCGCTTTTCCTCATGGGTCTCATTAACCATTATTTGTATCAGCAAACCATGCAGGATGAAATTGTCAAGCCTTTAAAAGTATTGGTGAACAAGACCAGGCATTCTTTCGAGGTGTTTCTGGCGGAGCGTTTGTCCGCGGTGAGTTTCATCGCTTCTTCCCACACCTGCGAAGAACTGGCCAATGAGCAGAATTTGAGCCGCATCTTCACGGCCATGAAAAAGGAATTCACGGGGGTGGTGGACCTGGGGTTTCTCGACCCCAGCGGGGTTCAGGTGAGTTATGATGGCCCTTATAAACTCCAGGGCAAGGATTATACCGAACAGGACTGGTATAAGGAAACCCGGGTGAGGGGTTCCTATATCAGCGATGTGTTCCTGGGATACCGCAAGCTGCCCCACATCGTTATGGCGGTGGAGCGCAGCATTACCGGAGCCGGAAGCTGTCTGGGGTGTGTGCTCAGGGCCACCATCGACACCAACCGCTTTACAGAGTTCATTGCCTCCATGCGGCTGGATCCGTCCAGCGATGCCTTCCTGCTCAATAAAAGCGGGGTCTTCCAGACGCCTTCGAAGTTTTACGGGCAGGTCCTGGAAACCTTTCCTCTGCCGCTGCCGCCGTTGAGCTATGAGCCCAACGTGCTGGATATAAAAGATAACCACGGCAAGGAGATCATGCTCACCTATGTCTATTTCGAATCCCTGCCGTTTATCCTCATGGTTACCAAGCCCCGCAGCCTGGTGATGCAGTCCTGGTACACCCTGAAAAACGAGGCCCTGATCGTTTTTCTGGTCGGGGTGGTGGTCATTTTCCTGGTGATTTTCAAGCTGGTGGACAAGGTGGTGAAGCGCCTGGAGGAATCCGACCAGAGACGGGAGGCGGCCTACCGCGAGATGCAGGAGACCAGCAAACTGGCATCCATCGGTCGGTTGGCCGCGGGCGTGGCCCACGAAATCAACAACCCCCTGGCAATTATTAATGAAAAAGCCGGACTCATTAAGGACCTGGCGGAATTTACCCCGGATTTTTCCCAAAAAGAGAAAATCCTGCCCCTCACCGGCGCCATTTTGCAGTCCGTGGATCGCTGCCGCACCATTACCCAGCGGCTGCTGGGCTTTGCCCGCCGGATGGACGTTTCCATCCAGATGCTGAGCTTAAACGAAGTTATTGAGGAGGTGCTGGGGTTCCTGGAAAAAGAGGCCATGCACCGCAATGTGGAGCTGCGACTCAGTCTCGCCCCGGATTTACCCAGGATCGCGTCCGACCGTGGCCAACTGCAGCAGGTATTCCTGAACATTTTGAACAATGCCTTCGACGCGGTGCAGGATGGGGGGCGGGTGACCATCACCAGCTTCGAGGCGGATGTGGATACGGTGGGGGTGACCATTGAGGACAACGGCCAGGGCATGAGCCAGGAAACCATGGCCCATATCTTCGAGCCTTTTTTTACCACCAAGAAGGGATACGGCACCGGCCTGGGCCTGTCCATCACCTACGGCATCGTCAAAAAACTGGGTGGCGATATCAAAATCAAAAGTCAACTTGGGGTGGGAACCACCTTCACGGTGTTCCTGCCCAAAAAGGCCTCGGCCCTGGCAGGGGAATAACATGGAAAAAATGCGGGTGCTCCTTGTCGACGATGAAATCGAATTTGTCTCAGCCCTGGCTGAACGCCTGAATTTGCGGGGGTTTGACACAGCCACCGCCACCTCCGGAGAGGAAGCCTTGCAGAAGGTGGCCGCCTCCCCGCCGCACGTGGTGCTGCTGGATATGCTGATGCCCGGCATGAACGGCTTGGAGGTGTTGACGCGCATCAAGAGGGACCACCCCGAGATCAAGGTGATTCTTCTCACCGGGCGGGGGTCCTGGGACGGCATCCAAGGCATCCGGGAGGGGGCCTATGACTGCCTCATGAAGCCCATTCAGATTGAAGAACTCATGCAGATCATGGCCGGCGCGGTGGAAGGCAGCAAGGAAGAGCGGCCGGGGGAAGGGGAATAAGCCATGCGCGATCTGGAGATAGCCTTTCTGGCGAAAATCACCGCCAGCATGACCCATGAGATTGCCAATTCCCTGGCCATAATCCTCGAGTCCGCCGGCTTGCTCTCGGATATTTTGAACCTGTCCCAGGAGAGCGATTTTCCCCACCGGGAAAAATTCCAACGGATCCTGAGAAACATCAATGACCAGGTCAAGCGGGGGGTGGATATCTCCGAACGGCTCAACCAGTTCGCCCACAGCATGGATGAACCCGTGGCTGAGGTGAACATACCAGAGCTCCTGGACAGGGTGGTCCTGCTCCTGCGGCGCCTGGTCAGGCGCCGGGGAATTGAGCTGGCCGCGGCGGCGCACGACCAGGACCTGGTTATCAGGAGCGATCCTTTTCGCCTGCAATTGGTGCTGGCTTCGGTCATTGAACAATTGACCGAAGTCCTGACAGAAGGGTCCGGCATTATCCTGCAGGCTCAAGGCACGCCTCAGGAGGTGACGATCCTGGTGGAGGCCCAAGGGGTCCAAAAGGTGGGGTTGGCGGAAAGGATGACCCCGCTGTTGGCCACGTTGCAGGAGGTGCTGGAGGCTTTGCCGGCCAGGCTGGCGGTGGCTGCTCCCCCGGCGGCCCCAGGGGTTGTCATGACCGTTTCGGCCGCGGCGCCGGCCTGCTAAAGAACCCGCAAGGGGGACTAAAAATTCCTCTAGCGGGCATTATAAGAAGACGATTTTGCTATCTTTTTTCTTGTCAATAGGGTATGAATCTGGCAAGATTATGTGAAAAATTAGACAAGCTATAACCCGCAGAGAAACCGGCTCGGAAAGAGACGCCATAAGGAGAACCGGCATGAGTCAATTTAAAGTGCTGTTGGTGGACGATGAAGAGGAATTCGTCAAGACGTTAGGGGAACGGCTGGAGATGCGGGGGATTGCGCCCGATACCGCCTTTACCGGGGAGGCCGCCCTGCAGAGGATCGCCGAAGAAGAGCCGGACATCATGATCCTGGACATCAAGATGCCGGGTATCGATGGCATTGAGGTGCTGCGGCGGGTGCGCAAGGCTTATCCCCGGATTCAGGTCATTATGCTCACGGCCCACGGCACCGAGAAGGATCAGGAAGAAGCCGAGAGACTGGGCGCCTTCGCATACCTGCGGAAGCCGGTGGACCTGGAGATGCTGACCAAAACCATGGCCGCGGCTTCCAAAAGACTTGAAACCCTGTCTATGGCCTCGGCCTTCGCGGAAGCGGGAGATGCTGATACCGCCAGGAAGATTTTGGAGGACGCCAAGAAGCCGTTTAAGCCTGAATAGATGCCAGTTTTGCCCATGGGAGGTGGCACAGACGTCCTCACCTGTGCCGGCGCAGACTTGAAGCCTGCGGCTACAAGTAAGTCTTCCATGAAATCGCTCAATTTAGAAACTTATGCCATGCCAGGGTAAGATTATCAACCGGTTATGCCAAAGAAACGGCGTTTCCTGGAAAACTTGGACCTCTGTATCCCCCGACTGTTTCACCAACCTTGTGGGAGTATGGTCAAAATTGCGGCAACGAGCACTGAGAACCGGAGAAGCGAGGTAAAAAAATGACAGCGGCGGCGATGATTAACCGTGAGGGCCTGTGTAACGGTCCACAGTTTTTGGACACCGGGAAAGCTGACATCAGGCGCAAGACGCGCCTTCTCGAAGGCCTGAGGCCGGCGGAAGGCAGCCGGACCCAGACCTTGCGGTAATCCCCGCCATGAAAGGGGGTCTCGGCCAACAGGGTTTGGATGCGCGGCAGCAGGTCCTGATCGCTACACGGTCCTCCTGGTCCTGTCCGAATCGCCGCACCGGCTGGCTTGGCCTTAAGGAGGCGGCACCCAGAGGCCGTGGAACGCACCAAAGGGCAGCCATCCTTCAGGTGCCCGATCTTCTTCTGGAACAGTTCGTTATCCATGATGATTTCTCCCAGCTTTTGCTGCAGCCGGGCGATCTCCAGGTCTCGGGCGTCCGGGGCGCGCGTTTTCAGGACCGCTTGGCCGGCCCGGAGAAATTCTCGGGCCATTTTAAGCGTCGGGCGGAAAAACGCTTCGCGTTCCGGTCCGCTACCCCAGGGCCCTCGGAGGGCGACCGGAGATGGCCCCGGCAGCAACCCACCACCTTGCACCATGAAGGCACCTCCCTGGGATTTCCTAGGTTACCCAAATCGGTATTCAAAGGAATTTTAGACCAGAGCAAAACCGCTGTATTGAGACATTCGCTCTGCAAATCCTTGCCTTTTCGCCTGCCCAGCTAAAGCCTCCCGCCCGGCAGGCTTTCCCCCCAACATTACCTTTGCCCCTGGCCCCCGGTTCTGCTATACTGCGCCAGTCATGAAAACGGTTGCGGGCACAGATGTCCTCACCTGTGCCCGCGCAGGCTGAAGCCTGCGGCTACAGAACCGCCGGGTGCGGTCCAAAAATTTCATGGTTTTGGGTGCTTCTTGGAACATGGGCGCTCTGTCCCGGCAGTGACCAACGCATGAGTTCATTTGCTGCTGTCCCCCTCCGCCGCAAGGCGGCCATCGGAGTCCTCATCGTCCTGGTGGCCTGGAGCCTGACCCTGGGTCTGGCCTTAGCCGGCCTGTTGACCAAATATACCCTGGCCACCCTGGATCACCTGTATCGGGCGACCCCGCTGCCGCCGGCCAGTTCCCAGGTGGTGGTGGCCACGCTGAGTCAGGCCGACTTGGATTTTTGCCAGAAGCAGGGGATCTCGTGGCCATGGCCCCGGCAGCTCTATGCCTCGATCATCGAGTTTTGCCAGCGGGGCGGGGCTCGGGCGGTGATTTTTGATGTCCTCTACACCGAGGCTTCATTCTATGGTGGCGAAGACGACCAGCGCCTGGCTGAGGCTATGAGAGCCTCCGGCCGGGTGGTGCTGCCCTTTTTTCTGACCCGGGAGTCCAAGGGGACCGATGCTCAGGACCAGGAGGTCCTTGCCAAGGCGAGCCTCCCCATCGCTGGCCTCCCCCCGCCGGGCCTGACCACGTACCAGGGGATGACTACTCCCATTCCGCCTCTGCTCAAGGCTGCGGCCGCCCTGGGCAATGTCGAGTGCGGTCCGGACCCGGATGGCATCTACCGCCGGCTGCCCCTGGTGAGCGTGTTCCAGGGCTGCTTTCTGCCGCTGCTCAGTTTTGGCGCCTTCTGCCACATGCAGGCCCCAGGCGGGTGGCGTTTTGATAACGGGGACCTGGTACGTCGGGACTACCGGGTGCCCCTGGACCAGGATGGTCGGGTCCTCCTCATGTTCCGCGGACCGGGGCACAGCTTCAAACGTCTGAGCATTGCCAACATCATTCAGTCCGAAGAGCGCCTTAAGCACGGCCTGGCACCTTTTTATAAGCCTGAGGATCTGGCCGGGAAATGGGTGGTGGTCGGGTTTACCGCGCCCGGTCTCATGGACCTCAAGCCCACTCCCCTGGCCCCGGTGTATCCCGGTGCGGAACTCCACGCCACCCTTCTGGACAATCTCCTCCAGGGGGATTTCCTCCACACCGCCCCTTCGTGGGTCATTTTTGTCTGGGCCCTGGTTCTGGCCGGCGTGGTGACCCTGGCGGTGCTGTTTTCGGCGCGCCTGTGGGTCACCCTGGCCGCCCTGGCATTGCTATTGGCCCTGGACGTGGGCGGGAGCCTGGCCGCTTTCCGGGCCAGTTGGTGGGCCGATCCGGTGGCGCCGGGAGTCGCCCTGGTCCTGGCCTTCGCCCTGGCCACGGCCTACAGCTACGCCACCGAAGGCCGTCAGAAGCTGGCCATCCGCCGCATGTTTTCCCGCTATATGTCGGAAAAGGTGATCGCCCATCTCATGAGCCATCCGGAGCTCTTAAACCTGGGGGGTGAGCGCCGCCAGGTGACCCTGTTTTTTTCCGACCTGGCCGGTTTCACCAGCATTTCCGAACTCCTCAGCGCCGAAGAGGTGGTGGGCCTGTTAAACGACTACCTTTCCCGCATGACCGACATCATCCTGGACGAGGAAGGCACGGTGGACAAGTTCGAAGGGGACGCCATCATGGCCTTCTGGGGGGCGCCCCTGCCCCAGGATGACCAGGCTTTGCGGGCCTGCCGGGCGGCGCTGCGGCAGCAGGCGGCCTTGGCGGAATTGAATACTCACTTTCAGGAAAAGGGCCTGCCCCCCCTGTCCATGCGGATCGGCCTGCACACCGGGGAGGCAGTGGTGGGGAATCTGGGTTCCGAAAAACGGTTTGATTACACGGCCATCGGCGATACCGTGAACCTGGCCTCCCGCCTGGAAGGCCTGAACAAATTTTATGGCACCTCTATTATAGCCAGTGAGACGACCATGGCGGAATGCGGCGACGGCGTGCTGTTTCGGGAAATGGACCGGGTAGCCGTCAAAGGAAAAGCAACCGCGGTGGCGGTCTATCAGCCGTTGGGCTTGAAAGATGGACTCACTCCGGATACAGTGGCGTTGGCTCGGGATTTTGCCGAAGCATTGAAGGTGTATCGCCAGGAGAAGTTTGCCGAAGCCGGGGCGTTGTTTGAAGAAATCCTGGCCCGGCATCCCGATGACAGCCCCTCGCAAGTCTTCCTGAGGCGTTGCCGGGAGTTCCAGGCCAACCCGCCGCCCCTGGGTTGGGGCGGGGTGTTTCGACCGGACAAGAAGTGAACGGGTGTGGAATGAATAATTTTAGCGGCTTCAGTGAAGTTTTTTCTGGAAAAGGTCGATCCTTATCCAAATAATCGTTCATGAGGAGCAACCCGATATTTTTCATTGATCCAAAAAAAAGGAGGAACCGGTGAGACGATCGAGATATTTGTCGGGACCGGGTTTGTGGCTGATGCTGTTCCTCTTGGTGGGGGTGCTGGTGGGCCTGAGCCCCGGCTTGGCCGAAACCCTCAAGGTGGAACGGGCGGGTACGCAGATGTACCCGACTCCCAATTTTGGCAGCACCCCCCTCGGCTCGGTGCCGGCGGGCGCCGATGTGGCGGTGATGTCCCGATCCGGAGATTGGGTGCAGGTGAATTATGAGGGGAAAACCGGTTGGGTGCACAAGACGGCCTTTCCCCAAGCCGCCGGCGGCGGCGTGAAAATGCCGGGATTTCTTACCGGCGGACCGGTCCGGGAGACCAGGAGCGATGAAGTGGCCCTGGCCGGCAAGGGCTTCACTCCCGAAGTTGAGGCAGGCTACCGCCAGAAAAATCCAGGCCTCAATTATGCCGCGGTAGACCAGGTGGAGAGGTTCCAGGTGAATCCCACGCAATTGGCGGCATTTATCCGGGAAGGAGGGCTGACTCCATGAGGCTGAAGATCTGGGGAATAATGGGGTTGATTACCGGGGTGTTTTTTCTGGCAGGATTCCAGCTTCCCAACCTGCCTGTACCCGTTCCTTCCGCTCCCGTGCCTGTGCCTTCGGAGGCGGGCAAGGCCATCAGCGTGGGCGCCAAGGCCGCGCAAAAATCAATGGTGGCCGCCAAGGGAATCAGCGACTCCGAAGAATATTATATCGGCCGGGCCGTGGCGGCCCGTCTCCTGTCCAGGAATTCCTTGTCCCAGAATCAGGCGGCCACCACCTATATCAATGAGGTCGGCGAGGCAGTGGCCAAAAAATCCACCATGCCAAGGACTTACCGGGGCTATCACTTTGGGATTCTGGAAACCTCCGACCCCAATGCCTACGCCTGTCCCGGCGGCATTATTCTGATCACCCGGGGACTCATCAAAGAATGCCAGAATGAGGACGAACTGGCGGCAGTGCTGGCCCACGAAGTAGCCCATATTGCCAATAAAGATGGCATCAAATCCATCAATAAGTCTCGCTGGACCGAGGTCCTCACCAGCACCGGGGCCGAGGCGGCCCGGCAATATGGCGGCGGGGTGGCCGGCAGCCTGGTCAGCATGTTCGAGAGTTCCATCGACGATGTCTTCAAGACCCTGGTGGTGAACGGCTACAGCCGCGCCGCCGAGGAAAACGCCGACCGGGCGGCTGTGACCACGCTCACCCGGGCCGGCTATAATCCGGCGGCCCTGGCGGCCATCCTCAGCAGGCTGAGCTCCAAAGGTGGCGGCGGCGGGATTTTTACCTCGCATCCCCTCACCAGCCAGCGTGTTGAGGCGGTAAAAATGCTGGCCAGAGAAGGGACAAAAAGCCCTCAGGAACAGGTCCGCACCAAACGGTTTCAGCAGATGAGATTCTAAGGTTCGTTCACGTGAGGGAGGGGATCTTTTTTTCCGGGGAAAGGGCAGGCAGATGAATTGGCGCAGAGGTTAAGTCAATAGCCGGCTTCGGCTTTTTTTCTTGCCCATGTTCATCTGGTGTTTCGATCGTTTTATCCCGCTCCCCTCCCTAAGTTCTGCTTATCAACATAGGCCTGCACGTCGAACTTGCCCGCCGCGCCCTTGTAGCTCATGTAGCGGATCTTCCCGAAAACAGGGCGCTCTCCCCAGGCCCGGTCGTGGAGCCCGCCTATACTCCAGGCGATGCCCGTGTAGCCGTTGGGATCCCGGCCGTCCAGCTCATAGCGGTCGTTGAGGAGAATGGCGATCTCCTGGGCTTCCTCCGGTGAAGCCGTCCACTCCAGGATCTTTTTGGCCCAATACATCCTGAGATACCCGTGCATCTTGCCGCGTTGCACCATCTCAAGCTGAGCGGCATTCCATAAGGGATCGTGCGTGCGTCCGGCCTCGAAATCCTCCAGGCTGTAAACATATTCCCGCTCGTCGCCCCGGTGGTCGTCCAGGGTTTTTCGGGCCCAATCAGGCAGGCCCTGGAAGCGGTCGTAGTGCCGGTTGTAATAACAATAATTATCAGACAGTTCCCGGCGCACGACGAGTTCTTCCAGAAACGCCTCTTGAGCGGCCCGAGGCGCCTTGCTGGCCCTGACCTCCAGGGCTATCCGCTGGGGCGAAATCTGGCCGAAATGCAGGTGCGGGGAAAGATCGGACTGCCCAGCCCGGTTGGGGTCATTCCTGTCCCGGTCATAATGGGCCAGTTTTTCTGCCAGGAACCGCTGCAGATATTGGCGGGCGGCCTTTTCTCCGGGATTGAGCCAGGCAACCGGCGGGACTCCCCGGTCCAGGGCCATCGTGCCCAGAAGCTCTGCCACGTTGACTCCGGCGCCTGTTTCCCCGGCGGGATGCGGGTGCCTGAGAAGAGGAGGAAACGGGGTGAGAAATTCCGGCAGGGCCCGGTGAACCTTGGGTCGGAAGGAATATGCAGCCCATTCCTGTTTGGGGGAGGCAAGCCAGCAGGGGATGATATTGTGCGCGTCCACTTCGATAAAGGGAATGGCAAGGCTTTGCCCCACTGCCTCTTTCCATGCCCTCTTGAGGCGCAGGGGGTCAAAATCGGCTACCAGGAGGCTAATCTCCCTTTCTTTGAGCCACCGTGGGAGTGCTGTCGCCGGTTCCCCCTGGATCAGGTGAAAAGGAATCTGGTGATTTTCCAGTTCCTGGGCTGCCTCGGCCAGTCCCGCCAACATGAAGGCATACTGGCGCAGGGTGGCCCCGAGGAACCCGGGCGCCAGGCAAAAAACCACCAGGAGGGGCACCCGGCGCTCCTGTGCCAGGTGCTGGGCATAGAGAAGGGCCCAGTTGTCATGAGCCCGCTGGTCCCGGCTCATCCAGTAAACCACGGGGCCCCCGGTTTCCTGCCCCTCTTTGAGAATGCGGATTCGTTGTTCCATGGCGTTCGGGATCCCCCTGGGCCTACAATGCGAACATAATGCAGCGAGCCTGCCGCGGCAAGGGCTGTGGGCCGGAAAATTCCCGGATGCCCTAGGTTTCTTCCCGCCGATTTCACCAGCATCTCATTTTCTCCCGCGGTTGTGGTATACTGGAAACAATTTCATCCAGGATTTCCCCTGAGGTTTTTGCATGGCTGAACCCCTGTCTGCCCCGATTTCCCTGGTTCGCAAAAAGCTTGGTGTCACCGGCCTGGTCCAGGGGGTGGGGTTCCGGCCCTTTGTGTACCGTCTGGCCCGGAGCCATAATCTGGCGGGTTGGGTGCGCAACACCTCCAGGGGGGTGGAAATCGAGGTGGAGGGACCTCCAGCCGCGTTGGACCTTTTTATCCGTAAATTATCAGAGGAGGCGCCGGCCCTGTCCCGGGTGGAGCAGGTGGTGTCCGGGGAGGCAACCCCTCTCGGCCAGGTGACTTTCGACATTCTGGCCAGTGAACATCTGCCCGGCACCGAGGCGGTCATTCCCCCGGATGTCGGACTGTGCCCGGATTGCGCCCGGGAAATCCGGGATCCTGAAGATCGGCGGTTTCAGTATCCCTTCACCAATTGCACCAATTGCGGCCCCCGCTTTACCCTCATCCGTCAGGTTCCGTATGACCGGCCCCAGACCACCATGGCCGTTTTCGAGATGTGTCCGGCTTGCAGGCATGAGTACGAGGATGCCATGGACCGGCGTTTTCATGCCGAGCCCACCGCCTGTCCGGCCTGCGGTCCTCATGCCTGGCTGGAATATCAGGGAGAGCGTTATGAAAAGGATGTTCTGCCCGGCGCTGCACGATTGCTCCGGGAAGGCAAGATCCTGGCAGTAAAGGGGTTGGGCGGCTTCCATCTGGCCTGCGATGCTGGAAATGACGCGGCAGTGCAGGCCCTGCGGGAGAGGAAAGGGCGCCGGGATAAGCCTTTTGCCCTGATGGTGCGGGACCTGGAGGTGGCAGCCCGAATCAGTGAAATTCGTGATCAGGAGCGTTCTCTCCTGCTGTCCCCGGAGCGCCCCATTGTGCTCTGCCGATGCCGGCCGGGCCGGGGCATCTCGCCGCTTGTCTCACCGGGCAACAACTACTTCGGCCTGCTCCTTCCTTACACCCCTCTTCATCTGCTGCTCATGGAGCAGGCCCCAGACGCCCTGGTGATGACCAGCGGCAATCTGAGCGAGGAACCCCTCGTTTTCACGAATGCTGAGGCCCGCAAGAAGCTGATCCGGCTTGCCGACGCTTTTCTGATGCACAACCGGGATATCCACGTCCCTTGCGACGACTCGGTAGTGCGGCCGCTGCCGGACGGCACGGTGATTCCTCTCCGACGCGCCCGGGGCTTTGTGCCCCAAACTATTGCCCTGCCGCTCCCGGCCCCGGAAATACTGGGTCTGGGGGCTGAGCAGAAAAACACCTTCTGTCTGGCCTGGGACCACACGGCGCTGATAAGTCAGCACATCGGGGACCTGGACACCCTGGAGACCTTCGAGTATTATCAGCTTGCCATCCGGCACTTCGAGGCTTTGAGCCGGAAGCGCCCCGCGATTTTGGCCCATGACCTGCACCCTCACTACCGCAGCAGCCGTTACGCCCGGGAGCAGGAGGGGGTCCAACTGGCGGCGGTGCAGCACCATCACGCCCACGTGGGCGCCTGCCTCGCGGAAAACGGCCGCACGGACACCTGCCTCGGCCTCGCCCTGGACGGCACGGGCTATGGGCCGGACGGCACAGTCTGGGGCGGCGAAGTGTTGGTGGCTGACCTTGAGGGCTTCACCCGGGTGGGACACCTGGCGCCGGTGAGACTTCCAGGGGGCGAGGCGGCCATCCGCAACCCGGCCCGCATGGCGATAGCCTTTCTGTGTGCGGCATTTGGGGATAATTTTCAGGAAATTGCCGAAAAATTGGGCCTGCATTTCCCGGACTTGGAGTGGCGGATACTTCGTAAACAATTATCCACCGGCTGGCACTCGCCGGTGACAACCAGTGCCGGACGCCTGCTTGACGCCGTGGCTGCGGCCACCGGCATCTGCCGCCAGCGGACCTACGAGGGCCAACCCGCCCTGGAAGTGGAAATGGCAGCCGACCCCGGAGAACAAGGTTTTTATCCGGCGGAAATTAAGCAACACCGGGAAACCCTGATAATGGACACCCCGGCCCTTTTCCGGGGGGTGGTGTCCGACTGCCTGGCAGGAAAGGACAAGGCTGTCATCGCCGGCCGCTTTCACCAGTCACTGGCAAAGGGCCTGACAGAAATATGCATCAAACTCCGGGAGCGCACCGGGCTCAACCTGATTGCCTTGTCGGGGGGCGTTTTTCAGAATGGCCTGCTGCTGGGCAACCTCAAAACTCTTCTTGACAAAGAGGGGTTCGAAGTCCTGACCCACCGACTGGTGCCCCCCAATGATGGCGGCATTTCCCTGGGTCAGGTAGCCATTGCCGCGGCCGGCTTGAAGGAAAGGTGAATGAGAGATGGAGGGACCTGGGACGTAGGGCCGAGGCCGGCCTCGCTCCTGCAAGCCATCCTCCCGGAATGAAGTTTGAGGAACTGACATGTGTCTTGCTATTCCTATGCGAATTATAGAAATTGACGGGTTCAGGGCGGTGGCGGAAGTGGACGGAGTGCGCCGGGAGGCCCGGCTGGACCTGCTTGCCGAGGCTGCTGTCGGAGACTACATCCTGGTCCACGCCGGCTTGGCCATTGCCGTGGTGGACCCGGAGGCTGCGGAGGAAACCCTGACGGTCTTAAGGCAGCTCACCTATGAAATATAGCGAGGAGTACCGGGACCGGGAGCTCGTTCTCAAGCTCAGCCGCCAGATCCAGGATCTCTCCCCCGAGCCGGCCACCCTCATGGAGGTGTGCGGCACTCATACCATGGCGGTGGCCCGTTTCGGCCTGAAGTCCCTCTTTCCCCCTGAGTTGAAACTGGTTTCAGGACCCGGTTGCCCGGTCTGTGTTACCGCGCAGGAAGATATAGATGCCTTTCTGGCCCTGGGGAACCTCCCCCGGGCCATCCTGGCCACCTTCGGCGACATGGTGCGCGTGCCTGGTTCCACGACCTCCCTGGAACAAGAGCGGGCTCAGGGCGTTCAGGTCCAGGTGGTATATGCCCCTTTGGACGCAGTGGCGATTGCCCGGGAACATCCGGACAGGCAAGTGATTTTTTTCGGGGTGGGTTTCGAAACCACCATGCCGGCAACGGCCCTGGCGGTGAAAGTGGCGGCAGCGGAAAAGATAAAGAATTTCAGCATACTTTCCGTCCATAAAACCATGCCGGCGGCGTTGCGGGCCTTGCTGGGGAGCGGCGAAGTTAAGGTATCCGGCCTGCTTCTCCCCGGTCATGTCACCACCATCATCGGATCCCAGGCGTATAAATTTATCCCCCAGGAATTCCAGATTCCCTGCGCGGTGACGGGGTTCGAACCTGTGGATATTCTGCTCGGTGTTTACGCCGTGGTTCGGCAAATCGCGGCAAAAAATCCTGTGGTGGATAATAGTTATGCCCGCGCGGTGAAAACCCCCGCCAATTGTCGGGCCCAGGTCCTCCTGGATGAGGTTTTTGTGGCGGAAGACGCAGCTTGGCGCGGGTTGGGGGTGATTCCCGGAAGTGGTGCGACACTTCGGGAAGAGTACGCCCGCTTTGATGCGAAGCAACGCTTTGCCGATCTCCTGGCCCAGGTGCCGAAGGCCTTGCCCACCGCCTGCCGCTGCGGCGAGGTCCTGCGGGGGACTTTGGCGCCCCGTAATTGCCCCCAATTCGATAAAACCTGCACCCCCTCTCAGCCCCTGGGGCCCTGCATGGTCTCCAGCGAAGGCGCCTGCGCCGCAGCGTATAAGTATGAGCGGGGATGATGAGTTTTGTGGGGGAGGGGGCTAAAGGGCGGAGGCCGCTTCCCCTCTCCCCAATCCCTTGTAAGGAACTAAAAAAACCGGTTCAGATAGAGTCCTGGCCCTATCTGAACCGGCCCCCGAAAGGGGTTGGGAGGGGGCTTGGGGAAAGGGCGGGGACCCACTGCTCCCTGGTCCTCCCCCCAAACATAACACTACCGAGGCAAGAATGGACCGAGTTTTGTTGAGTCATGGAGCCGGAGGGCGGGAGATGGGGGAATTGATCCGCCGAGTGTTTCTGGACGCATACGGCTCCGAGGCTTTCGAACCTGACGACAGCGCAGTCTTCCGGCTTGAGGCCCCGGAAATCGCCTTTACCACCGATTCCTACGTGGTGGCTCCTTTGTTTTTCCCGGGCGGCGACATCGGCCGGCTGGCGGTTTCCGGCACGGTGAACGATCTGCTCACCGCAGGGGCCCGGCCCGTGGCCCTGTCCGCCTCTTTTATTATCGAAGAGGGCTTCCCTGTCACCGAGTTGCAGGAGGTCGCCGCGTCCATGGCCCGAACTGCCGCAGAAGCGGGGGTGGTCATTGCCACCGGCGACACCAAGGTGGTGCCGAGGAGTTCGGCAGACCGGTTGTTTATCAATACCTCGGGGGTGGGCCGCGTCCTGGTGTCCGGTATTTCAGGCGGAGCCGTTCACATAGGAGACCGGGTTATCCTGACCGGCTCGGTGGGGGATCACGGCACCGCGGTGATGCTGGCCCGGGAAAAACTTCTGAATGGCGAAACTATCACCAGTGATACCGCGCCCTTAACTGAAATTGTCCTGAATCTGCTTCACCACAATCTTCCGGTTCACGCCCTGCGGGATCCCACCCGGGGAGGCGTCGCCGCGGCTTTGAATGAAATTGCCCGCCAATCCCAGGTGGCATTGGAAATCGATGAAGCCCTGATCCCGGTGAGGCCGGGGGTGTCTGCGGCCTGTGAGGCGTTAGGGCTGGACGTCCTGCAGGTGGCCAACGAAGGGAAAATGCTCATTTTCGTGGCCTCTGACGCCGCTGAAACCGCCCTGGCGATCATCCGGGCCAGCCGCTACGGGGAAAATGCCCAAATCATCGGCACTGCAGAACCCTCCCCACCGGGACGGGTGCATCTGCGCACCCAGATCGGCACCAGCCGCATCCTCGACCCTCCCACCGGGGAACTTCTGCCCCGGATTTGTTAAGGCTCTTTAAAGGGAGGCCTGAACGAAAAGGGAGGGAAATCTCTTTTCACTCAAGAGGAGCCTCTTGTAGAATGTATCAACCGCTGTCCTTAGATCCCTTTTTTGACCGTTTCGCCTTTTCCCCCCCTTACCGTTAACCCAAGCTCCGGCCTTCTCCCCCGTTACTCTACGCCAGTCTCTTCTGGAAGCGCAGGACACTCAGGGTCAGGAGGGTAAGCCCCAGAACGGTCATGCCGGCCATTTGGGGCCAGAGTATGGCCAGGCCGTCGCCCCTTAAGAAAATGCCCTGCACCACGACCACGAAATAGCGCAGGGGATTGAGGTAGGTGAGGTACTGGAAAAACGGCGGCATGTTGGGGATGGGGAAAATGAGTCCGGACAGGAGGATGGCCGGGGTGAAGAAAAAAGTGCCGGCCATCATGGCCTGCTGCTGGGTGGAGGACACCGTGGAGATGAACAGTCCCAGGCCCACGGAATTAAACAGGAAGGTGATGGCGCCCAGGAACAGCACCAACAGGCTCCCCCGGAGGGGCACCTCGAACCAGAATACCCCCACCAGGATGATGACCACCATGTCCAGCATCGAGATGACGATGAAGGGGATGGTTTTCCCCAGCATAAATTCCACCGGGCGGATGGGGGAAACCAGGATTTGCTCGATGGTGCCGATTTCTTTTTCCCGGACCACGGCCAGGGCGGTGAGCATGAGGCTCACCAGCATGATTACCATGGCGATGACCCCGGGCACGAAGGAATAGCGGCTGGAGAGGTTCGCGTTGTACCAGGCTCGTGGCTCCAGTGCCACCGGGGGGGTCACCTGCATGGATCCCAGGCGGGCCAGGCGCTCTTTCAGGATCGCCAGCGAGAAATCAGCAATCACGGTGTCGGCGTAGCGCCCCACGATGAGCGCGGCGTTGCTGTCGGTGGCATCGACGATCACCTGCACCGCCGCGGTTTTGTCGGATTTGATCAGGCGGGCAAAATCATACGGGATGCGCAGGACCATGGTGACCTGGTTGTCATCGATGAGATGCCGCTGTTCGGCCTCGGTATGAATGAACTCCTTGATGGCAAAGTATTCCGAGGCCGCAAAGCGGGAGATCAGGTGGCGACTTTCGGCGCTGTGGGACTCGTCGAAAATGGCGGTGGGCACGTTTTTTATGTCGAAGTTGATGGCATAGCCGTAGGCAATGAGCTGGATGATGGGGGGGAGAAAGATGAAAAGGCGCAGCTTTTTGTCCCGCAGGACCTGGATGAATTCCTTCCAAATGAGGTGGCGGAGGCGGCGGATCATGGACTCACCCGATTTTGTGTCGAAATTTGCGAATAGCCAGGGCCAGGAAAAAGACCGCAAAAAAGACCAGCATCAGGGCAGAGGGCCAGAGAAACTTCAGGCCCACGCCCTTGAGATAGATGCCTTTGCAGATGGTGACCAGATAGCGGGCCGGCACAAGATAGGAGGCAATCTGGAGAAACAGGGGCATCAGAGGGATGGCGAAAACGAAGCCGGAGAGGAGGAAGGCCGGCAAAAACGTGATGAGAGTGGCCATCTGGTAGGCCTGGAGCTGGTTTTCCGAGAGGATGGAAATGAGCATGCCCATCCCCAGCATCACCATCAGAAAAACCGAAGAAAGAACTACATAGAGAATAATGCTGCCTTTAAGGGGCACCTGAAAGAGAAAATGGCCCATGGCCACCGCGATGGCCAGGTCGATCAGTCCCAGGAGGAAATATGGGCCAAGCTTCCCGATAATAAGCTCGGTTTTGCGCAACGGGGTGGCTAAAAGACTTTCCATGCTGCCCCGTTCCACCTCCCGGACGATGGTCAGCGCCGTGAGGAGGGCCCCCACCATGGTCATAATGACTACAATAAGACCGGGAATGATGAAATTTTTGCTTTCCAGGTCTTCGTTAAACCAGAAGCGCATCCGGGCCTCCACCGGGATGGTGGCCTTGGATACGCCCAGAAGATTCAATCTTTCTATGAGGATATTCTGATTAAAACTTTGAGCCACCGCCAGGACATATCCCTGGACGATGTTGGCGGTGTTGGCGTCGGTACCGTCAATGATGGCCTGGACTTTGGCGGTTCCTCCTGATTTGATGCTCCTGGAGAAGTCGAAGGGAATCACCAGCGCCAGGCGGATCTCCCGCTCACTCATGAGGTTGCGGATTGCCTGATAGTCATCGACCCAATAGCGCAGGTCGAAATAACGACTGCCGTGAAACTCGCGTAAGAAGTCCCGGCTGATCTGGCTTTTCTCCAGATCATACACCGCGGTGGGGACATTCCTGATGTCAAAGGTGAGGGCGTAGCCGTACAGGATGAGAAGCATTATGGGCAGCAGGATAATCTGGATAAGACTCTGGTAGTCCCGGCGGATGTGAATAAGTTCCTTGCGGAAGATGGCCCAGGTGCGTTTGAGGTCCACGTTCAGTTCCCTTCAGCCCGCTGGATGAGGGAAATAAAGGCGTCTTCCAGGGAGGGGCTGATGCGGGTAAGGCGCCGGACGCCGATGCCGGCCTTCTTCAGGGCATCTCGCAGGGCTTTTTCCGCTTCTTCCGGGTGCAGGGCCGCGACGTGCATGCCGTCCCCGAAAACTGCGGCCTCGCCTATCTCGGGAAGGTGCCGGGCAATCTCCAGGGCCTCTCCAAGGCGGTCGGGATAGACGGCCAGAATAGTTTCCGGCAGAGACGATTTCAATTCCCGGGGTGTTCCCTGGGCGATGACCCGGCCCTGGTAAATGAGAACCAGACGGTCGCAGAACTCGGCTTCATCCATGTAGTGGGTGGTGACCAGCACCGTCACCCCCTTGTCCGACATGGCGTAAATGAGGTCCCAAAAATTGCGGCGGGAGATGGGGTCCACTCCGCTGGTGGGCTCATCCAGGAAAAGGATGGAGGGTTCATGGAGCACCGCCGAGGCCAGGGCCAGGCGCTGCCGGAAGCCCAGGGCCAAATCCCGGGTGAGGTCCCGGCGCCGGTGGGCGAGATCCACGAGGGCGAGGACTTCCTCGAGGCGCTCCTGAAGACGGGCGGAGGAGAGTCCGTAAACGCCGCCGAAAAAGACCAGGTTCTCCTCGGCGGTGAGGTCTTCATAAAGGGAAAAACGTTGAGACATGTAGCCGATGCGGGCCTTGATCCGGTCGTGGTCCCGGATGATATGCAGGCCGTCCACCCAACCTTCGCCGGCGGTGGGCAGCAACAGGCCGTTTAACATGCGGATGGTGGTGGACTTGCCGGCCCCGTTGGGGCCCAAAAAACCGAAGATCTCTCCCCGGGCCACGGTGAAACTGATGTTATCCACGGCCCGGAATTTTCCGAAGTCCCGGGTGAGGCTCCTTACCTCGATGGCGGGTCTGGCGGCGTTATTGATCATGGGAGGCGGCAAGAAAAGTGAGCAGGTTGGAAAAATAGCGCCAAGATCCCTTATTGCCAGTCCTGAGACCCATCCCCTGATTTAATCGGCGGCTCGTTCAGAAAAATATACGCTTCAGCCGGCATGCCGGGCTTGAGCTCATGATTCTTATTTTCCACCCGTATCTTGGTGCGGTACACCAGGGTAACCCGCTCCTTGAAAGTTTCCACACTTTTGGGGGTGAACTCGGCCTTGGAGGAAATAAAGGACACCCACGCCGGGTAGCGCTTGCCCGGATAGGTGTCGGTGGTGACTTCGGCCCTTTGTCCGTAGCGCACCCGGGCGAGGTCGGTTTCGGGGATGTAGCCCTCGAAGTAGGCGTGGTCCAGGTCACCGAGAGTAAGAACCGTAGCCCCCACCGCAGCCACATGCCCGGGCTCCACGGGCCGGGCCAGGACCACCGCATTGACCGGGGAGGTGATGGTGGCGTATCCGAGACGCGTCCGGGCCAGTTGCAGGGCGGCCTGGGCCTGGCGGAAATCCGCCCGGGCGGCCTCGATGTCCTCTTGACGGTAACCGGACTTGCGCAGGTCATAGGTTTCCTTAGCCCGGCGCAGGGCCTCTTTGGCCATGAGATAGGCGGCCTCGGCCTTATCCCGGGTTTGGGCGGAAACGGTCTTGCGTTCGAATAAATTCTGCATGCGGGAGAAATCCTTGGCCTTTTCATCATAATCGGCTTCGGCCTGGGCCACCGCGGCCCGGGCCTCTCGCACTTCCTGGGGACGGTAGCCCGACTCCAGCTTGGCCAGGTTGGCCCGGGCGGTTTCCAGGCGGGCCTGAGCCTGCTTTACTTCCTCTTGCAAGTCATGGTCCTCTAACGTGGCCACGACCTGGCCGGCCTTGACTTCCTGGCCTTCCTGAAAATAAATGGAGGCGATTTTGCCGGGGACCTTGAAGCCCAGATCGGTTTCAGTGGCCTCGATGTGGCCGGAAAGATGCAGGATATGGTGATCGCTTTTCTCAATGCCCCAGTAAAGCCAGATTCCCCCAGCAAGGAGACCGGCCAGGATGAGCACAGCGATCAGGATGCGCTTCACAGAGAATACCGTCTTTATTTCGGTTGAAAAATCTAGCCGGGCGATTGTTCTCCACGATTTTTGAAGAGAACCGGTTCCTATTTTTTTGCCGGGGCCTTGGGGGGGCTGGTCTCTTGTGGCTCAAGAGCCCCCGGCGGCGTGCTGCCCCCGCTCGGCCGCATGGTGACCGTGGCCTTCATGCCCTCCCGGAGGAGAAGATCGGGGTTGGCCACCTGAAATTCCACATCGTAGTAGGTAGGATGCTCCAAAGAAACAGCCGGCGGGGCCCAGGGGAGGCGGCTCACCCGGGCGGTAAATTTCTTGCCGGGTAGGGAATCAAGGGTAAGATCAGCCTCTTCCCCCACCTTGAGTTTCGGGATCTCGCTTTCATACACCTGGGCTCTCAGCAACATGGGATTCATGACCCCAATCATGATGACCGGGGTGCCCCCTTTCAGTTCCGCCCCCTGCCGCAGGTCCGGAAACAACCAGAGTACATAGCCGTCTATGGGCGCCACCAGAACCCCTTCCCGGGGGATCTGACCGGACTGAATGGAGGTGCCGAGCTGTTTCCGGAGCAGGGATTCTTCTTCCTGCTTGGTTCTTTCCGCCTGCGACAGAGCGTCGCTGAGGGCTCGGCGCTGTTTCGACAAGGCCTGGATGTCTTCATTTACCTGCGTCAGGCTCTGAGCAGGAGCCAGATTTTTCTGAGTCAACTGGGTGAGAGTATCCTTTTTGTTTTCCAGGGTGGTGAGGCCTTTGTCAATCTCTGCCATGCGGGCGCGCAGGTCGTAAATCTGGGACGTGAGAAGGCGTTGGCGCAGGGACTGCAAGGCTTCAGGAAGCAGACGATAGCGGCCCAATATTTCCCCTTCCTTGACTTGCTGGCCGGGTTGGGCGTTTAAGGAAATGATATCCGCAGCCACGGGCAGGATCACCGGACGCTTGAGATAACAGTAGAGCTTGCCGGTGAACTTCAATTCTGCGCCCTGAGCCAGGGGGATCATGAGGAAAGATCCTCCCAGGACCAAAGTCGCGACCATTAAAAAGATGCGGGCAACATGTTTCATATATGCGAATAAACGTTTTCACTTTGAACCGTGAGCAAAGGGCCTTCCGACTCTTGCTCATTGGTTGCAGCCGCACGGCTTCCTGGGGAGCCGCAGTTATTTTATTTCTTTGAACTTATCTTCATTCACATAATGATAAACCAGGTTCCCCGATAAATGGCGCAATTCCAGAAGCGCCAAATCGTAATCCAGGGCCTGTTTCACTGCGTTCATCCGGGCCTTGACCAGGTTCTGGCGGGCCGCGTTCAATATCGCAAAATCCTTTTCTCCGGTATGGTACACCGTCTCTGCCTGGGTTACCTTGAGCCGGGCCAGTTCGGCCTGGGCCTGGGAGACGCGCAACGCGGTTGCCGCGCTGGTGAGCTTTTCCTCGGCCTCCCGCCATTTCTGGGATAATTCATCCGCCTTCACCGTTTCTTCAGAGGCGAACTGCCCCAGGACCTTTTTCTGACGGTCGATATTCCTGAACCTTTTAAAGCCATCAAAAATGGGGAAGGTCAAGCCCACCGAAAAGAAGGCGCCCTGCACCCCGTTATAGGAAAGGGGGGTCTGGCTCTGGACGGCCACATTCACGCTGGGAACGAACTTCATCTTGGCCAGGGTGATGTTCCAGGTTTGCAGTTCCTGGGCCAGTTTTTTGATGCGAACGTCGAAGTCGCGGTTTTCAGCCTCCTGCAGGCTGGCATGTTTGGGATCGAATTCATTCAGGACCTGGCGCCGGGCCTGGCTGGTGTCCAACTGCAAGGGTTGATCAGGCTTCAGCCCCAGGAATTCCTTGATGGCCGCCTCAGTCCTGCGGCGGGAGGAGATCAGGACATCCTGTTCAGCCGCGGCTACCTCGGTTTCCTGGGTGGCGATCTGAACCTCCAGCGGGGTTACCTGCCCCAGACTCTGTTGTTCCTTGACGTAGCGCAGATTCTCCCGGGCCAGCTCAGTGGCCTCGGCCCGCAACTTCGCCAGGGTATCGGCGGCGTGCAGCTCGAGAAAGGCCTTGCCCAGGCGCTCGATCCCGGCAGAGATAACCTTCATGTGGGCCAGGGTGGCGATTTGGGTGATGAGCCGCTTGGCTTTGAGAGAAAGGTAGCCGAACAGGGGATTATAGTCGCCGGTGGAAATCCCGTAGGAATAATCCGTGGTATTCCCCACGATGTTGTTTTTGGGTTGGATAGGGTAATACCGGGCTGTACCGGTAAAGGACGGGAACATGTCGGATTTGCTGTCTTTTTCATCAAGGCGTCTGATTTCGATTTCCAGGGCGCTCTTGGTAAAAAACGGGGATTGCTTTAAGGCGAGGGCAACGCTCTTGTCAAAGTCGGTCGGACCGCCGGGAATCTGGATGGGAGAATCTGGGGGGCTTCCTTCGGCGCCCAAGGCATTGGCGGCCCCGCCGGGGGGCGTCGCGGCCAGCAGCACCACCATCATCAGGAAAAAACCGGGAAGCCGGCGGATAAAACGCACATGTTTCGGTATCGGGTATGCCGACGGATTCACCATGGAGGAAAAAATCCCTTTCTGCCATGCCCCTCTCATCCAGACCATCACTTGAGACCGCGCAGGACCCCGTCTTCCATGGGGCAGACCCGGCTGCAACGGGCGGCGATGTCGGGGTCGTGGGTTACCACAATAATGGCAGTGGACCCGCTGGCAATAATTTCCTCAAAATGTTCCATGACCAAATGGCCGTGGCGCCGGTCCAACTGCCCGGTGGGCTCATCCGCCAGGATAAGCTGGGGATTATTCACCAGGGCCCGGGCGACAGCCACCCGCTGGCGCTCCCCGCCCGAAAGCAGGTTGGCGGAATGGTAAAGGCGGTGCTCCAGGTTGACCCGCCGGAGGGCTTCCTGGATGCGGGGCGGCCGCTCCTTCTTCTCGACCCCTTCATAAATCAAGGGAAATTCCAGATTTTCATAAACATTGCTGTGTTCCAGGAGGTCACAGGCCTGGAACACGAACCCCAGGCGCTTCCGCCTAAATTCCGCCTGTTGCGCCCGGTCCAGAGAGAAAAGATCAATATCTTCCCAGAAGTAGGAGCCGCTGGTGGGTGCCTGGAGCAGCCCCAGGATGTAAAGCAGACTGGACTTGCCGGAGCCGGAAGGGCCCATGACGGCCACCATCTCCCCGAGATGCACCTCCAAATCGACCCGGCGCAGAACCTCGATGGGCCCGGCGCCGTTGTTATAGGTCTTGGTCAGGCCGGATACCCGAATCAAAGGCTCGGGTGCGGGGGCAGCCTTCGTATCCATAAGTAAAATATTCGGAGAATAAACTGGCGGACTATTCATAACGTGTGGCTGACACGACCTCCATGCGGGCTGCCTGGAGTGAGGGGTAAAGTCCGGAGCCTACTCCCAGGAGTATGGCAAAAACAAGGCTGAAGGCCAGACAGGTAAAAAAGAGTTCTTCCGGGGGCCGCATGCCGATCCAGAAACCCAGCAGCTCCACCAGCACTCGCCCCAGGGCCACGCCGATGACGGCCGCCACCAGGGATAAGCAGAGGGCCTCGGTGAGGAACTGAGCCAGAATGTCCCGGTCCTCAGCTCCCATGGCCTTTTTGAGCCCGATTTCCCGGGTCCGGGTGCGCACCGCAGCCATCATGATGTTCCAGATGCCCATCCCCCCCAGAATAATAGTGGCGGCAAAGGCCAGGTAAATGAAAAACTGAATCCAAAAGGCCACCCGCTTCACATGCTCCAGATTTTCCCAGGAAACTTCCACCACAAGATTCTTATCGGATTGATGGGCTTTTACTACCGCGGGGATTGCAGCCGCCACCGTGGGGACGTCGTCCCAGGTAGCGCAGCGCACGTACAGGCGGTTGGCGATGGGCTCCTTGGTAAAACGGTCCGTGGCTGTGGTCAGGGGGACAAAAATGCTTTTTTCCATGGCGATGTCCCGGAGACCTTCCACCACACCGGTGATCCGGTAGATATCATTGTCCAACTGGAGGGTGCGGCCGGCCACATTATAAGTGCCGAAAAGGCTCTGGGCCAGAAGTTTGCCCAGGACCACCACCCGCTCCCGGCCCTGAACCTGCTTGTCGGTAAAGAGGCTGCCGGTAACGGCCTTAAGGTTGCGCATCCTCCAGAAGTTTCCGTCCACGGCCACGGCTGTCAGGTAATCGGGTTCGCCGTTCCAGAAAAAATTCAGATGAGTCAAGCCCACCGGGCTGACCACGGATACTCCCGGGATTTTTTCGATGGCCCGGATCGTGTCCTCATGAAAGTCGTCGAGAGGATACTGGGGACGATATTCCAGGACCGAACGAATAATGGTCACACCACCGATAAAGGCCAGGTCTTCATTGAAGTTCCGCTTCACATCCTGACCCATGGTGATGATCGAGATAAATCCCGCCACACCGATGGCAATGGCCAGAACTACGCCGATATAACGTCGCCGTTGGCGGACTACCTGGCGCAGGCTGACCCGCACGAGGTCGTCAAACCGCAACAGTTCACTCCTTTGATTGGGGGGATCATTTCCCCGCCACACCCATCGCCGTGTCGATGGAGGTGCGGTTAGCAATGCCAATCGGGTCGAGGGTTTGTCCCTGTTCCGCAAAATCCACGGCCCGGACCCGATGTTTTTTAGCCAGCCGGTCCAGGACCTCCAGGACGAAGTCAATGTGACTATCCTGGTGAGTGCTCATGTAAGCGGTGCGGATCAGGGCCTTGCCCCGGGGGACAGCGGGGGAGATGGCAGGCAGGGCAAAGACGCCTTCAGCAAAGAGATCGGCGGCCAACATGGCGGCCTTCAAGTCTGAGCCGATATGGATGGGCATAACCGGGCTCACCGGGGGACCGGTTATCAGACCGATCTCCTGGTAGCCGGCATGAGCTTTGCGGATGACTCTCCAGAGATTCTCCACCCGATCCGGCTCCGCTTCGATGAGATCCAGGCAGGCCAAGACGGTGGCGGCGCAACTGGCAGGCAGCCCCGCAGAGAAAATCAGGGTACGGGAATGGTGCCGCACGTATTCCAGTACTTCCACTTCATCACTGGCGATGAACCCCCCGATGGAGGCCAAGGCCTTGCTAAAGGTTCCCATGATGAAATCCACCTGGTGGGTCTGGCCGAAATGCGCGGCAGTTCCCCGGCCCGAGGGGCCCAAAACTCCCAGGCCATGGGCATCGTCCAGGTAGATCAGCAGGTCCGGAAAGGCCTCCTTGAGCGACACCAGTTCAGGCAGAGGGCAGACATCCCCGGACATACTAAAAACACCTTCAGTGATGAGGATCATCACGCCGTCGCCGCTTTTTTGCCTGGCTGCGGCGATTCTCTCGGCTGCTGCCTGCGGGTCGTTGTGGGCGAAGGGGATAACCTTTGCTTTGGAGGCCTGACAGCCTTCAAAGATGCTGGCGTGGTTCTCCCGGTCGGCCAGGATGATATCCTGGCTCGTGAGCAGACAGCCGATGGCCCCCAGATTGGTACTGAATCCGGTAACGTGCAGAACGGCCTTTTTCTTGCCGACAAAGGCCGCCAGACGCTCCTCCAGGGCCTCATGGACCGTCATATTTCCCGACAGGAACCGGGAACCTCCGGGGCCGGTGCCCCAGCGGTGCATGGCCTGGATGGCGGCTTCCTTGATCCGGGGTTCCTGACTCAGCCCCAGGTAATCATTGGAGCCGATCATGACCATCCGGCGCCCATGCACCTCGACTTCCGGGCCCCAGGACCGGGAAATGGGGCGAAAATATGGATACACCCCTTGGGCTTTGGCCCCCTGCACGAAGCGATGGAAGGTTAAGCAGCGTTTCTTGAGCATCATATTGGAATTATACTTGCTTCGTGAAAAAATTCTACCAGTTTCGGAAAGGAATCATAGCAAAATTTATAATTCAGGGCAATTATTTAACTTTAAGAAAATTTTCTTTTGCTTGCCGCCTCGGTGCGACCGGGTTTTTGCCGCAGATCCACAGCAACCTTGACGCATTCATGGCGCCGCTTATCCAAAGCTGTCTGAAAGACCTGACGATACTCCGGCAAGGGAAACGTATGGGTCAACAGACCGGCGGCAGGGAAGCTTCCGCCGGCCAGCAGGTCCACGGCCACCTGGTAAGTGCGCCGCCGTTCCCCCCGGACGTTGGCATAAGCATACATGGCTGAGCCGGTCACGCGCAATTCCCTGAACCAGAGACTGGAAATATCGAAAGATCCTACGGCGCCGGCGGTGCCTACCAGCACCAGGGTGCCCCGGGCCCGCAAAGCCAGAAGTCCAGACTGGAGGGAATTTTTGCTGCCCACGCAGTCAAAAAAGAAATCAGCCCCACCTTCCAGATTGCCGCCGCCCAGGGTGGTAGGAAGAAAGGTGCAGCCCAGGGCCTCGCCCAACTGACGGCGGGTGGGCTGCATGAGGACCAGGTCGGCCCCCCCGGCCATCGCCAGGCGTTCCTGGAAGGGATACCGGGCCACCATCACCAGGCGGGCTCCGCATCCCAGGGCCCGCAAGCCCCGCACCAGGTGTTGCCCGATAATGCCGGCCCCGTAAATGACCACCGTGGCCGCATCCGGGGGAAAATTGTCCAGGACCGGCTGCAGGGCGCTGGCCAGGGAGTCCGTTAGCACCGCGGTTTCATCGTTCAGGTGGGGTGGCAGCCGGAAGAGATTTTCGGGCGGGGCCGCCATGAGTTCCGCCAGCCCCCCTCCGGCCCGGTTAGTGAAGCCCAGAATAACCCCGGGGGGAAGTTCTCCCTGGATAAAACGCTCGCAGAGATTATAATCTCCCCGGGCGCAGAACCGGCAGGGCGCTCCTCCCCGGGCCCGACAGGCCAGGATGGGCTCCACCGCCACCCGTTCTCCGGGGGAAAAACCGCTTTCTGCCGGCGCCTCCACCACTTCGGCCACGACCTCATGTCCTAAGATGCAGGGAAATGATGCATAGGGTTCTAAGAGATAAGATTCAACCCCGCGCAAAAGGTTAAGATCTGAGCCGCAGATACCGCACAGAAGGGGGCGCAGCACCACCCAGTCGCGGCGGGGTTTGCTGAAGGCAACCTGTTTGAGCCGCAGGGGCACCGCCCAGGGGAAAAACCGCCGGGGAAAGAGGGAACTCAGGGACTTGGCCAGAAGGTAACGGGGTATGGACCGATAATATTCTAAGGCGAGCATGGCTCAAGTTTTTTATTGGCTGCCTGAAAAAGAGTTACTATTGCTCCTGAACTTTCAGGCCACTTAACCCCGATTTTTCCCCCTTGTCAAGGTTTCTTGGGGACGGCTTTGGGAATTTCTATGATTATCGGGTTCATCTAGAGTATACTTAAATATTTAATCAAAACAAATTGCCCGTTTTTATGGAAAACCCATGACGCAACGAAGCAAATTGAATTTGGGGGCAGTAGCCAAAAATATCCTCCCTCTGCTCCCCCACCCCTGGATCGGCCTGAAACTCATGGCCCTGGAAGGGGAAAAATGGTTGTTCAACATGTTGAATCCTCAGGCCGCGTCGGGGAAGGCCCGCGCCATCCGCCAGGTGAGCATCCGCATCACCGATGTGTGCAACCTGCGGTGTCATACCTGCGGCCAGTGGGGGGATCACGGCTTTCTCCACGGCAGGAGCCTGGCTGAACTGAAAAAAGAAGAAGTCACCCCGGAGCGCTACCTGGAAGTGTTCGCCGACCTTGTGGCCCATGGCCACCGGCCTCTTATCTACCTGTGGGGGGGAGAGCCCATGCTGTATGAAGGGACTCTGCCCATCATCAGGGGAGCCGCACACCTGGGGCTGCCGACCTCCATCGCCACCAACGGCACCCGGGTGGCGGCCCGGGCCAGGGAACTGGTGGAGGCCCCGCTGTTTTTGCTGCAGATGTCCATTGACGGCCACACTGCGGCAACGCACAACCGGGCTCGCCCCGCAGCGGGCAACGCCGACAATTTCGCCGACATCAACAAGGCCCTGGCTGAGGTGCATAAGGCCAGACGCGCCCGTCGCACGAATTTACCCCTCATCGCCTCCCTCACCACCATTTCCAGGGAGAACTACCGCCACCTCATCGACATTTACGAGACCTTCCGGGACCGGGTGGATCTTGCCGTATTTTACCTTTCCTGGTGGATCGACGAGGAGAGCGCCAAGGCCCATGACCGGGATTTCCTCCGGCGCTTCGGCTTCAAGCCGCAGTGTCCCTGGGGGTGGCTGGGGGATTGGCGGCCGGATGATTTCCAGGAGCTGAACCGCCAGCTCAACTTGCTCCAGGAGCGCTCCCAGCCCTGGTCGGCGCCCCCGGTGGTCATGATTCCCTCCATCTTGGGGGAGGAGAACCTGCGTACTTACTACACCAACCACCGGGAACGGTTCGGTTATGATCAGTGCGTGTCTATCTTCCAGGTGGTGGAGATCGACAGCAACGGGGACCTCTCTCCCTGCCGGGATTACCATGATTACGTGGTGGGGAACATCAAGGAACACACTATTTCCGAGCTCTGGAACTCCGAGCGCTACAAGGCTTTCCGCAAAAGCCTCGCCACCGAGGGCCTGATGCCGGTGTGCTCCCGCTGCTGCGGCCTGATGGGATATTAAACGACTAACCGTTCGAGGTGCAAGGTTCCATGTTCACAGAAAGGGTAGGGGACATGAAACGCGTCCCGCCTTTCATGCCTGGAAATTTTCGCAGTTTTTTCTCATGCTTGAACCTGGAACCTGGAACCTTGCATCTTTGATAACGAAAGTTTCATGGTGAAGTTCGGGGCAAAAAGGCCTGTGATCCCCTCTGCCGGGGTGCCGGCCCGGCTGGTATTCCTGCTGGAAGACCTGTTATACGGCGGCACCCAGCGCCAGGCCCTGGAGTTGGCCCGCCGCCTGGATAAGAGCCGCTTTCAGGTCGAGCTCTGGGTGCTGAGGAAGGGCGACGATCTTGTCCCCGTGGCCCGGGAATACGGCCTGCCGGTGGTCTTCCTGTCCCGCGCCGGTTGGGTGGGGCCTGCAAGCCTGCTCCAGTTGGGGAAGCGGCTGTGGACCGACCCGCCGGACCTCCTCATGCTCCTCACCGTCATCCCCAACATTTGGGGGCGGCTCTGGGGGAGATTGGCCCGGGTGCCGGCCATAGTGGGCAACTGCCGGGGGGGCGCGGCCCCCTGGCGCCAACACGAGCGCCTGCTGTGGCCCGCCGCCGATCATATTCTTTGCAATTCCCAAATCCTCAAGGACTTCCTGGTGGCCCGCTATGGACTGCCCTCATCCCGACTGACCGTGGTGCATAACGGGGTGGATACTGATTTCTTTCAACCAGGAAAAAACGGCCGGAAGGACGGCAGGATAATATTGCTTTCTGTAGCCCGGCTGGTGCCGGACAAGGATCATGACACCATGCTGGCGGCGTTTGCCCGTGTGGCCGCAGGCCGCCCCCAGGCTGAACTCTGGCTGGTGGGCAACGGTCCCCGGCGGGAGGTGCTGGAGCAGCAGGTCGGTGACCTGGGTCTCACCGGGCGGGTCAAGTTCCTGCCTGTGTCCCAGGATATCCGCCATCTGTATCACCAGGCCGGCGTGTTTGTCCTCAGTTCCGTGAATGAGGCCCTGCCCAACGTGATCCTGGAGGCCATGGCGGCCGGGTTGCCGGTGGTGGCCACCCGGGTGGGCGGGCTTCCTGAGGCGGTGGTGCCTGGGGAGACAGGGTTATTGGTCGCTCCCCGGGACGTCGCCGGCCTGGCAGCAGCCCTGGGAAGCCTCCTGGACGACCCGGAGATCCGGCGGAATCTCGGCCGCCGTGGCCGGGAGCGGGTGCTGGACCAGTTTTCCTTCGAGGCCATGGTGAGCCGGCATGAAGAGGTCTGGTCCCGCCTCATTTGGGGAAATGAACGAAATTGAAGCTCATGGTACCTGATCACCTCTATTGAGAGACAAACAGCCTAAACAATCGCCCCCCGTTACCCCTGCCCTCTCCCCCAACGGGGAAGAATGAGGGGGGGAATACATTTTTTCGCTAACTCAAAGAGAAACTTGGCCTTCACTACATGAACTCCCCTCGGATCGCCTATATGCTCCTGTGGTTTCCCGAGCCCACCCAGACCTTTATTTTAGATGAGGTCAACACCATGGCGGGTTTGGGGCTGGATATCACCGTACACACCCTCTATGGCCCGCGGCCTGCTTCCCGGATTGCGGGCATGGCGCAGGTAAAAACTCCGGTGCACCACCTGGGGGTGGCGTCGGCCCGGAAAGTGTTCCAGAGCGTAGCCCATCTCAGGGAGGACTGGGGTCCGGAAGCCCCGAAATTTCTGCGCCGGGTGCTGGTGCGCCGCTGGCGGTCGCTCGAAACCGCCGGGGAAGCCTTGTGGGCGGCGCTGGCGGGTGTCTATTTGGCCAAGCGCCTGCGGACCGACGGCATCAACCACATCCACGCGCCCTGGGCCGACGGTCCGGCCACCGCCGCCTGGGTGGCCTCGCACCTCACCGGCATCCCCTTCAGTTTTACCGGCCATGCCCATGACCTTTATCCCCCGGACGGCGCGCTCCGGGAAAAGTTGGCCGCAGCCAGCCTGGTGCGCACCATTTCCCACACCAACCGCCGCTATTTGGCGGCTTTGGCCCCGGCAGCCGCCTCCAAGATTGTGCATATCACCTACGGCGCGCCTCTCACGGCCGAGCCCCGGCCGCCCCGAAAGGTCGCCCCTCCGTATCAACTCCTGGCCCTGGGGCGCCTGGTGGAAAAAAAAGGATTTCCAGTGCTGCTGGCTGCCTGCCGTTATCTTGCGGAATGGGGGGTGGACTTCCGCCTCACCCTAGCCGGGGACGGGCCACAGCGCCGCCATCTGGCCGACCTGGTGCAGGAATACGCCCTCGGCGACCGGGTTGTGTTCCTCGGGCATGTGCCCCATAACCGGGTCCCCGAGCTTTTCCGCCAAGCCGACCAGTTCATCATGCCCTGCATCGTGGCCCGCCATGGCGACCGGGACGGTCTTCCCAACGTCATCCTCGAGGCCCTGGCCTTCCAGGTGCCGGTGGTGGCCACAGATGTCAATGGCGTCAATGAAGCAATTATCCCGGGGGAAACCGGCTGGCTGGTACCCCAGCAGGAACCACGGCTTTTGGCCCAGGCCATGTGGGAAGCTCTCTCTGATCCGCAGGAAGCCCGGCGCCGGGCCCGAAACGGCCGGGAGTTGGTCCGGCGGGAGTTTGACTCCACCATTAATTACGGCCGGCTCAAAACCTGCCTGGAACAGGCTGCCGGACCGCCGAATAAAGGCCGGAGTAATTAATGCCGACTCACAGTGAAATTTTTCTCCTGGCCGGTATGGGCCTGGTTCTCCTGGCCTTTACCGGCCTGGTGCGGGCGGGGAGCCGGGTCCTGGGTCCTGAAGCCAGGCGCCAGGAACCAGACCCGCCGCAACGCTGGCCCAGCCTGGCCCTCATCGTCCCGGTGGCGGGGGCGCCGCCCGGCCTGGCGGCGCGCCTGGAAGCCCTGCTTTGCCAGGATTACCCGGATTACCAGGTGATTTTCGCCACCCGGGACCAAGCAGACCCAGCCACCCGGCTCATCTCTTCCCTCATCTGGGGCAGGAGCAGGGCCCGTCTGGTAGTGGCCGGCCCGGCCAGAAATTGCGGCCAGAAAAATCAGAACTTGCTGGCGGGCGTCAAGCTCGCCGGAGAAGTCCCGGAGATTTTGGCCTTCTGCGACAGCAACCAGGAGGCTCCTCCGGATTTCCTGCAAAAACTGGTGGCCCCGGTGGCCCGGGGAGAAGGTGTGGTGACCAGCGGCTACCATCACGTCATTCCCGGGGACAACCGCCTGGCCACTTGGGGGAGAGCCATTTCGGTCCTGACTCTCTACCTCACCAAGGCCATCCCCTGGCTCAACCAGCCCTGGGGGGGAGCCACCGCCATCCGCCGGGACGCCTTCGAATCCCTCCACGTGGCCCACCTGTGGAGCGAAACCGTGGTGGACGACGTCTCTTTGGCGGCCCTGCTGGTGCACAATCGCATCCCCGTCTGTCTTTCCCAGGGGGCCGACCTGGCCACCAAGGTTTCCGGGGAGACCATGGCTTCCTGGCAGAGCTGGCTTTTTCGCCAGTGGATCTATCTCAAATATTATCTTCCCGGCTCCTGGATGGCCGCCGGAGTCCTCCTCCACCTCCTCACCGGCTTTACGATCATGAGTCTCGCCCAACTGCCCCTGGCCTTCCTGGGTTGGGGCACGCGGCTGACCATTATCCTCTCTGCAGCCTTCCTCATCGGCCTCGCTTCGCTGGCCCTGGCCCTGCGCCGCCTGCATCCCATCCCAAGGCCGCCCCGGCCTTTTTGGCTGGCAGCCTCCCTGGCGTCGCTGGGACTGGCCAGTTGGGTGCACCTGAAAACCAGCCTGACCCAGAAAATTTCCTGGCGGGGCAAGGTCTACCAGGTGGACTGGCGCGGCCGCGTCTCAACTATCTGGGAATAGACAAGGGAGGAGGGCCAGGGAGCGGTGACTCCCTGCCCTCCTCAACTCACCTTCACCCCACTACCCTTTCTCCCGGAGCGGGTTGCGTTTGGCCCAGAAGTAGTGCAGGAGGCCCAATAATACCAGGACCGCCGTCAGGAGCGCCCAGCCCCGCTTCAGGACAAAGAGGCCGGCCCAGTAGGTGAACAGGGAAAGGAGGGAGGACAACAGCACCACCACCATGTCCTCCAGGGGGAAGATCTTGAGGCGTCGCTGGACGAAACCGAAGGTCACCAGGGCCATGCCGCCCTTGGTGAGGATGATGGCCAGGGCCGCGCCCCACAGAGGGTTGGTGGGAATAACCAGCCAGCAGAACACCAGGTTGAAGGCCAGGCTGACCAGGTAGACCATGACCAGAAATCTCTCCAGGCGCATGCTGATGAGGAGGAAGCCGGCCAGGTTGTGCAGGAGGGCGAAAAAAATGGTGATCACCAGATAACGCTGCAGCCAGACGGCGTCGCTGAAATGGGGGCCGTAAACCAGGGGAATAATGCGGTCGGCTTCGGCCCACAGAACCAACATCAGGAGCAAGCCCGCGCCCAGCAGCCAGCGGGCTGAGGCCCGGGCCAGCAGGATGACTTCCTGGCGGTCCACATCCCAAAATTTGACAAACAAGGGAAAAAGGACGCTCTGGAGGATGAGCGTGGCGGCGATGGCGGAGCAACCGTCGATAATCTGGTAGGTGGCGCTGTATTGGGCCACCCCTACCGAGCCGGCGTATTTTTGCAGAAAGAAAATATTGGCCTTGTTATAGAGAATGGAGGTTACTTCCATGACCGCAAAGATCAGCACCCGGCGGAGCGTTGACGAAAGTCCCGCCAGCGTCGGCCGGCGCCACAGCCCCTTGAGGCCAACGGTCAAGGAGCCTCCCAGCAGGTTGATCGCGGTCTCGACGGGCTTGAACAGGGCGATGGCCAGGGGAGGGGCACCCCAAAACACCGCGGCAAAGCCGTAGCCATAGCCCATCAGGGCTGCGATGGCCCGGATCTTGCCTTCCTGGGGCTGGCGCCCCTGCACTTCGAGGGAGGTGAAGAACGTGGTGCTTAAAGCATCCAGGCCAAACCCCAGGCTGATGATGAGGGCAAATTCATAGAGGGGGGAAGCGTAGTGCTGCCAGTTGATGAAGGCCACCGCACCGATGTAGGCCAGGGTTAAAAGTCCGGCTTTGAGCACCAGGACCTGGTTAAGAAATTCCTTGGCATCCCGTTCTTTTTGGGTGAGGAGGCCCACCAGGGGCACATTGAGGCCGAATTCGGCGATGAGCCGGATGATGGTCCCCAGGTTGATGGCCAGCATGAACTCGCCATAGGTGGAGGTGCTGATCCTGGCCAGGTAGATGAAAAAGAGGGCCTGGAGAATCTCCATGAACCAGCGGGCGCTGAGCAGGGAGGCAAGTTTGGCGAAGATCCGATGCGAGCCGGCGGCGTCGGCAGATATGGCAGGCTCCTTTTGGGGGTCTGTGGTCAGGGTTGGCGGCAAAAAGAAACGGCCCGGAAGAAACCTGGAATCCAGGCTGGGCCAACTCCTTTAAAATCCTATTTTTATATACCAAGGAACCATGAAAGGCAACAGGGGGTTCAGGCGGGGAGACAGGCCGTTCGGGCTGACTTTTTCGCTGAGGAAAACATACCCGCCGGGTTTTGAGGGGGTATCAAAACCACAAAAAAAACCCGCCCAGAAAGGACGCGACCCCGGCCAGCGTCAGGATGAGGGACGCCAGCCATAAGAGCTTCTTTTTCCCCACTCCTCCCAGGGCAGCCAGGACGGCGCCCAGAAAAAGGATAAAAGCGGTGCGCACCGAACCGGCGGCCCGGCGGGCGTAGCGCTCCCCCTGGACCTCCAGCTCTTTGGTCTCGATTTTAAACTGCTCCCAGCCTTCATTCAAACCGGCTGCTTCCTTCTCACATTCACCGAGCTTTTCTTCAATAAATTCCTGGACCTTGGAATTCTTGGGCTCCAGGAGCTGGTGGAGCGTGAAAAAGTCCCGGGTGTAATGCAGGGCTTCGACCTTATTGGTGAGGGCCTGGTAGTCGGACCAGCGCCGCTGCTGCTGCTGAGTATAGAGATAGGCCTGCACGCCCCAGAAGGTGGCGACAAAGGCCATTATGACCGCGGCCAGGGCTAAGAGGGCGCTGGTCAGGGAAGCCCAGCCGATCCAGGCTTCCCGGGGAGGTTCATACAGGGGCAGTTCCGTTTCCTCGAGGTACATGGGTCGAAAACTCCGAAATACATCATCCTGAAGGAGGTGCCTACACAAGCTGTTCTGCCTGGGAGGAGCATAGGGACGAACATCTCACTTGTCAAGGGAAGGCTGTCGGGCGCTTGATTTTCTCTGATCAAATCTTAACTTAAGTGGGTAACCCATGCGGGTTTTCGCCGCCGGGGCCCCCGGGGGTCGACGGCAAACCAAAAACGCCACAGGAGGTAGCAGTCATGAGCGGTACCAACGTAGCCAGAGTAACCCATATTATCGCTGAGTCTCCCAAAGGGTTCGACGATGCCATACAGGTAGGCTTCAACCGGGCTGCCAGCACCCTTAGGGGTATCACCGGCCTGCGCATCGTGGAGATGCGGGTTTCCGTAAAAGAAAATAAAATCAACACGTACCGCGTCAAGATGGAAGTGATCTTTATTCTGGATTAGGATCGGGCGGGGCCGGCTGATGCTGCATCTGGACGGCGCCTATGGGGAGGGAGGCGGACAACTCGTCCGAACCTCCCTTTCCCTTGCAGTGCTGCTGGGAGAACCGGTCAGGATCACCGACATCAGGGCCGGCCGCGCCAAACCGGGGCTCAGACCCCAGCATCTTACCGGAGTGAAGGCCCTGGCCCACATATCCGGGGCCGAGGTGGAGGGCGCTGCCCTGGGAAGCCGGGAGCTTACTTTTAAGCCCCGGATTGTCAAGGGCGGCGACTATTTTTTCGACGTGGCGGAGAAAACCGGCAGCGCCGGCAGCGTGACGCTGGTGGCCCAGGCCCTCCTGCCGCCTCTCCTTGCGGCCCGAAAGCCCACCAGCCTTACTATCCGGGGGGGCACCCATGTCGCCTGGAGCCCTCCGGCCCATTATCTCATGCACGTCTTTTTGCCGGCCCTGGCGGCAATGGGGGGGCTAATTTCCCTCACCCTGACCCGTTGGGGCTGGTACCCCCGGGGAGGCGGGGAGATAAGGCTCACCGTCCCCCCGGTGGCCCGGTTCGCCCCCCAAAGGTGGCTGACGCCGCCGGACCTGGCCGATTTCCAGGCCCTGTCGGCGGCTTCCCGAGTGCCGTACCACGTGATCCAGCGCCAGGCCACACGCCTCCAGGAGCGCCTGGGGAGCAGTCTGCCCGTGGCCCGGGAGGAGGCCGTGAGTTTGGACCCCGGAAGCTTCGTGTTTCTCTGGGGACCTCTTGCCGGCTTTAGCGCCCTGGGGGCCCGGGGCAAGCCTGCCGAACAGGTGGCCGACGAGGCGGTGGAGGAATTCCTCGGCTTTCAGACTAGCCGGGCCGCCCTGGACCGGCACCTGGCCGATCAGATAGTGCTATACCTGGCCCGGGCCGCAGGGACGTCCGTTTTGGTGACAGAAGAAATCACCTCGCATCTCATCACCAACCTCTGGGTTATCGAACAGTTTTTGGGGCCCACGTTTCAGGTGCAGGGAAACCTGGGAGAACGGGGGGAAATTACCTGTCAGGGGCGGGGATAGAAAAAATTCAGTTTCTTGTTGAGACATCTGCAAAAATTTTGGAGAAAAGCCGTTTCCAGCGCTATATTGCAGGCGAGCGCGCCCGCTCTACCCTATCCCGATGCATTAAGAGAACCAGTGATGAAAGAAAGGATTTCGGGAGTCGATTATGAACCTTCGATTTACCCAAAAGCGCGAAAAATTCTCAGGCCTTATACCGAGTTGTGCTCATAGCGGTCAAAAGATGTAGCCGCAGGCTTCAGCCTGCGGCGGGCACGGCAAGCCGTTCCCCTGCGGGAAATTAGGTGTTTGATGGCACCGTGGTGTTAACCATGCACCTTTTTTTATATATAAGAAAGAGCAGAGGTCTGTTGATAAAGGAAAATCTTTGTCGGTATCGCCTGAAGAAATAAAAAGCCTGGCCGAAAGCCTGACGGACGAGGTCACCGGTCTGAGGCGGGATTTTCATCAGCACCCGGAGTTGTCCCACCGGGAGGAGCGCACCGCCAGGGTGGCCGCGGCCTATCTCCAAAATCTTGGGCTCGAGGTGGAAACAGGCATTGCCGGGCATGGGGTGGCGGCCACCCTCAAGGGGGCGCAACCCGGCCGGGTGATAGCCTTCCGGGCCGATATGGATGCCCTGCCCATCAGGGAGGCCGTGGAAGTTTCCTGGCGCTCCAAACATGAGGGCGTCATGCACGCCTGCGGCCACGATTTTCACCTGAGCCTGGCCCTGGGCGCCGCCCGCCTGCTCGGCCGCCTCAAAGACAGGCTGGCCGGAACCTATCGTTTCATCCTGCAACCCGCCGAGGAAGGCCCCCCCCAGGGCCGCGCCACCGGGGCCCAGGGCATGGTGGCCGCCGGCGTCCTGGATAAGCCCCGGGTGGACGCCATCCTGGGTCTGCACGTGGCCCCGACCCTGGACGTCGGCAACATCCGCTATGGCAAAGACGTGGTCATGGCGGGCTCGGATCACCTAACCATCACCGTCACCGGCAAGTCCGCCCACGGGGCCACCCCGCACCGGGGCGTGGACCCCATCCTGGCGAGCGCCCAGGCCCTTACCCAAATCAAGGCCTTCCTCTCCCAGGAGATTGACACCCGGCACCCGGTGGTTCTCACCTTCGGCCGCATCGAGGGCGGCAACCGCTTCAATATCCTGGCGGACAAGGTGATCCTGGAGGGCAGCCTGCGGTATCTCACGGATGCAGTGCGGCTCCAGGTCATCACCGGGATGAAGCGCCATCTGGCCGGCTTGGCCAAGGCCACCGGGGCCAAGATCGAGCTGGTCCACACCCCCATTTATCCCATTTTGCGGAACGACCCGAGGTTGTCTGACCTGGCCGTCAGGCTGCTGGGCCGGATCCTGGGTGCCAAGAGCCTTCAGGTTCACCATCCTGCCATGGGAAGCGAGGATTTCTCTTATTTCGCCGCCAAGGTGCCGGCTTTTTATTTTTTTCTGGGCGTGCGCACCCCCGGCACCCGGGGCCAGGCCCTGCACTCCCCGGAATTCAACCCCGACGAGAAGGCCCTGCCCTTCGGCTTGGGGGCTGTGGCGGGACTCATGGCGGCTCTCGCGGGAGAAAAGATTTGAGTGTCGGGGTCTTCGGGGTCTCTTAAGATTGATGCAACCTTGGAGGCTTACCCAGATCCCTTTCATCTCCGCCCCTGGGTTTTTTCACCCAGGCCGGCACCTGTGCCTCAGGCAGGGCGTCGCTGGCGGGAATATAAGGTTTGAGGTCCAGGACCGGGGAACCCTCCCGGCCATCCAGGCCCTCCACTTCCAGGATATTCCTCTTGACGCTGATAATCCGGCAGCAGGTGAAGCCGATGAGGTTGGGGCGCACCGGCGCCCGGGTGGCGAAAACTCCGGTGAGAGGGTTGGCCGGGTCCCGGCGGGGGTGGACCTGGAGGGTGGCCCGCTCTTCAGGGCGGTCGTTTTCGTGGAACCAGTAAAGCACCCAGACGTGGGAAAAGCCTGAAAGACCCTCCAGGGCCGGGGCCAGCTCCGGGCGCAGATCAATAACGGCCCGGTCGCCCTGGCGATGCACCACGCCGATGGGGTGTATTTCTATGGCAGGAGATGAACTCATGGCTGACGTATGTTCTGTTTTCGGGGTTTACGTTCCGAACACCTCCGCCACCGCCTCCTTTGCCAGGGACAGGGGGACATTCTCCCGGACCACCGCTTCCCCCAGGTGTTTCAGGAGCACAAAGACCAAGCCGGTTTCCAGGCGCTTCTTATCCAGGGTGAGGGCGTCCATGACAGCCTTGCGGTCCAGGGGGGGGAGTTTTCGGGAATACCCGAAGCCGGCCAGGAGTTCCCGCCCCCAGCGGGATTCCTCTCCGGGGAGGCCGGCAAGCTGTTCGGACAGAGGCAGAGCCATGAGCATCCCCAGGGCCACCGCGCGGCCGTGGGGGAGTTTAAAGCCCGAAGCCGCTTCCAGGGCATGGCCCAGGGTATGCCCGAAGTTCAGCAGACGGCGCAGGTCCTGCTCCCGGCTGTCTGCCGCCACAATGGCCGCCTTGATGTGCGCCGCCCGGTAAATGACCTCCTGAAGTTCGTCGGGATGCTGGAAAATTCCAAGTCCTTCACGGCTTAACTGCGAAAGGAGCTCCCGGTCCCGGATAAATCCGGCCTTGAGGACCTCCGCCAGGCCGTTCAAGCGCTCTTTGGGGGGGAGCGTGGCCAGAAACTCCGGGTCAATGACCACCAGACGGGGTTGGTAAAAGGTCCCCAGGAGATTTTTCCCTTCGGGCAGGTTGATGGCGGTTTTGCCCCCGATGCTTGCGTCCACCATGGCAAGTAAGGTGGTGGGCACCTGAATCAGGGGTACGCCCCGCAGGTAAATGGAGGCGAGAAAGCCGGTGGTGTCGCCCACCACCCCGCCGCCTAAAGCGATGAGCGCAGTACCCCGGTGGGCTCCCCCGCCCAGAAGCTGCCGGGCCAGACGCTGGACCGTGGCCCAACTCTTGGCCCGCTCCCCCTGGGGCAGGATGAGGAGGGTGACCGTATAGCCTTCTCGGCTCAGAGCTGCGACCACCTCCTGCCCATAGAGCTGACCCACCCGCAAGTCGGTGCTCACGAACACGCGAGGGGGCAGTTGCAGGGAGGCCAGGAGCCGGCCCAGCTGGCGGCGCAGGCCGGGACCTAAAAGCAGGCGGTGGCTTTCGTCCCGACCGGCCAGATCAAGGAAAATCTCCCTCAATCCCAACCCCCGGGCGTGAGCGTCTTGATTTCCCGCATAAGAACGGCGAATTGGTTGGGGTAGAGGGATTGGGCGCCGTCGGACATGGCCTTTTCCGGCTCGTGGTGGACTTCGACGATGAGGCCGTCGGCCCCGGCGGCCACCGCGGCCCGGGCCAGGGGGGCCACCAGATCACGGCGGCCCGCAGCATGGCTGGGGTCCACCACGATGGGCAGGTGGGACTCCCGGCGCACCGACGGGATGGTGGCCAGGTCCAGGAGGTTCCTGGTGTGGTCGCCGATACCCCGAATGCCCCGCTCGCAGAGGATGACCCGGGGGTTGCCTTCGGCCATGATATATTCCGCAGCCATGAACCATTCATCCAGGGTGGCGTACATACCCCTTTTCAGCAGGACGGGCTTACCAATCGCCCCGGCCCGGCGCAGCAGCGTGTAATTCTGCATGTTGCGGGCGCCGATCTGCACAATGTCGGCATACTCCGCCACCTGTTTCAGGGAGTCGTGGTCCACTGCCTCGGTGACGATGAGCAGACCCGTTTCCTGGCGCACCTTGGCCAGGATTTTGAGGCCGGTTTTGCCCATACCCTGGTAGCTGTAAGGTGAGGTGCGGGGTTTGTAGGCCCCGCCCCGGAAAATCTGCGCGCCTTCGGCCTTGACCAGGCGGGCGATGGTGAGGGCCTGATCCTCGCTTTCGATGGCGCATGGGCCTGCCATGACCACGAAGCGGCCGCGGCCCAGGGTCAGGCCGTTGGGGAAGGTGATCACGGTATCTTCCCGCTTCATTTCCCGGCTCACCAGTTTGTACGGCTTGGACACGGGGATGGCCTGGGTAACCCCGGGCATACCCAGGAACAGGGCGGGGTCGAGCGGCCGGGGATTGCGCAGAATGCCGATGGCCACCCGTTCCCCGCCGGGGATGGGCTGGGCCACAAAGCCCAGGGCTTCGATCTTGGAGGATACCGCCTGGATCTGCTCCGGGCTGGCGTCCTTGTCCATGACGATAAGCATGTCGGTCTCCGCCGGACTGAAGCCGGGGCTTTGCATTCCCCAACCTCAGAAAAGACTTCGGGTTATCTGAGAAATATGGAAAACAACCCCTGATTCTTTATACCAGGGTAACAGGGTAAATCAAGGACTCTGATACGAAAGTTCAAGGCTCAAGGTTCAAGGGAAAAATTTACTGAAGGCAGGGAGGCTTGGTTGGCTCCGGGATGCCAGAAAGCCGCCGCTCCCTGGCCCTCCCCCCGCTTGAAAGGCTTTATTGTCGTTGCCAAGCACGGGGCAGAATCGGATAAGATTTTTTCAACTGACCACCGGAAACCGAAAACTGCCTTACCTACAGGCCCCGCCAGCACAACAGCGCCATGCCCATGGCCAGGGCCACCCCGTAGGGCAGGCCCTCGGACTTATTGGGAGGAGGGGCAGGGAAGGGGGTGGAACTCGAAGAGCGGAGGAGAAACCAATTGGTGAGACGAAGCCAATATTCCCGGGTCCTGGCGGCAAGCTCCCCCCGGCGCCACAGAAAATAGATGATGAGAGGAATTCCCGAAAGGCCCATATAGATGAAGAGATAGCAAGTGGGGAGCGGACCCAGCCAGGCCCCCAGGGCCGCCAGGGCCTTGACGTCGCCGGCGCCCATGCCGCCTTTGAGGAAAAAACCGATGAGCAGGGCAAAACCGACGCCCAGGCCCAGGAACCCCTGCCCCAGGCCGGACCAGCCATGCGCGCCGAATTGAAACCCCAGGCCGGCCAGGGCCGTGGCCAGGGTGAGATAGTTGGGGATGCGCCGGGTGCGGGCGTCGCCCCAGGCCATCCAGCAGGACAGGATAAGGGGAAGAACGAGGTAGGCGTTCCCCCTCAGCAAAGTGAGCACGGTGCCCTGCAGGTTTTCCATAAGCAAGCTTTTTTCCGGCTGCATGAAGTATTGCTTACTGATTCGGAATTCTGGCGGATTACTTGATTTTGAGGACACATAAACGTGTCGGGTGCGTTTTTACGCACCAACTCGGGTGCCGGAAAGGCGACCTAAACCAGGCAAGCAGGTGCCTTCATTGCTCACGGAAAGCTGATTACCGTTCCCGCATGACGTTACACACCATCACCACCAGGTCGCCTTTCTGGCCGGAGGGGTCTTCCACCAGGTCCTCAAAGACGGCCTTGGCGGAGAACCCGGCTTTTTTGAAGGTGGCCAGCGCCGGGTGGGCCAGGAGGTGAATTTCGGCAATGAGCTTGTCCAGGCCGAATTCCGCAGCCAGGTCAATCAGCTCATTGATCATGAGAGTTCCCAGGCCCTTGCCCTGGAAGTCCTTGGCGATGACGATGCGGACATTGCCCAGGTGGCGTTTCCAGCCCCGTTTGCGCAGGTGGAGGGTGGCGTTGCCCACGATGCGGCCGTCCACCTCGGCGAGCAGGGGATAGACGCTGCGGTAGTCGATGTGGTTTACCCAATCGTCGATGGTGGCCGGGTCCCGCACGTCGTGGCGCAGGAACATGAGATCCCGGTCATCCACCCGACGGAAGAAATCCAGAAGCTTGTCCCGGTCTTCCTTCACCATGGGGCGCAGAATCACCCGGCTGCCGTCCTTCAACACTCCTTCCTTCTGGTACAGCGCCATATTTTCCCCCTTTGTGGTAGCTTGCACAGTGGTTCATAAATTCGGTCCCCCCCACGTCATTACTCGCCCTGGGCCAGGCGCTCCGCCAGGTATTCGGGGAGTCCGGCCTTGATGATGCTGGCTTGCGCCGCGGCTATGTCGTACGGGACCGACAGGTATTGGATGGAAAATTCCTGGTCGTCAAAAATGGCGTAGGCCGCCTCCGGGTTGCCCCCCCGGGGCTGACCGACGCTGCCGGGGTTGATAAGATAATGCCAGTTCCGTTCCAACCAGATTTTTCCCGGTTTAATGGGGTGCAGGGCCACTTTCCCCCGAATGTCCCGGTACCACAGAGCCCGGCGGTGGGTGTGGCCGAAGAAGCACACCCTGAGCCCCAGGCCTTTCTGAAGCATCTTTAACACCTGCTTGCCCTGAAAATGGTAATTAATATAAGAATGAGGGCTGGTAGGGGTGCCGTGGCAGGCCACGTAATCGACGCCATCCTGGATCAGGGGAAGATGGTTCAAAAAATCCAGGAACTCCGGCCGCACCTGCTCCCGGGCCCAGAGGATGGCCTGATAGGCGATGATGTTGAAATGCTGGGCCAATTCCACATTCAACAGGGCCAGGTCGTGGTTGCCGGCGAGGTTCAACAGCCCCGGCCGCTGCAGCATCTCAAGACACTCGTTCGGGTGGGCGTTGTACCCCACCAGGTCCCCCAGGTTGAGGATCAGGTCCGGCCTCTCCCGGTCAAGTTGGGCCAACACCTTTTCCAGGGCATGGACGTTGCTGTGCACGTCGGAGATCAGGGCCACACGCATCAGGACAAAAAACCTTTAAGGACAAGGGGGTTCGGTGCCTGGAACCGCTCCCTTCCTTGACTTTTCCATGATTTCTGGTAAGTTTCCTCCATTTTACCATGGAACCCGGATATCTCATCGAATTCTTTGAGGAGAAATCCATCCTGGTAGCCGTGGTCCTCGACCTCAAGGGGGACCGCCTGCAGGTGGTCACTCCTTCCAATCGGGAACTCACCATAGCCCGGAAACGAGTCCTGCACGCCTGCCCCTCCGGCACCTCGCCAGCCGCGCTTTCTCGTCAGCAATGGCTTGATATCATTCAAGAAACCTCCCGCCGCCGGGAAGCTTTGCAAGCGAATATCGATCTTTCCCAGGTCTGGGAAATCCTGGTGGAGGAAGGCCAGGCTGTGCCGGCAAGCGAAATCGCCGATCTGTGGTTCGGCTCAGCCACGCCGGACCAGGTGGCGGCCATGGGCCGGGCCCTTTATGAGAACCGTTTTCTTTTCAAGCACAAGGATAATCTCTGGCAGCCCAATCCTCCCGAGGTGGTGGAGGCTCTCCAGGAAAAGGCCCGGCGGGAGGAGGAGGCCAGGCGGGAGCTGGCTGACGCGGCCCAGTGGCTGAGGACCGTCTGGGACGGAGGCGGAATCACCGACTTGGCTCTGCGGCAGAGCCTGGTGGAAGCCCTGAAATCGGTGGCGGTGTGGGGCGCCGACTCCCCGGAATATGCCCGGGTCAAGACTTGCCTGGACAAGGCCAAAATCTCCGGCGAACATGCCCCCTTCAAGCTGCTGGTGCGCCTCAAGGTCTTTTCCGAAGACGAAAACCTGGACCTCTACCGCCTGGAAACGCCGCTCACCTTTTCCGAGGAAGCGAAAGCTGCGGCCGTGCACCTGCGAAATGAAACTCCGCCTGACCCTTACGCCGCTATCCGGGAGGATCTCACGCACCTGGATTGCTTCACCATCGACGGGGAACGCACCCGGGACCTGGATGACGCCCTGAGCCTGGAAATCCTCCCCGCCGGCTATCTGTTGGGGGTTCACATCGCCGATGTCTCGGCGCTGGTGGCCGCGGGGAGCTTGCTCGACCGCGAGGCCCAGGAACGGGGCACCTCCATTTACCTGCCGGAAACCCGCCTGCCCATGCTGCCCGAGGAGATCTCCGAGGACACCCTGTCCCTGGTGGCCGACACGGAGCGCCCGGCCCTGAGCTTCATGATTACCCTGGACCAGGAGGGCGCGGTGCAGGACTGGGCCATCACACCGAGCCTCATTAAGGTGCGGCGGCGCCTGTCCTACGGGGAGGCGGACGGCCTGCTGGAAAGAAAAGATGACGTCATCGGCACCCTGGCCCGCCTGGCGGAAAATCTCAAGAGCCGGCGCCTGGCCCAGGGGGGCTATGAACTGAAGTTACCCGAGGTCTGGGTGGGTTTCGACCCCCAGGGGAAGGTCCAGGTGACGGTGGAGGACCAGGAAACCCCGAGCCATCAACTGGTGGCCGAGGCCATGGTCCTGGCCAACTGGCTGGCCGCCACCTTCCTGATGGAGCGGGAGATTCCGGCCATTTACCGCACCCAGCCGGAGCCCCGGGAACCCATCGACCGGGAGGCCCACAAGACCCTGCTGGAACTCTGGCAGGACCGGAGAAAGCTGAGTCGGGTGATCATGGACACAAACCCTCAGCCCCACTGGGGGCTGGGCCTGCCCCAATACACCTTTGCCACCTCGCCCATCCGCCGCTACCTGGACCTGGTGACTCACCGCCAGATATTAAGCGCTCTTCTGGGCGCTCCCCCGTGTTACAGTCCGCAGGAACTGGAAAAGATCGCCGCGATCCTGGACCCGGCTATGCGCCGGGCCGGCCAGCTCAAGACCATGCGCCTGCGGTACTGGCTCCTCAAGTATCTGGCCGGACGGGTGGGCCAGAAACTGGAGGCCCTGGTGGTGGAGGTCATGCCCCATCGCTCCCGCCTGCTCCTGCCGGAGATCCTGCTGGATATGCCGTTCACCGCTCCCGCCAGTCTGCGCCTCAAACCCGGCGACCTGGTCAAGGTGCGCCTGGACAAAGTCGTGCCCCGGGAAGACCAGATTAAGCTTTCCCTGGCCTGATTACCGGCGCAGGCTGGAATCTGCGGCGGCATTTTGCTGGACGCTCTAAAGAATATTGCTTGATAATCCGATGCCCGGGGTAAGATGGTAGGAAGCTGATTTTTTTTCTTCCCGGAGATTTCCATGGAATTGAAAAGGAATAAAAAGACATGGTGGGCAGGGTTCCTGGCCGGACTGGCCCTGCTGGCGTTTTTGGGACTTCCCGCCGCTTGCCAGGACACCGGACCGCCGGACCAGGTGCCGGTGCAGATCCTGGCCATCAATGACTTCCACGGGCATATCTCCCCGGACCAACAAGTAAACGGCAGGCCGGTGGGCGGCGCCCCGGTGCTGGCGGCCTATCTGAAAAAAGCCCAACAGGATTTTGCCGGCCCTAGCTTTATCGCTTCGGCCGGGGATCTCATAGGGGCCTCGCCGCCCGACTCAGCCCTGCTGCAGGATGAGCCCGCCGTTATGTTCATGAACCTTTTGGGGAATGATAAATGCTCCGGAAAAGACCGCGCCAATCCTTCCTGTAATCTTGTGGCCACGGTGGGAAACCACGAATTTGACGAAGGGATGGGGGAGTTAAGGCGTCTTCTTGACGGCGGGAACTCGCCCCAGGGGCCCTTCCTGGAGAATCCCTGGCAGGGGGCGAGGTTTCCCTCCGTGGTGGCCAACGTGGTGCGCGCGGATACCCATAAGCCTCTATTCCCACCGTATGTCATCAAAAAGGTGGATGGCCTGCCCATCGCCTTTATCGGCGCGGTCTTAAAAGGTACCAGGGACATGGTCATACCCTCGCATGTGGCGGGGCTCAGGTTCCTGGATGAGGCCAAGGCCATCAATTCCTACATTCCTGAGCTCAAAAAGCAGGGGGTGAGGACCATCATCGTTCTCTTGCACCAGGGGGGCAAGCAGCGGGCCTACGAGGGGCCCACCCGACCAGGGGACAACGTCTCCGGGGCCGTCAAGAGAATCCTCTGGAATCTGGATGATGAAGTCGATGTGGTAATTTCCGGGCACACGCATGCTTTTACCAATGCCCTGATCCGAAATAGCCACGGCAAGGAAATGTTGGTCACCCAGGCCTGGGCTTATGGCAGGGCCTTTGCCGACATCAAGCTCGCCATCAGCCGGGCCAGCAAAGACGTGGTGAGCAAATCGGCAACCATCGTCACCGCGTGGGCCGACACCGGCGCGGGGTTGACCCCCGACCCGGCCGTTGCCGAAATGGTCCGGGCCGCCGAGGCCAAAGTGGCGCCGTTAACCCAGCGCCAGATCGCCACAACCGCCGGCGACATTACCAGGAGCCAGGACGCAGCCGGGGAATCGGCCCTGGGGAACCTCATCGCCGACGCCCAGAGAAAGGCCATGGGCACTGACTTTGCCTTCATGAACATGGGGGGTATCCGGGGAGGTCTTGCCGCCGGCAAAGTGACCTGGGGTGAGCTGTACACGATCCAGCCCTTCAATAATTGCCTGGTCAGGATGGAACTCACCGGCCAGCAGATCTATGATCTGTTAAACCAGCAATTCCCTGCGGGCCCGGCCCGGTCCCGGATGCTGCAGGTCTCCGGCCTGACCTACACCTGGGACAATAAAGTGCCGCCCCCCGGCCGCATCGTCGAGGTGCGCCAGGACGGCAAACCCATTGACAAAGCGGCAACGTACACGGTGACGGCGAACAGCTTTCTGGCGGAAGGCGGCGATAAATTCAGCGTTTTCAAGCTGGGGGCCAACAAGGTGGCGGGCCCCACGGATTTAAAGGCCCTCGTCGACTATCTGCAGTCCCTGCCCCAGCCGGTTAACGCCAAAATTGACGGGAGGATTGAGAGGTTGAATTAGCGGGGTTTGCGGTTATCGGTTTGCCGGGAGCCTCTGGCACAAGTCTTTATCTCTGCGCTCTGTGCGCCTCTGCGGTGCATACCATGTGAGACGTGCCGGAGAGGCGCAGAGTACACAGAGCCCTTATCCGAATACCCTCTGAAACAGCTCATCGACGTGCCTGAGATGGTGCTTCAGATCGAAGAGTTGCTGCAATTCATCCGGGGATAACTGCTTGCCGATCTCCGGGTCGGCCAGGACCCGCTCCTTGAAGGTGCCGCCCTCCTCCCAGACCCGCATGGCGGCCTGCTGAGTCAGGCGGTAGGCGGCATTTCGGGTCAGGCCCTTGTTGACCAGGGCCAAGAGCAGCCCCTGGGAGAACACCAATCCCCGGCTGGATTCAAGGTTGGCCGCCATGTTTTCCGGATAGACCACGAGGTTTTTCAGGACGCCCTTGAGGCGATGAATCATGAAGTCCAGGAGGATGTTGCTGTCCGGGATAATGACCCGCTCCGCCGAGGAATGGCTGATGTCCCGTTCGTGCCACAGGGCCACGTTTTCCAGCGCCGTGATGGAGTTGCCCCGGAGCACCCGGGCCAGGCCGCAGAGGTTTTCGGTGAGCACCGGGTTGCGCTTGTGGGGCATGGCCGAAGACCCTTTTTGCCGGGAACCGAAGGCCTCCTCCGCCTCCCGCACCTCGGTGCGTTGCAGGTGGCGGATCTCCAGGGCCACTTTCTCGATGCTGGCCCCGATGAGGGCCAGGGTGGTGAGGTAGTGGGCGTGCCGGTCCCGCTGGATGATCTGGCTGGCAATGGGGGCAGGCGTAAGACCCAGGCGGGAACAGACCCCGGCTTCCACTGCCGGAGGCAGGTGTGCAAAAGTCCCCACCGCGCCGGAAAGTTTGCCGACGCTCACACTTTCTTTCGCGGCAACCAGGCGCTGGCGCTGGCGCTGAAATTCGGCATACCACAGCGCAAACTTGAGGCCCAGGGTGATGGGTTCGGCGTGGACCCCATGGGTGCGGCCCACCATCACCTGGTCTTTATAGGCATAAGCTTTGTCCTTAAGCACGGCCAACAGGTCGTCCAGGCCGGCCAGAAGGAGGTCGGCTGATTCTTTGAGACGCAGGGCCAGAGCAGTGTCCAGGACATCCGAGGAGGTGAGGCCGAAATGGAAATACCGCCCGTCCTCCCCCAGGCAGTCGGCCACCTGATCCACGAACGCGGCCACGTCATGGTGGGTTTCCTTTTCGATGGCGAAGATGCGCTCGGGGTCACATGCGGCTTTGCCCCTGGCCCGCTCCGGCACCTCGGCGGGAATCAAGCCTGCTTCGGCCAGGGCTGCCATGGCCGCCAACTCCACCTTGAGCCAACTGGCGAATTTATTCTCTTCCGACCAAATATGGGCCATGACCTCGCGGCTGTACCGGGGAATCATTGTGGCACCTCGGGTTGTGTATTTTGGGGGGAGTGGGGGCCCACGGGCTGGAAGCCCGTGCCGGAGCCTGAGGGCCCTTATTCCCTCCCCCAAACCCTCACCCCAATCCCCTGGGGGAAGGCGTTGGCAGGAGCATGCTGCCGGCAACGTCTGATTATAACCGGAAGCGGGAAGGAGTGGGCAACGATTTTAGGATATCATGAAGGGGGAGGGGGTGGTGGGGGGAGGAGAGGGAGTTGCGCTCCCTGGCCCTTCCCCTGCAAAAATTCCTGCTGACGACATGCCTGACTGGGGAGAAATTTTTGCCGATCCGCTGATGCAGCGCTTGCCTCCCAACCCGGAGGTTATGGGACTCTTGCCTGATTTGCGCGCACGGGGGGTCCGCCTGGTCCTGGACGCCGGCTGCGGCGCCGGGCGTCATCTGGCTCCCCTGGCGGCGGCAGGCTTTCAGGTGCTGGGGGTGGACCGGCAGTGGTCGGTCCTCAGGGAGTTGAGCCCTCGGCTGCGAACCTTGCAGCATGCGGCCGGACTCGCCCAGGCCAACCTTAAAAGCCTTCCTTTACCCGACTGCATCTTTGATTTCGCCTTAAGCGTCAATGTTATTAACCACGGCTATGTCAGCGACTTTGAGGCCTACTGCCGGGAATTAAACCGGGCCTTGAAGCCCAAGGGCCTTTTGTTTATCTCCGTGTCTCCCCGGAAATTCGCTGATCTGGTGCTTCTTCCGGAAACCGTGGAACTGGAGCCCGGCACCCTGGTGAAGATCGCCACCCCCGACGGCGACCTGGTGCACCACTTTCCCACCCCGGAGTCCCTGGCCGCGCAATTTTCCGGCTACAACATTCTGCGCCTGCAAACCATCCAGACCCCCATCCCTTTTATGGACGGCAAGGAAATGCCGCAACTTGTCTTTCTGGGCGAAAAATATCGATAAAGGCCAGGGGCGGCGGGGCCACAGGTAAAGCAAATGAGCCACTGACCTTGCCTCGATTCTTGGGATCACCGATAGAAAACGAGGCCCCTGAGGAGCGAGAATAATGATTAACGATTATTCCCTTTGCTCTCCAAAAAGAATAATGTTCTGCAAGTGGGGGAGGGCCAGAGAGCGGCGGCTCCCTGCCCTCCCCCTCACCCGCTAAAAGTTCGATTATGGCTAAATGCCCCAAGGGGTTTTTTTCGACGAAACGTAAGGCAGACCAATTAAAAAAGGCTCCCTCCGGAGCCTTTTGTCAGACAGTACCAAGGGAGTTGACTATTTTCCGCCCGGATAGCCAGCGCCGGCTCCGGCTTTTTCGGCCGCCATTTTGGCTTCCACCATTTTGATGTTCATTTCCACCAGTTGACCCAGATCCTGATTGCCGCTGCCAACCTTGTAGGGTTCGATGGCGAGGCAGATGTCCTGTACGCCGCAGACCCGGTTAACCAATATCTTGTAGCCTTTGGCCCGGGGCAGGGCCTCTTTCAAAGCGGTGTCCGCCTTGTCCAGTTTGTTTTCTTTAACGTATACGGCCGCCAGATCGTTCAGGGCTACCGGGTTGCCGGGGTCCTTTTTTAATGCCTTCTCAAATTCTACTTGAGCCTCTTTATACTTCCCGTCAATGAACAGGCAATACCCCCGAGACAGTATGGATTCAATGTCACCAGTAATCGAGGCCGGAGGACAGATCCCCTGGGCAAAGGCCACAGCCGCAGTAAGTGTTAAAACCAAGAGAATAGCGCTAACTTTTACGGACATCCTTTTCATATGCTTCTCCTCTATGCAAATGGATTTGATGAGGCGGTTGCCGGCCGTACAACAACCGGTTCCGGCTACTGGTTCGTATTACAAAACCTAAGTCCTGCTTACCGGTTGTCAAGGGAGCCTCCTGAAAAAATCATTTAAGGGCTGAAAATTCATTTTGGTTTCTCAATGAATTCCCCGCGGCACAGGCCTGTCAACCTGTGCGGGCGCAGGCTGATGCCTGTGGCGACATTTTGCCAGGGGCTCAAGGGATAAAAGGAAAAGAAATAGCATGATCGATTCGGCCTTTTGCTCGGCAAAATCCATAATCAGAAGATGGGCGGGCGAGGAGGCTAAGGGCCGGTGGGCCCTGACCCCCGATCCCTGGTTGGCTGGTGACTGAGCCGAAGAAGTCGGGACGAAAGCCCGGTTTTCCCGGCCCACGAAAGGGTTGGGAGAGAGTTGCAGGGGGGAGGGGAGACAGGGTGGGTTTAAAACCAGCCCCTGCTTCCCGGCCCGCGCTTCATGGAACAATCATGATTTCCATGCATAGAGAAGAGGGCGTAATCGGTCAGCATTATTCTTTTAATCGGGGATCTATGGCTTCTCTGATGCCTTCTCCTAATAAATTATAGCTCATGACCGTAATGAGAATGGCCAATCCTGGAAAGACCGAGAGCCACCAGGCGATTTCGATGTTGTCCTTCCCGGCAGTGAGGATATTGCCCCAACTGGGGGTCGGGGGTTGGACCCCCAATCCCAGAAAGCTCAAAGCGCTTTCTGTGAGGATGGCCCCTGCCACCCCCAGCGTGGCGGACACCATGACCGGCGCCAAGGCGTTGGGCAGCAAATGCCGCAGAATCAGCCGCATATCCGAGGCCCCCAGGGCCCGGGCCGCGGTCACGAACTCCCGCTCTTTTAAAGACAGGATTTCAGCCCGAACCAGGCGCGCTACCCCCATCCAACTGGTGGCGCCGATAACCACCATAATGTTCCAGATACTGGGTTCAAGGAGCGCGATTACCGCCAGGATCAAGAAAAAGCTGGGGAAACAGAGCATCAGGTCTACAAAGCGCATAAGCACTAAATCCACCCAGCCCCCGTAAAACCCCGCCGTGGCCCCCACGATCAGGCCGATGAGGGTAGCCAGGCCCACCGCCACAAAGCCAACCTTGAGAGACACCCGGGAACCGTAAATAATGCGGCTCAATACATCCCGGCCCAGGGTATCGGTGCCCAGCCAATGTTGGGCGCTGGGCGGCATCAATACCTGGTTGAGGTCGATCTGCCCCGGGTCATAAGGGGCCAGGTAGTAGGCAAAAATTGACACCAGAAACAACCCGCTCACCAGGATCAGGCCGCTGATGGCCAACTTGTTGCGCCGCAAGCGCGCCCAGAATTCCCGTTTTTTCATTCGGTCCGTATCCGCGGATCCACCAGGGCGTAGCCCACGTCGGCCAGGAGGTTCCCCAGCAGGGTGAGGAAGGCGCCGATGACCAGTTCCCCCATGACCAGGGGGTAGTCCCGGGCCATGACCGCGCCGTAAAATAATTGCCCCATACCAGGGATGGCAAAAATGGACTCGAAGATGACGCTGCCACCGATGAGGCCGGGCACGGACAGGCCCAACAGGGTGATCACCGGGAGCAGGGCGTTGCGCAGGGCGTGCTTGAAGATGACCGTCCTCTCAGGCAGACCTTTGGCCCGAGCCGTGATGATGTAATCCTGGCGAATGACCTCCAGCATGTTGCCGCGCATGTAGCGGCTCATGCCGGCCAGGCCCCCGAACGCGGCCACCAGCACCGGCAAGACAATGTGGGCGGCCAGGTCGGTAATCTTGTGCCACAAGGTGAACTGGTGAAAACCGAGGGAAGTCAGGCCCGAAATGGGCAGCCATTCCAGGTACACCCCGAACAGCATCATGAGAAGCAAGGCCAGCCAGAATGTGGGCATGGCAAAGCCGAAAAAGACAAACAGGGTGGTGCCCCGGTCAAACCAGGAGTGCGGCTTCACCGCGGCAAAGATCCCGATGGGGATGGCCACCATTAAAATAATGAGCAATGACAGCGTGTTCAGGGATACAGTGATGCCGATGCGCTCCTTGATTTTATCCCAAACCGGGCGCCGATCCGGAGAAAAAGACCGGCCGAAATCCAGGAAGGCCATGCGCTTCAGCCAATCCCAGTACTGGACGTAAAGGGGCTTGTCCAGACCATAGAGCTCCCGGAGGCGTTTCTGGGCCTCCAGGGAGGCCTTGGGATTCATGGTGGTCTGGAGTTCCACGGGGGTCCCCGGCGCCAGGTGGATGACCACAAAGGAAACCAGGGTGATCCCCACCAGGAGGGGCACCATCAGGAGAAGGCGTTTTATCATATAGGTCCACATACCGGACCCTGAAATGATTCAGCCCGGGGGCTTCCAGGCAGAGCTGCACCGTTCGCAAGCCCGGCGCCCCCAGGCAGAGAGAAGTAAAGTCTCGTTAATTATTGTTGAAACGGGTTGACCAAGTGCACCGGCACCTTGGCGTTGGCCAGGACTTTGCGGGCCACGCTGCCGAACTCGGGGCTGGTGGCATCCAGGTCATCGGCGCCGCGGCCATGGCTGCTGAGCACCACCATGTCAGCTTTTTCCTTTTTGATGGCCTGCAAAATCTGCGCCGCCGGGTCGCCTTCCACCAAGCGCACCTCAAACATGGGACAGGCCTTGAGTTCGGCCTCGCATACGGTCTCCAGCTTTTTCCTGGCCTGTTCTTTTTCCCAGGCCTGGAAATGCCGCAACTGCTCTTCGCTGGGATATTTCCCGCCGTAAGGAAGCAGGTTCATCAGATCCGCCCCGACATACATGACGATGACCTTGGCCTGATATTTCTCAGCCAGGGAATTAACATGAGGCGCGGCCTTTAAAGAAAGTTTCGAAAGGTCGGTGGGCCAGAGGATGGTGCGCACTTTCATGGACAGACTCCTTTTCGCTGAATCAGTCTCCCGGTATCAGGGACGCGTCATGAGAAAAATACCACATTTCCCGAAATTTGGAAGGGTTTTCCAGAAAGCACGGCAGGATCTCACGGGAGCGAGACCTCCCGGTCCTGCCTTTCCCGTTCCGGAAAGGCCATCTTGACACCCTCTCCAGATTTCTTTTAAGGTAAGAAGGCTTGAATTGTTTGGCCAGGGGGGGTAAAGAAAAGGTTCTGGGTTTCCCAAGCCCGGATTCGGAACCAAAAGTCTGCTTTACGAGGGCTTCTCACAAAAACTGATTGCTTCGAAAGCGAATTCTATTTTCTCTAAATCGAGCGATTTCATGGAAGACTTACCTGTAGCCGCAGGCTTCAGCCTGGGCTTTCCATAACCCGACAGGTTCGCGGTTACCAGCGCAACCTAAAGGTTGCGGCTACAAATCCCTCAATGCAGATTTTCAGCAACGGAGAAAAATATGCGCGCGGTGGTGCAGCGGGTGAAAGAAGCCTGGGTGCGGGTGGGTGGCGAGGAAGTGGGCCGTATCGGCCCGGGACTGCTTATCCTGGCCGGAGTGGCGGTGGACGATGGCCCGGAGGACGTCGCTTTTATGGCCCAGAAACTCGCCAACCTCCGAGTCTTCTCAGAAGGGGAGCGCTTGCTGCATCTGTCGCTTCTGGACCTCAAAGGGGAGGCTCTGGTGGTTTCCCAGTTCACTATTTTAGGGGATTGCCGCAAAGGCCGGCGGCCCTCCTTCGACCAAGCCGGCCCGCCGGAGCTGGCGGAAAAGCTCTATGAAGATCTGGTGGCGGCCCTGCGGGGCCATGGCCTGAGGGTGGCCACCGGCCGCTTCCGCCAGATGATGGAAGTGGGGTTGATCAACGACGGACCGGTGACCCTGCTCATAGACACCAAGAAAGTTTTTTAAAGAAAGTGAGCAGTATTCTTTACTGCTGAGAACCGGTCACCCCTCACTCTTTAAAGGTCTTTTTTTCCGCACCCGTTTTTTATACTTGCCCTTGTATACCTGCTCGGAGGGGCAGGGGCCCGGGCCGTTGATTTCCACCATAAAATCGTACTGCTTGCACATGTAGGGGAACCCCCTGGGGGTCACCGCCACGTTCTGGCAACCGAAGGGCTGGCCGTCATAGTAGGGAATGACTTCGAACTTCGGGTCCCAGACCACATATTCAATCCAGCCCCTGGCGGGGACGATGAGGGTGGCCAGGCTGTTCTGCGACAGCAAGGAGAAGTCGCAGGAGGTGTTGTTCTTAATAATTCCGGTGTAGGGCGGCAGGGTACTTGTCCCGGTGGATACGGCGCCAGCTTCCGTGACCACCACTATCAGAGCGATTATTCCTGCCAGCAAAGCAGCGGTTATTTTCTTGTTCCGCATACCAGTCCCTCTAGTCTTGCAGGTCCACTGTTTCCCCGGTGAGGGCTGCCACCTCCTCTAAAAGGGCGGTGAGCAGCTCCTTCTCCGGGACTTTGCGCACCAGTTGACCCCGTTTAAACAAGGCGCCGACTTTTTTCCCCCCGGCAATGCCGATGTCCGCCTCCCGGGCCTCTCCCGGGCCGTTGACCACGCAGCCCATGATGGCCACTTTGATGGGGGTGGCAACACTCAGCAAAGATCGCTCGGCTTTTTCGGCCAGGCTGAAGAGGTCGATCTCACAGCGGCCGCAGGTGGGGCAGGAAATGAGTTCCACCCCCCGCTCCCGTAGATGCAGGGCTCGTAAGATTTCATAGGCCACCCGCACCTCTTCCTCCGGGTCCCGGGTGAGGGATACCCGGAGAGTGTCGCCGATGCCTTCGGCCAGGAGGATGCCGATTCCCAGGGCCGATTTCACCGTGCCGGCAATCAGGCCGCCCGCTTCGGTGACCCCCAGGTGCAGCGGATACTCCACCCGGCGGGACAATTCCCGGTAGCCCTGGATTGTAGTAATAACATCGGACGATTTCAAGGAAATTTTAAAATGAAAAAAATCCCAGTCTTCAAAAATCCTGACCCAGCGCAGGGCGCTTTCCGCCAAGGCGGCGGCCGTGGGCGTCCCATGTTTCTCCAGGAGGTCCGCCTCCAGGGAGCCGGCGTTCACGCCCAGGCGCAGGGGAATCCCCCGCTCCCGGCAGGCCTCCACCACGATGCGGGTTTTTTGGAGCCCGCCCAGGTTGCCGGGATTGATGCGCAGGCCGTCGGCGCCCGATTCCAGGGCGGCCAGGGCCAGGCGGTGGTTGAAATGAATATCGGCGATCAGGGGGACCGGGCTTTCGGCCCTGATTTCCTTGAAGGCCAGGGCGGCCTTCTGGTCGGGAATGGCCAGACGCACGATTTCGCATCCGGCTGCGGCCAGGCGCTGCACCTGGGCCACCGTGGCCGCAACGTTGCGGGTGTCGGTATTGGTCATGGACTGCACGGAAACGGGGGCGCCGCCACCGATTTGCACGGGGCCGATCCATAGAGGCCGGGTGGGTCTGCGTGGGATGTTTTCCATATGTTCAGGGCAATGTTTTTTATTTATTCCAGAGATTGACCTCTGAGCTGAATCATCTAATGTTTTTAATATCATAGAAGATTTTTAGGGGAATAGCAAGAACTCGCCGGGGGATTGCGGCCGATAACTGCAAGCTTCAAGATCCGGAGCACCATCAAGGGAGTGAAGAAAAAAATTTCCCGCCCTCTCCCCCGTCTGGGCAGCGGCAGTTTTTTTGTCCAGAAAAAGGGCGGACACCCGGGTCCGCGCCTAGGGGAAATTCCGCAGTCAGTGGTCAAAACCTGGGACCTGGAACCGAAAAATCATTCCCTGCCAGGCAGTTCTTGCCGGGTGATCAGATCAAGTTTTGCCGGTTTGTTCTCCAACAATTACCTTTTTGCCAAGAAAATTGCAATGATGTCTGGTTCCGGGCCGGTGGCACAGATCTTGCCTTTCCTTGAGACCGAACGTCCAGCGCAAGGTTTTGGATATGCAAACATGTGCTCCAAATGCAACCGCCCTGTTTCATGCCTGGGCCCGGGGGGCGGAGGCCTCGACCCCCCCGGCCCAGGACGCGTTCCGGGACATCTTCGCCACGCATCTGCTGGCCCGGCTGAACGCCAAAAGAGAGGGGGCGGGGGGAACCGGCCCGAGCTTGTCCCGGCTGAGGTCCAGCCCAGGCTGCTCCCGGAGTTTTTCTTCAGTGGCCGGTTCCCGACGGCCTGATGTCCGGCGGGCTCCTGAGAGGAAGGCGGACCAGGCGCCATCTCAGGCACAACCGGAAGATACTGCGCCTGGGACGGCTGGAAGTTCAGATGAGTCCCGCCGGACTGCTGCTGCCGGGCGGGAGGGACGACCTCAGGCAGTGCGCAGACACCATCATAAACCCGAATCCCAGACATCCAAGGGGGGTCTGGCGGCCGGCCAGAATCAGGCCGCTTCTCAAGCTTCACCCAACCAGGACCGAGCTGAGGCCACGGCCCCCACCCCCCCGCCGGCCCTGCAGAGTCTCATCGCGTTCCTGCAATCTTTTCCGAACGGCTCTCTGAAGATTTCCCAGCCGCAGGTGCCGGAGGTGGCAGCCTTTCTCCAGCGAGCCGGCCTTCCCCAAGGGGTTATTGACCGGCTCCTGGCCCCTGCCAGCACCGGGGAAATAAGCCTGACCGCGACCGCTTTGCAGGCGGCCTGGCAGCAGGTGGCCGGACCGGGGCAGGGGAACGCCGCAGTCCCGGGCCAGACCACCGCTCCGGACACTCCAGCCGGCCGGCCGACGGAAACCGCCAGCCAATCGGACCAGACCCAGGAAATCCAACAAACGCCGGCCTACAGGGCCTTGTGGGAACGGCTCGCTCTGCCCCCAAGCATGGTTCCCACGGTCCGCCTGGCCCTGGCCCGGCTGGGGGCCTCGCCGCAGGAACTGGGGCAACTCGATGACAAGGGACAAGACCAGGGTGTCCCCCTAACCAGGGTCTGGCAGATCTTACAAAGCCTCAAGGACGGCGGGAACGCCGGTGGCGGCGCCGGCGGGCAGTCCGGGGCGGCTGTGGCAGCAGAGACTTCCCAGGCGGCCGTGTTGGGCCAGCAAAAGGTGACGGGGACGGAAATGCAGGAGTGGCAGCACATGCTCCTCAAGGCCGGTCTGCCGCCTGAAGTGGTGGAGAAAGTGCTGGGACAAAAATCCGTGGGCACCCAGGGGGAGTTGCAGGACAACCTCCTGGCCGCAGCTCCGACGGGCCAGCCGATACCCACCGTGGCTGAACCCAAGCCGGTCTATCAGCCGCAACAGTTACAGATGAGGCCGTTTTTCTGGCAGAGCGGTCCCGGCGGCGATCAGCCCCAACTGAATGGGGGAGACGCTGAGGCAAAGGGGCAGAACCTTGCCGCCCCACCGGCCCCTCCCGGGCCGACCCCAGCCGCCCCAGCGCCGGGGGAGAATTTTGCTCTCCCGGCGTTTGCCGCCGAACTCCAGGGATTCAGTCAGGGAGCGACGGGAAATGCGGCCCCCTTGAGTGAAGCCGGGGCAACCTGGCCCCTGCTCCCCCCGGAGGTGAGAGAATCCCTGTGGACCCAGCTCCAGGCCGGAATCACCACCAACCTCGGCCAGGGTGAAAACACGGTCACCCTGAACCTCAATCCCCCTGAATTGGGCCAGATTCAGCTCACCCTGAACCTCAACGGCCAGGACTTGTCGGTGGCCGCGGTGGCCAGCCGCCCCGAAGCGGCGCAATTGGCCTCCCTGGGGATGCCGCAGCTGGTTCAGGCCCTGGCCCAACAGGGGCTCGTGCTCACTGATTTTCAGGTACGCCTGCAGGATCAGCCCCAGCGGTTGATTTCCCCCGTTCTGGCGGGCGCCCGGGACAAGGGCAGCGCCTCGGGGGGGCAATCGTCCACTTCCTCCCGCCGCCGCGCCGGAGAGGTGGACCGTTTTGTCTGAAAAAAACGTTTCCTCAACCCCCATGGGTTATTGAATCAGGAGAACAGGCATCGTGGACACCGCAACCACTCCCAGCGCCAGCCAGGTTACCGGTTCGGGCACTGCCAGCGCCAATGGCGGCATCACCGGCTCTATTTCCCAGACCATGAACAAGGATGATTTCCTGAAACTCCTGGTGACCCAGTTGCAGTATCAGGATCCCTTGAGCCCGGAGGACCCGAAGGACTTCGTGGCCCAATTGGCCCAGTTCAGTTCCCTGGAACAGCAGATCAACTCCAACACGAACCTGGAGAATCTGAGCAAAGCCATCTCGAGCCTGCAGCAATCCCAAAGCATGGCCCAGGGCGTCTCCCTGCTGGGAAAAACGGTAAAGGGGTCCGGCAACCAACTCACCGTGGTGGGGGGCAAAGTCATGGAAGCCGCCTATTCGCTGCCCAAGGCGGCCAAACAGGTGGCGGTGGGCATCTTCGACTCCAGCGGCAATCAGGTAGCCGTTGTGAATCTGGGAGCCCAGACGGCAGGCTCACACACCTTCACCTGGGACGGCAAAGACAGCAAGGGGCAACAGGCCGCGGACGGGCTTTACTCCTACCAAATAGCGGCCCAGGACCAGGCCGGCAACGCCATCCAGGTAGATAACTACTTCACCGGCACAGTGACCGAGGTCCATCAGGACTCCAAGGGCGTCTGGGTCACCATCAACGGCCGCCAGATACTCATCGGCAACATCACTTCTGTGGTGGATGGTTCATAGGAAATAACCGGCTTGGCCGGGCCAACCCATAAGGTCAACAAGGTCAACCGAGGAGGGGTCATACATGTCTTTATCAACCGCCATGTACAGCGGCTTGAGCGGTTTAAACAGCTACGGGGAGGCCATGAGTGTGGTGGGGGACAACATCTCCAACCTGAACACCACGGGCTTCAAATACAGCTCCGTGCATTTTGAGGATCTCATGGCGCAGCTCATTCCCACCGGTTCCGGTCCGGGACAGGTAGGCCGGGGGTCGCGCATTTCCGAGATCAGTACCATCTGGTCCCAGGGGTCTCTGGAAAACAGCGCCGACGACGTGGACGTGGCCATCACCGGCACCGGTTTTCTCATCGTCAAAGACCCCCTCAACCAGAACCTCTCTTACACGCGGGACGGCAATTTTTCCATTGACAACAACGGCTACCTCATCAACGCCCATGGCTACCGGGTGCAGGGCAAGGCCATCGACCCCACCACCGGCACGCCGGCCGGAGTTGACACTGACATTGTCCTGAGCCAGAATTATTCGGCTCCCAAGGCTTCGAAGGCGGTGGACATGGTCATGAACCTCAATGCCAACGCCAAGGTGGGGGATACCTATGATTCGGCCATCACCGTGTATGACAGCCTGGGGAACGCCCATACCCTGGACATGACCTATGCCAACTCCGCAGCCAATACCTGGACGGTGAGCGGCACCCTGGACGGCACCGATATCACCGCTGACATTACTGACCAAGGCGGCGGCGGGCCCACCGACATAACATTCGACACCAACGGCACCATGACCGCAGGCGGCTTGTATGCAATAGACCTGAGCGCCTACAATATCGGCTCCGTCAACCTGAACCTCAGGGATACCGCAGGCGGCAGCACCACGCAATATGCCGCGTCATCAGTAACCAACTATGCTTCCCAGGACGGCTACGGGCCGGGCTTCCTGCAACGCATTTCCATCAGCAACGAGGGAATCATCACCGGCCATTACAGCAACGGCCAAATCATCCCGCAATATCAACTGACCCTGGCCCGGTTCAACGCCCCCAACAAACTCTATCGGGCGGGCAGTAACCAGTATACCGAGACCCAGGACTCCGGCGTACCCCTCACCGGCGCCCCGGGCACCAACGGCCTGGGGACCATCACCGCCAACGCCCTGGAGCAGTCCAATGTGGACCTGGGCAACGAATTCGTCCACATGATTCTCTATCAACGGGCTTTTCAGGCGAATTCCCGGATCATCACCACGACGGACACCATGATGGAGGAGGTGTTGTCACTGAAGCGGTAACAAAGATGAAGCTGTAGCCGCAGGATTCAGTCGGCGCAGGGGTGACTCGGGCGTTGCCCCTCCAGTAGCCCCAGGCAGGCAGCGCGGGCCTTCCGGTTGGCGACGGCCCGGCCACGTTCGGGTTCCTGGGTAAAGGCGGATTAAGAGAGAAGGGGGAGGGGAGGGCAGAGGCTGAGGCCCTCCCTGAGAACTTGCTGGCAAACCTGTCAATTCTTACCGGTATCCTTCGTACCCGCTTTATCCTCCGCCAGCCGTTCCTTCCAGTAGGACACCAGGGCGGGATCGTGGGTGAGGGTCATGAGCCGTTGCCAGGAGTCTGCGGCCAACTTGTGTTCGCCGGCCTTGTCGTAGAGCAGGGCCAGGTGCGTCAACAGCATGGTCTGGTAGCTGCCCAGGGACTGGTCCACCAGTGGTTTAAGGGTCTGGGCCGCCTTGGCGTATTGTCCCTCGGCCTCATAACAATAGGCCAGACTTTCGGTCACAAACGGACCCCAGGCATAGGGGTCCTTTCCCCCGGAGGCCCGCAGTTCTTCATAGATTTTGGCAGCTTCAGCGTATTTCCTGGTCTGGTAAAGCAGATGGGCCTTGAAGGCCAGGGCCATCCGGGCCGCCTGGGTGGAGGGATACTGCTGCACAACAGCAGTCAGGCTTTTGAGGGCGGCCTCCGCCTGATCGGGCCGGTTCAGTTCCGGGCGCACCTTCTGCAGGGCGGCCTGGGCCTGAACTTCCTGTCTGTGCTGAAAATAGGAGTAGCCCGCCCAGATCAGCAGGACCGCGCCCAGGGCGGTGGCTCCCAGGATGAGCCACCTCAGGTATGGTGCCAGGTAATTCAGGGCCTGCTGCGCAGCTCCGATAAGTTCCTCCGGTTCCCTGGCGCCTCGGAATTGGGGTTTTTTTCTCGGCATATGGTGCACTCCCGGGTTTGGGTTTTAGGGTTCAGCTTTCAGTTTCTGGGTTTCCGGTTCTGGTAAGGGTTATACCAAGTCCGCTCTGAAATGAAACAGAGATACGCAGGGCCGGGTAACCCCGCCCCTGATTACCGACTGAGTTTGGTATTAGCGCCGGCCCAGTTCTTCTGCTGCCAGCTCCACCAATTGCTCCCCCCGTTGGCCGTGTCCAGTGAGGATAATCTCACGTTCCTCCTCGCCGCTGATGCTGAGCAGCACCTCCAGGTAATTCCGGGGGAGGAGGTCTCCCAGGCGTTCGGCCCATTCCACCGCAGTGACCTGAGGTCCGTTGAGATAGTCCTCGAGATCGGGGAGAAACTCCGGGGATACCTCGATGAGGCGGTAGAGGTCCAGGTGCACCAGGGTATGGCGGCCCTGGTATTCATAAGCCAGAGCAAAGCTGGGGCTGGCCACGACATCTTCCGGAACCTCCAGACCCCGGGCCAGACCCCGGACAAACTCAGTCTTGCCGGCGCCCAATTCCCCCCGCAGGCTCACGAGGTCGCCGGGGGCGAGATGGGCCCCCAGACGGGCGGCGATTACCCTGGTCTCAGCAGGACTCCGGCTTGCGAAGATGACCCGGTTCACTCGCCAGCAGATCCGGCCAGCCCCCGGATCAAATCGAGTTTGCCCACAATCCCCACGAGGACCCCCGCCTCCACCACCGGCAGGGTATGCACTCCTTTTTCTGACATGAGGCGGGCGATCTCCTTGACGGGGGTGTCCGGGGCGACGGTGACCGGATTGACGGTCATGACATCCTTGACCTTGTTGCCCAGGAGCTTTTCCAGCCGTTTTTGAAAATGGGAGGGCGTCTCCAAAAACAAATGCAGGTCCAGGATGTTCAAGGCCGGGGGCAGTTCCAGGTCCCGGCTGCGCTGCACCAGGTCAGACTGGGTGACGACCCCCACGAGAACGCCCCGGGCGTCCAGCACCGGCACACCGCTGATGCGGCGCCCCTCCAGCAGTTTGGCCAGGTCCTGGACGCTGGCCTCGGAGTCAATGGTAACGACCTCGCGGGTCATGACATCACGAGCCGAAAGCATATATCTTCCTCGAGAGCAGGAAATTGGCCCTGAGTGAACTCCTGCAGAAGTTCCGGTAAAACGGCGATGAGGTCCCCGGCTATATGACCCCTCGGTCCGATGACTTCCGCCAGATAATCCGCGGCCAGGCCGTGTAAATAAACCCCCAAGCGGGCGGCGTCCCAGGGCGGCATCCTTTGGGCCAGAAAACCGCCGATCAGGCCGGTGAGAACATCCCCGGTGCCGCCGGAGGCCAGGACCGGATTACCGGTGGGGTTGAGGCTCAGGTGCCCGCCGGGTTCGGCCACCACGGTTTGTGCCCCCTTGAGGACCACCCAAACGCCGTGGGCTTTCGCAACCTCCCGGGCCGCGTCCAGGCGCCGGGACTGCACCTCTTTGGGGGTGGAACCCAGCAGCCGGGCCATTTCACCGGGATGGGGGGTGAGAATCCGGGGCCCGGCCGATGCCTTTAAAACCTGGAGATGGCCGGCCAGGGCGTTCAAGCCGTCGGCATCCACCACCATGGGGAGAGGACAGTTCCGGACCAGGTTCCGGACCAATGCCTGGGTCTCCGGGTGGGTGCCCAGACCCGGCCCCAGGGCTACCGCGGTTTTGTCAGCCAGAAAATCATTGAGAGGACTGAGTGCTGCCTCTCCCAAGGCCCTCGCGCCTGCGGCCTCCGGAAGAGGAAGGGTCATGGCCTCGGTGAGCTTTGCCGCCAAAATGTCAAGCAAACCGGCGGGCACAGCCAGGGTGACCAGGCCGGCTCCGGTCCTGAGAGCCGCTTCGGAACTCATGGCCGCGGCCCCGGTCTTCCCTTCCGAGCCGGCTGCCACCACCAGGTGGCCGAAAGTGCCCTTGTGACTGGCAAAAGGGCGGGCCGGCAACAGGGCGCGCATCCCGGCGGCTTCGGCCAGTTCGGTGCCGGCGTCTTTGGCAAAGGCCGCAGGAATACCGATATCCACCTGCCACAAACGCCCCACCAGGTCGCGGCCTGGCGGCACAATCTGCCCGATCTTGGGAAACCCGTAGGTGACCGTAACCTCGGCTTTCACCGCTGCGCTGAGGGGTTCGCCGGTATCGGCGCTGAGTCCGGAGGGGATATCCACCGCCAAAACCGGGGTCCGGGTCCGATTGACCCGGTCGATCACCGCCGCGATCAGCCCCTGCACCGGGGAGTTGAGACCGGTGCCTAACAGGGCGTCTACCACCAGCTCGGCCCGGCTCATGTGGTGCAGGAGGTCGTTCAGCCGGTCATCACCAACAATTTCAACGACTTCTACATTGAGCTTGGTGAGAATTTTCAGGTTTGCCAGGGCATCCCCCTGGACCTGGTCCCGGGCGGCCACGAGGTAAACGGTGACCGGAATGCCGTCGTTGGCCAGGTAACGGGCCACCACGAAGCCATCCCCGCCATTGTTGCCCCGGCCGGCCAGAACCACCACCGGTCCCGTGAGGCCGGGGAATTCCCGGCGCAGAATCTGATAGGTGCTGCGGCCGGCATTTTCCATAAGGACCAGGGAAGCCACCCCCAGGTCCTCGATGGTGCGGCGGTCCAATTCACGCATGTGTCCGGCAGAAACCAGCTTCATGAGGATAGTCCTCTGGGGGCAAGTTAGCTAAAAATATCACAGAACCGCAGATCAAGCCAATACCGGAGCACAATTGTCCGAGGCTGCCCTGAGCGCAGAGCGGCGGCCACGGAGGCCAGCGCCGCCAATCCATGACGTCTGTCTGACGCCGGCTGAAGAGAACGACAGAATTTCTTGGGGATAAGTACCCTCTGCGTTCTCCGCCCCCCTGCGGTGATGCCTTTTATCGCAGAGACACAGAGGGCGCCGGGATTAACCGTCAGGCGGAAAAAGAAAGGCGGCCCGGAGCCGCCTTATCATTCCCGGGGGTGGCTTTAAAAGTGGTAAGCCAATCCCGCGCCGCCGCTGAAGAGTTGATACGCTATGTTCGGCCGGGCATACCGGTACCGGAGAAAAAGGTCCAGGGAAAACCTTTTATTCAACATATATCTCACCCCGCCATCCAGCATCAGGGCCGGCGCTACCTCTGAGCCGCTGAAATTGTTGAACCTCACCAAAAAGACGGCAGGGCCGACGCCCAGATAGGGCTGGAAACGGCCAAACGGGACTTCGTCGTCCTTGACAAAGCCAAGACGGAGAACCGGCAAAAAACCCCAGGTAGCTACGTAGCCGGTCCCCTCCTGAGCACTGCGGTTGGAACTGAGCTGACTGATGCTGATGTCGGTATAAAATCCGAAGTATTTCATCCAGTTCGGGTAATGAAAGCCCAACGCCCCTTCGGGGACAAACCAGGTCCCCAGGCGCCAGCCCCCTATTACCGTGGGCGATCCCCCCAGGTTGCTGGTATTGCCCCCCACGTACCCTTCCACATACAAGGCGGCCTGGGTCATGGTTGACCAAGCCAAAAGCCAGCTCAGGATCAAAATAAAGCCAACCGTCTGCCGTATCTTCATGGTTCCCCTCGTTTGTCAATCATGCCACCGGATGACCACTGTCGTCAGCATTTCCTGCGAAAGGCCCGGAGCCTACCAAAAATGTACGCACATGCCCACGGCCCAGGTCAACATGGTATAGTCGAAGGAGGCCAGGGCCCGCTGCGTATAGACGCCATTTAGTGACTTGAGCTTCTGGTGTTCGAGTTCCACGGCAAACTGGTGGTTGATTTTGAATTCGGTGAACACCGACAGATTTTTGCGCAGCATGTAACGCACTCCGACCAGACCGTCAATACCGAAGTTTTTGCCGGAATCATCCACGGCATAAATAACCGTGAATCCCGGACCAATGCCCACATAGGGCTGGATGCGGCCAAAGGGGACTTCATCGTCCTTGATGAAGCCATACCGGGCCATGATGTGAATGGCCAGGGTCCATTGGTTGATGTCCTGACCGGGAAACTGGGCCGTATTCCCCGGAATGCGGTTGTTGGGGGGGAAGGCCGGGGAAATCGTGACGGTTTGCGTTTTGGCGCTGGGCTTGGAATAGAAAAAGTCCCCTTCCAGGCCGAGGTATGGGAGTTTGTGGAAATAATAGCCCAACTTCGCACCAACCACCGGGGAAGATCCCAGGCCGATATTGCGGGCGGTGGTGGGATAGGGGGTGGCGGCATTAAACTGATTGTTGGGGATCTTGTAATCCCAGTCCATTGTCGGGATAAAGGAGACCCCCGTGTAGAGTCCCAGGTAATAGCCTCCGGGGCCCTTGACACTCCAATCCACCGGTGGAGCGCCGGGCCGGTAGAGCCAAGCCAGATATGCGGCCGTTGCGGCGGCCAGGGTGATGCCTGTCCAGGAGGCAATGGCCGTGGAAGTGGCTCCGCTGGCATCGGCGTGGGCTTGCTTGAGGCCTGGACCCAGCAGGACGGTTGCCATGATGGCGATGACCAGAAAACGACACAGAGTTTTTCTCATACATCCCCCCGAACAAATTCCCCTTTTCCAGGCCCGCAGACCGAAAGGCAAGACTATAGTTAGAACGGTCGGGGGTTTCTGTCAAGAAAAATCCGGTCCTCTCCTCCCCTGAGGGCCAGCAGCCGCCCAGGCAAGGTTTTGCCGAAAAAGCTTCCCGCAGAGGCGCAGCACCGCGGGCAGCCTTGCACGGGGCGGAAACCTGGGGCCGCTGCGGAAAAATATCATAATCCGGGGCGACACACTCCGGCCCATGAAGTTTGCGGCATCTGAGCAATACCGGGTATTTCCGGGGCTGCAATCCAGAAATCCCCTAGGATGGGTCGGGGGGGTATATAATGATATTGACTCCTATCTCGCGGATTGATACATTTTTAAACGTAACTTCGGGGATTTTTCTTGTGTTTTCGGGGAACCAGCAATAACGTGGTCGTGGTCATAGATTACCAGGCCGGCAACATCACCAGTGTTGTTCGCAGTCTCAGGGCCCTGGGGGTGGAAGGCAAAATTACGGCGGGTCCGGAGGCGGTACTGGCGGCCAGCCGGGTCATTTTTCCCGGGGTCGGGGCAGCAGGTGAAGCCATGGCCACACTCAGGAGCCGGGGTCTGGATCAGGCCATGAAGGAAGTCTGGGCCCGGGGAACTCCCATCCTGGGCATCTGTTTGGGGACCCAGATCATCCTGGACCACAGTGAAGAAAACGATACCCCCTGCCTGGGTCTCATACCCGGTCGCACCAAGGCCTTGCCCCGGACTCCAGGTCTCAAAATCCCCCACATGGGCTGGAACGGGGTGGACTTTCGCGGTTCTCATCCCGTGTTTGCCGGTCTGCCCGAGGCGGCGGAATATTATTTTGTGCACAGTTTTTATCCGGACCCGGCGGAATCCTCCATGATTCTGGGGGTCACGGATCACGGCATCAGTTTCCCCAGCGCCATCGGCCGGCGAAACCTGGTGGCCACCCAGTTTCATCCGGAGAAAAGCGGCCGGTTCGGTCTGCACATCCTGGAAAATTTCCTGGCCTGGGACGGCAGCTATGCTGAGTAAGCGCATCATCCCCTGCCTGGACGTCCGGGATGGCAAGACCACCAAGGGCATCAAGTTTAAAGATAACGTCGACATCGGCGACCCGGTGGCCATGGCCCGGCAGTATTACGAGGACGGGGCCGATGAACTTGTCTTTTACGATATCACCGCGTCGAGCGACCGGCGCAATATCATGATCGACGTGGTGCGCCGGGTGGCCCGGGAAATTTTCATCCCCTTTTCGGTGGGGGGCGGCATCCGCACCCTTGAAGATATGCGGGACGTGCTCCTGGCCGGGGCCGAGAAGGTCAGCGTGAATTCTGCCGCAATCCAGAATCCCCCGATTATCGCCGCGGGGGCCCGGGCTTTCGGCAGCCAGTGCATCGTGCTGGGAATGGATGTAAAACGGGTGGAACCCTCCGCCCGGATCCCCACGGGATACGAAATGGTGATTCACGGGGGCCGCACCCCCATGGGCATCGACGCCCTGTGGTGGGCCAAAGAAGCGGAGCGCCTGGGCGCCGGCGAAATCTGTCTCAACTCCATCGACGCCGACGGCACCCAGGCAGGCTATGAATTGACGCTCACCCGCATGATTTCCGAGGCGGTATCCATTCCGGTCATCGCCTCCGGCGGCGCCGGCAAACCTGAACATCTCGCCGCGGTGCTGAAAGAAGGGAAGGCGGACGCGGCCCTGATTGCTTCCATGATCCACTATGGCACCTATACAATAAAAGGTATTAAAGATTACCTGGCCCAACAAAGCATTCCCATGCGCCTCATCTGGTAGCACCCCAGGCGAGGCCGACCCCAGGGGACCCATGAGCGATAAGCAGGAAGTGGAATTCAGCCAGCCTGCCCCCGACGCGCCAGAGGTTTTGGAGCCCGAGATTGACGAGGTTGGCGGGGAAGAAACGGTCACCCTGCCCCTGCCTGCGGAGTTCGATCCTCTCCAGGCTTACCTCCGGGAGGCCAACCGCTTCGCTCTCCTTACCCCGGAGGAAGAAAAGGCCCTGACCATCCGCTACCGGGAAACCGGTGATAAAGAAGTGGCCTACAAGCTCATCACCAGTAACCTGCGCCTGGTCATCAAGATCGCCCTGGAATTCCAGAAATACTGGATGAAAAACCTCCTGGACCTGATTCAGGAGGGCAATATCGGTCTCATGCAGGCCATCAAGAAGTTTGATCCCTACCGGGGGATCAAGCTCTCTTATTACGCCAGCTTCTGGATCAAGGCGTATATCCTGAAGTTCATCATGGACAACTGGAAGCTGGTGAAAATCGGCACCACGCAGGCCCAGCGCAAACTGTTTTACAACCTGAAGCGGGAAAAGGAAAAACTGCGGGCCATGGGCTACGAGCCCGGCCCCAAGCTCCTCTCCGACGTCCTGCAGGTCCGGGAGGAGGACGTGGTGGAAATGGAGCAGCGCCTGGGAGAATGGGAACTCTCCCTGGACGCCCCCTTGAGGAATGGTTCCGACGAGTACCATAAGAATTTTTTGCCGGCTACCGACCCCCAGGTGGAGGAAATCCTGGCGGATGCGGAACTCAAAGGAGTCTTTCGCCGCAAACTGGCCGAATTTCGCACCACCTTGAGCGACAAGGAACTGGATATCCTGGACTCCCGGCTGCTGGCGGAAAAATCCCTCACCCTCCAGGAAATCGGGGCCCGCCACGGCGTCTCCCGGGAGCGGGTGCGCCAGATCGAAGGCCGGCTCATCAAGAAACTCAGGCAATACCTCAGAAGCGAAATACCGGATTGGGAGGAGCATCGCACTTCCGTTCTGGATTAAGTTAAACGGGATAGTAATCGAATATCTGCCATGCCTAATTCTGTAGTCCTGAACCAGCGGGTGAAAAGTCGGCGCCTCAGAGACCTGTTTCTGGGCCTTGTCAGTCTGTCTTTGGCCTTTATTATTGGAAGCTGCCAGACCTTTCATCCTCCCTTGCCGAGACTGGGAAAACGCGCCGAGAAAGCACCCCTCGTTGAGACTTCCAAGTCCGAGTCCTACTACCATTACCTCAAGGCGCAGCGCTATCTTCTGGACGAGGATATCCAGGGGGCCATCCGGGAATACCAGGAGGCTGCCAAGGCCGACCCGTACTCCACTGATCTGCAGATCGAACTGGCCATCCTCTATCAGCGCCACGGGGAATTGACCAAGGCCCTGACCCACGTCGAAAAAGCCCTGAAACTCGATCCCAAGAACCAGGAAGCCCATTTCCTTCTGGCCGGACTGCACGTGGGCCTGAACCAACTCAAGGAGGCCATCGAGACCTACGAGCGGATCCTGGCCCTCAACCCGGAGAACAAGGAAGCCCGGCTGTTCCTTGCCACCCTCTATGCTCAGCAGCGCCGGTTTCCCGAGGCCATCGCCGCCATCCAGGGAATCCTGAAACGGGAACCCGACCTGGCCGCGGGCTACTACTACCTGGGACGCTTCTACCTGGAGATGAACAAGCCGGAGATGGCCAAGAGAGAATTGAACCAGGCCCTGGTCAAGGATCCGGAATTTGTGCCGGCCATGTTCGATCTGGGGGTCGTCTATGAGCATGAAAAGCAATATCCCCGGGCCCTGTCCCTGTACCGCCAGGTGTTGACGCTGCAACCCAACAGTTCCCGGGCCTGGGCCGCCATCGGGAGGGTCTACCTGATCACCGGCAAGGAAAAGTTGGCCATCCGGGCCTTCCAGCGGGTGAAAAAGCTGGAAAAGGACAACCCCAACGCCTTCATGCAGGTAGGGCTCATCCTGTTGGAACAAAAATATTTTTCGGATGCCATCCGGGAAATGCGGCAACTGCTTACCCTGCCTCAGTATAAGAACCAGGCTCGCTATTTTATCGGCACGGCCCTGGAGGAAAAGGGGGATGCTCAGGGTGCGGTCCAGATGTATCAGGGAGTGGAGCGCACCTCCGAGTTTTACATCCCGGCCCGGTTGAGGCTGGCATATCTTTATTATCAGCAGAAGAAAAAAGACCAGGCCCGGCGTGTCATGGATGAAATCAGGACCATGGCTCCGGAACGGGAAGAGATCTACCTGACCATTGCGTATTTTTACGAGGAGGAAGGACTCTGGCACCGGGCCATCACCACCCTGGAGGAAGGGGTGAAGCGGGTGCCCCGCTCCGCAGAAATGTATTCCCGCCTGGCCCTCCTCTACGAAAAGCAAAAAAATCGGGCAGAGAGTATCAAATTGATCAAGAAGGCCCTGGAACTGGATCCAAATAACCCGGACATGCTTAATTTCCTGGGCTACAGTTATGCGGAAGAGGGCACCAATTTAGACGAAGCTGAGACCCTGATCAAGAAGGCCCTGGCCGCCAAGCCGAACAGCGGCCAGATCATCGACAGCCTGGGGTGGGTCTATTATAAGCAAGGCCGGTATGACAAAGCCGTGGTGGAATTGGAGCGGGCTTATCACAAACTTTCCACCGACGCCACCATTGCGGAGCATTTGGGCGACGTCTACGCCAAGCTGAATCGGTATGATGACGCCCTGCGGATATACAAGAAGGCCTTGACCCTGGAAAATCCCGACGTCCAGCGGTTGCGGGAGAAGATTAACGCCATCGAACTGAGGATCCAGCACACCTTATGAACCTCCGTTGGCTCATTCTGGTTCTGGTAATCGCAACCCTGGTGGGTTGCCGGGGCGGATTTCTGCGCCGGCCCCAAGCCCTGCCGGCGGCCGGGAAGCTCTCCCCCGAGCAGGTCGTCTCCCAACTCAGGGCGCGCCAGGGGCAGGTGACCGGCTTTGCCGCCAAAGGACGCGTCACCCTGGTGTCGCCGGAACAGAATGCCACCGGCACCGCCATTATCAAGGGGAAACTCCCTGAAACCCTCAGGGTGGACCTGAAGGACCCCTTGGGACGATCGGTCCTCAGCTTCTCCACGGACGGGCAGCAGGTGGAAATCCTCTTCCCCCGGGAGAATAAACTCCTCACCGGGCCGGCCACCCCTGCCAATCTGTCCAGCTTTATTCCTGCCGGGGTGAAACTGCCTCAGGCCCTGCGCCTGATGGTGGGCGACCTGCCTTTGAGTCAGGGCAAGCCGGCCCGTATGAGTCAGGAATCCGACAGGTATGTCCTGGAGTGGCAGGCCCCCGACGGTTCACTCCAGGAGCGCCTCTGGGTAAACGCCGGCGCAGTGGAGCCCGTCAAAGACGAATGGTATGGACCGGGGGGAAACCTGATTTTCAGCGCTGAGTTGGGTGATTATGGCAAGGTGGCCGTTGACCGGCCGGCGCACCTCAAGCTGGTCACCACCAGTCCCAAAGTGGAATTACTCCTCACCTACAGGGACCTGACACTCAATCCGAACCTGACTCCTGCCGATCTGGCGGTGTCGCGGCCCCCGGGTATAGTGGTGCAACAGCTCAGGCCATGAAGTTCCTGGTGGACCAGCCCTTGGCGGGCTTGGCCAGGTGGCTCAGACTGTGCGGGTTTGATGCCGCGGTCATCAACTTTTCCCTCCGGAAGACCTTGCCTTCACCTGCTCCCGAAACGTATCTTATCACCAGACAGGCAGGGTTTCATCAGCGTCAGCGGGAAGATCTTCTGGTGCTGGCCGCCAACAATCCCGAAGGCCAGGTGGCGGAGGTTTTCCGGCTTCTCAAGCTCAGCCGCCGGGACTTGGCCCCCTTAAGCCGTTGCGGAGAATGTAACGATCTCCTGGTGCCGGTGCGCCGGGAAGCGGCTCTGGGTTTGGTGCCGGACCATGTATATCACACCCAGGCGACATTTTTTCAGTGCCCCAGCTGTAAGCGCCTGTATTGGCCGGGCAGCCACCCGGCCCGGATCATCGCCAGGATACAGGAAGCCATTGCCGATCCCCCAGCTTCGGTGCTTTGTCAAAATGGCCGCAGCGAATCTGCTGATAGCGACAAGGCCTGACATTTTTAAAGTTGGATAAGGGCCGATCCGTCGGCCCGTCGTCCGGAAAAGGAGTTGTTCATGGCCCCTGAACCAGCCAAAAAGGGCGAACAAATGCTCTCCGGCATTCTCCATTGTGTGAAAACCTTCATTGTCAATTCCTACCGCCGCCTCCTCATAGTGGGCCACTACGGGGTGATCTGCTTCCACCAGCAGTGCCTGCGCCGGACCTGGCGCCACCTCGGCCGGAGCCTCCATCAGGCGGTAGCGGCGGGCGAGGACAATCCCTTGCTCAGCGAGGCGGTGCAGGAAAATCTCAACCAGGCTGAGGTCATCAAAGGCGCCAAGGAGCGGCATTACCAGGCCATCGCCCTGCTGCGGGAAAAGATCAAGACCTGCCGGCAGGAGTCTCCTGCCGCCGCCGAAGCTGCTTCGCAGACAGAAGCCGGGAAAGAAGACGTGGAAAGGGAAACGGGGGTGTAAGAGGCGGCCGCCTCTGCAAAGGATTTACCTTGTTGCCTGCGGCCCATATGGGCCAGGAGTGTTCAGCCTCCGCAGTCCGCCGGGCTGCCTTGCAGTTTCTCCAGGGCATGGGGCAACGCGGGCAGTATCGCCTCCAGGCTTTCGGTGGCGCCCCGTAAGCTGCCGGGCAGGTTGATGATCAGGGTGTTTCCCCGGATCACCGCCACGCCCCGGGAGAGCATGGCGTGAGGGGTCTTGGCCAGGCCGGCGGCGCGCATGGCTTCGGGGATGCCCGGCACCAGCCTCTCGGCCACGGCCAGGGTGGACTCGGGGGTTATGTCCCGGGGAGCAGGGCCCGTGCCGCCGCAGGTCAGGATCAGGTCCAGCTTGTCCTGATCGCTCCAGGCCACCAGGGCCGCCACGATCTCGCCGTATTCGTCAGGAACTACCCGGTAGGAAGTCACCGCAAAGCCTTCGGGATCAAGGAGTTCTTTCAGGGCCGGGCCGGCGGTGTCCTCTCTTGCGCCCGCCGCGCCCTTGTCACTCACCGTGAGAATGCCCACCCGGAACATCCAACACCTCGATTACGTCTCCCGGTCGCACCACGCCGCCCTTGTCCACTTGGGCAAAAACGCCTTCCCGGGGCATGATGCAGTCTCCCACCAATTCCCGGATGGCGCAGCCCGCATGGCAGGTCTTGCCGATCTGGGTGATGGTGACGTCCGCTTCACCAATCCTCAGGCGGGTGCCGACGGGCAGTTGGTCCACGGCCAGACCCCGGGTGGTGATGTTCTCCGCAAAATCTCCGGGCTTGACCGCGGCGCCGGCGGCCCGCATTTTATCAATGCTCTCCAGCGCCAGCAGGCTCACCTGGCGCTTGCCACCCTCGGCATGGGCATCCCCCGCCACCCCCCGGTCCACCACCAGGCGCACCTCGGAGACGTTTTCCTTGACCACGCCCTTCCTGTCGCTGACGGAAACGGCCGCCACCGAAGGTTTGGTTTTGATACCCTGTGCCTGCTTCATTTCTGATTCCTCTTCTAAAAAAATAGCACAGGCGAGACGCCTGTGCCACTGGGTTTCTTAAGTAATTCGAGGGGTAATTTGAGGGGGGGCCAGAGGTCGGCGGACCACTTCCCCCCCATAAAAGCTGCCTCTATTCCTTCTCCCGGGCGGCGTTGGCCTCGGCGATGATTTTTTCGGCCAGATGCGGCGGAACTTCCTCGTAGTGGGAAAATTCCATTTCGAAGGTGCCCCGCCCACCGGTTTTACTGATCAGGTCGGGGGCGTACATGAGCACCTCGGCCATAGGCACCTGGGCCGTGATGACCTGGGTGCGCCCTTGGGCTTCCACCCCCAGGACCCGGCCCCGGCGCCCGTTCAAGTCGCCGATGATGTCACCCATGTTCTCTTCGGGCACGGTCACCGTCATCTTCATGATGGGCTCGAGCAGCGTGGGAGTGGCCTGCTGCACACCCTTTTTAAATCCCATGGAGCCGGCGATCTTAAAGGCCATGTCGGAGGAGTCCACTTCGTGGAAGGAGCCGTCGTAGAGCTTCACCTTGATGTCCACCACGGGGAAGCCGGCCAGCACCCCTTCGGTCATCGCCTCGACGATGCCTTTTTCCACCGACGGGATGTAGTTTTTGGGGATGACCCCGCCCACGATGGCATCTTCAAAGACGAAGCCCTCGCCCCGGGGCAGAGGCGAAATCTCCAGCCAGGTATCGCCGTATTGGCCCCGGCCACCGGACTGGCGCTTGTATTTCCCCTGGACCTTGGTGGAGCCCTTGATGGTCTCCCGGTAGGGCACCTTCGGCTGCTTGAGGTTCACTTCCACGCCGAACTTGCGCTTGAGCTTCTCCACCGTGGCCTCGATGTGCACCGATCCCACCCCGGAGAGCAGAATCTCCTTGGTTTCGGCGTTGCGGTTGAGTCTGAGGGAAGGGTCTTCCTCGAGGAGCCTCTGGATGGAGGAGTACACCTTGTCTTCGTCACCCTTGCTTTTGGGCTCCACAGCCAGGGTGATCATGGTGCGGGCCGTGCCCAGAGGCGGCAGCAGCACGGGCTTGGCTTCGCTCCCCAGAGTGTCGCCGGTGACCGTCTCCTTGAGCTTGGCCACCGCCGCAAAGGCCCCCGGCCCCGCCTCGCTCACCGCCTTCTGGCCTTTGCCTTCCGGCAAGAACAACTGGCCGTATCGTTCGGGGACCGACTTGGTAACATTCAACACCGTGCTGTCGGACTTCATGGTGCCGGAAAACACCCGAAAGATGGAAAGGCGCCCGGCATAGGGATCGGCCACGGTCTTGAAAACCTGGGCGGCCAGAACGCCGTCCGGGTCGGGCTCAAGGGCCACTTCTTCCTTGGTGGTGGGATTGATGCCCTTGATCGGACCCCGGTCTTCGGGGGCGGGAAGGTACAGATTGATGGCGTCCAGGAGCAATTCATACCCGAGGTTGTCGTGGGTGGCGCCGAAGAGGACCGGGACAAACTGGCCCTTGAGGGTGCCCGCCCGCAGACCCTGGTAAATTTCCTCCGGCGAAAGGTCCCCTTCCTCCAGAAATTTTTCGATGAGCGCATCATCACTTTCCGCGGCAAAATTCAACAAGTCGCTGCGCCACTGCTCCACGTCGTCCTTGAGTTCATCCGGCACCGGGCCGGCTTCCATTTTGCCGCCGCCCCCGGTGTAAGCCTTGAGGCTCACCAGGTCAACGACGCCCTTGAAGCTGGCCTCCTGGCCGATAGGAAACTGCAGGGGCACAACCTGGGCCTCCAAGATGTTCTTGAGGCCTGCCAGCACCTGGTTATAATCGGCCCGCTCGCGGTCCATCTTGTTGACAAACACCAGACGGGGCAGCTTATAATCATTGGCGGTCTGCCACACCTTCTCGGTGCCCACCTTGACCCCGTCCACCGCGTCGATTACCACCACTGCGGCATCGGTGACATGGAGCACGGCCCGGGTGTCGGCCAGGAAATTATCGTCGCCGGGGGTGTCGGCCAGGTAAACCGTGTGCTTCTTATAGGAATAATGATGAAAAGCGGAGGAGATGGTGATCTTACGCTTGAGCTCTTCAGGTTCGAAGTCAAGAACGGAAGTGCCGTCATCCACTTTGCCCAGGCGGCTGGTGGCGCCGGTGCTGAAAAGAAGGGCTTCGGCCAGAGACGTCTTGCCGCAGCCGCTGTGGCCGATGAAGGCCAGATTACGGATAGTTGCTGTTTTGCCGGACATCACAATCTCCTTCTCACAAGTCCTTTTTCCCGGGGAAACACCCCACACACAAAGTTTAACCTCTATCAAATAAAAAGAATTATTTCAACAGGCTTTTCAGAAAGAGAATGCGGCCGGGGAAAACTCCGTGTCTCAGGCCGCTTTCAGGCATTGACAGGGCACCGTTTGGTTGGTACACTTAATTTCCGTCGGGACGTGGCGCAGACTGGAAGCGCACCTGAATGGGGTTCAGGGGGTCGGAGGTTCAAATCCTCTCGTCCCGACCAGATTTTTCAAGGGGTTAGCGGTATGTCGTTCGCCTCTTTTTTATTTGGTGTGCATATAGTGTGCATGTTGCCCTTTTGAATATTTTTTGGGAGGGGCTTGCATCTCTCTATCCGTTTGTTTGGTTAATGGCCATCTTCCCCGCCCTCCGGGGGCACTTCCCAGCGTCCAGGACTACCCCTGGCCTGGTACTCCTTTGGTGACTACCCCAGCCACCCTGTCAGCGTCTCTTGTGCTGCACCATATCGACTCACAAGTTAAGAAATTCCCCCCTTTCGTGACGGCAGACCTGGTGGCCTGGCTCCAGGGGACGGAGCAAACAGTCCGATCAATGGTGTTGACCATCATGGGGGTGGCCAACCTGACTGTGACCCTCATGCTGTCAACCAGGTGCCAGGCCCGAATGAACCTACACTTTCACCTGCAAATCTTTAAACAGTTTTTACGGGGAACCATGCCATTGGGGGGGAATGAGATAAATAGGTAATTAAAAACAAAATAAATGGAAAAAATTTTTTACATCTGAAAAAAACTGGAAGAAAATACCCAACGGTCGTTTGGTTTTGTACCATACTAATACCCAACGGTCGTTGGGTATTTTTAGGGGGTGGCGGGGCGGCGGCAGGAGGGGCACCAGGGGCCTAAGCCACCATCAGGAAGATAGGCCTGGGTGACTCCCCAGGAGCCGCAGTGGGGGCATTGGCGGCGGCCGGCGGCCAGGTGGGATGACTTATCAAAATCGGCCACCTCCCGGGCGACCTGGCCGGGGTCAAACTGATGGCCGCAGAAGCGGCATTTAAGGGCGGCCAGCTTGATCGTTTCGGCGCAGGCGGGACAGATTTTTTCGGCGGCGGCCGCGGCGGCGGAGGAGACTGGGGGAACCTGAGACGGTGGAGCCTCAGAGGGGTCAGGACTTTTGGGGACATCCTGGCGGAGGCGGTAGAATTTGGGGAGCTCATGGCCGCAGATGGTGCAACGCTTGGGATAGAGGGGGAGGGCCAGGAGCCAGAGACCGAAGGTCAGCACAATGGCGATGACGGTGCCCACCCCCAGGCGGCGGGCGTAGCCGACCTCTTTTTCACAAACGGGACACCAGGCGGTTTTCATGTCAGGGATCCTCCGGTTTCGGGGCCAGGATCAAATCGAGATTGGCGGCCAGCTCCCGGTTGTCGGGGAAGCGCTTCTCGGTGGCCCAGAACTCATATATAAAGGAAATAAAACGGGCCTCCCGTTCCACGGCCAGGGTGAGGCGGCGGCGGTTGATAAACTCCCGGGCCAGGAGGATGGCCAGAGCCAGGGCCCGGGCGTCCAGGACCAGGGGCCGCGCCTCATAGACTTCCGGGGCCGCCTCGGCCGCCTTGGCCGGGCCGGCCTCCTCGCCATGCAATAGCCATTCTACACTCACCCCGCCATAATCCGCAATTTTTTTTAAAATTACTGCTTTGGGAATTCTACCGGATTCATATTTTGAAATAACTGAAGTCGAAACACCAATAATTTTAGCAAAATCCTTTTGATTTAAACTCCCCCTAATCTTTCTAATCCTGGCACCTATATTAAATTTTTCCATTCGGAAATATTTTCTTGACAAGGATTTCCATATGGAAAATAATTAATTCCACGGTGGAAACACCATAACTTCAAATTCCGGGAAAGGCAATTTCTGTTTTTCCCGGAGTTCGGAGGGTTGATTAGTAAATGGCCGCCAACCCCTCAGAAAGCGGCCCCGGGCCGGAACGGCAACTCCCCCTGTTCGGGGGCGAATCTCTGAACCCGGTGCCAGCCCTGAAGCGGGCCCTGAACCTGGCGGTTCGGGAGAGCGGGCTCTCCCGGGCCCAGGTGGCGGACCGCCTGAACGAGGTCCTGGCCCTGGAGGGACTCAGAACCCGGGGGAGGGAAGGGGCGGTGAGCCTGGCCCTGCTGGAAAAGTGGCTGGCACCCGCGGATACGGCCGCGGTGATGCCGGCCAAATTTTTGCCGGCGTTCTGCCGGGTGACCGGCAGCCTCAGGCCGTTAATGGCCCTGGCCCGGCCCTTGGGGGCCGCGGTGATCGGGCCGGAGGATCAGGTGCTCCTGGAGATAGCCAGGACCATGATGGCGGAACGGCAGGCGGCCCGGCGGCGGCGCCGGCTGGAGGAGGAATGGAAAAGCCGAAACGGGGGCTGAGGCCCCACGAGATTTACGGGAGGCTCCTGATCCGGGGGGTAAACAGCGATGCCCTGGGCCGGGAGCTGGGGGTCACCGGGCGGATGGTGCGCCTGGTGATCACCCGGAAGGGCACCTCCCGGCGGGTGCAGGAGGCCATCGCCCGGGTCCTGGGGCTTAGCTACCAGAGGGTCTGGGGAAACGGACGGCCGGCCCGGCGGGGGCGGCCGCCCAAGGAGAAATAAGGTGGACGTGAGGCTGAGCGCGGAGGAAATCCTGACGGGGCCGGGGCGGATTGAATGCATCCGCCTGCGGGCCAACATCTCTAGTCGGCAATGCGCCGTTAACCAGGCGCAGGCCAGGGTGGCCCCCCGGGGGCCGCTGGCGCCCTGCCGGAAGTGCGACCAGGCAGATCGCAGCCGGGAGAAATTAAGGCCCAGGAAACTGCTTGGCAATTGGGGAGAGGAGGTGAGAACGCGAGAATACCTGGCGTATGTAGGGAAAGGTGAACAGGTTGAAAATATGTGTCACCAAAACCCTGCCTCCCCTGAGAAAAAGCGGCTGGGATGGAAGCGTCAGACAGAGGAACTGAGAGACTGCAGCGTCCGGGCGGGTTGGAGCAGCCGGCGCATCGACCGCCGGCTGCGGGAACTGAACGAGAAGGCCAGCCGGGCCGTGAGAGAGGCGATACTCGCGGCCTGGCGGGACGAATTGGAGGACGGCACATGAAGAAAGCAATGGTGTTAGTGGCAATGGCGATGGTGGTGGTCCTCTTGGCCGGGGCGGCTGCTTGGGCTCAGACGGGGGTCATGAGTTCGGAGGACCTGGCCCTGGCCCAGGGGGCCCTGGCCGGGGCGGGGCACCCGGAACTCAAGCCGATGATGGGGATGTTTGCCATCACCGGGCCGAGAAAAAACAAGGTTTTGCATCTATACGTCACCGCGGCCGGGCCGGACGGGCTCTATCAGGCCCGGGTCCGGGTGGAGGGTGATCCCCGGAATCCCCGGGTGACGGTGGAGGAGGTGCTAAAAAAATGAAATGCGATTGCCCGGAGTGCCGGAAGTGCAGTTGGTGGGAGTGGCTCGAGGGAGAGCCGGAGGGCTGGGGCTCGTTGTTATGGATGGGGATGTTGCTCCTCTTGGGAGCGGCATCCCTGGTTTGTTGGTGAGAAGGGGATGAGGACAGTATGAAGACGATATTCTGGCATGACGTAGAGGAGGCTAACCGGCAGATCAACGCCCTGTTGGATCGGAACGCCTCTTTGGAGAGCATGGCCAAGGACATGGCCCGGCGCTGCGGGGAGCGGCGGCGGGGGAGGTGCGACCTGGACTGCCTGGGACGGGCCATCTGCGACGTGAGCGGCCTCGTGACGCTTAGGGGGGTCGAATGAGTGAGGGGGGGAACGGCAAAAACCGGAACCGGGCCCTGGAAAAGGGGCTGGCGGTCCTGGAGGCCCTCAACAACGGGGCGCTCCTGGAGTGGCGCACCCTGGAGCAGGTGGCGGCCGCGGCGGGGGTGAGCCGGAACGAGGCCTACGGGGCCCTGGCGGCCCTGGAGACCCGGGGCTGGGTGGAAAAATCGCCCCGGGGCTGGCGCACCAGCGGCCAGGGGCTGATCCGGTTCGCAGTGGCGGCCCAGGAGGCTCTGGCGGCGGAGGCCCGGCGTCTGGGGCTGAAATAGGGAGGGGAGATGAGCGAGAACGTGGTGAGCCTGGAAACCAAACGTTTGCCGGGGCAGAAACGGCCCTGGGAGGACGGCCTGCCCTATGAGCGGGGGCGGGTAATCCAGATGGCGAAGTTACACCTGGAGCAAGTGTTTGTAAATGCTTTCGAATTCGGAAAATGCCTCCTGCTCCTCTGGGAAAACGAAACAGCGCAAACGTTTGCGCAATTTTTGGAGGAGCATTTCGGGGGGATGTCAGAAAGAACAGCCCAAAACTATATGAGATTTGTGCGATATGCGGAGCGGTTCCCAAGATTTAAAGACCTGTTCACCAGGCCACGCATGCTGAACAAGGGGTTGGCCCTTCTGGAAGGGCTGAAAGATCCGGAAATAATCGAAGAACTTGAAAAATTTGAGGCCACCGGGGAATGGGGGGACCTGACGGCGGCGGACCTGATGGAAAAGTCGGTCAGGGAGTTAAAAGCGGAGAACCGGCGCCTCAGGCGGGAGAAGGAGCAGGCGGTGGCGTCGGCGGTGGCGGCCCTGAGCGCGGAAAATGAGTCGCTCAGGCGGGAGCTAGAGAAATACGAGGCCCTCCAGGAGCAGCGGGAGGCGGCCCGGGGGGCGAAAAAGCTGCTGGAGGCCGGGGGGAAGCTGTTGTCCCAGGCCAGGCAGGTATATGCCAGGGTGGACTGGCGGCTGGTGCTACGGGACCCGGCCCTAACCGCGGTGGCCCGCCTGCAGATGGAGATGGCGGACCGGATCGGGGGGGACATCCAGACGGAGCTGTACGGCCGGGACGACCAGGAGGAATAAATGGTCATCGATAAAGTCTGCGGGGAATGCGACTGGTGGTCCCGGGTGCCGGAGGGGGAAGGCCAGGTTGGTTTTTGCGAGAACATCCTGTCGCCGGCCTGCGACAGGAATGTTGGGGCCACCGACACCTGTGACTATTGGGTCTTGCGATCAGATTGGCTTATGGAGGAGTAAATGAAGCGCCTGCCGCCGGAGGTCTATCAGGTGCTGGAGGAGTGGCGGGCAGCTCCCTGGCGCCTGAAAAAAGAGATGCTGGGGAAAAACCTGGGCCGGCTGGGGATCTCCGAGGGGGCGTTTTACGCTCTGGCCCGGCGCTGGGGGTATCTCCCGGAGCGGGCCGGGCGCTCTGACCGGGGGCGGCTCAGCGATCCACGGCGGGAGGCCTGGGTGCGGGAGATCATGGCCCTGAAATATGCGCCGCCGCCGGGGGTGAGGACCCTGACAACAGAGGATGCCCGGCGCCTGGTGGCCCGGGGGAAGGTGGATCCGGAGGAGGCCAGGGCCATTATGGCCCTGCCGGCGGGGACCATCAACCGGCTGGCCCGGGATATGGGGCTGGTGGAGCAGCCCCGGCGGGAGGCCAGGGTGGAGGCGTCCCGGCCCAACCAAGTCCACCAGATGGACGCCAGTTTTTCGGAGCACTTCTTCCCCTGGAAGAGAGAGGGGGAGGAGTGGCTGCTCAAGCTGCGGCCCAGGAGGACCAAGAACAAGGAGAAACTGGAGAGGTTACGCGTCATTTGTTACGGCCTCTGTGACGATTTCTCGGGCTACCGGCTGGCCCGGTACACGGTGGCCGCGGGGGAGAGCGGCCTGGACAGCATCAGATTTCTCCAGTGGTGCTGGGAGGCCAACAAGGATCATGGGCCCTTCCAAGGTTGGCCGGAGACGGTGTACCTGGACAACGGGCCGGTGGCCAAGCTGGCCGCGTTCCGGCGGTTCTGCGGCTCGTTGGGGGTGGAGGTGAAAACCCACGAGCCCTACCGCTCCCAGGCCACCGGCAAGGTGGAGAACAACTGGCGGGTGGCCTGGAGCAGGTTTGAGAACGTCTATTTCGCGGATCCGGGGTGGGAATCCCGGGTGATCACGCTGACTGAGCTGAACCAGGAGTTCGCCCGATTCTGGAGGGGGTGGAACCAGCGGGCCCACCGGCGGCTGCAGCTCAGCCGGGAGGAGGCCTGGCTGCTGATCAACCGGCAGGGCGGGCCGGTGAGCGTGGCGCCGGAGGCCTGGCGGCGGCTGGCAGTGCAGCGGGAGCGCACCCTGGACGCGGCGGGCTGCTTTGACCTGGAGGGCTACACCTACCAGGTCAAAGAGCTGTGGAGCTGCCGGGTGACGGTGATCCGGGGTCTCCTTGACGGGGCAGTGTGGGTGCAGGAGGAGGGGGGACAGAGGCGGCGGTTCCGGGCGGAGCCCTTTGTGCCCCAGGTGTGGGGCGAGTACCGGGGTGCGCCGAAATCGGAGCTGGAGCGGCTGCGGGAGGCGGTGCGGCCGGAGGCGGCTCCGGAGCGGCCGGTGTATTTCGCCGAGCCGGAGAGCAATGTAGTGCACCTGGTGCGTCCCGGGGAGGTGCGGGGCCGGGAGGCGGAGACGCCGGAGACGGAGGTTCCGGCGGCGCCGGCGCCGAGGCGGTATGCCACGCCCCTGGAGCGCTACGGGGCCCTGAAGCTCCGGGCCCTCAGGGGGGAGGGACTGGAGCCGGAGGAGGCGGAGTTTGTGGCCCGGGTGGAAGCGGAGTACGCCGAGGAGGTGGCCCTGCTGCAGGAGGGGCTCAGGAGCAGGGCCAGGCTGGTGGAAAGGGCTTAACAGTGGAACAGGTCGCTGACCGCCTCCTGGATATCAGATATCTGGGAATGGCCGGCCCAGAACAGCCGGGCCAGGTGATGGACGGCGTACGCCTGCCATGGCGTCAAACTCCGGCACTTTTCTGCCAATTGCCGGCCGTCCACGCCCCATTTGCGGCCGAGACCGTCGAGGAGGCAGCTATCGAGCACCGCCTCTGCGAGGAGGTGCCCCAGGGAATCAAAAAACTCTGGGGTCAGGATGTGGCCGTTGAGGAGGTCCACCAGGAGACAGGCCTCCTCCACGGCGAATTTGCCGGCAATTTCCGCTTCCGCCCTGCGGAGGCTTTGCCGGAGGATGGCCAGATCTTCGGTAAATTGGGTGGTAAACCCGCTCCCATACCGTTGCAGCCACTCAATTTCGGTGGCTGCCAAACGAATAGATTTGATTTGTTTTATCACGCTATCCTCCATTATACTAATTACGCCCCCTGGGACCCCGCCTCGCCAGCGGGGGGGCTGCTCCGGCCTGTAACCCAGGGGGCCAATTTTTTATCAATCACCCACTGTACGACGCCCCCCCCAAACATAGCCATAACGGTGCCCACCAACCACAGCCATCTGGCGATAGGCCCGATGGGGGCCGGGGAGGGCCAGTGTGCCGTGCTCCGGGTGATAGACCACCCCGTCCCTGACCTCATGCCTGGTGCCCGCCAAGGCGGAGTAGTCGCCCCGCCTGGCGGGGACGAAATACACGTCCCCCTGGCGGAGCACTTTGACCCCCGCCGCCTGCGCCCGCCGAACCGCCGCCGGCATGATGTAGTCCAGGGCCTCGTCAATGGTCCGCACCGAGGGGCCCACCCGCAGAGCCCGCCGGGTGCGGGTGTCGTGCTCATAGACCACCAGCACCACGCCCCGGGTGTAGCGGGCCCCGAACCGGCGGGCATACTGGGCCCATCCCTCGACCGTTACCAGGGCCATCGCCCTGGCCAGGTCCAGGGAGGTCCGCACCGCGCACCCATCGATGTTGCGTTTGATGATGGAGAGAGCCGCATTTGTGTACCGGCTTTTGATCCTCTCAATGGTCCGGGCCTGCATAGCCTGGACCAGATCAGCCTGAGTGAGAGGGCGGTTCGCGGCGCGCGCTTGCCGGATTTGCCAAATCCGGCGACCAGCTGCCGCGTCAGCGGGGCCGATCCCCAGCTCCCGGAGAGGTCTGCGCCACCTCCCCTTCTCAGTTATATTTTCAGCCGCTATGAGTTCGGTGCGTTTCATTTTATTTCTCCTCCGTTTGTTTTTTTAGAGTTTCTGGGGGAGCCACCCCCAGGTTGTTGATTAACAATATATTACATACGTATTACATTGTCAAGAAAAAAAATGAAAAAATGGAAAAAAATTTTTAGCCACTGTGTATGGATGGAGGGATCGTGAAAACCAAAATCGTGCGGACAGATAATCTGAACCGGATGGTGGCGGCCCTGGCGGAGCTGGCGCGGCGGGGGCCGGGGGTACCGGGCCTGGCCCTGGTGCACGGGCACCAGGGATATGGGAAAACGGTGGCCACGGAGTGGTGGGCGGTGCAACATGGGGCGGTGTATCTTCGGGCCCAGGCGGCCTGGACGGTGCCCTGGCTGCTGATGGACTTGGCCGCGGCCCTGGGGCTGGCTCCGGAGCACATCAGCCGGAATAATTTCCGGCTGGCGGCCCGGGAGCTCCGGCAACGGCCCCGGGCGGTGCTCCTGGACGAGGCGGACTACCTGGTGCGGGACCGGCGGCTGCTGGACACGGTGCGGGACATCTATGACGGCACCGGGGCCCCGGTGGTGCTGGTGGGTATGGCCGGGATGCGGGAGGCGGTGGCCCGGCGGTCGCCGCAGTGCTGGAGCCGGGTGTCCCAGGAGGTGGAATTCCTACCCATGACGGTGGAGGACGTGCGCCTGGTGGCCCTGGAATTATGCGATCTGGAGCTGAATCGCGACCAGGCCCGGCGGATCGTCCGGGAGACGGAGGGGAATTTTCGCAGAACCGTGGTGCTTCTGCACCATCTGGAGACCAGGCGGCGGGCCCACCCGGAAGCGGAGGTGGGGGAGATGGTGGAGCAGGCGGCCCGGAGGGCGGGATGATGGAGGAGAGGAACTGCAAATCCTGCCGGTATTGGCAGGGGCGTCCGGACGGGGCGGGGCGGCGCACCTGCACCAGGTTTGTGTGGGAGACAACCTGGGATTATGTCTGCCGATCATGGGAGCCCCTGGGTCGGGAAGACTCCGAGGATGACGGTTACCCGGATTAGGAGGGGTAGTGATGACCAGAGAGATCAGGGCGGCCCTGCGGGACGGCCCCCTCAGCGCGGCGGAGGCGGCGGAGCGGCTGGGGGTGCAGACCTATGCGGGGCGGCGGCGGGTGCGGGAGGCGCTCCGGGAGCTGGTGCGCCGGGGCGAGGCGGACCGGGATGGGGCGGGGAACTACCGCCTGGCCGAGGGAGGGAAAACAATGGTGCAGGAGAAACTGTGGCGGGCCGTAGGGCTGCGGGCCGCCAAAAACGAGGAGGTCACGGTGCGGGAGGCGGCCCTCCTGGCCGAGGCGAGCCGGGATTACAGCAAGCGGTATTTGCGCTGGCTGTGGCGGGGGGGCTGGCTGGTGGAGCAGGGCCGGGGGCGGTACACCTGGAACCCGGAGCGGACCTGGCGGGAAACGGACCGGCCCCATTGGAACCGGATCCGGGAGGAGGGCCGGGGTATCAAGAGCTTGGTGGCAAGCCGCTTGGAGGTGGTGGAGGCCAACCTGGCCCGGGCCATGGGATATCTGGAGGAGGCCCAGGAGGGACTGCTGCGGCTGCGGGAGGCGGGCGATGGCGGTGTTGATCAGGCCTGAGGAGAGGAAGTTCTACTGCTGGCGCTGGTGCCGCTGGCAGCCCTGGCGGCGGCTCCGCTACTGCGTAAATCAGGGCTGCCGGCGGATGGAGATGCCGGCGCAGCTGAGCTGGCGGGCCGCCTACGAAGGGGGCCTGCTGGTGCGTGGAGGGGTGATATGAGGCAATATGGGCCGATGCGGCAGATGGAGCCCTCGGTGCTGACCACGCACCTGGTCATCGTGGGGTGCCTCCTGGTCTGGGTGCCCTGGCAGATAGGGCGGCTCCTCTGCCGGTGGCTGGGATGGGAGGAAACATGCCAAAGCTAATGGGAACCCTGGACGCGGAGGTGCTGCGCCTCCTGGTGGAGGCGGGGGGCGAGGTTCTGGGCATGGACAAGCTCTACGAGCAGGTGTGGGGGCGGCCGGTGGGCCACCGGATCAACGACACCCGGGAACTGAGGTTTGCGGTGGCCCGGCTTCGGCGGCTGGGGTGGCCGATCTGCTCCTCCTGCAGCCGGCGGCGGCCGGGCTATTACCTGGCCCGGCACGGGGAGGAGCTGGAGCGGTTCTGCCAACGGCTCACGGCCCGGGGGCTAAAATCGCTGTCCCAGGCCGCGGCCCTGCGGCGGCTGGGGCTGCCGGAGCTGCTGGGGCAGCTGGCCCTGGAGGTGTCGGGGTGAGCCAGGAGAGGACAGCGGCCTGCCGGTACTGCGGCGGGACGGGGTGACCTGAGGCATCTGGGTGCTGTGGCAAAACGGGAGGCCGGTGGTGGTGCTGCTGCAATCGTCAAGAGGGGATCTGATGGTGAAACTCACTTGTCCCGTGTGCGGGGCTGAGATCGGCCTGGATCAGGCGGGCCAGGCCGCGGAGCTGATGGCCCTGGGGCGGGCGGCGGCGGCCTACGGGGAGGACTGGGACCTGGTAAGTGAATATCTGGACCTGTTCCGGGCCCGGCCGGGGGGGCCGCTGCTCCTGAAAAAGCGGCTGCGCCTGGCCCGGGAGGTGTGGGAGCTGTGGGGCGGCTCCCTGGAGTTTGACGGCCGGAGCTACCGGATCGGCCGGGAGGAGGTGCGGGAGGGATTGCGGCAGGTCTGCAACCGAGCTCCCCAGGCCCTGACCAACCACAACTACCTGAAAAAGATTTTGGTGGGGCTGGCGCAGGGGGAATCCCGAAAGGCGGAGCAGGAACGGCGGGGCCGGGAGGAGAGCCTGCTGGCCGGGCGGGGCCGGCCTGCCCCGCCGGCCGTGGTCACCCCGGAAAACGTGTGGCGGTTGGCTGATCCTGGCTGTCCGGAGTGCGGCGGCCGGGGCAAAATGATAAAGGAGGTGCCGGGATTGAGCGGCAGAATAATGGTCCGCTGCCAGTGCACCAACAAGGAGGCGAGAGATGGCCAGGAAGCGGGTGGCGACGGGGATCGAGAGCTGGGAGGGGGCGGATAAGGTTCTCTTCGAAATCGCCCATCTGGAACGGGAGATTGAGGGGCTGGAGGGGGACCTCCAGGCCCTGATCGAAGAGGCCAAACAGGAGACCAAAAACGCAGTGGCGCCACTCCAGGAGCGGAAAAAACTCCTGGAGTTGCAGCTCCAACGGTTTGTGGAGGCGCGGCGGGAGGAGCTCACCGGAAAAAGCCGGAAACTGAATTACGGCACGGTGGGTTTTCGGCAGAGCACCAGGATTGTGATCCGGGCGGCGGCGGCCTGTGTCATGGCCCTGAAATCCCTGGGGTTGCGGGAGTATCTCAGGGTGCGGGAGGCGCCGGACAAGGAGCGGCTGCGGGAGCTGGACGATGCCACCCTGGCGCAGGTGGGGGCCCGGCGGGTGGTGGAGGAGGTGTTCGGGTACCAGCTGGACCGGGCCC
>Ga0078972_1000388_pt1 | contig 181217 bp, 257 predicted proteins | sample YelNatPaOPGAMG01_FD_67568 | JGI IMG/M metagenome (GOLD analysis project Ga0078972, IMG submission 67568) | Hot spring thermophilic microbial communities from Obsidian Pool, Yellowstone National Park, USA - OP-RAMG-01 (SPADES assembly) (version 2) | ecosystem: Environmental > Aquatic > Thermal... | reverse complement strand
TGTTCCAATCGCAAAAGCATCATCGTTACCGTCGCGGCTTACATTCCGGGCGGCGGAGGTTGGATAACACAGCATTAATCGGGCTTGACACGCCCTAGCCTGTTCTGCCACCTTAGTCACCACTCAACCATTCCAACCCCCAATCCCATGTTCACTTGCGAATCCCATCGTCCAATCCGCGCCGAGTCCATGATCGAAGCTGCCACCCAATTCGCCGCCCGCAAGGCCCGCGCTGCATTCGGGCGCAAGGGTTATGTGCGCCTTTGCAACCTTGAGTCTTGGGCGTCTGACGGCAGTTTGGCCGAATATAACGCCTTTATTGGCTATCGCTCGGCTCCGGGCGAGACAACCGGGCACAATGTCCGGTTTACGGTTTATCAGCGGGATTAAGGCTTGACCTGAGCCCAAGTCCTGTGCTATCTTGGCTCTGCAATCAGATTAATCTTTTCCTTCATGAATACACCCAGAACCAATCGAGCCGCCGATAACGGTCACAAATACTTGCGCGACGAGTGCGCCGCGCTGGAAATTGAGAACCAAAGACTGCGCGAACTCTTGGTTGCCGTGGAGTGCCATGAGTTTAGTGGAGTGGAATGCAAAAGCATAGGCGGGAAAGCGTGGTGGGATGTGCGCGACGCCATCTTGGCCAAAACGGGCGACATTTGATCGCAATCCCGGCGCAACAGACCGATTTTTAGAGCTTGACTCCACCCCGGCCAATCTGCTAGTTACGACCATCGAATCCCCACATTGCATCGTGCGGCGCACTGATGCCCGCCATCTGCATCCTGACTGTCCGGCGGCGAGAATGTATCACGCCATCCAGTCGGCGGCAAAGCCGAATACTGCTACAATGGCTCATTTACTTGTCTGGCTTTTTGATGCGACTTATGATCACAAAGCGGCCGAGAAAGTCTTCACGTCGTGGGCCAACTCGTTTCGACTTCATTAATTCGCCCTATTTTGGGGCTTCTGAGTTGTAATTCAACCTACTTCCCCCGTTCTTTGACACCACCCCTCTCGGACCCCGGTTTTCATAGGTAAACCACTTCTGTCAGACCATAGCATGATAGTCGAAGGGTATAGGGGGAACACATAGGGGGACAAGACAGGGAGGGAGCAGGGTGTAACGGAACGGGGAGGGGAAGGGGGGAGGCTGTTGACCCCTCAACAGCAGGGAACCTCATTCCGCCATATCCATGCGAGAATCTATGCAAAACTGTCCTACACCCCCTCATACAGTTCCCCGGTTTCTCCTCTGAAAAGCCTCTTGGTTTTGGTTTGGGTGGGGTGGGGGAATCTATGCAAAACCCTCCTTTCTCCCCTCTGTCAGTTTTACCCTTGACACTAGCCCGGTTCTAGTGCTAGTCTTTCTCCCCTATGGATAACTCTTCTAAACCCGGGCAAGCCCGGGAACCCTTCACTGAGTTTATGTATGGCATTGCAGCAGATGCACTTAAGCCCAAATACTTCGCCACGATGCGGAAGGGAGAAAAGGTGCGAACCTATGGCCCTTTGACCTGTCGGGAGTGGGCAAAGCTGATCGAAGAAGAGCAACGGGACGGATGGGAATTTGTTCCGGCTTCGCCTGATTCGGCGCAATAGGTTGCGACTAACCAACGCCAAAAAGCGCGGAAATTTGGCGGTGATTAACCGGTTGACTAACGTCACCAGATAGAGCCGGGTGACGATGGTTAACTGGTCGCCCATGTATATTTTGCTACTCCAAAATCGCGCCGGTCAAGCTAGTCTATTTCTATCCCCACCCATGTATAAAATGGGAAGAATTGGCGGGGGAATTTGGGCGATTCTCGCCCCTCTCCTAGTCTCCCTTCTATGTCTCTCCCCTATGGGGGAAAGAATCCCCTTGACATAGCCCTAGCCTCTGTGCTACTGTCTCTCCCATGCCCAACTTCATTGAATCACCTAACGCTATCGCGTTAAACTCTCTCAACCAACCAGTTAGCAATGGTGCCAAACGCACCCGTGCTGGCTGGCAGAGGTGGGGAAATAGGAGGTTGACCGTGACCGATAAGAGGCTAGGTTTCAAGTGTGTCGTGGGTTATTTTCAAGACTCCTATTACCGGGTTAGCTTTGCCGCCATGCCATTGACCGGCCAGCGCCGGACGCTGGCGGGGCGATTGGTTGGCGAGTAATTTCACCCGATTTAACCGTTTTAGGCTGAATCTAACTGCTTTTGGTTTAATCTAGCCATTTTAACGCAAGCTAGCCCGCACTGGTAGCCAGTCTCTCATAATAGCCTCTATCTGTTTGGCTAAGATGCTGTTGGAAGCTTTGCTCAATGATAGCCCGGTTAAAGGTAAAGACATCGTTTTGGTGGAACCCCAATGCCGGATTCTTATCCAGCAAACCACAGATTCGCTGAGCAATCTTTGTCCTTCGACCTATTGGCCTCTTGTCTAACGAGGCAACCAAGTCTAACCTTTTAATTACCAGTTGATTATCCTTAGGGTTAGCCGTGAACCATTGTGTCAGATAAAAAACAAACTCATCCCAAAATGTTGGGTAAGCAGCCGCATCAGAAAACTCCTTGCCCGAGAGGGTCTCCAAGAAAATCCGAGACACTTTCGCCCAATCATCGGTCTTATACCATTCTGACCCGTTTTCCCCTCAGGGCTTTTGTCAGCACTGTGAAGGGGTCGAGGGTGCCCATTTGGGCAAATGGATCAGCTACGCAGACCTCAACGACGACTGTGCCAAGGTGGTCCGGCAGGAATTGGCGGCTTACAACGAGGGGAGCTGATTCTGTTTCCTTCTTTCCTCCCCTTTTCGACCTAGGGTAAATACCCCAGTCCAAAATTGAGGTATCTACCCTATTGATTTCTTCCTGCCCGTTTTGCTAAGCTCTCCCCCGATGAATACCACTACTCAAACCAAATCTTCCCGTCTCGCCCTTCTGCGCAGTCGTTATGCCGCCCTTTTCGGCGTCGCCCTAACCTCCGGCCTGATTGCCCCGTCTCGCGCCGAGGTTCGCGGGGTCGCCCAATCCGTCAAATCCGAGGTTGCTGACGGCATGGACGATTCGACCGCCACGGGCGACGAATTCGCCCCGGCCAAACCTGAATTCACCTCGCTCCGTTTTGAGCCCGCGTCCGGCGGTTTCGGGCTCAGGGGGGAAAGTGACAGCCATTTCATCCTCACCCCCGCCGAGCGCCGCGAATTGGCCAAGACTTATCACCGTAACAAGCTGGCGGGGAATCAGTTCGTCAAGGCCGCCGCCCCCGTGGTCAACCTCGCGCCCGATGACGAATTGCTTCCCCCTGATTTCGTCCCGGCCCCCGTCGAGGAATTCGTCCCGGCCATCCCGGCGGGCGCGGCTTGGGTGATCGAGGCGACGCTATTGGGCGAGAGTGAAGCCCGATTCGAGGCCGATGTGGCGGCGCTCCCCCTGCTCCTCACTTATCCGGCCCCGGTCGCGGCCTAATCCAATTCACCTAGCCCCGGGCGCGCGAGACATCCGCCCCGGGGTAACCTCCACCCTCTAACCCTTAGCCCATCCGCCTGTCCGCCATGCTCCTATTCCTGTTCGTTCTTTTTGTTCTAGCCGTCATCATTAGCGCTGTTTCTGAGGACGGATACGGCTCAGTAGTCGGTCTACTGGGTTAGGCCTGCCCCATTTTTCTCCTTTACTTTCGCCCTACGTTCGCGCACTGTGGGCGATGTTCTAGGGCACTCCCGCCCTTAGCCCAACCAGTCAACCAACCCGCCAGAAACAAACCTAAAGAAAGGAAACCGACCATGACCATCAAACGCGCACAATCCATCGCCCGGCTTTACAGCCAACTTGCCGCCCTCGGCTTCACTGAGGCCGAATCCATCGCCTTGCGCCGTGCCGAAATGGCGCTCCACCGTTGGGGCGAACAGGAATGCGGCGACGGCAACAATTTTGCCTCATGGGCAATTGAGCGGGATGAAGCGACCGGCAAACCCTTCATGGTCACCTACCCGCACACCGGCAAAATGCGCCGCCGCGCCATCCCCGACCGGGAAAAGGGAGCGTTGAAACGGGTTGCCAAGATCGTATCTGACCGCAACACGCGCAATTGGATTAAGTCCGGCGTCGCGATGAACGATTCGCCCGGATTCATCCGCTTTTATCATCAGCCGGACCCCCGGGGTTGCGCGCTGTATCTCATTACGCGGGAGCAGCTTGGAACCGATTCAATTGATTCAGTTTATACGCGCGGATTGGCAGTTGTGGCCTAATTCTTACCACAACGGCGCGAATCGAGGCTTGACAGGGTCTAGGGTAAATACCTCAATTTGGCCAATTCCTCTATCTTTTTTCTTGACTATCGCCCAATCTTTCGCCTAGTGTGCTGCCCGATGAAAAAAAAAGCACTTGCCCCCACCCTTCCTCCGTTGCGCTCCGGCCTAAATGGATTCACCTGCGCCGAAACCGGGCGCTTTGTCTGCACTGGCGCGGCGGGGCGGATTGATACTATGCCAGATGCAGCCAATCGACAGAGCCCTCGCAAACTGCGCCTCGTGCGGCTGCGCTGGGTTGAGGGCGATTATGATCAAGGCGGCGCATATTGGGGCCGCTCTCCCTCGTCCGATGATATTTATCGGGCTATCGATTGCGGGGATACTCGGGCGGAAATCTTTGTGCGAGCTAAGGATCGGGCAGAAGCGAAAGCCAGAGTCCGCGACCGGCTGCCAAATGCCCGATTTTACCGTTGAACCGCCGCCGTTATCGTTGGCGGATTTTCTTCCCGCCTGTCCTAACCCATAGCGCAACACATCTTGCCCGCTTGCCTAACCCGCAAGCGGGTTTTTTTGTGTCTATCTACCCCCATCCCCCTATTGCGACCCATTCTCATCTAGCTAGCTATTGGGACTCGATCTCAGGGTTTCCCCTGAGTATTCAAATGCCCGCAAATCTCACGCAAAGGCCGTTTCCGGGCAAATCTGGTTTGCCTATACCCTAGCCCAGCCAAAAATCAAATTGGCTCTAATGGCACGCAATGGCCATTGCTGCGCAAGTGAAGCAAAACTACTGCCTAGGGTGTTTACCCTAATCTCCCTAGGGTGTTTCCGCTTATAGCAAGATATGCCTAGGGGTTTTACCCTAACTGGGAAATGGGGGGAATTACTCAAAAATTGACTAGGGGGAACCCCCCAGTCGGTCCGCGCGGGGGCTCCCACTCCGCCGCTCAAGCCTGATTTTGCCTTGGCTCTAGTCCTCATCTTCCCCTAGTCCTTTCTACCCCTCCTTGGCTCTCCCCCCCCTTAGACATACTCATCACCTGTGGTCGTGTAGACCCCCGGGTGGGGGTAAACTCGACCTCCAAAAATTTCCGGGCCTCATTTTCCCAATTTCCCTTTCTCTCTCCGTTTCAACCTTTCACAACTCTTCCTCTCAACACATCTCAATTCCATCCCGTGATGTATCACTCCCTCGATATTCAGTCGTGAGTCTTGGGGCGTCCGCCCGCAATCGACACATTCCTTTTCGCGCCAAACTGGCAACGCGCCGAGTTGATCATTAATATTGCCCGCGCCGCCATCTTTTTCACTATTTAACCCCATGGTCACAACCGCCCTCTTCGCCCACCCTTAGCCGCCCCACCCCTCAACCCTCCATCCGCGCAAACCGCAGGCGGACACTCCTTACTCCAGCCCTGTTCCACCCGCCTTTTCCATGCCACCTGCGCCCTAAGGCGCGGCGCGCCACCTCTTGCCACCCCCGATTCGCGCGATTTGGATGCGCTATCTATCCCTATCCTACCCTTTCGTGCTATCGTCACCCCGGGTCCCACCCACCCAAACGGTTTGACCATTGTGGCGTTGAGTCTCTCCACCCCCAATGCCATATCTATGGCGTGGTTCAGCTCCCTTTTACTCATCGAGGTAATCTCATCCACCGGGCCATTTCTCCATCCCTTTCCTCCAAACGCTGGCAATCCGGCACGCACGAAAGACCGGCGGGAGACCCGGCGGAGGTAGTTCAGGGGGTTAAACAGGGCGAAGGACATGGTTAGGTTGCTCCTACTTTTGCGTCGCCCGCCAAGGAACCGCCTCAACAACCCACGGTTCATTAACGGGTTGATAATCCTCTGTGCAAATTGCCGCGTTATAGCAGGTCGTCAAAGTCCCATCCTCGTGGAGGATATCCGCCAACCCATATCCATGGTGAAGATGACCGTGAACGGAGATGACCGGTCTGACTCGACGAATCGCATCATAGAGGTCTCGGTCTCCTACATTAATCCGGTCGCGCGGCACGTAGTCCAAATCACCTGCACCTGAAGGCGGACCATGAGTGACCAACACATCCACCTCGCCTGTCGGTATCTTGTCCCAATGAGCGCGGATGGCGGAGCCCCGGTCACAGTTGAACGCCCAGTCAAGGAAACGAGGAGTGTAAGGGCTACCCCAAAAGCGCAAGCCCATCAGGGTCACCCCACTATCTTGCAGGTAATAGACGCTTGGGGCTAATTCTTTTACCAGTGCGCGGGCTTCGGCCTCGTTCCTCTCAAACTCCCAGCAGTGATTCCCCGCAATAAGCACCTTGGCAGCAGCAGGTTGCGCCTCCAGCCAAGTCAAGAACTCGCGCAATTCATGGAGGGTCCCATGCCCGGTGCTATCGCCTGCATGAACGAGGATATCTGAAGGTGGGATATCTGGCATGGCGCGATGATAGCCATGGGTATCGGATATGAGGGCGAGAGTGATTGGTTTGGGGGAGGAAGGCATCGGGACAGTATTGCTATGCCGCTTACCCTAGCATAGTTATCCCGTGACTGTCAAGCACAAAATTGCCCAATGTGCGCCGCCACTGTGTCACGCTGACACTGTTTGCCAACACCTGTTTTAGCCTAACTAACTCGTTATGACTTAGTTACATCAATTTCCCTATCCGGCACGCTAATGGCTACTAGGTCGGGCGCTGAGCGCATCGTTTTTTTCGCTCGGCCATCACATCAATCAAACCATAACCCACCCAAATCCAACCCAATAATCTCAACCATGCTTACTCTCATCCCCCATCAATCCGCTCCCCAGTTCGTCGCCCTCAACAACCTGTTCAGTCCCGTTTCACGTCGCACGCTTTGGCGTGGACTGGACCAGTTTACCGACCCCTTTGACTCCCTATTCGAGTCATTGTTGGGGCCGTCCGCCGCCGCCTTGACCGATTCGCGCTTCTCAGCCACCGAGGACGATTCGGGTTATGAGTTCATCGTCGCACTGCCCGGGTTCGCGCGCGAGGAAATCGAGGTCGAGCTGACACAAGACAACCATCTCACCGTCACGGCCAAGCGGGCAACCGGCGAAGGGGTTTCCAAGCGCGCAAATGGACAACTTGGCTCCAACCTCATCACCCGTTCCATCGCCCTACCCTCTGACATCCAACCGGATAGCGCGACCGCCAAGCTGAAGAATGGTCTCCTGACCATTGTGATCAAAAAGGCCTTGACTCCCGCGCCCAAACGGATTACTGTCTCCTAGTTAGGTTCAGGGCCATCGGACCGTCTACCGGGGTGTGTCTCACCCTGCCGGGTCGTCTGCCAGTCAGTCAACCCAGCCGTTCTTTGTTAGCATCAGTCAGTAAACCCGCCCGCCATCCCTCGGGACGCGGGCACACATACCAGAAAGGACACCATCCGTGACGACTACTTATCTAGCCGCCCTCCAGATGATGCCCGTTTTGCTCGCCTACGGCGTGGTTTTTGGTTTGGCGGCTCTTTGCCACCTCGATTACCGCCCCCGACGCGAGCTTAACGCGGATTGGGATTCCAAGTAACCGGCTCATTTGCCGGTAGCCCAGTCCCCCTACAGCATAGCGCAGAAATCATCGCCCCGCTGGGGCAGACCGACTTGATCACCGGGCTGCTTCGGCGGGGCTTTTTTGTTACGCCTGTTTTGCGTAACTGAGAACCCGACCTACTCTCCACCCGCCAAGTAATCCTTCTCCGCCGTCAGCTCCAGCCCCCAGTGCTCCACTTCTTCCACCCCATCCTCCGCCCAGCGCACAAGATAGGTCAGCGTATTCTCGGGCCTAACGACATAACCCACAACCATCCCGCGCGACTCAGGGTCGATGCGCAGGTAGACGGTGGAGCCAAGAGTGAATGTGGGGATGGGGAGTTTGGTCATGGGGGTGGGTTGGTCAGTCTACCCATTTGCCCAATGTGCGCAGGAACGCTTCGGCGCGTTGGGAGGCGGTAGCCTCGATGGCTCCTTCACCGCCAACCATTTCTGTCAGGTTAACAACGTAGCTATCCCACCCGCGCCAGTCGCCCTTACGTCCTGCCTCGATGAGCACAGCATCCACTGCCGCATGCATAGCGTTCAGGTCGGTGAGGTAGTCGGGGATGTCGGACCGAATCCCTCCGCGTGGTCCGGAACCGATGATTCGTCCGGGCCAAATCTTGGATGGAGTCACTTCTGTCCACCCGCACACCTCCGCGATAGCTATCCATTGTGCCTCCGGGCTCATATCTTCGCCATCCGCCCTTCTAGTTCCCGGCACGCCGCCTGTTCCTCCGCTGTCAATTCGCGCGCTTCGCCGTTGTCTTCACCGAACGAGGCAAACAATTCCGCAAACGGGGTGTCCACGTCCCAGTGGGTGGCTCCTGTCCAAGGCGCGGTGACAGTTCCGCCACTTACCCCTTGCGAAACCAGCCCGGTCTTGTAGGCCGAAGATGTAGCCAGAGCACTGATGAACGCCACCGCTTCGGCTGGTTCTACGCTGAAGAATTCTGTTGCCGAGTTCAGCCGCTGCTTGGCGAAGTGCTCATGCACAAGGGTTTCGGCCTTGAAGCAGTCGTCGAAGTCGAGGTAATAGGCCAGTTCGTAGCCCTCGGGGACTCCCGTTCCGGCGCTCAGCTCCTTCGCGCGCTTGAGGGGATGTTGGCGGGTAGCCCCAATTTTTACAATCGGTATCCCGGCTGCCGTGCGCAGGACGGGTGATGACAACACATACAAAAAACCTAGTCGCCCCGAATCGGTATACGCGCTGGTCGTCCGGGCGCGCGAATCGGGGGTTTCAGAGGGGTGGTTGGGCATAGCGGGGTAGGGCAGGGTCTCACCGTCATGGTAGCCTAGTTGATAGGCCTGTGTCAACCAGAAAATCCGCAATTCACCGGGGTAAGTCATATACACCGCCCACGCCGCCTCATTGAACCCCACTTTTACCCCGTCCCTTTCGTGTATCTCTCCCTGTCTATGCCCGCCCCTTCTCCCCAGCAGCCTAACCAGCGCGCCGTAGGAACAGAAGCTGATCGGGCTGTTTTGCGTCCCCTCTTCGCGCGAATCGTGGCGTTGCCACGGCGTAGGGAAAGCCGCACCAACCCAACCAACCCCCATCGGGCCGGTGGCGATTCGCGCGCCTCGGTTCCAGTCGGTAGTCCCACCTCCCATGAGCAAGAAGCGTCCTGCCAAATCCACCCCGCTTGTCCACACCAATGTCGTTGCCGAGGCGGGCGACCGAAGTCCTGCTGTCCACCAGCGGGACAAGATAGCGTGGACGCTTGAGATACGGGAACGTAACGACCTGACCGAGCGCCAGAAGGTCATTCTGGAGGCGGCGATGGACCGTGACACGCGCTGTGTCATGATTGACGGCATCTGGGGCACCGGTAAGTCTTACCTCGCCACTCTCGCCGCACTCAAACTGCTCAACAGCGGACGAGTCAAGTCCATCCTGTATGTGCGCTCGCCCATTGAAGCCTCCCAGCACTCGCGCGTTGGGTTTCTCAGCGGAGACCTCAACGAGAAGATGGCCCCGTATACCGCCGTGCTGAGCGAGAAACTGGACGAGCTGCTCCCCAAGTCCGACGTGGACAAGCTCATCAAGGACGAGCGGGTGCAGTGCATCCCGACCGGGTTCCTTCAGGGTCGCTCTTACAACTGCACCGCCATCATCGTGGACGAGGCCGCGTCGATGAGCTGGGAGGACCTGATGCTTATCATCAGCCGGTGCGGGCCGTTCACCCGCATCTTTTTCCTTGGTGACACCGTCAATCAGGTCTACCTAAGCGACCGGTCGGGCTACCGGCGCTTCATGAACGCATTTGATGACGATGAGAGCCGGGAGAACGGGGTTTACACATTTGACCTCAAGGACTCCTCGGACATCGTGCGAAGTGGATTTCTTCGCTTTGTCATGCGCAAGGTCGGGGTCATACGGGAATAAGCCCGTTCGCGGCTCACCCAATTCGCGCGAACCGGGCGACCAACTAGTTCGCCACCAACAGCTTCATCGGCACCCCGTTTATCGTCACCACGACATATCGGGTGGTATCCAGAGTCACGCTTCCCGTGGTCACCTCTCCCAATCCCCACGTTACCCCTTGCACCCCGCTGACGCCCGGCGCAATTTGCAACGTGCTGCTGACTAGTTCGAGACCGGAGCCGATAAAAATCGCCGACAATGCGGTGTTAATAACGCCGCCAGCCATGGTCAGGGTTCTCCTTCGGCGGGCTTCGGAGCATCCCCTTCCGACACATCCGGCACATAGTCTGCCCAGTTGCTCGCGCCGTCCTCTCCCAACACCTCCGTGTTCAGCTCCAGCCCGTCGCCCAGCGCAGCCCGCACCGGCTCGCCCCAGAGCACGCCGAACGCGCCATCATCGCGCACGCTGACCCCAGCCCACGCATTGCAGCGGAGTTGCCCGCTTTCATGCAGCCAGTCCAGCGCGGCGGTTTCAACGACGAGCGCGGAGTCGTAATCGGGGCAAAGGACGAATTGGCGGGAGGCGGTCATGGTCAGGTTATTCCCCATTCGCGCATGAGGTATCTGGCGATGCTGAGTTGCAGAGGGTTGGGGTCGGCTACGGAGTGCAGGAACGTCTCACTCCATACTAGGCGGTAAGGAACTGACCCGTCTGCTTTGGCTCCAATCGTCAGCCCATTGGCCGCGTTTGTTCCGATAGAGCCGCTAGTAGCTGCTTTTGTATTCACTCGGAGCGATGACGCTGCGCCGCTAAATACTTCGGCCACAACGCCGCGAGTTGCAGTCGCAAGTCCTCCGTTTGCGATTGAAGAAGCCGTCGCCCCGGCATGTATGAGGAGTTTGGGCGAGCTTGAGTAGGCTTGCAGCTCGGTGCTATCAGCAGTAGCCCCGTCGGCTATGTAGCGGTTTATCACCCACGTCCCAGAGAACACGCTGTATCTGGAAAACGGCTGACTCAGCGGAAACGTCGCCGACTTCATGTAGTCATTGCTGCCATCAAACGTCGCCGTATTATACCCGCTGCTCGTGCTGAATGCGGGTTGCTTCGCCGCAGTCAACTGAACCAAATCCCGCGCCCCGCAGATGCGCGCGCCTAGGTCGCCGGAGCTGGTGATGGTGACGGTCGCTGCGTTGCTACTGCTTTCGGTGAAGGAGGTGGCGAGTTTGGCGACGGTGGTGAAGTTGGCGTCGAAGGCCAATGTGCCATTTATGCCATTGTAGATTTGGGCACGGTAGATGATTCCGGTGGATATGGAGTTAGCCCCATTGTTAGAACCAATAGAGACAACTGACGTTGAATCAATTATATCAGTCGTAAAACCTTGTGTAACGGTTCCGCCAAGTTGGGTCCACATTGATCCATCATCGGATGTATAAAAAGTAACATTATTTCCGCCAGAACCGTTATTGAACAACAACGTAGCCCTAACCCACGAGCGTTGATAGGCGGAAAATGATAGTGTTGTTGTTGCCGACGCTGAACGACTGGTTCCGCCCGAGTCTTTCCACGCGAAAATTAATGTTCCAGTATCATTTACTAGGCGGTATTCCCCATTGCTTCCGAATTTTCCTATCACCTGCTGAACGGTAGCAATTGTCCAATTAACCAACGACAAATCTACACGAACATCAATACCTGTTCCAAACACAGATGTTGCCGCTGAATCGGGAGATGATGCCCATTGCCCACTGGCCCCATTCAGCACCAACCCATTCACCGCCGAATTAGACGAACGATCCGCGATGAGCGCGACGTTGCTGCCGTTAAGCAGGTAAGTGGTTGGACCCCGGGGTCCATCAAGCGAATAACGCGCCGCAAGGTTTGGCAAGGTATACGGGTTAAATGGATTGAGCACTGCGGCCCATAACTTTTTCTTCTGCGCTATATTCATGATTGGGTCTCCGTTTCGCGAGCCAATCTCTCTCGCTTGGCTGCCTCGCGTCTCAGCCCCGCTTCACGCATCTTGGCCAACGACTCTGGACTATGCTTCCGCCCCTTCCAATTCGCGCCAATTTTAGCCTTGGTTTCAGCAGACCTCTTCAACCCGGTCCTAGCCAGTGCAGCCTTCTTCTGGGACTCTTCCGTATGCAGATACTTCACCTGTCCGGTCTCCCGGTTCCGCGCCGCAATCTGGGCGCGCTGTTCTGGCGTGACGACGCGGTTGGAGCTACCTGCCCTGAGCGCAGCCTTGTGAGACTCACTCAATTTGTGGCCCAGCGTATGGGTATTGCCCACGAGAGCCCTCGATATCTTAGTTTTCGTTTCATCGGTCCGTTTACAACCAAGGCTGTTTCCGGCTAGCGGGCAGATGTTATACCCGGCGTGGACAGCATTAAGCCGCTCCATCTGGGCCTGTTCGCGCGCAAGCAGTTCCCCCGGCTCGCAATACTCCAACACCTCCAGCCAAAACTGGTCCCTTCCATACTTGTCATAGGCCCGCTGGAGCTTGATCGAATGGTGTCTTCCTGTCGCCAGCTTCCTCCAATGCTCATTTTCCCTCTTTCTCAAGTTAACCGACGATCCCACGTAAACCCGCTCGGGGTTCAATCGGCTCCTGATGGCATATACTCCGCAATTGTCGGTCATTTGGGTTACGATTTGGGTTTTCCCTCTCGTCAAGGCCGGGTTAATCCGGTCCTCAGTCCCGAATAACCGCCGCGTTGAGGTAGAAGCATTCTCCGCTAGCTGGCGTATAGGCCGAATTAGCCCGAACGGTCCAACCCAGTTGGGTGGTTTGGCAACTGTAAAGCATAGCCACATTGGTCAACACCGCCGAGGCTGATGTGCTGGTCGGTCCAGTGCCCGCTATCATCGGACCCATGTTCTGATAGCCGAGATAGTAAGGGATATTGGTCGTGAATGATGCAAAACCAGACCCGTCGCCGCCGGGCGAGGAGATATTGCCAGTTCCATTCCAGAAATCAACCGTGAACGATGCATTGGTAACGCCTGACGTATTCTTGCTTAGCACAAGATTCTGGATGATACCGCCATTACCGGGAAGCAACGCCGCGTTCTCCAACACGTTAATCGCGCCGCTGACCAGCGAAGTGGATATAACCGCTCCTGCCGAGTAAGCCGTGGCATTGCCGGTATACCGTTGGAATCCACCCGTGATAACCGTCATTGAACCGGCACTTGAACCGGCAGTATCAATCGCGCTGTAAGGTCTCCAACATCCGGTCGTGGGCTGACCATTGCCCGTGATCAGGGCCGTGGGGTCCCAGAGATACTCCATGACAATATTGCCATTGTTGCCGGGGGCGGAGTAAAACCGGCTGGCTTGGGTGGGGGTATAGGGAGTGGGCATGGGAGCGGAGAGCTGGGGGTGTGGTATGCGTAGAAATAGGCGTAGACGTAGAGAACGGGAACGGGTGCCATGCCGCGCCGATGAGCTATACACCCGTGGGCGGGCGCATTTTGGGCGTCGCCCTGTCTGCCTTTGTGGTCTTAACGCGCGTTTACAAAAGGGGCGGGTTGGGAGACCCGTGCCTCACCAACCCGCCCGATAACTGAGCCGCGCGGCCTTATACCTCTTGCGTCTACGTTTACCCGCCCTTTTTCTGCTTCTCCGACCCTCATCACTTGGCGGCTCTGACTCTCCCATTGTAGCCCTGTTCATCCCTCGGTGTCAACTCCGGCGGTGTATAGTTTCCTTTGCTCACCCTCTCCACCCATGCGTAAATTGCTTTCCATCATCACCTTGGTTGCGTCGATGTTCTGCCTAAGTGCCTGTCAGACACTGGATTACACCGTGACCAAACGGTCAGAGATTGACAAGCGCATTGCGGCGGCACGGGCGGAAACTGAGACCCATCTCAAACTGCTTACTGACGAGCAGGTCAAACTGCTCCGCGACAAGATTCTTTCTTACGAGTCTGTGCTCCAAACCTCTTCCAATTATCTGTTCAAGGGGAGTGCCATGTATGGGATGTTGAAAGCCCCCACTCGCCCCGAGATGATTATGGGTCAGTCTATCCAATTGACAGCGGCTAATTTACCTGCCGCGTCGCCCGCCGTGCAGGCTGAGGCATTCCGTCAGCTCCAAACCGAACTGGACGAAGCCAAGACGACGGTTGAGCAGCTCAAGGCCCAATACGCGCGCGAACTGGGCGCGGCGCAAGCAGAGGCGAAAGCCAAGTCTGAGGAGGTGGTGGCGATTGATACCCGGTTGAAGGCGGTAGAGGCCGAGAGAGTCGAGGTCGTGGAGGCGGGGAGCGCCAAAGAGCGCGAATTACAGGCCGAGAAGGATAAGGTGCAGGACGAGCAGTTGGCGCGCAAGACCAAGGAAGCGGAGGATGCCAAGAAGCTTCAGGCCCTCAAGACCAAGCTGTCCTCGATTCTGGGCGTTATTGCTCTCGCCTGTCTCGCGGGCGCGATTTGGAGTCCCGTGATGAAAACTAAGTTCGCGCTGGCGGCGGGAATCCTCTCGTTTGCTGCCGTGGCCATCTGGTTCATCGAGGGCTGGATGGTCGCGCTGGCGGGCGGGGTAGGCATCCTCGTCCTCATTCTCTGGGCCGCGCGTAATCATTACATCGAGTCCAAGACCGCGACGGATGTTTACCGTGCCATTCAGTCGGTCAAGGACAACGCGAAGGAGGACTATGAGCGGGTGTTGAAGCCCACTCTTACCCAGTGGGTAACCAAGTATGACAAGGCTACCGGCAAGACCGTTCCCGACCTCACCGCCATCAAACACATCGACGCGCGTCTCATGGAAACGGGAGACAAGTAGCCCCATAGTTGACACTTGTGCCCTTTTCTGCCTACAATGCCTTGTAGGGCGATTGTCACTTTTTCTCCACTTTTACCCACTTTTCCTCTCCATGTCAACCAAATTCTGTCCCCATTGCGCGGCTAAGGTAACCTACGAGGTGACTTCGCCCAAGGTCTGCCCCAAATGCGAGAAGCCGTTTTCCGCCGCATTCAAGACAACTGTTGCATCCACCCCTCGCTACGAGCCTCCCGCTGCTGAATCCGCGCTCGACGCCGAAGATTACGATGCACCTCGCTCTTCCCGTCTTTCCCGGCCTACCACGGCCCAACTTAAACCCGGGCAACGCAAGTTGGCTACCTATGCACGATCCGAGCCCGTCACTTCACCCGAGCCTGCGCTAGGCCCCGACGAAGAGGGTGATGACGACGGAGAATATATTGACCCCCGCCAGAAGAACGCCCTGCGCCGTCAACTCATCGCAAGCATTGACCCCGCAGATATTCATGTCGGAGACGATGACGACAAACCTGTCACCTTTGCCAACTGGTGCGGCAAACCCGGGGCATGAGTAACGCCACACCCGCACAACAGGGCGAAACAAAGCCCACCTTTGAGGAGTGTTCTGAGGAAATCATCAATATCATTGCCCGTCGCAAGGCTGGATGGACCTATCTCAGTCTGAAGTCATGGGATGAAGTGCGTCAAGACCTGCTGACGCGGGTTTGGAAAAAGTGGGGAACTTACCAGCCGAGTCGCGCTCCCAAGTTGGAAAACTGGGTAAACCGCATTATCACCAACGAGTTCCATAATCTGCGCCGCGACCTCTATCTCCGTTATGCAAAGCCCTGCATCGGCGGTGGCAAAACGAACGGGAAATCATGTTTTTATAACCTCGGCGGCAACACCTGCGGGGCTCCATGGGTGAAATCCAAGGTCCAGTGCGAAGAGTGTCCCCTGTATGCCGAGTGGGTGCGCGAACGCCAGCCTCAATTCAATATTCAGTCCAATGTCTCGCTTGAGAACCATTCTCAGGAAGTCTCCAATATCCAGCGCGATTTCACTGACATTCACGCCATCGAGCAAGACTTGCACGCCAAGATGCTCAAAGAACTGACTCAATGGGAGAGGCTGACCTACAAGCTGCTGTTCGTCAAGCATCTTACACCCAGTGAAACGGCCAAACAGTTGGAGCGCGCGGCTCAGACTCGCAAACGCCCCCTTAAGCACGACGAGGGCTGCGACTACAACTATGTCATCGTCCAACAGCGCATCTTCAAAGCCATGATGTTTGAGCACTTGCGCCGCGATGGTTATGACTTGAAGCTGTTTCTGCCCCCGTCCAAGCGATAGAGGGTTTACCCATATGGCCGATACCAGCCCCAACACCAATAGTCTTTCTCCGGTTGAAGCTCTCCTGACAGGCGAGGTGGAACCGTCCACCGCCGAAATCAAGACCTACAAGCGTCCCAATCCGCGCTTCATGGACGGGAAGTATGAGTTGTATGAGTTGACCGACGCACAGAAACAGGTTGTGCTGGACAACTATACCAAGATGACCTTGGGTGAACTGACCAAGTTCGTCTGGGACGATCCTTATCTTGACGGTCGCGCCATGGAAGGTCGCAGCATCCGATTCTTTCTATCCGGGCTCAACAAGGATATCAAAACGACCGAAAGCCCGCAACCCATCAAGATCGCACTGACCAGTGAGCAAAAACGGCAGATTGAGGAGCTGGCCCCTGTCATGGACAGCGTGATGGAGATAACTCAAGCTGTATTCCGTAATCCGTCCCTGCGTCCTCAAACGCGCGAATGGCGGGCGGTCTACGCCCACTACAAGGAGGTCTATCCACAGGGGGTGAAGGTTAACGATGAACCGGTGGAGGAAGATTCATTCACCGCTCCCACCACGTTTACTGCGTTGGTAGCCTTTGCCAATCGGCACGTCATGACCGGCGACCCGGACCGCAAAGCCTACAACCACACCAACCTGCGCGTGTCGGACGAACGGTGTCTCAAGAGTCTCTCCAAGTATATCCGTATCAGGACATTTGGTTACGTCGCCAGCCAATACGACAAGCAGGTTGATCGGGACTTGTTCGTTAGCACCTTCGTGCGCTGGACCCATGACAAACCTGACCTCACCGAGATTGAGGTGGACCAGATGATAAGCGCCGCCGCTGAGCGCGTCAACATCGCGCAGATTGACCGGTCCATCCAGCGGCTTGACAAGTTGCATGAAGCCATCTCCATGGGGTTGGAGCTGGACGACAACGGCAAGAAGAAGAAGCTCGGCATGGCCGACATCGAGCTGATCAACGCCATGCGCGCCAAGCATGACCAAGCCAAGGGGCGGCTCAAAGACCTGATGGCCTCGCTGGAAACCAGCCGGTCCAAGCGATTGTCCGCGCGCGACGAACGCAATGCGACCGTGCTCACCCTGTTTGAGGCGTGGATGACGGACGAGCAGAAGCGCAAGGACATCATCGCGATGGGGCAGCGCGAAAAGCTGGAGGATAAGCGCGAGGTCGGGCGGCTGAGGGACCTTGATGACCTTGTCGCTCTCGTGAGTGGCCAGACCGAGGAAGACGCCGCTGTATAACATGGCCTCCGCCCTCACCTTCCCCTATACCTGCCCCTTCGACCAGACCGTCCACCCCGATTTGGCGTCGCTCTACGCCCACCTGAAGCGGTTTCGGGTCGCCCGAGCCAAGTTTTTCCATACCTATCACCCGCGCAAGGACCGGGTCAACGGCGAACTGATTCCATTCACCGACGTAGATCAGTATTTTTCTCAGGACTTCGTGTCCAAGGAGACCCTGAGGGAATGGCTGACCAAACACCGCGCCGAAGGGCTGGCTTGGGCCAAGGAGTGGTTGATGAAGCGCAAGGAGAGCAAGGGGTTGGTTTATGCGCCGTCGCAAGTGGAGTTACGGACGTTAACCTGTCCGTCCATGCCTTACTACGATACCGTTGGAGTCAGCGAGGGTGGGTATTACGGTATTACCGAGGCTCTTGGATTCGCGCCGCGCTATTACGACGAACTGCCCGTGTTTCATCCGGCCCTAACCAAAGACGCGGTGGTCATCAGCGACACCCGTGAACAGGCCCCCCTTCATCTGTCCATCCCGACCCGCAACGAGACCCTGAAAGTGGGCGATTACGCACTGGCCGCGCCACACGATTTGGGTATCCGCATCGAGCGCAAGAGCCTTGGCGATTTCTGTGGCACCCTCAGCGGACGCAAGGTGGAGCGCAAGGGTGGACGCAAGGGCACCGGGCGGACCGAGGATTGCGCGTTTGACCGGTTCGACCGCGAACTGGCCCGCGCCCGGGAACAGAACCTCTATGTCATCATGGTAGTTGAAGCCGACATCATTGATGCCCAACGGTTTGACCAACTGCCCCAGACCCAATGGGTCAAAGCCAGCCCCGCCTATGTCTTCCACAACCTGCGCGAGCTGCTCACCCGTCACCCTCTCCATTTCCAAGTCCTGTTTCTGAATGGCCGAATCGAGATGGCCCAGACTGTCGTCCGCCTGTTTCAGATGGGCGAACAGGTTCGCCGCGTAGACCTCCAACACCTCCACGAGCGGGGCCTTCTCTGATGTGGATTGCCGGAGACAAGACCAAGACCACGGCTGACCAGACCGACTGGAACGCCGAGTTCCTCAAGCTGGAGGGTGAACTGTCCGAGGACGTGGCGCGCCGCACCTTGGGCAAGTTCCTCATGCACAACCTTGGCGTGCTGGTCTGGCTGCTCACCGGCAAGCTGTTGGAGCCCTATCAGCGCATCGTGGTCAAGGGGTGGATGCAGAAGAACTTTTCCCTCACGGTCGCAGGACGTAGCTTTGGTAAATGCATCGACCGGAACTCCTTAGTGCTTACCGACGAGGGATTTAAGGAAATCCACCAAGTCAAGGTTGGCGAACGTATTTGGGCTAACCGGTCTCCCCAGACGGTGCTAGCTAAGGTCGAGAACCCCAAGGAACCGGGATTCACTGTCACGACAAACCGTGGGTATATCTGCACCGGAAAGGTCGGACATAAGGTTTGGGTATTTGACTCGTCATCCTTGGAGTTTACGTGGCAAAACATTGAGACCTTGAAGGGCAATGAAATCATCCCAATCCGTCGCGGTATGGACCATTGGGGAAATGAGACCCCTATCGCCAACTATTTCCAGCCGGACCGAGGAACCAAACCCGGGCATCCCTCTCACCCTATGGTTCTGGATGAGGACCTGAACCTCTATTACGTAATGGGAGTCATCCTTGGGGACGGAACGATGCGCCAACAGGGAGGAACTGTCGGGGTAAGCTCAATGGACCAAGAGGTGGTTGATTCTGTCTATACCATGATTCGAGACCACCTGCCGAACACCAAGGTCTCAGTCAAAGTCAAAGACAGCGCGGCCAAGGATTACATGTTTTGCAGCGTCCGCTTTAAGGCCTTCCTTCGTTACATGGGCTTCGACAGTGAGTTAGCCTATCAAAAGACGGTTCCAGCAAAAATCCTATCGGTTAGCAAACCAAAGGTGTCCGCCTTTTTGCGCGGCCTTTTTGATACGGATGGGAGTTGCACTCTCAATCCCAAGACCAATCGGTGTGAAATCGAGCTGGGTAGCTCGTCTCGCGATATCATTGACAAGGTCCATTCCATCCTTCTCAACTACGGGATTCTCGCCTCGGTCACCCAAAAACATGTAGCTGGGACCCATCGCTTCTCCAACGGCAAAGACTATCAAACCCACAACGCGTGGGCCATTGATATATTTGACCGCCGAAGTCTTGAAATCTTCAGCCGAGAGATTGGGTTTGGGATTAAACGCAAGCAGGCCAAGCTCGACCTTTATCTGTCCAAGCCGACCAATTCAGCCTACAAGCACAACATGCTAAGGGTCGGTCCGTATTTTCGGGCCAAGTATGGACAAGCCTTCAGGCGCGCTTACGACCTACGAATTTTGGATTGGATTTCCACTGCCCGTTTGGCCGAATTTTTGGATTGCCCCTTCGTTGACGAGACAGACAAGGCTAAGATTCGAGCGATTCTTGACTCTCAGTGCTATTTCGACTCAATCCGTGTTATCTCCCCGACCGAGACGGAAACGATTGATATTCAGGTCGATAAGGAGGAGTGTTATTGGAGCGGAGGATTCGTCAATCACAACTCCACAGTTTTTTCCCACTTTTGCTACCTTTACTGCCTCCTCAATCCGGGCCACCACATCCTAATCTGCGCCGCAACTTTCCGTTCCAGTCGCCAGATTGTGGAGCGCATTGACGAATGGGCCAATCCCAAGACCAAAGGTGCCCTGCTCCGCCAGACCTTTGAGCGCGACATGATCAAGCGACAGGACCTCATCAAAATCGTGTTCAAGAATGGCTCGTCTATCACCGCCGTCCCCTTGGGCGACCCTGATAACTTACGCGGCTTCCGGTGCAACCTGCTCGGCATTGACGAAGGTCTCCTTATCTCCCACCACACCATCAACATGGTGCTCAAGCCCTTCCTCGCGGGCGGCGCAGACCCGACCAAAAAGCAGCTCTTGCGTCGTCGCGAGGCACGGCTTATCGAGGCGGGCAAGATGCAGGAAAAGGACAAGACCGTATTCAAGGCCGATTCCAAGATGATTGTGCTGTCTTCGGCATCCTACAAGTGGGAAGAGCTGTACTCGATGTATAAACAGTATCGAGCTATCATCGAGAAGAGTGACATCGAAGGGGCAGCCAAGGCAGAGGAAACAGACGCTGGCGCAGCAACGTACCTTGTCCACCAATTATCCTACAAAGTTGGCAATCCCGACCTGATGGACGCGGGTATTCTGCAAGAAATCCGCGAAAAGCGTATCCCAGAATCTGTCATCAAACGCGAATATGAGGCACAGTTCATTGACGAATCTGGTGGCTTCTTCAGTGCCAAGGAAATTCACGAGTGCAGTGTGGCTCCGGGGCAATTACCTTGCATCGAGGTGACGGGCGAAAAGGGCGCAGAGTACATCCTCGCCATTGACCCGTCAATGAGTTCCGATCCAGCGGGCGACCATTTCGCCATGTGTGTGATGAAGGTGGTGGCGCGCGCGAGAGACGGGCGCAAGGTAGGCATGGTCGTCCACCAATACGCCTGCGCCGGAGTGGGTTTGAAGCACCACATGGCCTATCTGATGTTCATCCTGACCCATTTCAACATCGTCTATCTCATTTGCGATACGTCCCACGGTGACCAAGGCGACTTCATCAGTGCATGCAATGAGTCGGAGGTGTTCAAGCAGGCCAAGTTGGAATTGAACGCCATTGATGCAGATTTCGCCGGGGCCGACTTTGAGACCATTGTCGGTCAGGTCGCCAAGTCCTACAACCGAGACAGCAGTGTCAAGCGCATCGTGCAGAAGCAGTATTTTAGCACATCCATCATCAAGGCGGGCAACGATTATCTTCGTGCCTGTCTTAATGAACGGGCCATTATCTTCGCTTCTCACGCGGCCTCTGTGGGTAAGACTGCCGAGTTGGCGGGCTATGATATTGGGTCGATTCATCAAACCCACCCCGCCTTTCACGACGAGGACGTGGAGGGGATGGGAAATGCCTATGAGTTCGTCAACCATCAGGACGTGCTCATGGAACAGACCAAGAAAGAGTGTGCGCTGATTGAAGTGAGCAGCACGGCACTGGGCCATATCAGTTTCGACCTGCCCAGCCACATGACCAAGAACCGGAAGAATGTCCAGCGTAATCGGCGCGATAGTTACAGTGCTCTCTGGCTTGCAAATTGGGCTCTAAAAATTTATTTGGCTTCCCAAGAGTTACCTTCTCCCGAGGTTGACGAATTTATACCTGTGATGCTTGCTCTACGATGAATCAGACGTGTTATTGCTGCAAGACAGAGAAGCCATTGGTAGACTTTGTCAAAGATAAGTATACCAAGAGTGGTTATAAGTTTATTTGTCGGGCGTGTAGTCGGGTCAAAAATAAGGAATACAGGAAAAAGAATTGGGAACGAGTCAAGGCTAATGTCTATAAATGGCGAGAAGAAAACAGAGAGTATTACGCAGCCACCCAGTTATATTACAAGGGGCACTCTTCTGAATTGAAACGAAAAGCTAGAAAGGAAAACCGAACAAGAGAAGAAGCGAGGGCCTTTGTGAAAGAAAATAAGACTAGTTACGATTTTCGCCACAAAGAAAAATTGGCTGCATACCAAAAGAGTCGAAGAAAAGAAATTAATGCCAACAATCGCAAGAGAAGAAAAGAACGAGAAAAAACCGACATTCAGTATAAAATTACTAATAGGCTTCGAGGAAGGCTTTCCTGCGCGTTGAGACGCAAAAAGAAAAGTGCTTCGACGTTGGATTTGTTAGGCTGCACCGTTGATTTTTTCAAACAGTGGCTAGAAAAAAATTTTGAAAACGGGATGACGTGGGACAACTACGGGTTTGGACCCGACAAGTGGAACATAGATCACTACTTTCCCTGCACTTACTTTGATTTGACCGATCCAGAACAGCAAAAACAATGCTTTCATTGGAGTAATCTCTTTCCGATGTGGCAGAAACACAACCAATTAAAGGGCGACGATTTGTGGATTAGCGACTACCAAATCTAATAAGCCCTCCTTCCCACGGTGTATCTCCCCGCATAAAGTCAGAACCAAAGTCACTTTCATCCAACTCCCATGCCCCGTCCTTATCGCAAGTCGTCCAGCTACTGGCAGTCGCCCCGCAAGCCCATCGTGGTCACGGCCTCCTCTCCCGCTACCGCTGGTCAGCCTACCACCCAAATCGCCCAAGCCGCGCATATTGACATGGAACCGGCGTTTGACGGGGCTCCTCACTATTCCGCCAAGGCCGCGTGTGGTGGCGGGCCGTTCAATCCGACAGGTTATCGTGACGGGGCAGCCCCCACGGTTCTTGACCCAAATGTCTACCCGAACATCCGCACCGGCATCATGCCTTTCGATATCTCGGGCGACGGGGCTTATTACGGGGCCACCGGAGCCGTGAGTCTCGTCTACCAATGTTCGTATAATTACGCTCCCCTGCGCAACCTGCTCAACCTCCTCGTAGACTTCTCCATCTCCGACCTCATCATCAACACGCCCAACAAGCGGGTTCGTACCTTCATCAAGACGTGGTTGGAATCCATCGAGATCAACCAGTTCATGACCCGGTTCTTCCTCGAATACTACCGCTCCGGCAACGTCTTCATCTACAAGTTCTCCGGTAAGATCAGCGAGGACGGGATGAACATGCTGAAGACGGCCTACTCGTCCGACATGCGCCATGAGACCTCCGCTGCGTCGCGCAAGAGCAAAACGGTGCCCATCCGCTACATCATCCTCAATCCGATGCAGGTCTACCTCCAGCGCGGCGCGAGTTACGCCTACGGTTACGTCCGCATGTTGAGCACTTACGAAATCCAGCGGTTGAAAAACCCGCAGACCGAGGAGGACAAGCAGGTCTTCGAGTCGTTCCCCGAGGACATCCAGCGGCAGATTCAGCAGGGCGGCGCGTGGCGCTACATCTACGTCCCGCTCGACCAGACACGCCTTTACTACGTGTTCTACCGTAAGGCCGACTACGAGCCCCTCGCCATCCCCATGGCCTTCCCAGTCATGAACGACATCGAGTTCAAGCTCCAGCTTCGCCGCATCGACATGACCCTCGCCAGCACGATGGAACAGGTCGTTCTCCTCGTCACGGCGGGGCGCGCGGCGGACCAGTGGAATCAGGTTCCCTCGGCCAAGCAGTTGCAGGCCTTGCAAAACATCTTCCAGTCCCAGACCATCGGGCGCGTGCTCGTGGCCGACTACACCACCAAAGCTGAATGGGTCATCCCCGACCTCAAGGAGCTACTCGGCCCCGCCAAGTATGAGCGCGTGGACAAGGACATCAAGGAGGGGCTGCAATACATGTTCTTCGGTGAGGAGTCCAAGTTTGCCAACGCGTCGATCAAGGTCAAGATTTTCATCGAGTCGCTCAAGGAGGGTCGCCGCGCCTTTCTGGAAAATTTCCTCATCCCGGAGATCAAGAAGGTCTGCCAGCAGATGAATTTCCGCGACGAGCCCACGGTGGAATTTGAGCCCATCCAGATTCAGGACGAAGCCATGCTCAACCGCCTGTATGTGCAGATGGGGCAGCTTGGTTTGCTTACGGCGGACGAGGTCAATACTGCCATCGAGACCGGTGTGCTGCCCACCAAGGACGAGTCGCTGGTCAATCAGGAGGAGTATAAGAAGGCGCGGGACAAGGGGTTGTATACTCCACTTGCGCCCGAAACCGGCGCGGATGAGGAGGGTGGAAAGGGCAGCGTGGGCAAGGGGCGTCCCGCTGGCACGGGTGGCACTCCGGCTCCGCGCAAGGTCACCACGCCCATCGGGCAGAAACAAGTTCGCACCGCCAATTGGGATGGCACCGAGCCCGACATCGTGCGCCCCGGCGACGGCAAGTATCACTTTGGCATGATTCGCGTGGCTGAGGCTCTGGCCGAGATGAACGCGCTGAAGGCCGGGGTGGAGGAGGCGCTGGTCAAGAAGTGGAAGGTGGAGGGTGGGCTGACCGACGCACAGCAGCAGGTCGCGGCGTCCATCGCCCAGTCCATTGTGTTCAATGAGCCGGACGCGGGCAAATGGAAGAAGGCCGTGGGGTCTTACATCAAGACTCCTAAGGAGCTGCCCAAGGACGTGTTGGCCGAGATTACCGAGATTCGCGCGACCTTTGACACCCCGGAGCACCCCGTTGACTCGTGGACGGCTTCGGTGCTGATGCGGAGCAAGGTGGATTTTGACGGCAAGTGAGGCCGGGTGTATAGGCTCTTAACCCTCAACGGTCAACCTCCCCACTATGCCCGAGTTCTACACGCCCAAATACAAGGCCCGCTTCGAGGCAGTCGGCCACTATCACCCGCCCTCCGATGCAGAGCGAAACGAGATTTGCGCGTCGATTGACCGACTGAAGGGGCTGCTTCCCTCCTCTATCAACCCGGAGGATCATCCGACCATTTTGTATGTCGTTGGCAATCTGGCAGTAGGCGGAGTCTGTAACCTCAATGATGACGCAGTCAGTCTCGAAGACACTCTCCGAGTCTACCCCAAGTTCGAGGGCCAACTGGTCGATATCGAACACAACCGTGGCGTGATTGTGGGCTACATCGTCAAGGCTGGGCTGTCCGAAATCGGTACCGACCGCTTACTCACCGTGGACGAGGCGAGGGAAGCCAACAAGCCATGCAACATCGCCATCGCCATGGCCATCTGGAAGGTCGCCGACAAGGACCTGTGCAATTTCATCATCCAGTCCGCCGCGCCCGGTTCGCGCGACAAGGGCAGGCTGTCCCTGTCATTCGAGGTCGGGTTCGATGACTACGATGTGGTCGTGCTGCCCAAGGGGAAGTCGGACTTAGCTCTGGCGACCAAACTCATCACACCCGATTCCGGCGACTGGGAGAAGTGGGACAAGACCCTCAGGTGCAATGGCGGCAAGGGGGCGATTGCATCGACTGGCGAGCGTGTCGCGCGGGTGCTGAGGGGCGAGATTGTGCCGCTCGGGGCCGGGATTGTCGCGGTGCCCGCCGCAGCCGTCAAGGGCATTGCTCCAGTGCTGTCCAACCCCAATTTCGTCCACCCGTTGGCCGACGTGCTGGATGCCGGGCTTTATAGTCGCAGTTCCACTCAGTTCACTCTCTCGTCCGCCGACGCGGCGCGCTATCTGGAGTTTGCGGCGAGTATCCCGGAGGACGATTTGTATTATGGGGAGGGCGAGGGGGCGGGCAAATATGGGCGGGAGACGGAAAGCCATGCCACCGTGCTATACGGCATCAAAACCGCCGATGCCGCGCCTATCCAAACCGCACTGGCTGACATGGGTCCGGCTACCATCACGATGGGCGAAGTTTCCGCTTTCGAGCGCGACGATGCCCCTTATGATGTCCTCAAGGTCACGGTCGAGGGACAGGACATCCACACCCTCCATCACCTACTTCGCACCTCCACGGATAACGACTATGCGTGGCTCGATTTTCAACCCCACCTAACCCTGTGCTATACCAAGAAGGGCCGCGCCGCGCAATACGTTGGCGACAAGCGGTTTATGGGCCACGCCATGACCTTCAATTCCCTCTCGTTCCGCCCCCATACCGGCGACCCGGTGGAAATCCCTCTCCGTCAAACCTCTGCCGAGCAGGTGTATACCCCCACAGCCGACATTCCTATGTCCACGACTTCCTCCTGTTTCCTCAAGCTTACCCCCGAGTGGCAGAATGCCCTCGCCAACATCCAATTGCCCAACAACGGAAGCGCGCCGCTGGTCAACGGCGTGGATGTTACGCTGTCGGACGGCACCAAGCTAACCAATGTCAAGATTTTCGACGGCGCGACGCTACAACTGGAAAAAGAGCTGGCCATGCCCCCGCATGTCACCATCACCTCCATGACGCCCGGTATGCCGCCACAAACTGACGACACCAAGCTCGTTCACCCTCGCATCGGCGACCAATATCCGACCGTGCGCCCCGAGGCCGCGCTGAAGCAGGATGCCAACAACGCACTGAACGACAAGGGTCGCAACGCGCCTTACACGGACAATGCCATCAAGGCCGCGCTGGATGACGTTTTCGCCCGTCTCGCCGCCATTTTTGCCTCCGCCGCCGGGCGCGCTCTCATGCCGACTCTCACAAACACCGCCACCGCAGGTGTATCAGTTTCCACTCCCAACCCCACCGTATCACCTACCATGAATCTCGATGACATCAAGCAGACCATTGCGTCTGTCAAAACCGTGGAAGAGCTTCCTACCGCCATGGCTAACGTAGCCCTCTTTACCGAGGAAATCGCCAAGGCCAGCGAGAAGTTCGCCAAGGAGCGCGCCGACGCCGTTGCCGCTCAGGCCACCACACAAGCCGCCCTTGAAGACATGCAGCGCCAGTTTGCTGCTCTCAAGAAATCCCATGACGAGGCTGTCGCCGCGCAGCAGGCCGCTGCCGCCGAGGCCCAGTTCAACGAGCGCATGGCCACGGTCGAGGCGAATTTCGCCTTTGACGACGAGACTCGCGCCGAAGTGATTGACGAGATCAAGGCCTGCGCCGATGACGCCGCGTTCGCCAAGTGGCTTGCCCGCGCCAAGAAGCTCTATAAGGGCTGGTCCAAGGCCGCTTTCCCCGACAAGGGCGGTGAAAAGCTCGGCGATAAGAAGAACGACAAGGAGCCGGATGATGACGCTGATGACAAAGCTTGCAAGGCTGCTGCTCAACAGGCTCTCGCTTCTGCCCAAGCCAATCCGACTGATGCTCCCGTGGTCAATGACCTCGGCGACGCCGCTCGCGGTCAAAGCCTGAAGGACAAATACATGGAAGCCTTCGCTCAAGTCGCCTCCATCGGTGGCACCAAGGTCGCCGACCTCGCCGAAGCCGCCAAAAAGTCCACCCGCAAAACGCGTTAATTTTCACCCCAATTCTATAAACCACCGACTGCTCGGTGTATAGACTTCCAACTCTCCCTCTAGCGATTAATCCCCACCCAATATGAGTATCCTCACTGATGGCAATCTCCTCCCCTTCCGCCAATATGACCCGGCTGAAGTGATCAACTGGTATGCTCTTGATGGCACGGGTCTGAACGGCCAACTGGTCGCTCTCCAGACCGGCAATCAGGACCCTGCTCTGTCCGCTGGCCAATACACGACCCAAGCGGTCGCTGCGGCTTTCACCAACGTCACCTCCTATCGCTACAACACGCCCCGTCGTGTTCGCCCGACGCAGGCTGGCGACACCCGCTACAACACTCTCGGCATCACCCTGCATACCACGGCTCTTACCGATGAAAACGGCAACTTGCTGGCCAACCAGCCCTATGACAAGACCCTCGACCGTGGCTTTGTCCAGACCGGTTTCGCCACCCCGATTCTGTCGCGCGGCATTGTGACCCTCAAGCTCAGCCAGATCATCGGCACGCCCTTCCCGGGCTACGTCGCCGTGGTTTCGACGGGCGGCGCGGGCAAGGTCGAGGCGGTCAATCCCGCCGGAGCCATCGCTGGTCAGCTCGCTACTGGCGGCTACACCTACACTGGCTCCCAAATCGTCGGCAAGTGGCTCAGCTACTCCGGTTCCGCTTTCGGTGGTTATGCCCAGCTCAAGCTGGAACTCTAACCAGTAACCCCAACCACCACCTCGGTATCCCAATCTACTTACCCTTATCATGAATATCAAAAAGCGCAATCTTCGGGTCCAATTGGACCGCACCCCTGCCTCCCTTGACCTCGTCAAGCGCATGGGCTCCAAGAACAAGACGGAGTCCCTTGCTGCCACCGAGGCTCTCGCGGCGGTCATGACCCGTCCGATTCGTCAGGTCATCGAGCAGGCTCCGGTCATCTCGAACCTGTTCACCACGCTGGTTTACGACATCAATACTCCGTCCACCATCCCGCTGGACGACTACTTCGATGTCCGTCAGCGCAACATGCTGAACGTTTGGACCAACAGCCAGCCGGGCGGCACCGCCACCAACTTCCAGCAGGGTGCAACTGAACTCTTCGTTCAGACCTATCCCGTGGACAGCGCCATCTCGTTCAACAAGAACTACTTGCGCGCCGGTAACATCGACCACCTCGCCAACGGTCTGACCCGTCTGGTGCAGGAAGTGCTGCTGGTCTCCGAGACCAACGCGTCGTTCATCCTCTTCAACTCGCTGGCCGGTGCCCGCATTGACGGCAATGCCTCCAACACCGCGACCAACAACTTGACGTTGGCCCGTGCTAACACCGCCGGTCGCTTCCAGTTGGACGACTTCAACACCATGATGATCGGTTACGACCGCACCACCGCTTCGTGGGTGGGTGGCACCCCGGTCCTCGACCGCCGCGCACTGACCGACATGCTCGGTTCGCCCGAGTGGATGGGCCAGATTCGCGCCATCGCGTATCAGCCTTCCAACACCGTGCAGGGCGCAGTTGCCACTCAGGGCGGCTCGTCCATCGCGGCTCCCGAGTCCGTCCGCGAGCAAATCTTCAACGGTGGTGGCATCCCCACGCTGTTTGATGTCATCCTCCACAAGGTCTATGAAATGGGTGTTTCCCGCCCCTACAACCAGACCTTCGCCACGGCCATGGGTTCAGTTCAGCTCCCGGGCTTCGGCACCGGTTTTGGTGGTGGTTCCACGTCGGTATTCGACCCGGCGAGCGAGCAAATTGTTGTTGGTCTCAACAGCGAGATGTTCGATCTGGCACGGTTGAGTGCAAGTGACGAGGGATCAGAATTCTCGCTTGTCAACGACGACACGTTTACTGTGCGGTCAGAGAAACTCGGGATGACGGGGTCCAAGCGCGAAGGTTTCGTCTCAGTAGAGGGGCGCGCCAAGTTTGGATGCAGCTTCTGATCTCCCTCTAGTCCAACGACTTACACAACGAGACCCGCTTCACTGGCGGGTCTTTTTTTGTGCCCATTTCAGGCGGTTACTTATTTTATCGAGTTGGGTTGACAGAGAGCCTATCACAGGTGTATAATGACATACCACCCATCAACACTACCTACTCCATTATACCCCAACACTGACACCTTATGTCTATCTCTGTCTCTACCCCTTGGTCTTCCACCGAAGACGCCCTCCTCCGCGAAAAATTCGCCACCTGCAAGACCATCAGAGAGGTGATGGCATTTCTCCCGGGGCGCACTTACGACTCCATCCGCTCTCGGGCGCAGAAGCTGGAAATAGCCATCAAGGTGCTGCCCGTCCACAACCGGCACTACTTTGACACTCCGACCGAGCAAAACTGCGCTGTAGCCGGGTTCATCGCAGGAAACGGCAGTGTCACGTCTGGAGAGCCCCGCCTCGTCTTCAACATGTCCAGCAAGGACCGGGCTCATCTTGAGGCAGTGCGCGCCGCACTTGACTCCACAGCCAACATCCTTGACTCCGAGAACCACGCGTTTGACGAGTTCGTAAAGCCCGACGCTGACGGTAACAAGAAGACCTACTCGCTGTCCCGAATGCAGATAACCGGCGGGGAAATCTGTGCCAAGCTCGGCGAGCACTGGAATATCTTTCCGCGCAAGACCGAGACCCTGCGTCCACCCAATATCTCAGACCCGCGCCTCGTCGCCGCGTTCATCTCGGGACTGATTGACGGCAACGGATGGATTGTCGAATATGTGTCCGAAACCGACACAACCAAGTATAACATTTCGCTGGGCGGGAAGGAGACGATGCTTACTTGGGTCAAGGCCCATTTTGACCAATGGGCGCCCGAGTCCGACGCGGCAATCGTGCGCTTCAAGGAGGCCGACAGCACCTTCAATTACTCGGTGGGCGGAGCCAAGGTCTATTGGCTGGCCAAGATATTCCTGTCACTTGACATCATCCGTTTGGAACGCAAATGGAGCAAGTTGCGCCGCTATGTGGAAATGGTCGAGTCAGCCAACGTATCCCCAATTGCCCTGTCTGCCCTACGCGAAACCCACCCGTTACCCGAAATCGCCGCAACATTTGGGCTGACGAGCGCAATAGCTCACATTGAGTCGATGACCGCCCTTCGCACCCGCGAATACGGCAGCTACCCCAAGTATGACTACGACCGCTCCTTTTTCTCCACCATCACCCCGCGCACATCTTACTGGGCGGGCCTGATTTGCACTGATGGGTGTCTGTTTATCAACCGGAATTCCAAGGCTGTTCGCTGGTCAGTAGCCGAAAAAGACCGGTGTCTGCTTGAGTGGTTCAAGGCTGAGACCAAGTTAGAACAGCCCATTGTCAACTTCATGGCCGAATGCAATCTTCCGGGAGCTAAGGCCGGTCCCACTCCTCAGTGCCGTATTTCCATCGAGAGCGCCACCGAATGGCACGCTGACCTAGAACGCAATTTCAACATCACGGTCAACAAGACTCTTCGTTGCGAGCTTCCCACCTTCCCCGACATCATTTCCAAACTCAGCTTCCTTCGCGGCTTCATTGACGGCGACGGCTGTGTCACCCGCTCCAACCAGCCCGGCTCCATGACCATTATGGTCTGCGGGGTGAACCGCGAGATAATCGCTGGCATCAAGCGCGCGATAGACGACCTCAATCTCCCCCGTATTGATCGAGGGCGCGAATCCCTTGTCCGCCAAGGTGATGACGAAACCTGCTACTACTTCACGGTCCGTGGTCTCCAAGCCGCCGTCCTCTTCACCCTCCTCCGCCGCCTCCCCACTCCCAACCTGTCCCGCAAATGGGACAATCCTGCCATTTTGGCTATTGTTGACTTTTGGAAGGCGCGAACTGACATCTGGCCCCCCGAATCCTTTTTTACGTCTATCCTAAACGGGTCATCCCCAACTACTTACACCGAACCCATCTCTTCCTCCCCACAAACCACGTCGCCCTAGGTGTATCCTATCCTGCCACTTATAGCCATTCCCGGCTCTAGGTTTCCCGGCAGGTCAAGGTTAACATCCATCATCAATCCTCATCCCATGGCTAACTCCTCCCCCGCTCCCCGTCGCGTCCGCGCGAACAAGGCCCGTTCCACCCCTATCGAATCAAATGGCGCGCTGACCACGGCTCCGTCACCCTCCGTTGCCGAAACCGTAGCGTCCGCCTCTTCCGTCGATGGTGCAGCTACCCCGTCCACCCAATCTTCCACCGGAGCCAAACAGCCCGCCCATCAAGCTCACGGTGCCGTCACCATCCTTGGCAACGGCCCCATCACCAACGTGGCCCAGCTCACCCGCTCGGCCCAATCGGTCTCCAAGGCCTCGATGTCTCACTATACCACCATGGCCGACTACACCGCCTATCTGCGCGGGCTCAGCACCTCCGAGCTTCATCGCCACGCTGTCGAGGAAGCCAAGCTAGTCCCCATTGACGACAAGGAGCGCCTGATTAAGCGGTTGCAGACCGAGTGGACTGCGACCGCCCGGGTGGTCGTCCCCCGTTCCTCCCGATTCACACAGGAGCAGATTGACGCACAGAATGCCATTCGCCGCCAACTTCTCAACCGTTAACCCGTTTTCACCCATGATTTCCACCATTCTCTTCGTCCTCGCCGTTCTCATCTGGATTGGGGTCGCCTCCGCCCTCTACCTCGCCATCGAGCAACTACCCCAACCGTTCGCGCGCTGGTGGAAACAGGGCCTATTCTGGGTCGCCGCCGCACCCGTGCTCATTCCGTTTCAGGTGGTTAGCTGGTTGTCCAAACCGGATAACTGGCTTGTCCGGGCATTGGGTGACGCCGCTATCTGGTTCAAGAGCTAGGCACACATCCCCTAGGTAGTGCCTGATTTGCCCTTTCGCGCGGACGGGAGGGGTGTATAGAGGGGTGGATTGACTCATGGGTCGATTCCCACCCTTTTTCCTTTCCCCTTCTTCAGCCCCATTCCCATCATGCTAAGCAGCGATTTCATCGGACTCTGGTCAACTGGTCTCTGGATTGACCTTGGTAGCCCCGCCAATCTCTCGGCTCTGACCATCTCCGGTTATGCTTGCCAGCCCAACACCATCGGGCGTCTGAACACCTATATCTCGACCTGTTACTCTGGCTCGGGCTATACCGGAGCTGGTTCAGTCAACTATGATGTGACCCCACAGCTCTTTGCTGCCGAGATGGCAATTGTTGGGGCTATGTTTGTAACCTCGTATTACTCGTCACTTAGTCAGGCCACCATGGGTGTAGGTGGAAGCACCATCCCGTGGCAGAGCGTGCGGGAAGGCGACGGTGTGGTCACACAGGTCAACGCCGCCTCCATCGGCAAGGTCTATATGGACATGTCCGTCGAAGCCAATAGGGTGTTGCGTCAATTGGTTAACCAATACGTGGAAAATGTGCAAAATTCCAACGTGCCGCGCGACGTGTCCTATTACTCAATTTTGGGACCCATTTGGTCACAGGCTTATATTTGGCCTTAACCGGGGACGCGCCCGTTTCGCGCGACTAAGCCCACGCCACCATGTCCTTCTCCTCCCCCGGCTACGAACGCTACTCCAGCAAGGCCGTCTACTGTTCCATCAGCGGGGCCGCATCCGACCAGTCTTACTCGGGCAACTTTCTTCAGCTCGCGCGCGTGCAGGAGGCCTCTTGGTCCCTCGACTACCCGCTGGAACAGGTGGCCTATCTGGACGCTGGGACCGAATCATCTCTCAATACCTATACCCCGGTCAGCCTCAACATCGCATGGTATGATACGGACGGGGCTAATGAAGCGGCGGTGGGGCTCGGCGTCCTTACCAACCCCTACTACACGGGGCTGACCAACGTGGACGTGGAGCAGAACTACTACGTCGGAATCAACAACGAGCAGGGGGCGGATTTGATTGGGGTGACCGGAACAGAACGAACGGTCGTGGCATTCTCCCAAGGCCTGTTCAACACCTACAATCTGTCCGCGCAGGTCGGCAGCATTGTCCAGTCAGCCGCATCGCTTACCTGTCTATCCGCATTTCTCTACACCGGAATGCCCACCGGAGGCAATCTCGTCCCTACCGTCAATGCTCAGGATGGAGCGCAGTCCACCGGGATATTCCTTCTTCCCCCCGCCACCCCCCAATACGACCCAGACAACGAGCTGGTCGCGGCGGTCGGGGCCAAGGACCTGTTGCTTCAGTTCCCTCTTCCGCCCGGCACACCGCTCAACACCCCCACCACCGCCTTCGCCACCGTCTTCTCGGGTGAACAGGCGTGCTATCTCCAGTCTTGCAATCTGAGTGTCACGGCGAACCGGCAGGAATTGCGCCCGCTAGGCTTCGTCTATCCGCCCAATCGCACGACTATCTGGCCATTGACGGTAGAGCTGACTGCTGAGGCCGTGGTTTCGCGCTATCAGGCCGACCAGCTCCAGCGCATCGACTGTCTGGGTAGTGGTATGCAGGTCAACCTCATCGTGCGCAAGCCATGCGCGGGAACCACACTGTTCGGGTTTTACACCGACCAACTGCGCCTAGCCAATCAATCCTTTAGCAGCTCTATCGGTCCCATGGACAGCGTCCGGTTTACGTGGCGCGGACTTATCGGCTCGCCCAACGGGTTCATCTTTTCCGGCGGCGCGGCCAGTTAGGCGATTGTGCCAGTTTCGCCCGGCCCGCGCGAATCGGAAGCAGCAACTTGACCTGTCTTCGCCTCTGCCTCCAACCGGCGCGTTTCGGCTAAGCAATACTCACAATAGGTCCGTCCACCCGCCAGCGCGACCAGTTGCTTCTCCAGTTCGGCGATTTGGGCACGAAGCTGGGTAATGCGCTCCTCGGCCTCCTTCGTCTTGGCATCGAATCCCGCCAAGTCCTTGTTGAACTGGGATGCGAAGGCGGAGAGGAGGGTGAGAGGAGGGGCTGAGGGGGGTTGCTCGGTCATGGCAACGTCAATTATAGATCAGTTGGGGTGAACGTGTCAACCGGCGGCGCGAATCAGGTGTCTAGACCAAAATCCGGTCACGTTCCCACCATCAGCTTGCGCAGGTTACCCGCCTGATCCCTGATGGTGATGTAACCCGCCGAGGTCACGGGTGTGCCCACGTAGGTGCCAAACGCGGCATAGTAGGACGAATTGCTTGTTGACAGGTAGATATCACCCGTCACGTTTTCCATAATCAGGTTGCCAACATTGCCCTCTTCCCGGTAAATCCGGGCGTTGTAGAGGCCGTTGAACGGACTCGGTTCAGACTGAAACCTGAGGTATGGCTCATACACGTCGTCAAGGTTATAACCGAGGGTGATGCCCTGTTTTTCGAGCCTGTTTCCGCCGATGGTGGAGTTGCCCGAGGTGAAGAGGCCGTTGTAAAAGAGACCGGATTGACCAGAAACATATCCATAAATAGAAGCCACATTTCCATTAAATGTATATATATTGCCATTCGACACCGTCACATCAGCCGTTGAAATGTTTAGTGGAGCCTTATCCAAAAACAATCCTCCAAAGTAAGTCATTGAAGTAGAATATCCACTTCCTATCGTCTGTAAGAATAGATATGAACCTTTTACCGCTCCAATGAGATACGGTTGCCATAGCCCCATAAAATTGCCCGAAACATTAGCTGTAAATGATGCGGCTGAATCTATTCCATTTTGATTTCCAATTCTTACATCTAATCCGTCGGTATCCCCATATCCACCTACCAATCCATTTGTATCAATATGAATTCGGTTTCCTCCGGTTCCAATCTCCAACGTCGTACGAAACAGTCCGCTGTTCGCCTCAAACACACCATTCCTCGTCAACAGCCACCCCGACAACCCCGCCACATAGTTATCCGACTGCAAATCGCACCCCGCGAAAATCAACTTGTCAAACCGCCCGTATGGTGTGGTCGTCCCGCCGCCCGTTGGCGCAATCGACGCCATTCCACTGATGCGTCCATCTGGAGTCAGCGTATATCCATAATTGGTCACCCCGCTGATGACAGAATTGGGATTGATCGCAATGGGACCGCGAATGGTCGGAGTGTAATCGTTGCTTGTCGCCAACGAGCCACCGGTTCCAAAATTATCCAAGATGCTATACCACACATAATACGGATTGGTCTTGTCCGTATTTGCTGTCCCGACAATGTTGTTGGTAACCAGATTGTAGTTGCCATATGTGGGGGTAAAGCCGCTGCTATTGTTCCACCAGAAAGCAAGACCACTTGCATCCGAGTTGGCGGTTGGGTTGATGGTGTAATTGAAGCCGCCGTTGAAACCCAGAAAACGCTCAATCGTAGGAGGCAGCGGAATGACATTGTTCACCGCAAGGCGAGCCCCGGACCGGGTATTGCCAAAATTGTCCACCGTATCCACGCTGAAAGTGAATCCGCGCAAAGGCGCAACCGTATACCCAGTATACAGGTAACCCGCCGGTATCTGGTAGCTCTGGTTCTCCTTGCCGCTGATGTAGACATCGCTGTTCATCAGACTGGTTGACTCGTTGCCGAGTTTCAACAGCCGGATACGATAGCCCGAGATGAACTGAGAGGTGGGTTCGTCATACCCATTGGTCTGGGTGATGTTCCAGACAAAGGTCGGGGTCAGACCAATATAGCCCGTAGGCGCGCCTGAGGAATTGGTGTAGTAGTAATCCGGGCCACCTTCCAGCCCATTATCCTCAGGCATGATGTAAATGCCCGAAAGGGGGGCCGTGACGCCCAGCGGATTGGCCGAACCCAGTGTAAACGACCCGGAGGTAAACGCGGACCCCACTCCATTGGCATTGACTGCGCCAACAAGGAAGGCATAGCGGCCCGTAACAGGCAGCGAGTAATTCATCCCGGTGGTTTGGGGCTGGCCAATCAGGACGGGACTTCCACCGGGATCAATTCCGGTCACCCGGTAATAGGCAAGATTGGCGCTCTTGGACCCGCTCCACACCAGCGCGGCATAGGTGTAGAAGGCGTTGTTTACCATCAGGCCGGACACGCCGGTAACAAACAACCCGGTCGCGGGGCCGGGCGGAGTCAGATCGCCGTTGATAACCGGGGTGGTAACGGCCGAGTAATTCCGCGTGACATAGGTGTTGATGCCGGTCTGGTAACGCACGCCCAATATCTCGGTCACACCATTGGAGGGTTCGGAAGTGGCCAAGCAGCGGTATTGGATGGCTTGGTCAAAAATGGTCGCGTTGGTGCCGCTGGCCGACAGGATGAAGGGCGCGCCGGGCATCAGACCCGTGGTAAACGCCCCACTGACTGTGATAGTGGACAACCCACTTCCGGCAGGGGTATAGACGCGCCGCACTTCAAACTGACTGTTACGAATCAAGTCAATCTGGTCCGACCCAGTGATGTCACCGCTGGCGGTGTAGGTGGCCTTGGGCACCAGCGTGGACATGAAATATGTCAATCCGGGCTGTAGATTAACCTGTCGGTCCAATACCATGCCGCTGCGCGTGGAGTCAAACGACAGGATGCGCCCGCCTTGCTGCTGGTTGGTGCGGTAGTTGTCGTAAACCCCGAAGATGTCACCGGGCCGCATGTAGAGGCCTTCAAGATCGGTTTGGAGAAGCACCGTCTCGGTCAACTGCTGTTCTACCGTGAGAATCCAGTTCGCGCCGCGAATGGCCTGCCCGCGCGAGGTGCAGGCAAATGATCCCACTTGTTTCTCCACGTAGCCAAACCGGGCAATACCTTCGGTGTCCTCGATGCGTTCGGGGGTGGGACGGAACTGGTTTTGTGGGTCCAGCCACTTGGTCGTAACTACCGTGCTGCGCGTGTTGCGCGGAGTGTCCGAGTAGTTGAACATGCCATTGACCACATTGGCATTGGTGAAATTGAAAACTGGCGAGCGTGTCTCGGACCCCACGGGGATAATGCGCCCGTTCGCCCAATAGAGCATGCCTCGGAACACTGACACGAGATTGTTCATCAACGTGTAGGCGTCCTGTGCCTGCGTGATGGCTACATTGCAAGTAAATTGAGGTTCCAATCCGCCTTCGCCGTCATCCACCATCTGGTCGCAGAACTGGGCGATTTGATAGAGAGTCCACTTGTCCATCCATTCGGTGCGGACGTAATTGCCCAAACCGTAACGCTTGTTGGTGATAAGGTCGTAGAATATCCACGCCGGGTTATCGGTCCACTGTTTTTCTGCCGCAAACGTGCCATCCCAGACAGCCGGATAAACGGCGGGTGTGATGGGCGACGAGCCGGTTACATTATACTGAGTAGGAGTATAGCCCTGTGGAATCGCGACCTTGATACCCTTGATATCATAGGCTCGCGACGGAATACTTCCAAATTGGTCGGCAGTTATCTGAATGCCCGCCAGTGCGGACATGGGGTAGCGGTAGGTGCTGGAGGAGACTACTGCGATGGCATGCACGAACAGTTCATTAGCTACCCGGCTGGATAGGATATTCTGACTCGTTCGGCGGACACGAACCTTCCATGAATTGGTGTTTTGCGGTGGTGTCTTGGGTAACGGACAGAGAGTGGTGCGAAAATAATCGCTGGTGCATTTGCCGTAGATGGTGTCTCCCATCACGGGCTGCCATTCCCCCCCATTAAGCGACACATCAATGCCATAAGAGATGTTAAATGTATTGGTGTTCTGATCGTCGTCTATGGCATACAAGGCGGGAACTCTTACCGTGACCTTGACCGCTTCTGCATCGGGATACTGAGTGGAGTTAAATGCCGCAACTACGGGGCGGTAGTAACCCGCACCAGTCGGCGGATTGTAAGTCCGGGTGTTAGAAGGCAATGGGATAAAAGTTTCCGGCTTATCAAATCCCGAAATGGCGAACTGTCCACTCGTGCCTGACCGATAATCGAACTGGAAACCCTGACCGGACAGATTGTAGTTAGTCGAGCCGTCGCCATTCATCAACGGCACGCCGTCAAAGTAAACCGAACACAGGGGGCTGTTGCCGGAAACGCCACTCACTGGCCAAAATCCGCCAATGGTCCCTTCGCTCAACAAGTCGAGGAAAGTCAACCGGGTGTTGGAAACAAGGTTATTGGGGGCTTCAACAGGGTTACCCATGGGATAATATGGTCAAATGGTTAACCCGGGACCGGGGGCTTGGTTGGGTCGGGATATTGGTAAAGATTTTCAATGGTTACGACATATTGATAAACCCCCCCTTGTGAATTTCCATTATTAATCGTGATAACATCAGCCTCTCCTCTTCCCCCGAGAGAAGTCGAAGAAGCGGTAGATAAGTCGTCATTATCTAGTCCTACTCCTACCACTACCGGGGCCACCAGTGCACGCCCATAAATCACAGGCACGCATACGCCTTGAACAGTAGGAGCCGTGCTACCCGGAAAAACGAAAGAGTTTTTGTTGTCGGGCGGTTCGGCTGGAGTTGGCGTAAGGGCTTGAACTATGCCTCCGAGGATGAGAGAAATGCCGAATCCTACGGCCAATTGTCCCAAAAAAGTAAGAGAGCCCGCTGCGGTGCTGCCCCAACCGGCCACACCCGCCGCAAAACCGCCTGTGAAATAAACGAGCGCCAACAAAGCTATGCCAGCCAATATCTTGCCCAGTCCCTTGCCCGCGCCGCGCACGGTGGGAATAATCCAGATGTCCGACCGACCGCTCCGGTGCTGAATCTCCTTCGGGTCAATCACGTTCGTCTTTTTTTGCAGCGCAATCTTATACCATTTGTTCCGAGCTGGACCGGCTAGATATTGTTGAAGCGCTCCGCGCAGATTGATGTCGATGGCTCGGATGGCTTCGGCAGTGGACTTGACATCCAACCTCCAAATGCGCCCGAACTTGGCCCCGAGCGCCCCTTCCAGATGGATGGTCGTCAGGTTCGGGTTGACTGGTTGAGTGTCGGCAGTGATAACTGTGGAACTCATGGTGTGACAGTTTTTCCTTGATAGCGTAGCACCTTGACAAGCCGCCTCATCCAGCGCGCCTCCAAGTCATCCAGCCGCGACAGCCGCGCAATCTGGTGGTGGAGCATTCTATTTCCGGGCAGCACAACACCCATGTGTTGGGGCGTCGTATAACCGGGAGCTTTGAACAACAGCGCATCATTCAGCATGATGGGTTGACCTCCCGACACTTCCACAAAGCCCTCCGCCGCAAAACGTTCGAGGATTTGGGTGCCATTGCGATCTTCACTGGTCTCATCTCGATCATAGTCACTGAGATACACTCCCAACTCCTGCCTGAAATAGGTTCTGACGGTGCCATAACAATCGTCAAATCCGGCGCTGAACGTGCGCCCCTCCAGTTCTACCCGATAGGTGGACGGGATATAATCCAGCCATTCGCCGGTCTCGACTGCGTAGAGATACAGGGGCAGCGCGAATTCACCAGCCGCCTCAATGTCCGCCTCGCTGAACGCGCCGCGCCCCTTGGGATGGCTGTGATATACCCCAATGATATGGCCTAGTTCGGTGCTCACGCGCACGTAATCGTCCGGGCTGATTTCAAACTCCTCGGCGGAATTTGCAGCCACGTTGACACACGGTGCGATTTCGGGGCGACCCTCCAGAGTCTGGTAGATGAACCCGCACACCTCTAAGTCCGGCGTGGCGCGGGCGAGGTCGATGATGGAGTGCTTGAGGCGGGTGTTCATGGGTGTTGCTGCGCGATCATATCGTAAAGCGTTAATAATCAGTATTACGACTCGTAAGCAAGCCTTGCAACCGCTGGAAAAAATCCCGCTGGTAACTGTCCATTCGGATAATGCAGTCCGCACCCCAGCAGATTATGCGGGCACGCATCGGGAATCCAGTTAGTCGTGTTGAACTGCGGGTTATTGCTGATTCCGCTGGTATTGTCCACCCGGCACACATACACGAATGTCTGCCCATACGTGAAATCATTCTGGCTCACGATGCTTACCACCGTGCCTGATCCGTAGTTCACCCCACTGTTCCACGCCCCGGTATAAACCATGCCGGTAAATCCGTAGCCTGAGGTTCCCGCCCCGCTGAAGGTCTTGCCAAACCGGTCACACACGGCGTTGAACGACGTATATCCACAGGTCTCGGCGTCACGAAAACGGAACGGACACACCGTGCCGAGGACCTTACGATAGGGGATTTGAACGTTATCCAGTTCGAGTGGAGTCACACATTCAAACTCGACTAGTTCCTGATTCTCGGTCACCTTACGATTGATGTAGAAAATTTCGTCGTCGTAAGCGGCGGTGGGGTCCGGGGTGCCGAAGGGATTGACGTTGTTGGGGAAGTTAGAATTGTCCAAAAAGCGTGCATAGACGCGACGACGGATGAACTTGGCTCCCACAAGGTCCCCTTCGGTAAGCAGAAACTGGCTCAAGAAACCATTGATATTTGCGGCGCGAACCTTGGGCCGAGGCAAACTGCCATTACCCGGCATTTCCATTTGTGTAATTTCGACTGGATAAGGGGTATACGTGATTCCATTATACGTGACCGGTTGCAGGAGCCCGTTTACTCCGGGATGGAAAAAGAATTGTTGACCTGCGGCACTAATGTAGCGCGCGTCCAGTTCATACAAACTGATTAAGGCACTGGGGTTGCCCAGTGTTGCTTCCGCATTAACCTGTTGTTGTGCCATGACTTATGTGTGTTTACCTTGTTCCGTTGACTTGACCTAACCTTTACCTAGCACTATCCTATACACCTGCGCCAGCCCGCTACACGTTGAAATTCTGGGCTATTTGCAGGGTCACGTTGTTCAGTCCATACGAGGTCATCTCGTGCTTCGGTTGACCAATGGTGATATACTGGACCGCCGGTTTCAGGGGATAGAGCTTGCCCACGGGAAATCCTACCTTGAACGGCGTCGCACCGCCGTAGTTCTCCACGAAGTTAAGCAGAGCCGTGGTTTCCTTGTCCGTGCGCTCGGCAAACACCATGTTCCACGCCAACATGTTGGCATTGATGACCGGGTTGAACTGTTGGCTGTAGCCCTCGCCAAGCTGTGTCTTGACCACGTTTTGGGACAGGTCTACCGTGGTTTGCCAGCTCGGCAACCAGTAGAATCCGGTGGTCCAATACGGATGAATCGGGGCCATGACACCCCCCGCGAACAGGTTGCTTGACGTATTATATCCGGGGTTCAAGTAGTCCACATAACCACTGCCCGCCGCGAGCACCGTCCCCGTATACTGCACCGTGGTGTCTGCCGTTACCCCGGAAATCACCACAATGCTTCCGGGCTGGAAGAATCGGGTCCCCGTTTGCGTGAACGTCATCCTCGTGACGTTGTCTTGGCGCGAAAACGAAGCCGGGTTATACCAGAATCGGCCCGTGGGATTTTCGGCGCTGTTGTCCACCGTGGCGTAGAAGTAGCGGGTATCGGTCGCGCTGGCCCCATAAACTACATCCCATTTCTGGTAGGACCGGGAGGCGGACCATGTCTGAAAAGAGTAGTTCGTGACTGCGGGCATGAGAAGATGGGTTTAGGAGTAAGCCGGGCGCATCTGGCTCTGCGGGCGCAGAATACCGCCAACACGCTGTTGTTCTTGAATGGTCTGCATGGTGACTTCCTTGATGCGGCGACCAAGCACCTCGCCAAACTGCTGGTCCATGCCTCCCCCGCTACTCTTGGTTGAAGACGTTGAACTACCGTTGTCGTTGATGGTGACATTGATACCGACGTTGGAACCGCCACCGCGCGGATTTCCTGCCGTGAACACAGGAGTAGGAGTGTTGATGACGGAGGCCATACCGGACGACGCGGTCATGGACCCGCTGGCCCCACCATCGGCAAACCGAGTGCTGCCATTGCCGAAAAACTGACGGGTTGAGGCGGTATAGACTCGGCTGATGCCCGGAGCATAGTTGCCCGCGTTGGACCCCCCAATACTGCCCATAAGCACGCCGTCGCGGACATAGGGTAACCCCCCGTTTGCGCGCATGGCGTCAATCTCGGCCTGCTGATTGCGCTCCAATTCGCCCTGATAGCCGATAATTTGGGCTTGCGACATCAGGCGGTTATTACGGGGAGCAGCCATGCCCGCCGCTACACCAAGAATAGCTGCCCCGCCGCCCATAAAGATAAGCTTTTGAGCCATGGTAAGTGGGACCTTGCTCAATGCCCCAATCCCTGTTGCGGCCTGTGTAGCAGCCGTGCCCCCAAAGAAGGAACCGCCCCCAGCCACATTGCCAAGTCCGCCCAAGGCTGCGCCCGCAACGAGACCCATCAGCGCGCCCTTCTTACCTCCCGAAATCCCGCCGATGATACCACCCAGAAGCGCGCCCGGAAGGATGAAGCCGCCCCAAAAGCGCCGCTGCACCGCTCCCCCACTGGCCAAGTGGTCCAGATAGTCGGCTCCATATTTCTGCACCATGCTCTTCTTGATGACGTAGGAGCCGGGCTGGAGTCGTGCAGCCACGTCGTCCCGGATGCCAGAGCCTCCGTTAACCATCCCGCCGCCCGCATGGGTCGCGCCGGTATTCAAGGCCTGCATAGCCTGTGGACCAAGGCGTTTCACTTGCTGGGGCGTAAACACATATTCGCCGCCAGTGAGCAGGGCTGGAACAGAGCCACCGTTGGCGAACACGAAACCGCCATTGGCTTTGCCCCGGGTTGATGCCTCGGCAATGATATCGGAAGATAGTCCTCCCGATCCAGCAGTTGCCCCTGTTCCACCCAGCAACCCCCCAAATCCAATGTTCCCCAACAGCATCCCCAACAATCCCTGCACAGCTTTGGAGGCAAACGCCCGGGCAGCATCATTAAGCACGCTAATAGTGAACGAACGGAAGGCTTGTGAGGCAGTTTGAGTGCCAGTGACAAAATTGCCGAACGCATTGCCGAGGTTCTGTTCGAGAGACTGGCCGAGCTGAGCGCCGAGTTGGGAAAGGTCTTTGATGTCAGCCTTAAGTCCAGCGAAAACGGAACCAAAACCTGTTTTGAGAGACCCGAAAAACTCGCCGTTTGTGCCCTTATCACGCGCCACGCTGAATGCAGCCCCGGACAAATCCGAACCCGTGGCATAAGGATTTGCGCGAGTTATCTCCAACTCATCCAAACGTTGTTGTTGACCACGTCGCCCTGAGGCCCGAGCCTGAGTCATAAGTAGGCTAAGCCGTTGCCCACGATCAGACTGAACATAGGCTTGATCCATGGCGGCCGAGGAATTGACACTCCTTTCCAAATTTCTAATATATTGGCGCGCATTGAATCCACTTTCGGCAGCAGTATTCGGATTCCAACGAGTATAAAGCAAATCTTGAGCTTCTTCTCTTGCCAATCGACGTTCATTAAGGATACTGGGGACTTCGCCTCGACGACGTGCGGCACTTTCTTCCTCCAAGGCGGCGTTTAACCCGGTGCGGGATTCTGCCAGTGCCCCTCCTCGCGAACGGGAGAACTGATAAAGCCGGATGTTGGTCTGAGTGGCGTCTTCTGTCACCCGGATGTTCTGTCTTTCTGTCTCGTCCAAGGCTCCAAGCTGGTCAGCGAGTTGCCCCAAGGCGTCCAGAAATTGGGACATGTTTGCGTTCGGCGCGGCTCGCTTTCCTTCTGGGGTGTCCAAAAACCCCTTCAGGGACTGGACTGAACCAAGGCTGGTTAATTCGGCGATTCGTTTGCGATATTCTGGCGAATCGGCTCCCGAGGCCTTCAACAGCCGGACCAAGTCCCTCTGTCCGGTTTGCAACAGCACGCTTTTCTCGACAGAAGACTGGCTTCGTATATTTTCAATGTCGAAGCCGCCCTGTTGAATCAACGATCCCAGTTCTCCAGCTCCTCCCGTGGTGAGAAGCAGCCTTTGTCTGTTCTGATTTAGCCGCTGTTGTGCTGCCCCGGAAAGTTGAGTATACCGAGCCCCCCGATCATAATCAAAGGCCAAGTCGCGGAGTTCCAGTTCTCGTGCCACGAAATTGCGATCTTGGGTCGATTGGCTGGCCCCTTGAGCACGCCCCCGGGTCAAATCGAACAGTGCCTGACGCAAGGCGAATCGAACCAGTTGAGTTTCGCTGTTGTCGCCAAAATCTCCCGAATACGGTCGAGAAGATACTCTCGCCAGCGATTTCTGGAAATCAGGGTTACTTGCTGCTCCAACGATATTTCCCACTTCTTTTAGTGCCGCTTGGGGGTTTTGAGTTAGCAGCCGACTCAGAGCATTAAGTTTTTCAGTGGGAACTTGTTCAAGAGCAGAGGCGAATGCCTCCGTTCCTGCTGCGATGTTTTTATTACTGACTCCGTTGCCAAATATCGCAAGGGTTTCACTAATCAGTGACGACCTGTTCGCACCCAGTTCCTGAATTAAGTTCTGCCCCCCAATTAGACGACGGTTGACAGGAGAGGTAGCCTGAATGTAGTTCTGAATCCCGTTGGGATTATTCAGATTTTCTTTGACCAATCCAAGATATTCTGGCCGCACCTGTCGCATTTCAACTGCAACTTGACGGATAATTTCTTGAACCCGAGCTGTGTTGCCTTGACGCAAAGCCTCCAATTTTTCCTCCTGTAAACGCAGGACGTTAACCCCCGCTTCAGTTCCCTGTGCGAGTTTTTTCTTAAACTGATCCACTTCTTCCGCTAACTCGTCCAATGATTTATTGAACTTTGATATTGCTCCAACAGCTCCGCCTATTATGGCAGCTCCAAGTCCAATATAGGGATTACCAGTGAAAGATAATGCCGCCCCCCCATAGGTCAAAGCATTGGATAAGGCTCCCCCGGCGATACCACTTGCTGTGCCGCCTTTTCCCTCGGGAACGGTTCCACCAAGAAACGAAGCACCAATACCTAGCCCCACTCTGCCGATGGGAGAAGTTAGTTGTGCTCGGGCACGAGAAATCCATGAAGGGGCAGACGGTGCCCCAATAATTCCGGTCCCTCCTCCCGGAGGACGAAGAGGAATCTGAATTTTCCCCAAACCCATGAGAGCTTCGTTGGCAGGAATTACCCCCTCTATCTCCATCATCCTTTGGATGTCTCCGGCCAAAAACGATCCACCTACCTGTCTCGCCCGAAGAGAGGCGATATAAGCCTCCCAATTGCCCGAGGGCGGGGCAGTCACGTAAGGAGCCTCTTTCACACTCTTTCTTTTCAGAAATGCCGCTCTGAGTTCTTCCTGACGAAGGGCCACCTCTTCACGATGACTTCTGAGTTGTTTTTCGGACAAAGCTATCTCGGTTTTTGTCAAACCCCGCTTAACAGCTCTGGAGCTTTCTTCTTGCTGCCAGTCAGCTTCCATTTGGGCCAATTTCATCTTGGCGAGACGAGCTTCTTCTTTCGCCACCTTTTCAAGTTCCTTTTGCGCTCGCTCAAAATCCGCAGACCGCTGATATCCAACGGGGTCCAATTTTTTCCATTGAGCCGAAGTGGGAAAAGGCGGACCAGCAGGAGATGAATACTGTCTTGGATTGTAACGGGAACGGTTTTGCTGCGCCTCAAATGCCGCTATCTCAGATGAGTAATCGTAACTATCCATTCCTCCCGCCGCATTCGGCACATACCCTCCTGCCGCAACTGGGGTGGCTCCGGGTGGCAAACCGAATTTCTGAATCATCTCGCGGTTGTAAACCGCCGAGCCTCCGCCCGCCATATTTGGCACGATGAACTCGCTGGTGTTCGCCACCAGAGGTCCGATTACCCCGCCCCCAAACTTGAAATTTGGCACGGTAACCGGTCGTGCCCCCGCTGGAGCCCCGCCAATACCCATGCTAATCGCTGCACTTTCCGCTGAAATGGCACTGGGTAGATATCCGCCTGCCGCGCGTCGAGGAACTTTGGGGTTGTAACCGCGCCCAATCAAGAAGGAGGTCGCCCCTGCTACTTCAGATGCAAAGGCCGCGTTGGACGCCCGGATAGACTGGAGGGTTCGCTCCAATATCAGATATCGCTCGGTCAGCGACGTAGCATTAGCCAACTGCTGCATCAAAGCCTGATTGCCGCTGTTATACAGGCCCACAATCTGAGCTTGGGTCTCAGCCTGAATCTGTTGTTGTTTGGTCAGACCGCTGGCCAGCTTAACGTCATCAATCAGGTTTCGGAAGGTGCGTGTCGAGATGGACAGCAGGGCCTTGAGAAGCACGGGGCCAAGCCCGAACACGACCGCATTACCAAATCCCTTGATAAACCCCTGAGCAATTTGCCCACCCATCGTCTCGGCGGTGCCATCTGCATCGCGCAAGGCGTCGGTGACAACGTTGTTGGTCAAACCGTTTAGCAGACTCTTGACCGGCCCACTGAACCCAACATTGCCGATATTGGAGTAGATTTGCTTGGTGACAACACTCATCCGCTCGATGGTAGCTTCGAGTGACTTGTTCAACTCCTCATTGCGGATGTAGGCGGCGTTGGTCTTGTCGCCCAGCACACCCATAACCTGCCCATAGACGCTGTTCTCCTTGCTCAAATCCGCCAGCACAGCCTTGAGGGTATTGAGGTTTCGCACGCCACCCACCAGTTCTGCCGCCCAAGTGCGCGTTGAGCCGGTCAGGCTGTCGTAGACGCGAGCGAAGTTAGCCAAAACCTGAATGGTTGGCAAAGCCTTGTTGGTCGCCAAGTCGCGCATCTGGACGCCAAGTCCCTCCAGTGCCTCCTGCGTGTCCTTGCGCCCAACACGGGTGAAAATGGTGTTAAGGGCTTGGGCGATAACCGCGCCGTCGCGCCCAGTTATCTGCTTCGTGGCAGTGACGAGCGAGATGAGTTGGTCAAAACTGACACCTACGTCTGAAGCGGCGGAACCCACACGCACCAACGAATCCGACAGGTCCTTGGCCGACACGGCGAATGCGGCGTCGGCGTTGGCCAGCTTGTTGACAATGGTGGTGGAGTCCAAGGCTTCGCGCTGGAACCCGTTGATCGACGCGGTCAGGGTATTGACTGCCGTGGCTGTATCCACCGCTGCCAACCGGGTCAAAATCATGGCGTCTTTGGTCCGCTTGGTGGTTTCGGTCACGCTTAGGCCTTGACGCGCGAATTCCTGTGCCGCGTCCGCGACCTTCTCAAACGCTTGACTGGTGCCGACCGCCACGTTAAACAGGTCCTTGGAGAACTGACTCAACTGGGTATTAGTCAGCTTGAAGATGCTGTTGATGGCGATGAGGTTCTTCTCGACCGTCAGGGTCGCGCGACCCAGTTCCTGAAACCCGCGCAGGGCGGAATACAGGATGGCGGTGGACGCACCGAACAGCACTACGCGCTGATTAGCGCGGTCTAGTGCCCCCTCGAACTGTCGGACACCCTGAGAGGCCTGCGCAAACACGTCCAATCCGCGCACGTTGCTGAGCGACCGGCGCAGGTTGTTGAGGCTCTTATCGGTGAGATAGACATCAACGGGGAGTTGGACTGGAGGTATGGCCATGTGACCTTGGGGGAGAGAAACTAGAAGAGAACCTGACCTTGTGCCGCGCGCGTCCGGGCGGACATCGCTTGCGCATCCCTATACACCTGTGCTGATGGGGGGATTGACGAGGCTAACGCGCCTGTCCGCGCAGTCGCTTGATGATGTCTAACCCGGACTCTTCTCCCCGGACCTGTGACAACCGGTTTTCCAATCCCATTTCCTTGATATCGCTCGCACTCATACCGACTGGAACCTGCCCGCTCTCCTCCATCTTGCTCTTGGCCTTGCTAGCACTGAACGCCCGCTCAAGCGCATCTGGGTCGTTGCGTGTCTTGGGGTCTAGCGTTGTCGTATCTACATTCTCCATCAACGACTTGAAATACCGCGCTACGTTGCCAAGCCGCACTTGGTGGTAGGTCAGTTCGCAGACGGGCTTGCCAAAAAAGGACGACAGGTCGTCATTACACAGGTGGTAGTAGGAGGTGAAGAAGTCGGCCACCGCCAATCTGCGGATGTTAGCCTCGGCACACGGTTCCACCGCCGCCGCGTAAGCCTCCATGATTTCCTCTACGTCCGAATCGGGGAACTCGTCGTAGTCCTCGGCGCGAAACATGGGGCTGGCTAACTCCTTGTCCGCGAACAGGTTGACGATGATGTAATGGTCGCTGACCAGCCGCTGGGCGTAGTTCTCCGCTGTCAACCCTATCAACTGTGCCTTCTCGTTCATCATCGCCAGCAGCTTCTTCTTCTCACCCTCAATCTGGGTGTCATGCGAACGTAGAACACTAGGCGGTGCGACAATGCTCTTCCGGCCCTCCTCAAATCGCCAAACGGCGTCACGCTGGCGTTCTATGTCTAGGTCCTTGGCATCTGACCATTTGCCTTCTGCCCTCAGCTCCTCTAGCCTCTGAGCCTCGGTTTTTGCCCCCTTGGCTATGGCCTCGCGCTCAAATCTGTCCTGTATCTCGTCCAACCCAAGATGACTGACGTGGTTTAGGTGCTTGATGTAGATTGGTGTCCCCCGGTAAGACCCGACCGAATAACCCCGGCAGATGTCTACGAAGGCGCGACGCAGGGTGGATAACCCCACGGGCGCGGCTGGAAGGGCGGGTTGAGCGGGCATAGGAAGGGTCTAAACCCCTCCCTTAGACCGTCGCTGAGGGCTCGGGGGCCGGGTCTACTACCGCAGCGGGCGCGCTAGGGGCGTTTTGGGGGGTAGCCACAGCCTCGATAGAGGGTTCTGCGGGTTTACCTTCCGCCTTATCCTCCAAAGCCGCCTTCTCAGCTTCCTCCCTCATTTTGCGTTCAGCCTCGTGCTGCTTGGTCCACTCCTCCTCAATCTTGGCGAAATCGGCAGCCGAGCTGGCCCGGTTGAACAGGTAGAGCATCCAATAGGCTGACAAGCGGGGTAGTCCGGTGCGGGGGTCTGGTTCCAGCAACTTGGTATACAGGGGATCGCCCGCCTCTTCCATGTCAATGGAGTGATTTTCCTTGGCTGCGAAATCCGCCCCCGTGAACAAGGGCCGTTGTTCTTCGCCGACCTTGACATACGTCAGGAATAGTGTGAGCCATTTGAGGGTCTCGGACTGAGTGTGGTTCTCGGCGGTGTGCGCAAACACGGTCTGATAAGCCGCGTTGATTTCAATCGCCTTTTTCTGCAAGACTAGATACTCGGTGGCGAGCCGTTCGCGCCGCAGCCTCGTCTCCTCCGACTCGTCCTTCTCGTCCTTGGCCGCAATGTTGATTCGGACATACTCCGCCCCAATCTCGCGCAACCGGGCATTGACAGCATCAAGGTTCTTGTCCTCATCCTCTGACAGGGACGATGTTGGGTCGGCCTTGGCAATCTTCTGCTGCATGACCAACTTGGGCAGCAACCCATTGGTAATGGCGCGACTGTAGGTCACGTTCTGGAACAGCCCCAGCTCGGACTTTTCGCGGCGCGAGGGCTCCTTGAGAATGATGGTGTGATCCACCTGTTTTGTCACCTTGCCGGAGCGCGTGACTTTCTGACCGTTTTCCTCGGTCACAGTGACTTCTTCGACCTCTTTGGGGAGGGTGATGACGAACGAGTGGAGTTGCTTGGTAGCCATGATGGTGTGTCTGTATCCTTATGCCGGGTTAGATTCTATGAGGTGAAGTAAAAATAGGCTCAGTCGCCTGCGTCGCGCGCGTGTCGGAACTCCAAGTCATACTTGTCCAGTTCCTCCAATATGGCGCGCTTGCAGTCGTTGCCGCGCCCAAGGACCGCCTTGCGAATCCGTCCTTCCTTTTCCTCCGTGAAATGGTCGGCGAGGTTGACGTAGGCGTGATATTCGGGCGGCAGCGCGGCGCAGAGTTTGTCGAGAGCCTCATCGTGCTCCTCCGCAAGTTGTTCCATGATAGCCAGATATTCCTTCATCAACGTGATGACTTGGCGCGATACCGCGTATTGGACTGACTGATTGAGGTCAAGAGAGAGCGGGGAAGACTGGCCGGGGGGGAGAGACATGGGGAATGGAACCTTGTGCCGGGGTGGAATGGGATGACTGAACTGGAGACCTGACAGACGAAACGGAAACCTTAAACCTTGACCGGGCGCATTGGGCGGGGTCACGGGGAGATACACCCGGGGAGGAGAGGTTTAGTAGATTTTCTCAACCAACGTGCCGTTTTCGCGGGCGGCGGCAACCTCGGCGGGGGTGGCTATGGTGTAGCCTTTGTAGCAAGTGATCTTGCCGGAGGCCATCTTGGAGAGGTAGGTGTTGTGCAGCCCTAAGTCCTTCAAAATTTCCTTGTAAAGCTTGAAGCAACAGTTGGAGTGGTAGACCTGACCAGAAGGGGACTTGATGGAGAGAGGATGCCATTTATTTCGATTCTTGTTGCTCAAAGCCGAAGCTTTCATTCTTCGTTTTGTCTCTTCAGAGCAAACCCGTCCGGTAGAATTGATTCTGGCTTTTTCGGTTACTTCTTGCAACCAATGGGCAGGCTTGATCCAAACGAGGTTTTCGTCGTAATGCTGACGAACGCTCAGGTAGATGTCGTATTTCCGTTTCATCTTAAACGGCGCATGGGAATACATCCAATCAGCAAGTCTCAGGGTCTGTGGGTTTCCTCCGGTGCGTAGTTTCCAAATGTGGGTCCTTGGGTCCTTACCTTCATCCCTTGGCTCTTTACTCATATGGGCATGAACCCTCAATTGGTCTTTTAGGTAATCCTGAAAGACGAGGGCCATGTCATAAGATATGGCAAAACTGAGGGAGAGTGCATCCACGTAAGGTTTCTTGCTTAGACCATATCCTCCATCTCCGTCGAAAAATCCACAAATGAACGACGACAGGAACTCTCGGGGCACTTGCTCCTCAGTGGGGAACTTGGATACGAGAGATTTTCTTTCGTGACACCCCAACTTTATCAGGTCCCGACACATCTTGTCACTACCAATGTTCAGATAGGAGTAATACCTTCCGTTCCTTTTTAATAGGTGTGTTCTCACTGGACCTTCGTAATCAAGACACCCTTTGATATATTCAAGGTAGTCGATGTCCCGATGTTGGAGCGCTATTTGCATTCTGAATGTCTTGCCGTCCATGAGATGAACGCAGCCGTCTGCGTAGATAAATCCAAGAACGAGAGCCTTTTCGTGGGAGTCTATCCGTTCAAAATAATTTTCATTAACCTTATATTTCTTGTGACACTCAAGTCTCCCCCTTATCGGGATTCCAAGACCCTTCAGTCTGGCAATCATCCATCCTGCCGTATGGCCCATCTTGCTTGCGGCTTTCTCAAGGCCAAGTTTTTGTTCCACGTAGTATAGCCTAATCAGTTTCTCTGTTTCGGAGTTTTCGGGTTTAACTGGCGCGATTCGATAATGAGGAGTTAACATAAAAGTGGGTATTGTTTAGCAAGATTATGGTGAAGATGTCAACAAAAAACCGGCGACTTGCGTCAACCGGTTCTTCGAGATTTGGACGATTAGGCTACAGGGGTATCGCCATAGCTTCCGCTAAAAATGACCCCTTGACCGAGATAATTTGAAGTGATACCGCCAAGTTGGTTAGAAAAATTCAGTCGCACCGTGCTATTTTGACCGATGGATGCCGCGTAGTTGCGGTTCTCAAGCTTGGCTTGATTGAACCACACCGTGATAGCGTTGTCCGGCGAACGGGCGCAGTTCGGGTTGTTCAAAGTGAAGGCAAGATTGACCGGCAAATCAGAACAAAACAAGTTCGCCACATTCTGTTGGAGCACATCACCCACGGTCGCATCAATGCTCAAGGTGCAATTGACAGGGAAACGAATCGGGCGAGCAATCGGATAAGGATTGCCGAGTTGTTTGATTGGGTCGAGCGCGATTGGAACTGACATCGAAAGACCTTGCACACGAATTGTGCCGACCCCACTGGTATAATCAAAAGGCGAGCCCGAAATTCCTAGCGCAAGCGAAATGTCGCCCGGGCGAAGACAGGCCGGTAGATTAACCCCAGTATAACCCGACATGGTAGGCAGACTAAATTGCGGACCAACAATTGGCAGAGCCGTGTAAGGGTTGATGGCCGGAGAGGCCTTATTTGCCGAACCCGTGTAGGTCTGGAAGTTGTTACCTTGAATCGTGACGGTTGCGCGGGGAATCTGACCAACGGCAAGATTCAGCGAGTAGTTTGACACGGTGCCGTTACCGATAGCTGCGACATTAATCGAATTAGGGCTGGAATAATTAATCAGGTCAGTTCCCTGCGGAGCGATGCCGAGGAAGTAATTTTTCTCGGACTGCGTTCCATCTATAAAGCCCGAAACAAACGATTGCTGTCCTGAGGCAGCAAAACCAAGGATACTTTCTGCGTAGCCATCGAGGAGCAAGTATTCGAGGTTGAGGGAGACTTCGGGGTTGTCAACAATTACGTTTGACAAACGGGTAAGCTGACCAAACTGGTTGACATCCTGACGGGGAATGCTCAGGTCGATAGAAGCGGACTGAACGCGAGGGATCGGATTGAGAAGGTTAACCCCCGAAATGGGCGACGCAACCGTGCCCGAGCTGGTCATGAAACCAGTGGCAGGAGAGGGGCCGACGAAAACGCCGAGGACGTTGTAGATTTGACGAATGATATCAACAGGCATGTGGGGAGCGGGTTAAGGGAAAACTTGGGATGGTAAGGCTCACCCCTTATACACCTAGCGCGGGAGGGTTTAGGTAATAGTCAGATTGGACCCTTGATTCGCACCGGTTGCTTCAAAGGCCACGACGCTCAGGGGCGTCACAAAACTCAGCTCCACCGCGATATAATTGCCCACCTGCGCACCCAGCGACTGGCTTTCCAGATAGGGATAGGACATGGTTACGGTGGTGGGAACATCGGTCGTGCAACTCGGCTGCATGGTCAGCACGTAAAGCCCGGTAATGAAGGTCCCACAGGCATATTGGTTCAGGCTGGTAACCGTATTGGTCGTCCCCTCCATAAACGCGCTGATTTGAAGACTCGCCATGGCGTCCGTCATGCGTCGCTCGGGGAACTGGGTGCCGATACGGAAGGTTTGGGCGTAATTGAAGGCGGTTTGGAGGTTGAACGACTGGACAATCAGGCCCGAAAAGCCAAGTCCGGTGAAATTGATGCCGGTGATGATTGTGTTTTCCGGCTTGATGACATTGCCCGAGTAGGAGGGAATGGTGCGAGCCGTGTTGTTTGCAGCCTGTTGTAAATCAAGGGCTTCCACACTGAACGACCCGTTGACCGGCTGGCCAACCGACCCATTGAGCGCGAACGACTTGAGGACGCCTGAGACAACGTCCCACTCATTGGCGTAGTTGGGCGATGTGACCGGAGCGTTGTAAAGCGTGTAGTTCCGACAGCCCCAGCTTGTAAGTTCCACATTCTGACCGATTTGCACAGCCACACCCGTGCTGTTCAGGATGCCTAAATTACGTTCTACGTCCTTGTTAGACTTGACGTAGCTGACCGACATGTTAACCGGGGTATAATTGATTACTGGGCGGTCGTTCAGGGGTTTGAAACGGCCCAAGGTTCGGACCTCGGTGCGGGGAATCTGGTAGTCAATGCGGACATCCTGAAGACGCTGGATGTTGGCCATTACTCCGGGCGTTACGCCGCTGGACATGGCCAGTTCGGCACCTTGGAAAAATGTGTTAGGCATTGTGGGCTCCTTGAAAGAAAATTGACACCAGAGTCGGTTTACGTCTATACACCCCGTGAGGGAGTTAGGCGATCCTTTTCCGTTCCTGCTTCGTTGAATTCCAAAACGGAACTCTCCACAGGCTTAACATCCCGCCTGTCCGGCGGTAAAATCTTGGCAGACACAGTGTTCTGCTTGCAAAAGGCTATTTTTTTTATGTTTTTGGCGGCATTGATGTCTCGGTCGTGGTGTGTCTCACATTTTTTACACGTCCATTCTCGTTTTTTGCCGAGGTCTTTGTTCATCTCCCCACAGCACGAGCATATCTTGCTTGAAGGCTCGAACTGGCCTATCATCATTAAATTTTTGCCGTGCCACTCGCACTTGTATTCTAGCATACCCCTAAACATCCTCCACCCCGCGTCGTAAATCGACCTTTTACGCCGCGAAGGGGCCTTTTCTATCATTTCTGTTATGTCCAAGTTTTCAATGCATAACGTAGTAGCTTGATTATCGCATACTAGTTTATGACTGACCTTGTGCAGAAAATCTTTTCGGGAGTTAGCTACGTGCTCATGCAGTCTGGCCACCTTGTCACGCGCCTTTTCCCAATTTTTGGACCCATATTGGCAGCGACTTAAATGCTTTTGCGCTCGCCTGAGCCTTTGGAGGGAACCTTGAAGGAATTTCGGGGTATCAATCTTGGTTCCGTCGTCTAATGTTGCAAACGTCTTCAGCCCTAAGTCTATTCCTACGGAGAGTTCTTCCCTTGGAGGCGGGGGTGTGGGGAACTCCTCCGGGGTCTCGACTAATATCCCGACATAGTATTTTCCCGTCTTGGTCCGGGAAAACGTCATCCGCTTAATCTTCCCTTCGACAGGACGAGTGAAAACACATCTTATCCCCTCTCTAAAATTGGTTGCGTAAACAAGCCCCTTCTCTTCGTTGAGATCGTTACTCAAATTGTGAGTGAAACTCGCTCGGCTCTTTTTCTTGCTTTTGAACTTAGGAAATCCCTTTTTGTGCTTGAAAAAATTAGTAAAAGCTCTATCCAAATGCATCATGGAATAGCCGAGAGACTGACTCGACACTTCTTGAAGCCATTCTTTCCCCTCTTCACGCTTTAGCTTGGTCAATTCCCTTGCCACCTCATACATTGACACTCCCTTTTTTTCTTTCTGGTAATAGGCGATTTTCTGTTCCAGAGCCCAATTATAGACCCATCTAGCGCAACCAAAATGCTTTTCAAGCAGAGCCTTTTGGGTCTCTGTCGGGTAAAGGCGGAAACTGTAACCTTTGTGCATCGGCCTACTATACACCCGCCAGAACAAGATTCGACAGATTCTCTTGTTATTTTTACCCGAGCTAACGTGCGTTGGGCATGGGCGGGGTGGGTTACGTTACCTTGGACCTTGGGCTAGCTGGACTGGAAAAAGGGGTTGAGAGCAGGAGATACACTTGGGGTAGCGGAGTGAAACAGTCATCAAACGAACACATTAGTCGAAATCGGTGCTTGCCGGACATAGCTTATCTCGAAATCAGCCACTCCGATGAACAGCAGAGGGTTGGCCTTGACCCGGTCCGACATTTTGGCCGTTCTCACGTTTTTGACGTAGGCGAGATTGCCGGGCGTGCCCCACATCTCAACCAGCGCATTGTAATTGTAGAGCCCGCTTTTGGTATCGCCCCATTCGTCCACCACGTCATCAATGGCGTTGAAGACGGGCAGATACTGATATTTCTGGTCACTGGAAATGGACAGCAACGCGTTGAGCTGGAAGGTGGATTCAGCCAAAATGGTCGCCGTGAAGGTCACGGTGCTTTCTATCAACCCGCCAAACTGGAATGCATCGGTTTTGGAACTGAGGATGTCAAGAAACACGGCGGGCGTGACATAGGTATAGGGAGCTATACCTGAGGTGGCTTGATAAACGAACCGGGGGTTGCGGAAGAACTTTCCCTGCGTAATCAGGGCCTCTTGAGTCTCATTGGCCTGATACATATTGACCTCACGGAAGCTGTAAGTGCCAGTCAGCGTGAGACCTGTGCCATAAGAAGAGGGTAGGATGATGCCACCGTTGTTGTAGTCGATCTTCATCCCGCTCGACCGTTGGAGCAAAATGCCGCTTGCCCCGCTGACCGTTTGAATCACCACTGCTCCACTGACACCCGAATCATAAACCCAGCCTTTTAGAGGCGAACTGTAGCGCACGTAACCCACTGGCAACTGGGTGTCGGGCACGTAGTAGAGTGGGGTCGTCAGGGTCTGATACGCGACCGCCTTCTGGGCGAACTGATGTTCAAGCCAGAGGAAGGTGCTCGCGTATAGGTTATTGGAGAACTGGGGGACCATGAGGGAGTGTCGGTGGCCTGCCTAGGCACACCTTTCCCCTCCTATACACCCGCTCTACCCATCACTTCGGCGTCGCGCGCCGCAGGAAGTCCTTGAAGATGGTGGTGAGGTAGCTAACCGGGCGAAAACGCCCTCCCCGCAGTTTATTGCGAACCTGAATACCTCCACCCGACAAGCTGTTCTTGCGCTCGGCATTGAGAAAGAACCCGATGCCCGGGATGCCGTGCTCGATGCGGTAAGCCCACGACATGTCATCCCACCCCGGCATGGGAGTGTCATTGTAGATGACGTTCTCGTCTGGCGCAGACACCTGAAACACGAATCTCACCCCTTTGTCATTCTTCTGTTTCTCTTTAAACTCAAGGGTGGGGCCGATGCCCGGTTGGCGCGAGTTCAGAGCTTCCTCAATGGGCACCGTGGGGTCTTCTCCCTCATTGAACCCAATGAACGAGAACAGGTTAGGCGTGGTTGTGTCCTCGCCATCCAGCTTGAAATCGCCTTCCAGTGTCCCACTGATATTGGGCGTCTTGGCGGCATTTTGCGCTCCCAGCTTCAGTTCCTCCGTCACTGGATGGCTCAGAAAATCCTGCTTCATCTGCTCCACCGCCGGGTCGAAATACTCCCGTTTGATGACCCGCTCGGCTTCGCGCCGGACAGTCAATCCCGCCTCCTCAATGATGGCTTGGCGTGTCCGCAACGGGATGTCGATGTAGATGGCCATGGCCTTAATCCGTTTTCCGCATCATGAATGTCCAACGGTGCGGAGTGACCAGCCCATGCGGGCGCGGCGTCGAGTCAATGGTGAAAGTGAAACCATCCAAGACCACCGTTTTGGCATTCTTCATGATTTCGTAGCCAGTCGCGTCTACCTTGATGCGAACCAGTCCTTCCGATTCGCGCAGTTTTAACTGCACATCACTGCCCGGGGCCATGAAATCGTAAGCTTGACCGTTGCCATACCTGATACACGCGTAAATCTGGGTGCCTTGGGGGGTGACCGGAGGGTTCAGCACATTCTGGTCATGCTGGCCGAACCGGCTGTAAGTCATTGAAGACGACAGGGTTATAGCCTGCGCCTCGACATACGCCATGATGGGGCGCTTGAACGTGTCGAACACGTTGTCCAGCGCGGCGTCATAGCTGGTTAACTGGGTGGGGGTGAACAGGGAGGACATGGAGCGGTTCCCCTTCTATACACCGCTCTATGCTCTTAACTTAGGACGGAGTAAAACAAAGCTGATAATGCCTGCGGTTGTCTCGCTAACGCCGCAACACATTGATACGGATTTGTTTGCTTGTTTAATTAGAGGCGATTATGAGGTGCTAGTCGTCATATTCCTTTGTTGGGCGAAATCATGCGAAGCCTTGGTTGCTCTCGATGCAGACCCACTGGCCGGCATATTTGCCTTTCGCGTGGCGCTGGAAGGTTTCACCGTGCAGCGGCCCGTCCTTCTGGATACGCCAGTCGTGATCCGGGTCGGCTGCGGCGAGCTTTTCGGCGTCTGCCACGGTCCAGACCGGCCCGTCCTGCGTCTCGGAGTAGATCAGCTCGTCGTCTTTCGTGAGCACAGCGGAGCCGAAGCCGACCGCGATTGGCAGGTCAGCGTGAGCGATTCGGCACGCGGTCGAGCAGCACGCGCACCCGATGAAGAGTTGCTTGTCTTCCAGCGGTTTCACCTGCGCCCAGTTGAGATTTCGAGTGTTCATAGATTGGTGCCGGTCTTTCCCGGCTGTCAGGCATCACTTGCCAGCGGGACGTTTATCTAGGCCCTTTTCGGCGAGGATCGCCGCGAGGTCATCGACGTGGATGCAGTCGCACATGCAGGCGTATTCCTGCGCGGACTGGACCACGGCGATATTGCCGTTGCAGTAGTCGTTACCCGGAGTGGCGCTGTGCAGCACGCCGAAGGCTTCGATTTTGCCGCCGTTCAGGCGGACGATTTTGTCACCGTTTTTGGCCTCTCGGCCGTTTCTGTAGTGCATTGATGTTTTGGTTTTCGGTCGGGAAGCGCCCAACCAGACGCCCCAGCCAACGGCTTGCGCCGTGGCTGAGCTAAATGTTCGGCAAGAGGGCTTCCACGTCGGCGAAACGTCCGGCGTCCACCGCGTCACGGGGAGAGCAGCCGAGTTTTGCGTGCATCGAATACCACCAGCGCAGCGATGGGATGCGCTTCCCGATTTCGAGGCAGCGGCGCTGCTCGGCGTCGGTCATTGTTCCGAGGTGCATCTCGCGAATTGCCGAACTGTCGCTAGAGCCAACGCCCCGCATCGGGGGTTGCTCGTGAGTTTGTTCTACGCTCGGAGAGTTCATGGTTTTCAAAGGGTCGGCGGCACGCTCTGCGGGGCGTTGCTCACCTGTTTGTTAGCCACAAGACTCCGGTGTGCGGACGACGCCCAGTTGCGTGTTGGTCGTCAGATACACGCTGAGGTTTGTGCATGGGCGTCCGCGTCCGTCCGTGGCCGCATAGTTGATCTGCACGTCGCCGTGAATTTGGACGTTCGGCGGCATCGGGTCGCGCCACTTCGGCGTGATCTTGAGTTGGAAGGTTGAGATGCCGTGGCTCTCGGCGAGCGCAGCGCAAGCCCTCGCGAAGTTCGCGTAGGCGTCGGGGATTATTGGGTTTTGTATTGCGTCCATAAAAAGTGGCTAACCAGTCGATAGAGAACCAACGTCGCTCGCGTCATGGTTTTGGGTTGTGCTTAGCTCCGTCCTCGCGAGCGCCGTGGCTCATCTCCACGTTCAGCGAAGATGGAAAAGCGCATTTTGCCCAGCACGAGGCGCAGAGTGCACCCTGTGAGATTGCGGTGCCGCAGTCCACGCAGTCGGTAGTTCCACCATCTCGGGGAGTCTTGCGGGCAAAGCGCCGCAGCGTTGATCCGTCCGGAAAATCGAAGCGTTTCGGGAGCGGCCAAGCGCCCTCGCCGAACAAATCGCCAAAGCCAAGATGCACGCGCGCATGTTTTTTGGTGGTTTTCATGTCAGGTAGATTGGCCATCTGGTTCATCTTTAGAGTTTGGCAAGTCAGATTCGCTGGCTATCTCAAACCCAAAAGGCACAAACACTTCCGCATTTTTTTCTCCCTTTCAATCTTGTTCGTGTATGAATTTACATACACTTTTCGTTCAGCCAAAAAGTCGCCCTTAGGACTTTGGTATACGCCAACGTAAAAAACAAAACCACCATACCATTCTTCCCCGCATTTGAGCGTTTTGCCAACCAATTCTTTCGTAAGTTTTTTCATATTCTCTCCATTATTCATACTTTGACCAGCTTGTCAAGCATTTTCTCAAGGCTGCGTCCTGTTATGGCACAATTTTGGTGTTGGGTGCTAGAGGGACGCATGTCTCGGCCATTCGCTCGCGGCTTTCGCAGAAAGCCTTCCACCTTTTATGCTCAATGAGCGTATCGGAGCGATACATCATATCACGCGCTACTGCGGCGCGCTCTTGGTGCTTTCGCATCTCCTGCGCCCAATCACCTGTCAGACACAGCGAATTTCGCTGCGTCTTTGAGAGTGTTTTGGCCGGTTTCATCATGCGTCATCGGGACCGTTCGGCTTCTGTTGATAGGCCGCTTCAGAAGCGCGACCATACCACCCGTGGGAAAAGAAACAGAAAAAAGTTCCGTAATCGGCGGCGGTCCATTTGGTTGTGTCGAGTTGCTTGCACAGGCGGTCATACTCCGCCCGAACTTCTGTTTCTGGTAATAAAGCGTCCTCCGCCGAATCCGGCGGCACAGGCAATGCCGCACACGTTGCCGGATAATTTGTTAGAGATGAATGAGAGTGCGTCATGTTTGGCCTTTTTCGTTAGGCGTCCAAAATTCCGGCTTCTTTCCATTACGTTTCCGGTAAATAGCCCCATCCTGAGCACCAACGGGGTCTAAACAGTCCTCGCCTTCTTTTAAGACTCTTGGCTTCCATCCTGAACATGGGCCGCCGGGGAACCAAACGTCTCCGTAAGCTGGAATCTCGTTTTGCTCTAGCCGTCTCCAGTTTTTTTCGTAAAATTTTCGTCCTTTAATCATAAAGTGAAAGTCTAACTATTGCTTTACAGACGACTCGCTTCGCTCGTGTCTGAAGTGCGTTTGTTAGGGAAACCACGGAAGTCCGCAGTGTTTTGCCCAATTTTTAGCCTTCTTCGGGCCAAGTCCGATTAAGGAGCAGAGCACGGTTATGTATCCAAATGGCGCGGCGATTATGCACCAGAACCATGCCCACGATTTCAGGAGACCCCTGACAAGGACACCACGAATAACGACCTTATTTGTCCGGCTGGCACTCACGTTTTTGTTTTCAGGCGTCAAGGTTGGCATGGTTAAGGCTGATTGGTGATGGTGGCTGCGTCTGACTGTCAATATTAGCCGGAAAGCAAAAGCGGCACCGCTTTATCGCCTCCGTGGTATTCTGTAGGTTTTCCGGTTTCTCCCATGTGCGCCCGCAACGGGAATAGTAGATTCCATCAGCACACAGCTCCCACTCGTGTAACGTGCCATGCCTGCTCACAGAGGAAACGGCTAACAATCGCTCAGAGCCGAGGCCGGCACACGGGGCCGTTGAATCGGCGGGAGTTGAGGGAGAGCCCGTCATGGCTAACCTTTTTCGTTACCGTTGCCCTGCCTTGACCTTGTTCGCCCCGTCACGAATCTTGTTGATGAGCACGTAGGCATCAATGGGCTGGATGGAATCAAACCCCGTCCATTCCGCCGGGTTGGACTTCAGTTCCGCCACGTATTTCAGCGCGCCGGTCTTCAGGGCCTCAAACGTGATGGGGGTCTTCTGCGCCGCGCAGAGGCGAGCCAGCTCGTCCTTGGGCTCAAAGCCGCCCGGGGCCGTGCCAATGACTGCCTCATGAACCTCAGCGTCCGAACCGTTATCCTTGGCCGCATCCCGCCCATCTCCACCAATCTCAATATCGGCGAGGATGTTGAGTTGGAGTGCCCGCTTCACGCATCGACTGAACGCCCGGTTTTCGGCAAACGTCTCAAGATAGGGGGTGAAATTGCGGTCCACGGAACGCATCGTGGCGCTGGCGATGGCTGAGCAGGTGAATGGTTGATGGCTGGTCTCGTAGTTGCCGATGAACGTCATCGAGCACACGACCGCCGCGAATCCCTCGCGAGTCTGGAACTGGGAGTAATTCAGGTCCGTATACCCGCGCAGTTGGGCGAGTTGGTTGATACCGCCGATCCTGATGCGCAGCCATTCGTCGCGCACAGCCAGCAGGTCAATCTCAGCCAACGGCTTGTTTTGCTGCTGAATCACCTTGGCCTCGTGTTCACGGGCGACATAGAGGAAGCGTGGCGAGACCATACGGCGATAGTCCACCAGACCTTCGGGGGTATAGAAGTAATCCACGCCCTTGATGAGGCCGCGGGCGTCGCGCTCAAAGGCGCGGGAGAGAGGAGCGGGGGAGTCAGGAGGGGTTGACATAGGAAGTTAAGAGGGTGTGCCCGGAGTCCAAGTTACCATCATGTGATTGATATCTCTCCACAGGTCTGGAGTGTCAATTACCTCCCCCTCGTTCGCCTGAAGCGACTGAGTGGGTTGTTTGGCGGCGAGATGAGCGTATGAGAGGTAGGCCGAACCACCCGCTAAAATGAACTTGTTGGTCTTGAACCGGAGCACCCCGCCAGTCTGCGCCACTTCCCTACCCAAGTCAAGCCTTTTCTCTTCGCCCTTCCAGTTCAGATAGGCCATCGCCGCTCCCAGATATTCCTCCTTGGTCAAGTCCTTGACCTGCTCGACCGTGACGTGGTCAAAGTAGCGGAAGCGCAGGGCACTGACCTTCGCCGCGTCCTGCTCGCGCGTGAAGAAGGCGTAGTGCGGGCACACAGCGCGAATCAAGTCCACGTATTGCAGGGTGGGCAGCTTGGCCTCGTCTGTGCCCGCGTCCAGCTCATGGTTGTAGGACAGCACCTGACCCCGATGGTTGTTCAGCAAGTTGATGTCCATCGGGGCCTTGGTGAAGATGTTAACCCTACGGCCCGTTGCCAGCAGGTCAGCCAGCACCTGCTCGTTGTGCAAATAGTCCATGCGGACGTTGAGCGGCGCGCCCGGCAAGAACTCGGCGTTCGGGAAGGAGTCGGGGATGAGGTCAATGACCGTGGCAGTGTAGAGCAGGCCGATGAACCGGGTCTGGTAGGCAAACTGGTCCTTAATGCCGAGGAGGCGCAGGAGGGCGTTAGCCACCTGTTCGGGCGGAATGGTGTCGATGCTCTTCGGATTCTCGCCCGCACTGTAAGTCGGTTTTCCACCCCAGCGGTGGGACTGAAGCAGCACCGTGTTGGCCGGGTCGCACCAATAGGGGCCGTGTTGATCCGGGTGGGTGGAGCCGAACAGGCCTATCAGTGGCTTGAAGTGCCAGCCCGCGCAGTGCATCAGCCAGCTATCGTTGCCCATATGGGCGACCGCGCGCTTGATGAGATAGTTGGCTTGCAGGAAGGTGGTCTTGCCGCGCAAATCATGCACGCCGTTGACCTGCGGGTCGTCCTTGCCGCCGAGATGCAGGATGATGATATGGTTGGCGTCGAGGATGGGCTTGACCAGCGCGATAACTTCCTGATAGTAGCTGTATTTTTTGGGGTCCTGACCCGCGCCCGTCTGCAACGTGACATACCGGTCAAACGCTATGGGATAGAACTGCTCCTTGATGTTTGGCTTCGACACCGTCAGGCCTGTAGCCTTGGCATATTGGGATACTAGCTTGGTCATGATTGGGTCTCCGTCTTGTCTTTCACGTCGAACTCGGGCTCGGGCGAACTGAGGTAGCCAAGGTGGCGTTGAGCGGTGATAGCCGGGTGATAAAAACAATCGAACAGAGCCCGCCCCGTCCCCTGTCCAATCATCGCCAACTCCAATTCGCCCGCCGGGATGTAGGGCAGCACCTTGTGGACATGCTCATTGCCCGCCAGCAACTCGGCATATTTGGGGCCCACCATGACATACAGGTCCGTGTCAGGATGCTGGCGGTGGAATGAGGGGAACAGGGATGTGACCATGCAGATGTCGCCCACGCTCTCCTTGATGACGATTAGCCCTCGCTTCCTGCCCGTATTGTCCAGCAACGCGCCAAAGTCAGTCGGCGCGCCCGCCGTGCTATGCCCATTCTTCTGGTTCTCCTGCTGGGCCGTCTGGACGAAAAACGCGAGAATCTGCTCCCGGGTGATACCCGCCCGTCGTCGCTCCAGCCAGTGCAATAATCCCTCATCCCGGTCCGACACCGCCATATTCAGAATGCCCTGATAGATGTCCTTCAGCCAGCTCCCGTCGTCCGTGATTTCCGCTGCGGGGCGATAATCCGGGTTCTTGGGCGCGGCCTTGGTCAGGTCCACGGTGCTCCAGTCCAGATTGGAGGGCAACGACGCAAACAGCTTATCCCACTGCGCCCCGATGGTCTCGATACTGAAATTACGCACCGCCCAGTCGCGCCCCTTTTCCGCCGATGCTGCCAAGTCACGCTTCGACGTATTGACCACCTTGCGCATGAAACGGGCGATTTCAGTCGCATCGCTCGCGGCCTTGGTGAAATTCGTCCCCGCCTCGTCATACGGTTTCCACCGGATGGGGTAGACGAAGGGGCCGGTTTCGTCGGTGCAGAAATCCTCGCCACATGAATAGTTGGTGATAGCGACGGGCTTGCCGCAGAGCAGCGACTGGACGTTATGGTATTCCTGTCCGCCCGAGGTGAAGATGCTCAGGCACGCATCCGCAACCCCATAGACGAGTCTCATCTGGTCGCCCGGCACGCCGTGGACGATGCTGGCGGTCACCATGCTTTTTTCGGCGTGACATACCGGGCAGTTGATATCTTCGCCGGTATAGGGGGCGATAAGCCACGCACCGCACGCCTTGCACACGTAGGTGCACAGGATGTCCTCTGTCTTGATACCGTGATACTTCGCCAGCTTTTCGATGTCCCAGCCCATGCCCTTCTCGGAGAACGAGGTGTGAAAGTGCAGCTTGGCCTTGACGCCGGGGTTGTCGCGCTTGAACATGGCGAACGCCTCCAGACAGCGCGGGAACTGCTTGCGCAACTGGTTGCGGGACACGAATAGGAAGACGAAGGTATCGGGGCTGATATTGAAGCGCGCGCGAAAGGCTTGCCGCTCCTGTTCGGAGACCGGACTGAACAGCTTGGTATCCATCGCGCCGTAGATGGACGAGACGTGGTTCATCGTCGCGCCGCCCACCCGGCGCATCTCTTTCGCCGCGAACTTGGCCCACGTCAGATAGACCTTGGACTTCTTGGCCTGTTCAAAGGCTTGATCCAGCACTGGAACAGAATCAATCGTGGAATGGTGGATGGAGTTGATGCGCTGGAACCATGGCTTCTCGGCGTAATCGGAAAGCGGATGACTCCACACGTCGTCCGACCCAATCCAGATGGTCGGCTTCCACTCCTTGACCACGTTGTCAATGTTGACCGAGCCATACGTGGCGTTGCGCGCAAACCCGGGGTCCGAGTTGATACGGTTGATGATTTCTTGGTCGGGCGGAATGCATCCAAACGATTTCCACGGGGTGAGGTTTAGGCGTGGGTCGTTGGTTACGGTGCCCTGCGTGCAGTAGTGAGCTATCTCGTAGAGATCGGGCCGGGAGTAGAGGTAACGGAGGAGGGTCTTGGCGTTCTCGGCTAAACCTGTGCGCAAAAAGCAAGGGTTGGTCTGGAGCAGGATACGATGGCGAGACATGGATGGGATATCCCCTATCATATCCACCCAAGCCCCTCACTGTCAACTCGCGCGCACAAAAAAGGGACCGGATTGCTCCGGCCCCTTGGGGTAAGTGCCTAGTGGGAGTCTTTTATTCGTTTGTGCTCCTTGGCGTGACAAACGGGGCAAAGCCAAACCACGTCTAAAGGACGACCGTAATCATGATGATGACCGTGAGAATCTTCTCTTCCACACCGTTCGCAGGGTTTCTTTTCTAACCTTCCGTCTCGGACTGCGTTTCCCACTGCCATGTGAGCTTTATATTTCTGAGGGAAATCAACCCTAAACTGTTTGGCTCTTGTGGCAGCTTTTTCTTTTCGCGCAGACTCTTGATATCTTTTTCTATCATAATTTCTTATCTTGTCTACGTTAGCTGCTCTATGAGCAGAAACCCTTGCTTTTGTGCAGGACTTGCAGATATTTAGATGTCCATCCTTCATCTTTGAGTGAGGATAGAACTCACTCAAAGACTTTGACTGAGCACAACGCCTGCAAATCTTACTCTCGGACATCAAAAAGGAACATCGCTGTCAAGGTCCTCCCCCGTAACAAAATTGGTTGCGCCGCCCGAAACGGGTTCGGTATGCGTCAGCTCGCCACTAACCTCGGGCGTTTTGGCCTTGATAACCTTGTTCAGTTCCTCGATGTGGGCCTTGAAGAAGGCGTTGATTTCCGCATCGTCCGAGAAGGTCTTATCGCCAACCTTAACCTTCTTGATCTCGGGCAAGTCTTCCTTCTTGAATCGGCCATAGACCAACTCACCGTTTTGGCGGAGCGCACAGGAGGCGAAGCCCGTCTTGTTGACGGAATCGGGTTTCGGCTTGCTCTGGTAGAGCGACATTTCTACCCCACCAAATTTGGTCAAGGCCAGAATGCTATTCATGATCCCGCGACCAAGATACGAGTAGGGCACGCCTACGTAGTAGGCCTCGTTGCCATCTTGAATCATCACGGTGACAGACTTGATGACCTCCTTATTCTTCGGGTTGGTGAATTCCTTGTGGTTGACACCGATGATGTTACCGCTGACACGGGTCGCGGCGGGGTCAACAATAACCGGTTTGCCATCTTCGCCCTTTTGAGCGACTTCAAAAATGGGAGCCGGGAGGTCCTTGGAGCGAATCTTGACGTAATATACTTTGGTTCCCGGAGGGAAGTTGGAGCCTGAGCCTTTGCCGAATGCCATGGTGATGTATGGGTTGGGTGTTGTTGGGTATGGGTGAAGTGACTGACAGGTGTATGATAGCCCAGTTGGGGTCCAACTGTCAACTCCCAAATGAGCGATACCTCTCTAACCGGCGCTTTTCCCATCGAGCATTCCTCACTATTTTCTCGGCATCTAGCTGAGCAGGAACAGATTGCGCGGGTTAAGTGGCTGGAATCAGAGAAAGTGGGTTATGATGTGGGTTATGCGCGGGCCAAGTGGGTCTGGCTGACCACGGAACGGGCTAACTGGATTGCCGGAATGCGGGCGAGCGGGGCGGATGGATTCTAGTCGTCCCACTTGGCAGTCAGCCCAATCCCCTTCATTTTTTTGGTCACGTTCTCGCGCGCCTCCTGCGGGTGCTTTGTCCCTTTGCGCTTCGCTGAGTATTGCTTGTAGAACTTCTTTTTCACCGGGTCTTCACCCAGTTTCTCCTCGCGTTGGGCCGACAGCTCGGCTGAACGGTCCCAGAGGTCTCCTAGCGAACCCTTCTTGTTGGTGGCCTTGACGAAATCCTTGGGCGAGAACGGGTCCACCGGTTTTGCGTCCACCGCCATCTGCGGCTTCAACCACACCCGCTTCCATAGCCCCTTCTCCTTTCCATCCTCCCCATTGTAAGTCTTGTCCTCGTTCATGTGAAATACGATTTCTCGCACTTCGCCGGTCTTGGCATGTTCAAAGGCGTAAAGGGGCATGATAGGGTATTGTAGGCTACGTGAGGATGATCTGTCAACTCGTCCGCGCGAACCGGGCGGCGGGCGGCTAGGCAGCACCAACCGGGCCGATGGACGGAGGAGAGGTCTCACCACCTTTGTCCGGCGCGGCATTGGGCGTAGTCTTGGACTCCTGCCCCCGGTTCAATGGCTTGTTCGGACGGGTGAAATCGTGCTCGATGACCTTGAACGAGAGCGGCCATTTGGCAAACCCAGTCTTCTCGTCGCAATCCAGCACCCATGCCGTGGTATCAGAACGCTTGCCCATGAACCACTGCTGGGTTGAGTAATCGGGTGGACTACCGACATACGTCGTGTCGATGGGGATGTTCTGGACAGTCGGGTTGTCAGGATTGGGCGAGCTAGCTGGCCCACCCCCACTCGGGTTGGGATACTGGTCAGCGGGCGGATTGCTAGCTGTTTTATTCCTCTCCTTGATGGTTGAGTCACGGGGTTCCTTCGCGGAGGTGGGAGCGGAGGAGTCAACGGTGCTAATCGAGGCTATCAGCGCCGATAGGTCTGAATAATGATGCCCGTTATCACACCAGTTGTCCTTTCGCGCTGCGTCTCGCCCGGCGGTGAGCAGCCCGCACCATGGGCACTTGGTCGAGCTGGACGGGAGTGATAGGGAGGACGGTGAGGGCATGGGTGGACTGCGTGTCTCTTCTATACACCCGAACCGATTGTTGGATTACCTGTCTCGCTCCCACGGCTTAAGGCAGCGGGTAAATAGAATGGACTTGACACTTTTATCTCTTATGGCTATAAGAAGGTATGGACAATGAACAATGGAAACCAATTCTAGGCTTTGAGAACCTCTACGAGATCAGTAATCTAGGACGAGTGCGTTCCTTGATGAATTCTCGGAGAACCAAGCCGAAAATTCACATAATGAGAATTGCCGTTCTCCCGGGCCTATATCCCGGGACGACCCTTCAACGAGATGGAGTCGCGAAAAGTTTTCTCGTCCATAGACTAGTGGCTATAGCGTTCGTTCCTAACCCCGACAACAAACCTCAGGTTAACCATAAAAACGGCATAAAATCGGACAATCGAAGTGAAAATCTTGAGTGGGTTTCGGTCAGTGAAAACCATAATCACGCGTTCAGGACTGGACTGAAGACGGGAAGGAAGGGGATGAGCCACCACAACGCGAAGCTGACCGATTCTGACGTTTTAGAGATTAGGAGGCTTCGCTCGTCTGGAGTCTCCCGACCGGCTATATCCCGACAGTTCGGGGTTGGGTGTGGATGTGTCAGAGATATCGTCCTAAGGAATCACTGGAAACACATTTAAGGGAGGGGATATATTGTCAAGTAGAATGAAACGGTGCCTGCGTTGGCGGAGGCTGTTGATTGATGGAGGTAAAGAGTCGTGTTCGTTGACATATCTACTTCGTCTCCCATCTCGAAAACAGCTATGCTCCCCGCCGTGGTCAGCCGATTTTCTATGATAATGAGGGTCATCCCCCCTCCAGCATCCGCTGTGTTCACCCGGAAAATCCCGGAGGCCAGCGTGCCTACTGCGCTTTCTACTACGGCAGAACATCCAATGGCCCTTGGGTTTGATGCAATATCAAAAGAGCTTTGAATCATCCACCGCGTAATCCCCGCAGGCACCGCAATCGTCGCAATGTCCGCAGGCGCACCGCTCGTCAGCACGGGCACGTCTTTCACGTAGAGGGTGATGGGCAGGCCGTGGCATCAGTGGCTTTCTTAGATATGGCTGTCACGGGCAACCCGTTCGGAGCCACGATAACCGTAGTGCCTCCTGCGCCCGTTACGTCCCCAGTCAAATTGACGCTTGCCGGGGTGCGCGTCGCACAGTTAATCCACCGGCCCGTGGTCGGTGTAACCAGCACGTTGAACCCGTCCGCCGCAACCGCACAGGCCCCGGAGAACGTGTAAATGCCAGCATACCCATCATCGACCCCCGTAGCCCCGAGGGTCTGGACCACGCAGTTGTCCTGCATGTATTGGACACTGAGGGAGGAAAGCGCAACATTGGTGAGGGCCGCACCGAAGGGCGTCTGGGCGACGGGGTTGATAATGGCCATGATGGGAGTGGGTTAAGGAGGAAGGCTTGAGGTGATATCATCACCTGATACACCAACAAACACACGTCTCCTCTACTCGCCCGCGCCCGCGCCCGCGCCCGCGCCCGCGCCCGCGCCCGGTTTTTGGGGCGATAATCGGGCCATTTTTACCCTACCCCAGCAAGCAGTATGTCTACCGCCTCGGACTTAGGAAAATTCAACAACTGAAGATTGTGACCTCGTTCTCTACACCATTTATCGTAAACCCGTGCCGCCTCCTCCTCTGTCTTAAAGGCTCCCAGATAGTGCTGTTTGCCTCCAAAATTTACCCCAGCTTTCCATGTTTTGTCTTCAGTTTTAGAAACACCAAAAAACCGAGATGAGCATCCGGCCTTACGAGAGAAAGTTCTACGCAACCCCTTAAAGATAATATACTTATCGTGTTTCCGTTTAAGATAAATGGTGGCATTTTGATACAAATGTTCCAAAACCCTTTCTATCTGAAGGTTACCAGAGATACCTAGATATTTCGATTTTTGGTTTTTATGAGGATGGGTGGACCCTTTGATGCTGAGAGCAGATACAAAATATTGTTGTAATTGGTCGATAAACAAGGGGTTCCCAATAAAATTTATCGTTGCAAAGCGACTCTTTTCTGGTCGAAAAGAAAAGCTCCCATCTCCGTCAAAATAGCCCCGGATAAAATGGGGAAGAAGAGAGGGAGGAACAATTGTTTCTGAAGGCATCTGAATCTTAAAGGATTTGTCATAAACAACTCCGAGTTCAGAACAACGATCTGAAAATATTCGACTATTTAGTGAAAGTCGGCATGAAGGATAAACCTTCCCTTTGCATCTTGGGGTTAAAGGAAATAACTTTCCGCTGAAACCTATTGCCGTTGCAATTTTTTCTAAAATTTCCTTATCAGCATCCTGAAGTTCTAAAGTAACCTTACCATTTTTAGGACAATTGGAGCCGTCTGCATATAAAAAGCCCAAAATGTAAGATTTTTCTTCGGAGTCGATCTCATCAAAAAAACGGAAATCAAACCAATGTTTGCGAAAATATCGCGGTGCTATTTTTACCCCATTCGCCCTAAGCGTTCTTCCGATGGCTGTTTCGCTAACATTATATTCTTTTGCCAAAGACTTTACGGTCTGGCCGCTTCGCCGTTTTTGGCAGATTTCTTCATGCCATTCTTTTTGTATTTTCCTTTTCATGGAGAGGTGGGGTTTCACCTATATACACCCATTCTCAATGGGTTTTATTTCTCCATCAAAATATCGACAGCTTTAGCGTATGTCCAATTTTTAAGTTCAAGACCCTTCTTATTGACTCCCAACAACTTAACTCGTCTTTCCGCCTCCTCACACGCCGCATACCAATCTTCATCAGCGAACGAAAAAATGTTACCCTTGTTAATTGGGGAGTCTTCCCGGAAGAAGATTCCGTCATAGACGGGAACCATCCCGTTGGGGTTGACCAGCACTGCGTTCTCGTCGGTGAAGAAATCGAGATACGAGTGAGCCTTGAGAGCCACTGGCCACGCGCCCAGTGCTGTCGCATGGAACTCTGGCAATCCAAACCCCTCGCTTCCACTACAGCACAGGATAATGTCGGACGACTGGAGGGTGCACGAATACTCCGCGTTGGTCGGCGCAAAATCCAGCCAATTGATGTTCCAATAAGCCTTCCCGTCCAACGCCCGCGAAATCAACGCTTGCTGGTCTTCCGGTTTCAGGAATGGATTGGTCATCGCCGCATTCAGCCTATGTTCCTTCCTGTTCCCATATTTCTTTGCCCAAAGCCCGAGTTGACGATAGGTATGCTTGCGGTGCTCCGCTTTTGATGTCAAGAGCCAAGATGTCACTCCTTCAATTTTTGGACGGACCGGGAGTGAGGTGAAGTTGTGAGAGTCAAACCCGAGCGGCATATACGTCGTTTCAATCCCATACATCCTGAAAAACGTTTGGGCATATCGGTTGGTCACATAGACCTTGTCCTGTTGCTTAAGCAGGTTCACTTCAACCGGGGTAAGCTGCCCCGTTTCTTGGAATGTGATGAGGCGACTGTCTTGGGATGAGTATGTCTCGTTTGATTGCATTACGTGCCAGAGCTTGTAAGCCGTGTTCTTGCGCGAGTGCTTCAGGGGCGCGCTATTGATGCAGTTTTGGAGCCAGACATTGAACCCTTGATCCGGCTTTTGAGACGATAGGTCTACTTGCCCGATGGGCATGATCTGAGGCATCAATCCGCGCTTATACATCTCGCGGAGGATGGCGATTGAGGTTTGACCAAAACTCACGTTGTTGAGGGGCGCGTTAAAAACAAACTGATTGGACATAGGGGGAAGGAAGTGGGGTAATTGGTAACAGTGAAAAACTCAAAACCGAAACGACTCGTCAAACACGTAAAACGCTACTCCGCCGGTATCAGCGACCTTGCGCGTCCTGACCCGTTGCTTGGACCCGTCTGGCATCTTGATTAGCTTGAACCCGATGTCGTGTTCGATATACCGGTTGGGGGTCGGCATCCAGAGCGAATGGGTGACATCGGTCTGGTAGGACTGGGCTACAACCTTTTCGCGCCGTTTCTTGGCGGCGGACTGGAGGTTGAACCAGTTGAGGGTTTGGCGGAGGAGGTTCATACCGTCTCCTTCATCCCTTCCACCACCGCCCCGACGTGCTCCAAGTAGAGTCTGCGCACGCGCTCGTGGCTCAGCTTCATCTTCCGCCCAATCTCGCGCCAACTCAGCCCCTCATGGTGACGCAGAGCAAACACGCGCCCGAACCGTTTGTCGGGACATACCTCTTCCGCCGCCTGCATGACTGCATCGCCATCCAAGTGCAGCCCGGCCTCCTCGGACACCTGAGCTTCCCGGCTGGTGTCGGTCAGATTGAGCGGGCGCAATGTGCTGGTCGAGCCGCTCTCCCCCAATTCGCCCATTTCGGTGATGGGCATGATGCCGGATGAGCCATATCCACACCCATCCAGCGGGTTGTGTTTCCCCTTCTTCAGCATGACTTTGCACAGGTAGTCGGTGCGCTGGGTGATAAACGTGCTTAGCTTGGTCCCCTTGGTCGGGTCGTAGGCACAGATGAAGGTATAGAAGTTGAGCAGCTTGTCATCGCCCATGTCTTCGGCGCGGATGACGCCGGGGTAGGCCGAGGCGTAGCGGTTGACCACCGCGAAATAGGCCCCGGTGTGCTGGTTGACGAGGTCCACGAGGGCCTGACTGTCTTGGGAGGTCTTAACCCGCTCGATGAGTTCGTATTCGGTCATGGGGCGGCGTTACTTGGTCTGCTCGTGGGCGACGGGGTTAAACGGCTCCCCATCGTCCAGAAATACACAACTCTTGACGGGCACAGAGCTTTCGCCTATTAGGGGTTGATCAAACCATATCTGGTTTGGTTCCCATCGTAGTGTATACATCAATTCTCCCCATGCGTCCGAGCAATCATCGCCGTTACGGAATCCATTAACGATAACCCCGGTCTTACCTTGAAAATACGAAGTCCGAACCTTGCGCCCGTGCAACCCGGGACACGAGAACGATAATCCGTAAAGAGTTCCTGAATCTGTCACTTCCCACCCCTCTGGGATGGGTCCCTTCCACAAGGGGGGTGGCGGAGTATGAAATTGACCGGGCAGAATGGAGCTATCCCAACCCGTCCGCACTTCACCCTCAGGGGTTAAAACTGCCCGTGGAAGACCTGAAGACAAAATCGTGCTTGGACCTGCCAATGTCGTTCTGACTAGTTGTGCGGTCACAGCGTCATTGATCAGCCTCTCTCTTTCTTTTTTGTCGTTCGCCCATGACGAGAAAAGGTTTAGAACCGACTCCTGAGACCCACAGCTCACCTCAAGTAGCGGAGGCTCGTTCGCGCGAATTAGAGCGCGCAGGGCCAAGTCAACCATCAGCACCGCCATCGGCGCGGCAAACAGGATGACCGGCGCGAACAGCACTACGCCCGTGGCCAGCCAATATCCCACCGTGCCCAACCATCCAGCATGAAACGCCAGACATAATGGACACTGCATCATGTATTTCACCCAGCCCGGCGAAACGCGCATGACCCATTCGCGCGGCACCTTGGTCAAATCGGACCTTGCCCACACATGGAACAGGAATGCGGCGGACAGGACGTAGACGACGAGAAAGGCAAGAGTGTCCATGTGGAATGTCTCCCCTTATTACTTCCCGTCACCTATGTCGTTGATGAGCGAATGGCAGATATGCACAATGATGGCGATGTCCCGTTCGCTCAGGTTCATCCGGTCGCACTGATAGTGCTGCCGCGCCTCTCCCTCAAAATCTTCCTCCTCATCCTCTGAACCCAAGGCCCGGTCTTGGGCCTCACCGAACCCATTGATGAGGTCGGCAATCATCTCCGCCAATCCGGGCGAGATTTCCACGGTCTGGGTAAAGCTGTCAAGCGGAAGGCGTAGGATGTAGAGACCACTCCCCTTGGGTTCCAACTCCACCAACATGTCGTCCTTGACAAAGTCATCCAGCGCGGCGCGCACAAGGGCGGAATGCTTATCGGCTAGATTTGAATCCAACTCCACCCCCTTGCCCTTGGATGCCGGGAATTTGATGGAGGCTAGGTCGCTTTTCAGGTCAAAGGTCGTTTGGGACAGGAAATGCGAGAACAGAAGGTTCTTGACGTAGGCGATGGTGAGCATGAAGGGGTAAAGCGGTGAGATTGGGGTGCGTAACGGTGCAACCGGGAACTCTGACACGGCTATTGTAGCCCGGTTTCCCTCCAAGTGTCAACCTTTTTCGCGCATTTCTTTGGGTAGCAGGAACTTGGCCTACAGATACTGAACCATCACTAGTATTATACTATTCACTGAACCATGAGTAATTTTTCAGATGAACCGGGTTTCCGGCGAAATGGGCTCAACGTTAAGCCCCATTAGTTATAGGTGTTCAGCTTTAGGGGTGAGACGTAAGAGAGAGGGCTTCAAGGAGCACCCGTGAACCGGGCGAAGGAGAAAGGTGGAGAGGAGAAGCGAAAGATAGTAATTCTCGTCATTTGGCACGGAGCGCAGCGGAGTGCCTCGTTGCGACAGCAACGAAAGTGGAAACCTGTTCATGGGTAACCACTTTCCCTATCGCCGGGCGAAAAGGGAAGCAGAAAGCCTATGGAAGTCGCGCGAGAGCTTCGCGGGTCTTTTACCAACGTCTCGGTTCCAATTCGACCCTGATGGTCTCGGAGAGCCAGAACCGGGCGGTTAAAGCGCGGCGCTGTTTCAATACGGTTTCTCCCCGTCCCTATCCCATAGAACACTCTTCCGGCCCCGGTTGCCCGGAACGTCGCGGCGGATGACTCCCGCGAACGAGGTAAGAGTGACATGTTTCATCCCCATCGGTGTTGCAACCGACTTTCCTGCTTAGAAGTGGCAAACTCAGCAGCGGCAAGCGGAACCTATCCATGAAACTACGACGGCTTACTTTGACACCCGTCGCCAGTGCCGCCCATTAAACCCGGGCCAGTGACTGTAGGATCACGAGATACACTCGTGGTTAAATTGAGATTGTAGATTGTTACGGTAATTTACCTGAGATTGCGAGTTTGTAAGCCTCCTCTTGTCTTTTTACCCGTTGAAGATTTTTTTCTCTTTCTTTTTTGCTTACAGGAGGTCTGAAAATTTGTTTTGGTCCATAGGCGTAATCACAACCAAGAATTTTCAACGCTTCGTTAATTATTGGCAAGGAGTTACTTAAAACAATTCTTCCGTAGAGGTCCTTATCTCCAGACAGAGAGAACCTGTCAATTAGGATTTTCTTTTGGCTTGGAGACAGGTATCGGTAGATAGCTTCTCTGCGTAGACCTTTTTTCTTGATTTTCTTTTGTCGGGTTGCCTTTTCTACCCGATGATGCGCGTCGTGGCACTCACGACACATGATTTCAAGGTCTTCCATTAATTCATTGCCACCCCACCGAATGTAAGTTTTATGATGAACGTCTGTTCCGTATTCTTTGCATCGAGAACAGACTGGCCCATAATGATTTATGGCCTCTTCTCGTTTTGCTTTCCAGACGGGCGAGCCCAAATACTCTCGATGAAGAACTTGGTTGAAGGTCAGTTGGGTCACGTTTACTTCATGATAGACAAATTGGTCATACGATGTCAACAAAAAAATCCCTCCGCCGGTTAAGGTCAGAGGGATTGATGGGCTGGGCTAGTTAATCAGGAAGTGTCGCTGCGCCTCGTGCCGCGCCTCATCCGCCGTGATGACCACGGGCATGATGGGCGGAGCCTTGGGCTTGACGAGCAGTTTCAGTCCGGCTTCCTCGGGCGTGCGGTCGGCCTTGAGCAGGTTGACGCGCTTGTGACACGACACGGTATTTTCCCACGCGTCCTTGCCGCCGCGTGAACGGGGCTGGATATGGTCAACCGTGGCGGTTGCGTGACTGAGCTTCTCGCCCGTGTAGGCGCAGGTGTAATTGTCGCGGCGATGGACATTGCCCGTGGACCAGCGCGTGGTGCGGGTCGGAACCTTGGCATAGTTGGCACAGACAACTACCAGCGGAGCGCGAATTTGCCCGCGACCAGTCGTGATAGCAAGGTCGGACTCGCGCACGGGAAGCTTCAGCCAGTCCTCCCACTTGGTCGGGTTGGCGTAGGACAGGACCGATTCGCCGTTCTCATTTGTGACCATCTCGATATCGAGCGCGAAACCGGGATGCTCGCCGTCCTGCTCCGAGCAGAGGAAGGTGACAGCTTGTTTTATCGTGACAAAGCCTACGCCTTGCCAGTTCTTGTTTAGCTTGAGGCAAATCTGCTTGTCGAGGATGGTGCTCATGATTGGTGATAGGGGGGTGAAGTGGATATGGGGAGAGGAACAGGAGTAGGATTTCGTGTGATAGGGGAGCGAATGTCAAGGGCAAAATGGCGGTAGACAGAGGTCATGGTCCTCAACGGCTTTCGCCGTCCATCGCATTAGCAATGCGCGCCCGGGCTTCCCGAGTTTATCTACCGTGGCGGTAGGCGTTTCAGTCGCAGAAAACGTCCTTGCGGGCGCGCAGGCTTTTCGAGGGCCGCTCCGTGACCTGCACGGATTCACCTACCGTAAAAATGGCGGAAAGTGGAGAATTGCACACAAACCGGGTCTTCAGCGGTGTATCTAGGGTGAACATGACTACCCTTAATATCGACCAACTACGTCAACTTGCCGCCGAATCAACCTCCTGCAATATGCTTTTGCGTCTTCTTGGAGGAGGAGACAAAAAACGTATTAGACGACTCCTTGCCGAGAATCAGATTGACACGTCTCACTGGCCCCCTTACAGTGGACGCCCTATCGAGGTTTACCTATCTAATCAGTATCCTCTCGCGAGCGATAATTTGAAGAAGCGTCTTTTTCGAGAGGGTCTTAAAAGTCCTGTCTGTGAGAGATGCGGTAATGACAGATGGCAGGGAGAGCCGATACCGATAGAGTTACATCACGTAGACGGTAACCATAATAATAACGAGTTAAAGAATCTTCAGGTTCTTTGTCGAAATTGTCATGGATTAGCCCCTAATCACAAGGGGGCCGCCACGCGTAAACGAACAGTCAAGGTATCTCGCCAGATGTATATTGAGGCAATCCCCCAATGCACTAGTCCGAGTGATGTGTGTCGGCGATTGGGTTTGGCCCCTAAGGGTCGTAATTACGACACCATTCATGGAATCATGGCCAAAGAGGGGTTGGTTTTTCGGTCTACAGACGAACCGGATACGTCGCGAGACCTCGGTGACGTGCACATACGGATATCCCCCAAAGAACGATCCGTTAGGGCTATGACTCCCGAGGCGAAAGAATATTTGCGTTCTCTGGACAAGCCCATATATGGCAATCGAGCTGCTGCCGCAGTGGCCTCCCGTAAGGTAGTGTGGCCTTCCAAGGAAGAGTTGACCATCCTTGTGTGGAGTAAGTCCATAGAGAACATAGCCAAGGATTATGGCGTAAACGGTAACTCGGTTCGTCGTTGGGCCAAGCGATACGGAGTTGCGTTACCTCCTATAGGTTATTGGGTTCGACGCCATGCGGGATATACTCATGAACAGGCTCTCGTGAGCCAAAAACGCATTCGTAAACCACTTCATCGTCCAACAGCCGAGCAGGCACAATTAGCTTACGAAGTGTTTAAAACGAAAGGGTCTCTTCGACAGGCTGGATTAGCCATTGGATTTAATCACGAGGTAACACGTGACGCGATGATACGATTTGGATTGTTGTCTTCGACTTTTCGAGGGAGACGTGGACGACCGGTGAAAATGGCAGAGAGTCACGGTGCTGCCCCGTAGGTCGCTTGCGCGGCCCGAGCTGCTTTCCAAGCAGTCCTGAACCTCGTTCAGTTGGCTCTCTAAGATGGAGGAGAGAGCGAGATTCGGACTCGCGACAGATATTACTCTGTTCTGAGTTTCAAGCTCAGTGCAATAGGCCACTCTGCCACCTCTCCGTAAAAATTAACGCTGTGATTCGGCCTGTAACCGCTCTGTCCGAGGCTCGCCGGGTGGAACCTTCATGGGGTTCAAGTGGTGCGAACGAGAGGGGACGATCCTCCATGGATTCCGATTACCCTTTCGCCGGTTTAGGAAACCGAGGGGATACGTTCGCGTGAAATGGTGCGCCGGGTGAGACTCTAACCCACACTGATTCTCGGTCGAAACGAGGTTGACTATACATTGCCGACCAGCGCGAAATGGCACGAGCGAGAGGAGTCGAACCTCCATTTGCAGCTCCGGTTACGGGGAAGGAGATAGAAGCTCCCTTCGGCTACGCTCGCATGAAAAATGGTGCGACACCCCAGATTCAAACTGGGACTGATTCTGCTCCGCAAGCAGGGTGACTATTCGGTTGCCGAGTGTCGCGTGAATTGGGGTGACAAACGGGTCTCACACCCGCTTAAACGGCCTTCACAGGGCCGCGCTTTGAGTTACTTCTGCCTTTGTCACCATGAAATGGAGCCCTAGGTCGGATTTGGCACCGACGACCTCGCTTGTCGAACGGCAGCATCGCAAACCCTCAATTGATGAGTTCACTAAGTGCCGTTCGCTTGGGTGACCAACTAATGAGCGCGCTCTTCTGATACCCGATATTTGGTAGGGCCTGAGCTACTAGGGCGTGAAAATGGAGGCTCGTGGCGGATTTTAACCGCCGAATGGTGCGCTACAAAGGCACTCCTGTGAACACTGAGGCAACGAGCCGTAAAAAAGAAAGAGGAGGCTTGTTCGCCCCCTCTGTAAACTTGACCTTTCAGCCCGGTCAATCGGCGCTTTGCTTCTCCAGCTCGGCCACGAATTTCACACAACTCTCACTCCAACCGTCGATATGGTTCCAGGCCCCGTAACCCACTCCGTTTGCCGCTGAAGCGACGTTGAGCATGTAACCCGTGGTCTTGGGGGAATTAACCGCCGTATGGGACTGTTCGTCCGTGATGACGACGATGCGATCTTTACCCGTTCCATACTTGAGGGTATCGAGTGCTCTACCTAGATCGGTGCTTGCATGGGGCTGCGAGTTCTTGATGGCATCCCGCAGCGCGAATCCTCGGCGAGGAGGGACTCCGACTATCCCGCTGGAGAACGTGCAGATATCCACCCGTTCGCAGATTTCGCGCAATAGGATGGCGAGTCCGCAAGCAGCGTCGATACGCGTCAGGTCAGACTTGGCGCTGATCGGTGAATCCATGGAGCCCGACACGTCCACAAGCAGAATGGTGTAGCCCTTCAGCTTGTCCACTCCCTCAAGACACTTGAACATCGCCTGTTCCAATTCGGCCTCGAACTGGGGGGCGTAGCGTGCGGCAGAGATGAAGCGAAACGGGAGAACCCGCTCGGTTTTCATGCCAGCCAATGCTTGGGTGATGATTTCGTGGCTAACTCCCGCCTCGGTCATGCCGCGCAGGTTGCGGAGCAGGGCGAGAGCGCCCAGTTCACCGTCTTTGATCAACTTGGTGAACACTGCCTTTTTGTCCTTACCGGCGGAAAGCTGCTCTTCCCAAGTTCCGGCAGGCTTCAATTCGCCATTGACGAGTCGTTTCCACAGGCGTTCTTGCTTCTTGTCCTGCGGCTTGGCATGACAGAGGAAGAGAGCATCCCGCAGTTTGACATCACCGGCGCGGTCATATTTGCTCAGGGCATACTCATCGAATCGGGTGAAGGCCCGAGCCAGTCCCTTTTTGACCTGAGCGGCGAGAGGCTGGTCTTTGCCCGACTTCCAGTAGATAGCCAGAAACTCGGAGAGTTCGTCGGCGCGCTGGATGACGGCGTTAAGCGTGTCGGCCACGTAAGGGCGGTGAGAAGGCAGGCGGGCCATTTCACGCACGAGGAGCAGCGGGACATGTCGCAGTTTCATCTGTTCGCGGGCTTCGCGAGCGATCAGTGCCACGTCCTCAGGTTTGCACTTGGCAACGAGCGAGGCGATTCGCTGGGCGATATCTTCGCCGCTTTCATGGAATTCCGACTCCCAGAGCATGCAGGACATGACGGAGCGGCGGAGTTGCTGCTTGGCGGTGGCGTGGGCAGCGGGAGCACCTTCGTGGGTAAACACTTTGGCGCGGGGGGATTTTGTATTGGTCTTCATGGGTCTAGTGCCATCGTCGGCGGCGTAATTGCTGCGCAACGAGGAAATGAATTTGGAGGGAACAAGCGAGCACCAGAGCGTGGCCTTGCGACCACTAAGCGTGCTACCGTTACACTAGTGTCGCCGAAGCGACACCGGGGATTTGAACCCCGACCTCTCGATCCGTATTCGAGGAACTGGTTAGCTCTACGCCACTCCAAAAGTGAGAAAGAGAATCTGCGAGGAACAAGCGAGAACGGTTAGCCCTTGCGGGCGATTCAGTTATGGATTGAAGAAGTAACCGTCATCTGACGCCATCGCAGAAAAATAACTGCCGGGAACAGGCGACGACCAGAGTGGACTTTCGTCCGGTCGATTACAGCGAGGAACTGGTCGTCTGGCACCACGGCAAAAGGGAAAGTGAGAATGAACACGGATACCATAGCCCGATTGGGTGGCCGGTGTCAAGTGAAAAAGTAAAAAAAGATGGAGGTTCCTGCGGCATCGCAGCCGCCTCAGTTCTCGATTACGAGTCGAGGTCCTCGCTGATCTAGGAGTAGGAACCAAAATGGTGCGCACGGAGAATTCCGACATCTCAACCAAAGGATTATGAGTCCTCTGCTCTTCCTTTGAGCTACATGCGCGAAAAGGAGGGTATCGGAGCAGTTTGCGAGCGACCCGGTGTCGCCAAACTGCGCTACCGCCCGTCAACCCTATAGGTGAATTCAGCGTGAGGGGATTTGAACCCCACTTCAACGCTCTTTGCGGGCGTCTCTCTGCCCAACCTTAATCCGTGGCCTTTGGAGGCTGGGCAGACTAGTCCCATGTTGCGAGGACAGCATTGACCGATATGCTACCGCTGAAAGATGGTGGGCGTATACGGCAATGCTCCGTAAATATGGGGGCGAGCCCCAAAAGAGGCTTTTGAGACCTCCGTGTTTCTGTTACACCATACGCCCGAAAGTCGGCTAGGTGGGATTCGGACCCACAGCGGATACGAAATTTTAAGTTTCGCGGTTGTAACCAGTTTCCCTTATCCACTAGCCGTAAATTGGTGGGGCCACGGAGCCAACGCACTCCGATTTCCAGATTGAGAATCTGGTGAACTACTCTTATTCGATGACCCCGTAGGCGTAGCAGGACTCGGACCTGCAAAATCTGAGGTCTAAACTCAGCACGGTTATCCAGTTACGTCATACGCCCGAAAATGGTGGGGAAGAGGGGACTCGGACCCCTACGGTCTCACGACCACGAGGCTCTCGACCTCGCACGGCTATCCAGTTACGCCACAACCCCAAAAATGGAGCTGACCATGGGATGTGCGCCCATCATATCCACATTACCAATGTGGTGCATCGCTGTCTATGCTTGGTCAGCAAAATGGTGGTAGAGGAGGTAATTGCAACCTACTCGGCACGGCTTATGAAACCGTCCTCAGCTCTTGCTGTCTCTACCGTGGACCGGGTGGGACTCGCACCCACGTCGTAGGCTTTCGCCAACCTGATTAAGAGTCAGGGCTAATCGCTGCTATAGGGACCGATCCGTAAAATTTTCAAGTGGACGTAGCCGCGCTTCTGTTTCATGCGTTCATTTGTCTGAGCCCCAACCATGCCCTGCTGGCGGGAAGAACTACCCTCGGGCGCTTTCGGGTTGCAGATACCATGTGGTGTTGGCGGGTGGTGGTCATCGGTAAGAATGACGGCGGTCAAGCCAAGCCACCCTCCCAGTCGGCTTCTTTTCTGGCGCGAACTTCCTCGACAGATGGCCGTAGCAATCTCTGCCGCGAACGCTCTCCTGCTTGAAATTGGTGGACCGTGGGAGCTTTGCTCTCCCCACCTCCGCTATGCCATAGCGATACTCTGCTGAATGAGCTAACGGCCCAAAATGGCTGCCCCGGCCCGAGTCTCACGGACGCCTCGACCCTTCAGAGGGGTGTGGACTAGATGTTATCCCACGGAGCAGTAAAATTGGCAGTCCCCCACGCTTGGCAAACGTGACTCTCGCCTTCAAAGGGCGGTATGCTTATCCATTTACATCAGAGGACCATGAAAGCGCCGATACTTTGCCCGCGTCGGCTTTACAGACTTTCCAGAATGAGCGCGGAATTGGTCGTGCCGAGAGGTATTTCACCTCCTACCTTCTCCTTCCGGGGAGTGTTCTCCTCGCGTTATCTCCCGGTGATCAACCCGGGCCTTACGCTGAACTTCAGCACGGTAAAACAAAAGTGGACCGCGAGGAAATCGCATCCTCTCCGCGCGCTCCCGTAGGCAATCGCACGGCTCGCTAGTGCCGGTCGCGACCGGGTTGATTACCGGTGGGTTTGTCCCCGTTGCGCGCCGACTGACGGCCCAAAAAATGTCTACGACTCCCGCAGTAGTATCCTGCCTGTTCGAGTGCCGCCTATCGAGGCTTGGACGACACTGGAAGTGCATTCCGTTGTTGCCTCCGGTTGCGTCAGCGGTAAAGCTGCATCGTAGGTGGAATGACAACGGACCCTTGCGAGCCCGGAAATGGTCAGCACGGAGGAAATCGCATCCCCGACCTATTGCACCCGAGGCAATCGCTCTGCTAGGCTGAGCTACGTGCTGATAAAATGGTCGGTCTGGCCAGATTTCAACTGGCGATTTCTTGCACCCCATGCAAGCGGGATAAGGCAGGCTACCCTACAGACCGGTAAAATGGTGGGAGACTAGGGGATTGCACCCTACTGATTTTGCGTGTCGTGCAAACATCGTCACTAGACGATTCGTCTCCCGCTGCTCAGGGTGGTGCCGCCCCACCGTTGGTTTGAGACTATCTCCCCGCATTCGATTAACAGTCGAAGCCAGCTAACATGCCATCTGGGTCTGAGCAATAAAATGGTGAGGGATGCAGGATTCAAACCCGCGTGAACCTATTCGGCCTCTTCGGTGTAAACGAAGCGCTCTAATCAACTGAGCTAATCCCCCAAACGAAATGAATCCTCCTGTGTCTACCAATCGCGTAGCCCGGGCGATGAGAGCTAATTTTCACCTACTACGGGACGCATTGGGTTTAGCTAAGCCTAAGCCACAAAGCGGTGGCGTTGCTGTCAACTAGCGCTGAGTCCCTACGCACGGGATAATCAGACGGACACAGGAGAAAATGGCGGCGCGTATGGGCTTCTCTCCCATGGCCTTCCCGCAGACAACGGGCTGCTCTGAATGGACTGAGCTAACGCGCCAAAAAAGTTAGAGGGTTTCTTAACCTGTCTAGACGACGAGGCCCCGTGGCCCCGGCGGGGGTTGAACCCGCGTTTCCCTCAAGATGGTCACCCCGGTGTGAATCGGACACACTTGATCCAGTTCCCAAAACTGGCGGACAACCAATGTCCCACGGAGTGAAAGTTGGATGCAGCCCCGAGAGTTTCACTCGGCATAGCTTTCGCGGGACGTATGAAGACCCTCAGCGTCATTCGGCTTGTGACTGCAACGTAAAATGGTGGAGCCCCGCGAGATCGCATCGCGTCCGTCTCCCTCTTCAGGGGAAACTGGCCACTAGACCGGACTCCATGGCAGGACCGGTTAGAATTTAACTAACTCGCGTAGCGTTTGGAGTGCTCGCCGATAACATACCTGTCGGTCCTGTGGAAAATTTGGCAGAATCAGATTTGCACTGATACTCTCGCGATTATCAATCGCGGGCTTCACTACTTAAGCTATCTGCCAGTGAAATGGTCGTGTATCTCAGTAACGCTCTGAGTCGGCCCGAAGGCGACAGGTTTACAATCTGCCCCGCGTCTTTAACGGTCTAATACACGATGGTGCCCCAGCCCGGTAACGATCCGAGTAGTCAAGTTTGGAAAACTCGCATGTGTCCATCAACATCTCTGAGGCTAAATTGGGCGGACTCAAGGATTTTCACCCATGCCGGACGTAACGGCTCTCATGGCCAATGGCAGGAGTGCACCCCCGCTTCAAGCTACCATGGAACCCCGTTTATCCGAGGCCGCATAAATTGGTGGAGCACCAGATGATCGAAACCTGCTGATTAACCTCTGTGCAAAAGAGGTGGCCACGCCAAGCAGCCCCGTGCCCCAAAATTTTCCTCGCATCCCTTGCGCTTTGCCTTGTCAGCACGCACGCCGTATCTTAAACCCTGCTAAGGGACATCTTACGGAGGGGGAAAGGTGGAGACGGATACCAGAGTCGAACTGGTCTGAACCCTTTTGCAGAGGGTGGCCTCGCCGCTTGGCTAATCCGTCAAAACTCGGGATTCATCACGCCTTGGAAAGGTCGCGCTAGGAATGGCCTCCGGGACTGGAAAGATTAGACGACGGAAACGTATCGTTGACGGTCTCGTATATCTCGCATCGTCTTGTGGCTACATCCATAGGCCCTAGCCAGAGCCGCCGGTTTGTCTCCTTTATCGAGGCGAGAGCGAATTTCACGCACTTGATCGTCAGTGAATTTACGAAGGCATCTTTTCGGAGCCTGCGTGGGAGGGTTGATAGCTTGGTCGCGTGACCAACCGGCTTTCAAACGAGCCCAGAATCCGACAGGAGGTGCTTGTATTTGATACAACTTGATCATTTGCTTTAACGAGGTAATAGATTTGAACCCAAACTCGTCTTTCAGGTGAGTGAGAGGCTTCTCCCATACCTTGGCACTCAATGTCTCCTTGGATGGCCAATGGCTACGGTGTTTGGCGTTAATCTCGGCCCGTGTCATTGAAGCCCGTTTGACTATGTTTGTCTCTCCGTTGTCGGTAATAACCAAAGTTTCGTTGGCAGTGGGAACGGTCCTTTTAGGAAGTGAAAAGATTTTAGCCCCTACCCGGCCTTTGTTCGCCTTACCGGTGTAGGTATCTGTCTGGCTGTGGCAGTTGGGACATATCCAACGCAAGTTTTCCACTCTGTCGTCCGTAGAATCTCCACTAATATGATCCAATTGAAGTGTAAGAGGTTGGCCGTTCCATTCTAGCCCCAGTGAGCATATGGCACATTTTTCTTCTACCAACTTGAACCTTCTCAGGTAACGCCTCACGGAGCTTTTACATCCCACCTTTCCTTCGATAAATACGGTGGACATACACTCTTCGAGTGTCATGCCTCGCGGACCCTTTCGACCACCACCCTTTCGTCTAAAATGAGAGATGTCTACTCCTTCCTCCTTGATGCGACGCTTGAGGGTGAGATTGTTACTACCTACGTTGCGCATTGAGAAATGCGAAAGAACCTCTGTCAGAGTAAAACTCTGAGCAACGATGGTCTTGAACTGATCTGATGGCATTTGCCATATGGCGCTTGTGCGACGTTTGTTGGACATGTCGCCGTAATATACACCCAGTCGTTAGAGGTTTATGGACCGCTGGTCCGAAATCTGTCTAACAGGAATGGTCCCCCGTGCGTGTTGGGAACAACGCGACCTACCCGTTAAAAGCGGGCTGCTCTTAACCCGACTGAGCTAACGAGGGATAAATTGGTGCCCCAGCCCGGCAACGCTCCGGGTCATTCAGTCTGGCGGACTGACATGCATCTGTCAACATCTCTGAGGCTTAGCCCATGGGAGTGCCGCCCTCCCTACTGCGTGGTGAAAACACGCCGACATAGCTGATTATCGAATGGGCCAGAAAATAAAGGGGAGGTCTTTGGGTTTTGCTTACCAAACCACTCTCCCCTGCAATCGTATCGTTTACTCTGAAACCCTTGCTCTCGTAGTGGAAAGCAGGCAAAAGTCGCGGGATAGCGCCCTCCCGTGGGGTAAAGCGAGATTCAAGGACATAGCTCTCGCCCGGCTGCGGTGACTCTAGTTCTTTAGTCTCGGGGAGTGCCTACCCGAGTTATGTGATATGTCAAAGAAAAAACCCGCTTTGGCTGCTAGGCTTTGGGCGGGTCTTGAAAAGTTTGGCTAAGAATGGTTCTTAGGTGAGCTTGTCGGAGAGACCCTCCGCCGTGGGTGAATTGGTCGCAATGGCTTTATCCATCTTGGACCAACTCGCCACGCCGCAATACCCCTGTTCGCGCAACTGCGCCGAGGCCAGCGATGTGGTCCGGGTAGTAAGCGTAAATTGGTGGGTTATGGACATGGAAGGTGAAATTGGGAGAGTGGTTGAGATTGTGTCAGCGGGCTATACACCCGCCGACTTGTGATTTGTATACCAGCATAGTAGCCCAGTTACCCCGCGTTTGGCAAGTGTTTTTGTGCGATTTGTGGAGTAGGTTGCGTAACTGGTTGGTTTGCAACGGGTTGTCTCATATCAAATCCGGCGGCGATTAGGTCATCCACTGCTTGGCCTAGTGCCGAAAACGGCAGCTTCTCCACGATTTGCGCCGCGTCTTGGTGTGGGTAGTATTGCAGGGTGAAGTGTCGTTCGGACTCGCGATACCAGATTATCGCCATCTGGCGGGGGACCGCCGAGTCATTCCATGAGCCTTGCCGGTTGGTGCCGGGCGTCGCGCCTATCACGGCAAAGGAGTAGATGTGGCGTCCGTCTACCGGGATATGGACCACTTGGTAGGGGCGCAGAGTGGACAGATGGCAGGCCAGTTCGCGCGAATTGGCAGGCCGGGCAGAGAGGGAAAAGTCGGACACAGGAAAAATAGGCCCATGATTGACTCCATGGGGAGAGGTGTCGGGTGGCTGTTGCTTCTCCACGGCTTTCTGCCGCGTCTCGATGTAGCACCGGGAGAGAGGACACTGCGCAACGAGATAGAGTGGGCCGGACGCTAACCCGGCTGTGACTACGTTCGGGACTGTCGTAACTCGCATCCGTGATCTGCGGATGTTCGGTTTTGAGCCGAATCGCTTGTTGGCACCGTCATGTGTAGAGGTGCGCCAGCCTTACCGCCTGTCGGTGTCAATCTCCGCAGGCCGCGACATACATTGGAACGCCATGGTGCGTGTCTGCGCGACCGGATTTCTCCAGTCCTTTCCACGCCGCCACTCAAAATAAAACCCATCCACCCTTGCGTTCCCGCTTCTCGGGGGACTCAAAGCGCGCCAGTTCGGGGCGGCACCTAGCTCAGTTATCGCATCGGTTAAGTGGCCGTTTCGGAGAAACAAGCCTAAGCCGGTATTGGGATGTGGAGCCTGCCCACGCGCGACCGCGAGTGGACGTGAATACCTTGGGGGTGGATAGGAAAGGGTCAAAGAACGAGAGGGGGGTTGGGTTTTACGTGCTTGCCCAACAGGTATGGAATGCTGACCACCGGACAACCAATACCGAAAACCGGCGGCACAATACCTGACGGACTTTCGCCCGTCGAGCAGCTTTTGGTGGGGTGACTGCTCGCGCGATGAAGTGACCAGTGATTAACGCACCGCCCCATTACGCTCCGGTTTGCCCGGAAAATTGGACTGACTGCAAGGAACGAGGAAAACCATAGCCCGTTTGGGCCGGGCGTGTCAACCACAAAGCGCGCGAATCGGGCGAGATTTGGGTTGACAACGCGGGCTCAATCAGGCTACTATGCGTATACACCTGTTCTCATGGATGCTCCCATAACTGCCCCCCTTTATTCCCGTCTGCGATTCAAGGCCTTTGGCGCGCGTCACTTGTCCTCACAATTGCCCAGAATTGAGGACGGATTCCGCGCCTTGGGGGCGATGGAGGGCGACGAGCAGCCCGGCAATCTCCCTTACTTCGTCTACGCCAACGACAGCGAGCGTTGGGAGGAAGCCGCGAACTGGCGAGATGCCCATGCCCCTTCCGCCAAGCTTGTTCTCACCTGTCTCGATGTTCCCGAGTGGAACCTCCCCTCCGGCTACAACCCCTACGAGAAGCTCGACATCCTCAAGCGCGCCGACGCCATCTGCGCCATTTCGCGCTACGTCCAGTCCCAGATTCACCGGTATTACGCGCTGCCCTCCTACCTAATCTACCAGCCTATCATGGACGTGACGGCGGACGCGCGGGTTGCGGGCAAACGTCCTTATCCCCAGTTTAAAGCCATGATGGTGGGCCGGTTGCGTGACCCCTCCAAGCGCGCCGAACTGGCCGTCAATGCCCTTGTCATGGCCGGGTTTTCGGAGACCGAGGTGGCGGTGGTTGGTAGTGAGCCGCTCGGTTGGGGGACTTACATGGGCTCCGTTTCGCCCGAGATGCTAAGCGACCTCTACAATTCTGTGGACTACGTTCTCTGTGCCTCGGCGGCGGGCGGACTGGAATTGCCGCCGCTCGAAGGCATCGTTTGCGGGGCCATTCCCATCGTCTGTTCGGACCTCACCACCTTTCACGAGGGCTTTTATCCAGCCTACTGGGGCTGTTACCCCAACGCTCATTCCGTGGCCTATCGGCTCAGGCTGCTGGAGAGCAACCCTGACCTCAAGGCGCGCGAACAGGCGTATTGCTTGGAACGGGCTGAGGTGTTGCGCGACTATCTGGGCAAGACTGCCGTGGCGCGACGCATATTGGATGTGGTTGGCAAGCTGAGCAAGGAAACCTGATTTATGAGCACCAAACCTATTGCTCCCACCATCCCGAACAACGCCGAGCATTTCGAGGCCGTCCAAGAGGACCTTAACCGGACGCGTGCCGAGTTGAAGACCAAGATGAGCGACGAGGAGCGGGTGCGTCTTGAGGTCATCGAGGAGTGCTCGGCCAAACTGGAGGCGGCGGGTGTGCCGTTTTTGCTTTGGGCTGCCAGTCATGTGCCCGATGACGATGGGCGCGTTCCGGGCTTTTGGCAGTTCAACAAGCTGGCCTACGGGTCTGACGATTACAGGGTCCTTGCGGAACGGTGTGCAGTGGCCCGGTCCGTTCTTTTTTCACCGGCGCTCGTTTTTGTATCTAAGGGGCTTCTTGGCACCATCGTCACCTATACACCTGATCACGAAATCGTCGCCGTTTATCGGGATGGCCTCATGATGATCCCGCCGCCCAAGGACGGGGAGAGCCCGGAAGCCCAATCATGATCACCACCTTGGACTCCGCCCTTGTCCGTTGGTCTGTGGTTTGCCGCCGCTGGGAGGACTTTTCTTCTGGGAACTCGCCTCAGTTAGGCCCGTTTTTGGCCGGATGGTTCATGCGTGACATGGGCGCGCCGATGCCCGAAGACGTGGGGCTGTTTCGGGAGTCTTTTTGCGCGGGATGGGCGGAGGCCGATACGGAGATTGAGATAGCGAGCAGGCAACTCACCCAATCATGACCCCCACCTACACTGAGCCCCTTCTCTCCATCGTGGTCCTAGATTACCGTCGCCCCATTGAGAGCCACATCTGTCTCAAATCCATCCGCGACCACGTCAAAGTCCCGCATCGCATCATCTTCTGCGATAACGGGAGCGGCGAGGATTACGCACTGGGCTTTGTGAGGGAGGGACTGGTTGACCAGCTTATCGTCAACTGCGAGTCGCGAGGACTGGGGCTCGGGACCCGTGATACCTTTGCGCTGTCCGCGTCGCCCATCACCTGCTCGGTCCAGTGTGACCAGTTCTTCGCGTGCGACTTGGAGCAAACCGAGTTGGACCACATCGTCTCGCTACTGGGCCAGAAGGACCCACAGGGTCGAATCATCGCCTCCATCAGTCTCGCGGGCGCGCCGTGCGGGCCAGATACCTACTCGGAACGTGCCCATATCATTCCCACCATGTTCTACCAAGACCTTGAGCGTGCCGGGGTGCTGGGTTACCACGGAGCCGGTCCCTACCATGACGGCGAATGGCGCGAGGCCCAAATGCAGCGGTTTTACCGGGAGCACAATTTGGTCCACCATATCTATCCGGCTCCTCTCGTTCAGGACAACGGGGTCTATGCGGTTCGAGACATGGGGGACGGCGGGCTGTGGTGCCATCGCACGGATGTGAAATCTCTCTTTTGTATCGTGCCGCCCAAGATTAAGAATCCGGCCTACCCCAAGCTGACTGACGAGGAGTTTGCCGTCGCAGCACGGGGCGACTGGGAGGACGGACGCATCCCGTCACAGGAGATCAAGGACTCGTTCCGGTGCTGGGACCACACCATGCTGGCCCAGATGGAAACCGACTACATTCGGGATTTGCGGCGGCGCGTGGCGGAGAGGGAGGGGCGATGAACCTCGTTATCGAGACCGACCTTGGTCACGACCCCGATGACCTATTTGCCATTTGCTACCTTGCGGCGGCGGGAGTCAACATCCGCGCGATCTGCGTGTCGCCGGGTGACCCCGACCAGATAGCCATTGCGCGGCTGGTGTGCGAACGGTTAAAGCTGGACATCCCTATCGGCGCGGCACAGATGGGGCGCAAGAAAGGAATATCTAGCTCCATTCACCGCGCTTTGCTCCAGCGTTATGGCAAGCCCCTGCACGCAGAGGCGGACGTGTCGGGTATCGACGTGGTCTATAGCATCATGGAGGATGACACGCGCGAGGACGTAGAGGCGTTCGTGATTGGTCCTGTGACGAGCGTAGGCACCTATCTGGGGTCTGAATGGGCGAAGGATTGGCCCTTTAGCCGCACCACCATGCAAGGTGGCTTCGTCCCCTACTCGGTCTATCGTCCCCAGATCACCCTCGACAAGTTCGAGGACAAAGCATGGATGCCCACTTTCAACCTCAACGCCGACCGCCCCAACGGGCAACGGTTCCTCAGTGCCGCGATGCCGCGCCAGATGGTCGGGAAGAACGTGTGTCATACGGTCCAGTTCGACCGGAAGCGATTCGCCCGGTTTGGGAAGCCTATCAACGCTGCGTCAGAGCTATTTTGCGAGGCGGCGAGGCTCTATTTCGAGGGGCACGACTCCAAGGCCTTTCATGACCCGACTGCCGCCGTGTGTCACCTTCATCCCGAGGTTGGCCTTTGGATGGATGGGAAGACGGTGAAGAGGGAGAGTGGATGGACCACTGTGCCCGGCGAGGACAAGGTGCTGGTTGACTTGGATCACGAGGTCATGTGGTCGCATTTGGAGAACTGGACATGAACATCGTCGCTCCTCAAACCGCCCGGATCGTCCAAGTCTCCTCCACCGAGACCATCACCTACGACATGCCTTGGGAGGTCTACAGTGTCATGAAGGACGTGATGGAAGACTGGCGTTACCACCATTCCCGCTCCGACAAGTGCACTGTGGAGAAGGTGCTGGCCCTGTTTGACCAAGTGGGGATGCCGGTGAGGGACCAAGTGACGGTGAAGCGGGAGCCGACCAAGCCCGCGATACGAGGGTTGAGCGCAGGGGTGTGGCTGGACCCGGATGGGTATTCCAAGGAGGAGGATGGCGTATGAGCGATGCACCTAAGCTAAGCCTATATTTTTACCTCTTTAACGCCCGTTTGCGCGACTTCGACCTCGACGGCTGCGTCCACAATTTTACCCAGTTCTTCGACCAGACGGTCTGTGCCACCGTCCCCTCCGATGACGATACGCTCGACCGTCTCCTCGCCTACGAGCGCGAATTGGGCGCGGATCGGTTCAAGGTCATCCAAACCACCATCGACTACCGCCGTAACAACCGGTTCGATGGCGACCTGAAGACTGCCGCGTTGGAGGCGTGCGTTCATCCTATCCGGGTCATCGCTGATGCCGACGAACTGTTCCCCCTGTCCAATCGCCCAATGTGGAATGCCGCCGCAGAGTCCTTGCTGTCCAACCCGTTCACAGACGGCTACCTCATCCCGGTTATCGACGTATATTCGGACATGAGTCTGATTCGCGCGGACCAGCAGGTGGGTGTAAAATTTCGCCTCCACAAGGCCAGCGTCGTGCGGCGCGGAGTGCCCCGGTTCGCCGAGATGGGTGGCGGGCTGTTTAACACCAAAGCCAGCGACTCGACTGAGCCCCTACTGGCGAATGGCGAGTTGGCCCAGTTTATGCCGTTGGCTCCTCGCCCCTATCTCCAGCCTAACCTTGTTTATATGTTGGTCGCGTCGCCTTATGTAGTTCACCTCGGTTTCCTTGACCTTGAACGCAAGGCCAAACTGGGCAAGGAGTTCTGGAAAGAGCACTGGGAGAAGCGGTCCGGCGCGACCGAGGACGTGGCGACCGAGCGATATCAGTTGGACGGCCACCCGCTCATCAAGCATGGTTTGCCCTTGACATAACCGTCCCAACCGGGCTATCATAGCTTTCTCCCCCATGACTCCTCAAGCCCAAAATATCGCCATCGCCACCTCCTGCGGTTGGACCGACATCCGCTATGAATCGGGCCAAGACGTGGATATTGATCCACGATGCCTTTATCCGTGGGAGGGTCTGCGCGGAAATAGCCCGGTGGATGGACGGTGAAGGTTCGTGCCGAACTATACTCAGAGTCTGGACTGGATGCATGAGGCGGAAATGACTTTAACCATGTCTCAGACATGGGAGTATCACGGGCACCTCATTCCTTTCGCCGTTCGCGCGGCCGACGACGCCAACTCCATCCCCATCCATCGGTGGGCTCACGGAGTAACTGCCCCCCAGCGCGCCGAGGCGTTTTTGCGCACCATTGGCAAGTGGGACGATTCTAAATGAGCATTACCCTCTCCGACGCTCTCGACCGCGCTTGCGAACATCTCCCCCTCGACTACGTCCTCAAGGTCTGCATTGAGCGCGGCGCGGGCTGGGTTACGCTTTACGGACCGGAGGGACGATGCGTGGGATTTGATGAGTCTGAAGCGGGCTGCGTCTTGCCCGATGACACCGGGATGGTTGAGGCGGTGGAAAGGGCGGTTGCTTACGCCATAGCCGACGACGCCAAGATGGCTCTGCTGCGTAAGGCGGCGGAGGATGAGGACGAGCGAGCAGGAGGGGAGAACCAGTCATGAGGCTTAGTGTAGACAAAACCGATCCGGGTTATTCCTCTGATGCTTTCGGTGCGACCGTCACCTTGGACGGGAAACTCCTTGGTCGTTGCATTACGGCCGACGAAGAGAGCGGGGAGGCATTGTGTTATGCGACCGACGCGGATGGGAATGTGCTTGAGTTTGATGGAGGGTTTAAGACGGTTTTGCACAAGGGCAACGTCGTCATCACGCCTAAATCATGACTCCCGCACCCAAACTCTGGCTCACTAGCATGTCGGGCTCCCCGTCTGCCGAAAACGCAACCGAGATGGTTGAGCCGTTGCTCCCGTGGCTGGACGGAGTGGTCTGGTCGCTCAATGATGTTCCCACCGACGCTCCCGTCTCGCGCTATCTGGAGTCGGTCAAAGGGGCGGGGAAGATCATTTATGCTCCGTGGTCTCGCGGCCGTCATTTCCATAACATGAACCACACCCTGTTCTGCGGGCCGATAGAAGAGGGAGACTATGTCCTTTGGTCCGATCTTGAAGAACGCCCTGCTATCGAGTTCGTCTCGCGCATCAAGACCGAGATTGGTCCGATGATGGACGAGACTGACGTGGATGTTATTTTTGGGTGGGGAAAGCCTTACCTTATGCGTTATCGTGAGACCATGGAATACCGCAATTCGCCGCATTGGAGTCTTATCGGCTGGAATGGGCGGGGGATAGAGTGGTCCACTATTGAGCCGGACGAGAGCAAGGTGAGGTTGAACGTGCGGCCTGTCAAGCGCGCGAACCAGCCATTCCACTGGCTGACGCATTACAGTCGTTACTACATCAGTTATCCCGCCGGTTCCAACACCTGTGCCCTTGGTCTCGACCACTTTCCCCCCGGGGACCGCAACCAGCAGTTTGCCGAGCGCGAGGAGAGGCGGTTGGCGTTCAGGCGGTTGATGAAGACCCGGGGCTACCCCCTCACCACCGATGGCCTCACCGCTCTCCTGTCCGCGCCGCTGGATGAGGAGCTAAAGGATTATCTGCGGGCGGAGAAGGTGCTTTCGGATCACTATCACCATGTGGTTTGCGGGCGAACCGACGTGGTTGACAGCCACGACCCGCGCAAAGCTCTACCTATTCCCTAGTTCGCTTTTCCATGCACCCCAATAACCTAACCGTTTGCTTATACACGAGTTCCAAAGGGCATTTCGGGCGCTCTACCTATCAACGGACCGTCCAATCCCTTCTCGCCCAAGTGCCTGCGTCATCGTGGGGAGATTTACTCAGCCACATCAAGGTAGACCCAACACCCGAAGGCGAAGCGAAGGCCAAGGAGATGGCGGCGTTTCTGCGCGAACACGGGTTTCATGGACGCACGACAGTTGGACAGTGGAGGCACAATGACGACTCCCACCAGCTCGGCTTTTTGCAGGACCAAATGACGTTACTCGGCCATGTCACTACTCCCTACATTTATTTTTCGGAGGACGATTGGCAGGTTCGCCCCTATGAGTTTGATCTCGAATACTGGTTGCACGAGGCGGTTTCCATCCTTGACAAGGACCCTTCCATCGTCCAAGTCCGCATCCCACGGTTCACCAATGAGATGGATCGGATTAACGGCCTCAAGGCCAAGCACAACATTGATGGCCGGGCGGTGATGGACTTGATTGAATCGCGCTGGTTCCGGCAGAACGATTGGTCCAATCACCCTCATGTTGCGCGCACACGGGACCTTCGCGCCGCACTTACCTTCATAGCCAAGACCAATTTGCCGCGCCATTCCGAGCACGGCATGGGACGGGCTATGGCACTCCTTTCGTGGAATGAAACTGGCCTCCCCTTCGCTTGCTTCAACCCCGAGATGATCCGGTGCGGGCACATTGGTGTTGCGTCGCCCGCCGAGGAGGACGATTTGACCAAGCCGCTGATTGCGACTTGACACTTGCGTCCCAAATGCCCTATAATACCGTTGTCGTTTCCATGTCCACGCAAGCCCCTCTATCTTCTCTTCCTGATCACTCCGCCGCCATCCGTGAGGAGCTACTGGCTAGTGCCGACCGACTAGTCAAATCTTACACCTTCTCTAATTGGGACTGGGATAATCCGCCTGTCTATCTCTCTATTGGTTGCGCAGTCAATTCCCACCACGGTTATCCCGTTATCCCGGACAACGAGGAGGTATTGGGAGGGCTCAGGGTTGTGACTGACCGTCGCAATCCGCGCGGGATGTCTCTGCTTGACTCCGATCGCACTACCCTCAAATCCATAACACTCTGATGCCTACACTGTTGCAGAACGCCGCCTACGTATACGAGGAAGACCTCTACCTCGTCTCCTCTCACGTCCACGACTACATCGAGCACACGCTCGCCGCCGATTCTAGCGTCCTTATCCTTGACGGTGGCCGTGAGTATTGTCGGCGCGGGGGCGATTTCATCCGTCTTGACGCCCAGAATCGGTATCAGGAGTATTGTTTGACTGACGAAGACCCGTTTGAGGTCATCGCGGCCAAGCTGCTTTGGGGCACGAGGGGAAAGGATGGTAAACAGCCGCTCCGATTCCGGCCCATCAAGGAGTTTGAGGTTGACCATCTGCGCGCTATTCTGGCGAACTGTCCCAACATCGGCCCGGCCCACAAGCGGGTGGTGGAGCACTGGCTGGCGGAGAAGACTAGGGTGGCCCCGGCTACGGCAGTGGTGAGCTAACTGATTCGCGCTAACTGCTTTCACATGGATTCCTCTGTCTCTAATTTTTTCGTCAAGAACCCTGATGAAGATTACCTTCACGCCTATGACCGTGACCACGGTCCTCGTCTTGACGCCATGCTCAGCCATTGGAACCTGCGCGAACAGCTCAAGGGCAAGCGCGTGGTGGACGTGGGTGGAGGACTAGGCTTCCTTGGCAAGCGACTCGACCCTACCACCGAATACTGGGTGATTGACGGGGCAGAGGTAACCCCGGAACAGCAGTTGTGTAAGGGCGACTGGTTTCGGGCTGATTTGGACCATCATCCCTTTGCCACCTATCGTGATACGACTTTGTGCGGTCCGTTTGACGTAGCTTTCTGTCTTGAGACCTTAGAGCACCTGACTAATCCCTATCACTGCCTTGCCGAGATCAAGAAGCTGGTCAAGCCGGATGGCGACATCATCATCAGCATCCCGCACGCCAACGTGACCCATAACTATCTCTACCCCGCCCTCATGGTAGACCCCAACAACTTCGCCCAGTTCCTCGGGCAGATGGCCCTTCCTGTGCGCGACTATTGGCTGTGGGATCGGGGCTGGAACGCCCATCATTTTCGTTGCGCCAACCGACCCTACAGCGAGAAGGTCATGCTTTATCCCAAGCAGGAGGCCAAGTTCCTCCATGCCACGCCGGTCGAGATGGTTAACTGGTGATGTCCCCCGCCGACCTCCTAATCCACTTCGGTTACGACTCAACCCGCACTACGCCCGGTTGCGACCACACCATTTTCTCCGATGTCATCGCCCTGACGCGCCCGCGCAACATCCTCGAAACCGGGTTCTTTCGGGGCGGTTCGGCTGCGGCTTTGCTCTACCTGAGCGGCGACGCCACGTTGACCTCCGTGGACCCCATGCAGGGCACCGATAACCTGCTGAGCAACGCCCCTCTCCTCCAATCCGCCTTCCCCGACCGTTTCACTCTGCTCCAGAAAAGTAGTGCAGACGTGCGGGGCGACTTGGCGGGCCAGCGGTTCGACCTGTTCAACCTCGACGGTGACCATTCGCGCGGCGGGGTGGAGAACGACTACCAGCTTGCGCTCGACTTGGACATCCCGTGGGTGCTGGTGGACGACTTTCTGGGCGATGTGCGCTGGGCCTACGAGGACCGGTATCGCGCCCATTTCGCGCCGATTCGGGTCTATGCGCGGGATGACCGACACAACGGCCACGCAATTCCCCGGGTGCTGATGAAGCAGCGCAGGCACTTGGTTGAGGGCGATGCCGAGGTGGGGCTGGGGGAGCATCACCAGTAAGGGGAGATGAATTGAGCCGAGAGGGAGAACGAATCGTGGGGATCGTAATAATAGATTGATTTGATCCTCACGAGTCACAAAAGGCAAGACAGTGGGTGTATAATAGGTTCTATGAAAGAACTTCAATTATCTCAAGGGAAAGTGGCTCTGCTTGACGACGAAGATTATCTTGCTGCGCTACCCTTTCGGTGGAGTTTGGCTGGGTCTCCACGAAAACAAACTCGTTACGCAAAACATTCGGAGTTAGGTTTTTTACATCGTTTTGTCATGGAAAGAAACGGGTATGACATTAGAGACAAAGTAGTCGATCACATTAACGGAAATGGGTTGGATAATCAAAAAAGTAATTTAAGACTGGCAACACAGTCTCAAAATCATCATAATTCAAAAGTTTATGTAACAAACAAAGTCGGACATAGGGGCGTTTATTGTGATAGCAGAACGGGTAAATGGAACGCTGAAATAAAAGTTGACGGCGAAACACACGTTTCTCGTTATTTTACTTCCTTGCGAGAAGCTTCCATCGCTAGGGATATAATGGCGACACGATTGGTTGGTGAATTTGCTGCGAAAAATGTTCCAGACGCAACGGAAGAAGAAATAAAAATGGTCACGGAAAAAATAGACCGACCAAAATTAAAAAAACAGACTTCGTCGTTGTTTATCGGGGTGATTCAAGAGGTATCAGGAAAATGGAAAACTTATGTTATGGAAAATGGCAAACGAAAAGTTTTAGGTCGTTTCGCCTCTGAAAGGAAAGCCGCCGAAGTTAGAGAATGTTATCTGTTGAAGAATCCTAATTTGGAGTCTTCTCGTAACTTTATTTTAGTTGAGTGTGATCGGTTGCAAGAAGAAATCAAAAGTGAAAATTTTGGGAGAGGACTTTCTAAATATCGGGGTGTTTCATTTTACAAGCGAACCGGAAAATGGTTTGCCCAAATAAGACACGGTGGGAAAAACCACAATCTTGGATCGTTTGACACAGAAAAAGAAGCCGCAATTGCCTATAATGAACAGGCAAAAATTGTCTGGGGAGACCGGGCTAAACTAAATCACATAACTCATGAGAGCCATAGGGTTTAATCTCGGTCTTCGGGGTGACCTTGTCATGTCCACCGTCGCCGCCCGAGCCTTCAAAGAACAGCACCCCAATACGTCCCTCACTCTCGGTCTCGGTCCAGAGTTTGCCGACATGGCTCCTCTTTTCGCTCGGCATCCTTACTACGACGACATCCACGTTTACAATTCTTACCAAGGCTGGCCCAACGAAATGGACCGTGATTATCTTCATCGTTCCCGTTACGACATAGTTTTCAACGGCTTCCCCCCTCATCGCGAACAGGATTGGTGGAGATATCGGCATCAAAATGCCGAAGCCGCATATATGGTTGGGCTGCCCATCCCCGCCGATATCTCAACCGTGTTGACTAAGTGGTTTAGTGTCCGGGACGATTTCAAGGACGCGGTGGCGTTGGCGGCTTTCGCGGGTTTTTACAACCCCGGCAACGACAAGCGGCTCGACATTGAGACAGCACAGTCCATCGCGGATTACATCTTATCGCAGGGATTCCGTGTCCTTCAGTTGGGCGGGGCAGATGAGCCTGTTCTACGTGGAACAATTTGTCTACCGACCAACTATTTCGACTCAGTCCGTAACATGCTGGCTTGCCGGGCTCTCATTCACACGGACACGGGCATGGGACATGTTGCCGGGGCTTACAAGCAGCGGGCGCTTGGGTTATACTCGTCTGCTTATTATGGCGACCAATATCTCCCTGCCATCCAACCCATCAATCCCAATGCGATATATCTCAGTGCTCTACGGGTCAACGACATCCCGTTGAAGTCATGCATCTATCCCGCTATCGACCAATTACTTTCCTAGCCCCCTTGTTGCTGGCCCTATGGCTGCTGTTTGGCGTGGCCTCGTGCGACGAGATGGCCAATCCGGAAAACCCGGTGGTGCATTGGGGTTGTGCAAACGGGGCTCAGGCGAGGGTCGCCGCCATGTTCCGGGCGGGCGAGATGGAGCGGGGGGGCTATTTCATCGTGAGCGACACTGGCTCAATGAAACCGCTGATTCACGGTGGTGACTACATTGCGGTCGATTTTTCTTATCCCTATTCGTCTCTCCGGGCCGGACAGGTCGTGCTTTATCGCGCCAATTGGCGTCCTGTCGGGTCTCTCCCGGTATCCCATCGCACCGCACAAAAAGACGGGCTAGGTTGGATTATGAGCGGGGACAACAACCGCTACTACGAGAACCGTTGGCGCATGACCGAGGACAACTATCTCGGCCTTGTCACGGACATTTACACCACACGCGCGCAACCGTGAGTTGACAGTGGCACCCCAAACGGGCTATCATGGTGGGATATGACTATTACCAGCGCACCCACGCCCTTCAATCTCATCATGATTTCTGCCGAATTTGAACACGGCGGCAATTTGACTCATCGTCACTTCGATGGCCACCCCAACTGCCTCACTTACGGCTTCGAGTCCCAGATTGGCACCAAGTTCTCCCGCAACATCCTCTGCCCTTCCATCCATCCGGTCCGTTACGGGTATCCCGAGTTCCCGGAGGGCACGAGTTACGAGCGGGCCTTTGACCTGCTGTGGGACGAGGAGTGCAAGGCCTATCTGCGCAATCCGCAACGGAGCAAGTTTAGGGACTGCGGTATGGTGATGAGCGAGGAGAAGCGGCGCGAGGCGTTTTTGAGACACACAACCGATCCGTTGGCAATTCGCCATTTGAAGGGTTTTCGTCAAGGGGTCATCGAAGCCTACTTCCGCTCCTTTTTCGACGCATGGGAGAACCTCAACCACTCGGGACGTGAGACCCACTATGTGGGCTACAACCCCGGCATGGTGGCAGAGACCGACAAGCTGTTTGCTGATTTCCCCACCGCCCATATCATCCATGTCGTGCGCAACCCGTTCAGCGCGTATGCCGACTACCTGCGCCGCCCGTTTCCCCAGCAGTCCCTTGAGGAGTATCTTCTCCCCTATAACGTGGCTCATGGGCTGGCCTACGGTTACCGAGCCAAGTATGCGGGCCGTTTCCACGTCGTGCGCCTTGAGGACCTGTTGGCCAACCGTCGTGCCGCCCTCGAACCCATCCTCGCTCAAATCGGACTCCCTTGGGACGACGCCCTGAACTACCCGTCTTTCAACGGACGCGAATTGACCACGTTGCCGCCGTGGGGCACTGTCGAGAAGCCGACCACGGAATACAACCTTGCTCAGGCTCGCAATCTCCCCGTGGACATCCGCACCCGTATTGCCAAGGAGGCTCAGCTCATCATCCACGCATTTGACTACGAGGACCTTGCCTACACGCTCCAGCAGTGACCCCCGCCGACTATCTCGCCCATCGCCGCTCCCTGTTCTATCCCAAGACGGATGAACCGGTCGTTGGCACCCGCCATCACATCGACTGGGCCGCGAACCGCCCCACCCTGCGCCGCTACTCCTTCACTCCCCACGACTATTCCATGATCGCGGAAGGGCGGGTAATCGAGGCGGCGCACAAGGCGGGCGTGCCGGTGGCGCGAGTCAAGACCGTCCGTTTTGAGCCCACCCAGTCGTGGCAGGAGATGGAGGTGGCGCAGGGTGCCACGATTGCCAGATTGGTCACGCCCGGACAGAAGCTCGCCGCCTACAAGGACCTTGGGCGCACGCTGGCGATTTTGCACGCGGTAGACGCGCGTGGCGCAGGGCTGATCGACCCCTTTAGTGAAACCCCCACCGGATTGCATGGTTGTTGGGTCTATTACCTTCAGACCAACCTGATTTCCCATCTTGACTACGCCACGAAGCACAACCTGCTTGACCAAGCCGAGGTGCATTATGTCTCATCCAAGCTTGGCGGCTTCATCAGCCAGCACAAGTGGGCCAATTTCCCCACCACCCTTCTCCACGGCGATCTCAACGATCACAACGTCTTCGTCCAGCAGGACCTTGTCACCGCCATTATTGACTGGGAGGACGCGCTGATTGGCGACCCCATTTTTGACCTCGCTTACTGGGCTACCTTCGTCGCGCATACCCCGGATACTTGGCCGACTTTCCTCGACTCTTATTTCCTCCACGCCGGTCCCAAGCCAAGTGACTTTGACCTGCGTTTCTGGACCTACTACCTCCGTATTTCGCTCTCCAAGCTCGTCCAGCTTCACCGTTACGGTGTATCGGACCTGACTTTTGCCACGAACCGGATCGAGAACGGCCTGAACCATCTTCTTCCTTGACTTCCACTCATGTCTACCGCTGTCCTTTCTTTCTTCACTCCTGACTACCAGCCGCTTCATGATGTAAACGGTCCGGTCAAGGATGCCTACTGTGCCAAGCACGGTTATTGTCACATCGTGCGCAATCGTCCGTATCGCGCGGACCCCGGCTACTACGCCTATGACCGACTGGCCTATATCCGTGACCTGTTCTTTGGCAACCTTCCCGAGGGGCGCGACGTGGATGTCATTCTCTGTCTTAATGGCCACGCCCAAATCATGACCCATACCATCACGGTAGAGTCACTATTGGAGGACGGCAAGGACTTCTACATCGCGGCAGATGTCAATGGGCTGAACGCGGGGGTCTTCATCCTGCGCAAGAGCGAATGGCTGAGGACATGGCTTGACCGCTTGTTGGAGGTTGAACCCGAGTATACCGCGCGGGAGTGGAAGGAGCAGAACGCCATGACCGACAACCGAGAGAAGCCTGAGTTTGCGGGGCGCATCAAGGTGATGGACCAATGGCTGCTCAATTCTTACGACTGGGCTCACTACAACTGGCCGACGACCACCCCGGGTCAGTTTATCCCCGGCAGGTCTTTCATCCTCCATATCCCGGGCCGCTCGGTTCGCCACCCCGAGCCTACCCCTCTCGTCCTCACCCGGGTCAAACTGTTCTCGTCCCCCGAAATCCGCGATCAAATTGTCTGGGACTGATTCGCCCCGTGTTTACTCCACCACCTCGCTATCTCGCCCGCTTGGCCCAGCGCACCGAGCCCCTTCACGAGGCCTTGCACAATACCAAGGTCTTCATTGCGGGCAGCACCGGGTTCTTTGGCTCATGGTTCCACGCCTATTTCGCCTATCTGCGCGATACGGTTGGGGTTAACGTGGAGGTCAAGGGCGGTTCGCGGCGCACGGGCTGGGACATCATGGATGAGACTACCTACATCGAGCCGTTCCAGAGCCAAGCCGACTACACCATCCATTGCGCGGGCGACCCGGGCACAATGCTGTCGGTTGAGCATGGACTGGCCAGTCCGCACTACCGGGGGCTGCTGAACCTCTACAAGGGTGTCGTTCGCGCGGATGGGCGGCTGCTCTATGTCAGTTCGGGCGCGGTAGAAGCGGCGTCCTCCACCTCCATCTATGCCCGGGTCAAGGGCGAGGCCGAATGGTGGTTACAAGGCATCACGACGGAGAACGCGGTCATCGTGCGCCCTCATGCAGTCATCGGGCCGGGAATGGACCTAAACGGCCACTTCGCCATCGCGTCGTTTCTGCGTAACGCCCGGGCCAACCAGCCGCTCGTTGTGTCGGTCCAACCATGCTATCGCTCCTTCGCCCATGTCACAGATTTCGTGGCTCAGGCCCTGTTCGTGATGGTTTGGGGTAGGGCTCCCATCATCTACGACACGGGTTCCGACGATGTTATTACGGTGGAGCGGGCCGCGCAACTCATTGCACCGGACCTTGTTACACGCGCCGCACCGGACCAGACCTTTGTTTCCAACGTGGGCTCGTCTCGCTACTCTGCCAATCTCACACGTATTCAGGGCGAGTTCAATTTGGAGCTTGACTATTCCAGTGAAGCGGCGATACTGGATACCCGCGACTACTACCTCAGCCCTTACGCTACCCCGTGAGCATACCCCGTCTTCACTACCGAATCCTCCAATTGGCCTACAAGCACAAACTCGGCCATTTGAGTAGCTGCTTAACCGCCATTGACATCATTGATTCAATTTATCAGTCTAAGGCCCCTCGCGACCTCTTTGTTCTCAGTCAGGGTCATGCTGGGTTGGCTCTTTACGTCGCACTGGAAAAATATGAAGGACGAGACGCCGAGCAGCTTTATCTCAAGCATCGCACTCATCCTCACCGCGATCCAGACAATGGCATTCATGTCAGTGCGGGAAGTCTTGGATGTGGATTGGCTATCGCCCTAGGTATGGCAATGGCTGATCGAACGCGTAATGTGCATGTATTGATTAGTGACGGCGAGTGTGATTCGGGAGCTTGCTTGGAGACACTCAAACACAAGACCGTGAATGGAATAGATAACTTGCGCATTCATGCTAATTTCAACGGACAGACGACCTTACGTTTTCTGGATTTGCATGAGTTGGAAACGATGGTTCTTGCCCTTGACCCCACCATTCAGATTTATCACACGAGTTGTAACCGTTATCGCTCGCTCAGCGGCATAGTCGGGCATTACAAGGTCTTGTCCGAGGAGGATTACAAGGAGATTATCGGTCATGCTTGAGCGCGATTATACGGGGAGACGGTTTGGGATATTAACGGTTGTTCGATTGTCCCACGTAGATAACAACAAGAAAAAGCGATGGTTGTGCCGTTGTGACTGTGGGAAAGAAACCGTTGTAACGACTGGCGGACTAACTACGGGTGACGCAAAATCGTGCGGATGCACCCGCAAGAAGCATCGGACTCCGTTCTATAAAAAGACGATGGCGGCATGGAGGGATATGTTGCGGCGGTGTTATGAGCCAGACGCCCCTTATTATCACGCTTACGGAGCGAGGGGTATTACTGTAACCTCAGAGTGGCATGAGTTTTCGCGGTTTTACCAAGACATGGGAGAGCCTCCGACTCAATCTATGTCCTTAGATCGGATTAACAACGACGGCAATTATGAACCCGGCAACTGTCGGTGGACCGATGCTAAGACACAGGGGCGCAACTCACGCAACGCACATTATGTTGAGTATCGGGGCGAAAGTAAATGTGTAGCTGAATGGGCCGAGATATTAGGACTGAAACCGAACACATTGCATGGAGCCCTTCGCCGAGGCCTCTCCATTGAAGAGGTCGTCAAAAATCCTCCTCGCTCAAGGCAGAAAACATCGAGATATAAGGGCGTTCATTTCGTCACCAGAAGCCAACGCTGGGCCGCGCGGAACGGTGATGAATGGCTGGGTCAGTTTAAGACGGAAGCTGAAGCGGTTCAGGCAACCGGTCAGGTCTTTACTCCATAATGCGTAAACTTTTCTTTCAACATCTTCACGCGGCCATGGCTCGCGACCAACGGATTCATTTTTTGTGTGCTGACATCGGTTTTTCTTTTGTTGACCCCATCCAAACCGATTATCTCCATCGTTATCACAATATGGGGGTGGCTGAATTTGTCATGGTCGGCGCGGCTATCGGGTTAGCTCAGGAAGGCAGGATTCCGGTGTGCTACACCATCACGCCCTTTGAGATATTCCGTCCATTTGAATTGCTTCGGACCTATGTCAATCATGAAGGTCCGTCTATTCGACTTGTAGGAGCGGGCCGAGACATGGACTACAAGACCGAAGGCATTAGTCATCACGCCCATGACGTGCGCGGATTTTTGAACCTATTGCCCAATATCCGTCAATTTTGGCCCGAGAACGATGAGCAGGTTGTCGCTAGCGTGAATGACTTTTTGTTTCATCCGGGACCCACATTTCTCAGTCTTCGCAAGTGATTCGCGGATGATGAGCATGACAGGCCAAAACGGCAAGGGCTCAAAGTGCAGGCCGAGCAACAGACCCGGGGCGTATGAGGAGGGCTGGGAGCGCGTGTTCGGGCGCAAGCGGGTGGTTCGCGCGAAACGGGGGCAGAAACGGGTTGACAGGGACGACCCAACCGTGCTACCATAGTCCCCGTGACCGATTCCTCTCCTCCCTCTCCCAACCCCCTCACCTTCACCATCATCTTCTGCGCATGGCAGGCCATGGACTACCTGCCCGAGTCGCTCACTCCATGGATTGAGGCCCGGCGTAACGCCAAACCCGGCGAGCACCAGTTCCGCATCGTGGCGGTCTCAGTCCCGTTTGTCGGGTTCGACCACACCGGGACCAAACCGGACGGCACTCGCCAGTATCTTCAGAGCGCGCTCGACCGGGGCGAGATAGATCACATAGTCAACGGAGACTTGCCTCGGACCGAGGTCGTAGCGCGCGGCGCGGCGCTGAAATGGGCACTAGACCAAGGTGGGACCACCGCCATCTGGCAATGGGACTCCGACGAGATTACGTCAGTCGCTGAAATCGGGCGCATTGCGGACTTTGTCGCCGTCAACGAGTGGACGACATGGTTCCGACTGTCCTACCGGAACGCCGTGTTCGACCGTCACACTTTTCTGGCCGACCCGTTCACGCCGCCTCGCATTCATCGCCTCTACAATAGCGGAGGCTACGTGGCGGACGGGTTTTGGGACGACAACAATGTCCGTTACACGCGGCCTTGGGAGCGGGGCAAGATGGATTGCCCGGTGGTGCATGACGTGCAGATGGCATCGTTGACCATCCCGCCCACCGTGGCCAACCCGCGCCATTGGACGTGGTTGAGCGACACGCCCGCCAACAAGGCGAGGTCCAAGCGTAAGGTGGAATACCAAACCCGGGGCCGGGGCTGGGAATGCTCCTTCCGCTGGGACGAGTCGTCTAACTCGTTGCGTTTCAACGAGTCTTACTACACCAATCGGGGGTTGCCGCTACCCGAACTAATCCGGGAGTAGTCTCCCGCACTACACCCCGCGCGGACCTGTTTATAGCCGCCTTTTCCGGTCCGAATCAATGGTGTATTGCCCGTTCCCCTCATCATCTAACTCTTTTTATTTTCCTCATGTCTGAATCTATTCTTTCCAACGAATTCATCAACAGTTACAAGGACCAGACGGTGCCTTGGGGTTTCAACGGTTTGGGCTACGTGGTTTACAAACGAACCTATAGCCGCGTCAAGCCGGATGGAACCAATGAGGAGTGGTATGAGACGGTTGCTCGTTGCATTAACGGGGCGCAGAAAATCGGGGCGCAATATACCAAAGAGGAGGCAGAGCGCCTTTATGACCACATTTTCAACCTGCGCTGTAATCTTGCTGGGCGCATGTTGTGGCAGCTTGGCACCCCATTGGTGGAGAAATTCGGAGCCAATAGCCTACTTAACTGCTTCTATATCGCTATGAACGACCCTAAGGCGTTCCTGTTCTTATTTGAAAACCTCATGCTAGGGGCCGGGGTGGGATTTTCTGTCCGTCGTGAGGACGTGCACGAGTTGCCGCGCATCAAGAAGGGCGTCTCTATCACTCACTTGGCGACCAAGGACGCCGATTTCATCGTGCCTGATTCGCGCCAAGGCTGGATCAAGTTGCTCTCTCATGTCTTTGACTCGTTCTATGTCACAGGCAAGTCTATGACCTACTCTACTATCCTTGTGCGTGGCGCAGGGGAGAAAATAGTGGGTTTCGGCGGCACCGCCAGTGGCCCCGGCATCCTCATGGAGGGGGTAGACAAGATTGTTCGCATCATGCAGTCGCGTGAGGAGAAGAAGCTTCGGTCTATTGACGTATTAGACATCTGCAATATTATTGCGTCCATTGTGGTGGCAGGCAACGTAAGACGCTCCGCCACGATTGCTTTGGGAGACCCCGACGACTATCTCTATTTGCGTGCCAAGAATTGGACCTTGGGTAACATTCCTAATTGGAGAGGCATGTCCAACAACAGCATTTACGCAGATGCGTTTGACCATATTTCGGAGGAGGTCTGGGGCAATGGATATTATCTGGACCCCAAAACAGGGCGTGCTAAGGGTGAGCCTTATGGATTTTTCAATTTGCCGTTGTCACAACGCTTTGGGCGGCTGAAAGATGGACCGATGAAGGACAGTGATCTTTATCCTGCCGACAGGGATAACTGTTCTGGTGTGAACCCTTGTGCAGAGATAAGTCTTTCATCATCAGAGAGTTGCAATCTTTCTGAACTCTACCTCAACAACATCCGGTCTAAGGATGAGTTGATTGACTGCGCCTCTCTGCTTTACAAGACTCAGAAAGCCGTCGCCGCCATGCCATTTATTCACGAGGAGACTAATGTCATCGTGCACAAGAACATGCGATTAGGCCTCGGAGTTACTGGGGTGTGCCAGTCGTTGGACAAGCTGGCATGGCTAGATGACTGCTATCTGGCTCTTCGCGCTCTTGACAAGCGGTGGAGCAAATTGCGCGGTTGGCCCGAAAGCATCAAGCTGACCACGGTGAAACCGAGCGGGAGTTTATCTTTGCTGGCCGGAGCGACCCCCGGAGTGCACCCCGCTTATTCTCCCTATTATATTCGGCGTGTGCGGATGAGCAGTGACGATAAACTGGTCAAGGTTTGTCGTGATGCGGGCTATGTGGTTAAGTTTCAAAAGCGGTTTGATGGGACCGATGACCACGGCACCATGGTAGTGGAATTTCCTTGTAAGACCCCCGAAGGAGCATTATTTGCGGGCGACATGAGCGTAGTTCAGCAGCTCGATCTAGTTAAGCAGCTTCAGACCATTTGGTCTGACAACGCTGTTTCTGTGACGGCTTACTATACGCCAGAGGAGTTGCCTGCCCTTAAAGAATGGATGAGCACCAATTATGCCGAGGGGGTTAAATCTGTCTCGTTCTTACTCAAGGACCTACATGGATTTCAACAAGCTCCTTATGAAACCATCACCGGAAACCAATATTGGGAGATGGTTGCTAAGGTGCGACCATTGCAGTGTTTAGGTGAAGCGGCGCGAGGTGCCACCCTTGATTCGCTTGAGTGTGCGGGCGGAATTTGCCCAGTTCGCTAATGGGTAAGCTAGACCCCTACTCTCTCACCTGCATCTGCACCGACACCCCGCTCAGTGCCCTCCCTACCCTTGCGTCCGGTTGCACGACACTGGAGGATGTCCAGCGCAAGACCGGGTGCGGGGCGTATTGCGGTTTGTGCTTGACTTATGTGGGGAAGGTGCTAGGGTTGGATGACCGCTGATTCCTCCCTTTCTCCATGATTCCTCCCCGCCAACCCCCACCCACCCGTTCTCTGCCCGCCTCCGTCACATCGCCCTATTCGCCCGGGCGCGAGGTCGAGACGAAGCCGGACCAACTCGTCGTGATTGTGTCCGACGTGCATGGGACATTCTATACCCTCGTCCGCCTGCTCAATCAAGTCGTCGCTAAGTATCCGGGCGCACAGTTGGTCCTCAACGGGGACCTGATTGACCGGGGTCCGAACTCGCGCAAGGTGGTGGAGTTCGCCATGGATAATTCTGTGCCGAATGTGCTTGGGAATCATTGTGATTTGGCGTTGGCCTATTCCGCCCATTCCCGCCTCGGTTACAAGGCCCGTTGCTCCAGTTACTACGACCGGGATGTCTGGCTGTGGAATGGGGGTGAGGCGACACTGGACAATTGGCCGCGTTATCGGACCATGGAAAACGATAACGTCCCGTTTCAGGATGGGTGTGAAGTGCCGACTGGGGTGCTCGACTGGATGCAGCAACTCCCTGCTTATCTGACCTTTCCCAGCGCGCCGGTTGATGAACGGGGACTCAAGTTGCTTTGCACTCATAATGGCCATGGATTAGTGGCGAATCAGGGGGACTGGTATCACGCCCTATGGGCTCGTGATATCGACTTCCCTAAGGATGGGTGGTTTAGGGTGTTTGGCCATTCTCCGGTCAAAACCGCGCAGATAACTGAGACATTCGCTGCAATTGATACGGGTGCCGCCTATTCGGACCGTGGCGGGGGCAATATGACCGCTTTCATCTGGCCCACCAAGGAGACCATCGTTATCCCCTATGACGAGGACCCGATGGTTATCCCGGCCTTTACCGCTCCCAACGGGGTGTTGATCCCGATCTGACATCCAGTTCGCGCCGTTTGGGGCGTTCGGGCGGTGTATATGAAGGTCTCTACTACCCTCTTCGTTTCACCCCACTCCCATGCCATGAGCCAATCTGACTCCTCTGACAAAACCATCCCCGATTCAACTTATCCCGTCTTGACCCCACCGGGAGAGTTCAAGAGTCAAATTCCAGAACATCTTCTTGAAGACGCCTCTCCTCAGGATAAGCATATCATGCATGAGCTATCCGTTGGTGGTCAATATGATAAGTGGCTGGTTGACGCACTGATCCAGACTCATTTTCAGGTTCGCCGGACGAATGGTCGGTTACTCAGAGCTGAATCGGACATCAAGGAGCTACAGGACGACAAGAAAAGCCTGCTTCAGGGCTGGAAGCTCATTGCTGCCATTGGCATGGGATTGTCAGGGTTCCTCGCTTTCGCCATCCAACTTTATAAGACCTTTACGGGCCAATGACTTTCCCCATGCGCGTGCTTTACGTTGAAGACTCGGTTGAGGTGTGCAAATTCGTTCAAACCACGCTGGGTGAGAACGAGATAGCGGTTGATTGCGTTGGGACGTTGGCGGAGGCTCGGGAACGGTTAAGCTCCTCCACCGCCCCTAGTTATGATATCTTGCTGGTAGACCTGATCTTGCCCGATGCGCGCGACGTAGAGGCGGTGGAGGCGCTAGCCCCCTATCGCATCCCCATGGTGGTGGTCAGCGGGGTGGTTGAACCCGCCATTCTTGCCGCCGCAGCGAGAGCTGGAGCCAATGACTATCTCACCAAACCGGGCCTTTCTCCTTCAACCCTGCTCAGCCGCATTCATTTTGTCCATTCGCGCCATCTCGCGCAAACTGAGGCCGTGGCCAGTGCACGGCACACCAAGCGCAAGCGGATGAGCGTTGACACCTTCGAGGCTGTCAAGCCCTTCATTTCCTATTCCACGTCGCCGTTCCAGATGGCGGGTTAGGGAGATTCCTCGCCACCTTAGGCCACATGGACATCAACTACGCCCCCCTTGATTTCGCGGGCTGGCATGGCAGCCTTGGCAATTGGTTGGTCGTGGAGGTTGATACCACCGGGCCGCAATGGTTTGTCTCGGGTCACCCCGACACCGGACGCAATGGCTATTTCGATCCGCCTAGCGGCCAGCACAGCGATACCATCAAGGTGTCCAACTGCTCCTATCTGCGCATCATTGTGCGGGGCGTGCTGCCGGGCGGGCGCGAGGACTGCTTGGACATCAACAACGGCTCCCACCATATCGAGGTCTACGCGGATGACTGGGTGTCGGGCGGCCTGTTCGTCGCCACTATCAAGGGCGGTTCTCATGATATCACCGTGCACGGGCGCGTTATCCGGGGTGGCAGTGAAACCGACGTGGACTTGGGTAATTGGTCGGACCAGTCTGACGAACGGACCTACAACGTGGCTTTGGATTTGTCGGGGTCTGCCAAGGTGCGCGTCAGGGTGTTGCACGCATGGCTTCCGCTATACCTGAACGGGGAGGAGAACTACCGGCGGTGCGACTGGTTCAAGGGTGTGTTTTGGCAGGTTTATCGGGTGTTGAAGCGGTGGGGCTGGGCTTAGTCACCCGTTTCGCGCGAATTGGCGTGGTTGACAGGAGTGGGTGACAGAGCTATCATGGGTCTAACCACTTCTCCATCTGTTGCCCCTCATGTCCACGATTGTTATCGCCTCAGGCTACTTCAACCCCCTTCACATTGGCCATCTCGACTACCTTTGGCGCGCCAAGGAGCTGGGCGACACACTGATAGTCATCGTCAACTCGGACTACCAAGTCGCGCTCAAGGGTTCCAAGTCGTTTCAATCGCAGGAGGATCGGCTAGAGATAGTCCGGTCGCTGGCCATGGTGGATGATGTGGTGCTGTCGGTGGACGAGGACAAGAGCGTCTGCGCTACCATCCGTCTCATCCGCGCCGAATTGGGCGATTCCCACCGATATATCTTCGCCAAGGGCGGCGACAGGTTCGCGGGCGAAATACCCGAGGCGGTGGTGTGTTGTGAGTTGGGGATAGCTATCGTGGATGGGCTGGGAGCCAAGATTCGGGCGAGTTCCGAGATACTGGCGCAGATTTAGTGGTTGACGCAAGCAGCCCAATTGGGCTATTATGGTGAGATAGCAGCACCTATTATGAGCACTCCCGATAACATCCGAGTCATCAAGTTCCGCGTCTGGCACGTAGACCATTGGGTTGATGACCCGCGAATCGAAATCGGCTGGTTGCACCCGGAACCGGGTGTGTGTCGTCTCGCGGGTTTCGGCAGGGAGATTGAGATGTTCACGGGTTTGACCGACCGCAATGGCCGGGATATCTATGAGGGCGATATCGTTCGCTACCCTCGTGATACTCCGGGGGTAGCAGATGACCGTTTCTACATTTCGGTGGTCGAATATCAGGTTGAGTCGGACCGGCTCTTGTCAAGATTTTTGGTCGGAGGCGATTATACGACTAACGACGATATTGTAGTCATCGGCAATATTCACGAGAACCCCGAGCTGCTCACCTCTAACCCCTCATTTTCTTCATGACCGACACTCCTCCCCTCGTCTCCCCGCCCCCCGACATTCCCCGTTTCGAGCACCTGACCAACGGTTTGCGTTGGGTAGAAGCAGAAACTGGCCCGGGTTGGATCATCCCATGGCGGCTTCAACAGCTTTGGGTCGTGCAGGACGGCGACGTGCGCCGTGACAGCCAACCAACTCAGGGCGAGCTATGGGGATATACCCCGGACCGCACCGGCTGGTTCTACCTGCGCGAGGAATGGCGGGATGTCCCGGTGGTGAGTGCCGAGGAAATGGCCCGGGAGGGCGGGGTATGAGTGGAGCGAGCAAAACCGCGCTCATCACAGGCATCACCGGTATGGATGCCTCTGCCCTTACCTCCCTTCTCCTATCCAAGGGCTACACCGTAATCGGCACCTATCGCAAAACCGCTAACCTGAATTTGGACTCGGTAAAGGCCGAGCATGGCAACCATCCGGCATTGCACCTAGAGCACTGCGACGTGTCTGACGGCGGCTCGGTCAAGTCCCTGATAATCGGCGTGTTGGAGCGATTCGCGCGGATTGACGAAGTCTATCTGCTTGCCGCTCAGTCTCACGTCGGTCTTTCCTTCACTTCCGCCGAGAGCACGGTGCTCTGTGACGGTATGAGCGTGTTTTACTTTCTCGACTCACTCTACAATCTGTCCCGGTCCACCCGGGTCTACTTCGCGGCGACCAGTGAGCTGTTGGGTGGAGACCCCTCTCGCTGCCCTTTTGACGAGACCTCCGAATACGAGTGTCGTTCCCCCTATGCCATCGGCAAGGAGCTTGGCACCCGTTGGGTCAAGTATTACCGGCAGATGGGCATGTTCGCGACCTATGGGGTGCTTTTTAACCACTCCAACTGCGACCGAAATCTATCCTTCTACGTCCGCCGTGTCACCAACGGTGCAGCACGGATTGCGTTGGGCAAGCAGGATGAACTCACCTTAGGCTCCCTCGATTTTTACCGGGATGAGCACTGGAGCGACTTTGGCTGCGAGATGATGTGGAAGATGCTCCAACTCCCGACCCCCGAGACCTTTGTCATCTGTCGGGGCGAGTGTTTCCATGGCGAGCAGTTCCTTGATGCGGCCTTTGGACACTTCAATCTTGACTGGCGCAAGTATGTCAAGCTGGACAAAACCCGTTTGCGCCCGAACGAGGTGGTCAAGCTGGTTGGTAACCCAGCCAAGGCGGTCGAGAAGCTGGGGTGGAAGCCGTCGCGGATGTCGTTCGGGGACCATATGAGACTCATGTGCAGGGCGGATTACCACTTGGAGGAGACTGGGCAGAAAATGCCGCGCCCGGACGTGTTTAACCTTTATCCCTGATCATGCCCGCCCCCAAACTCCCTCTCCCCGCCCTCCGCCGCGTCCTCGTCGGTCTCACCGTGGACGAGGCCCTGTCCATCGCCATGACGCACAAACAGCAGTGCGCCGTGGTCTACTATGGCGCGGGTGGCGTGGACAAGGCCGCTCTCCGGGCTCTCCGCCCTACCCGGGACAAGTGGCTGAACCGGCGTGAATTGACACTGATTGTGGACGGTGAGACCAACCGGGTGACCAAGGTGGTTTGACGCGACCATGGCCGACGACTCATCCCTCTACCTCCCCATCCGCGAAGGCGACATCCTGACCTTCAAGGTCCTCACTTGGCAGCATGAGGGCTACGAGTTCGGGCGTCCGTGCCTGATGCTCGCGCCGGTAATCCGCGAGAACAGCGACTCCGACCCGGAATCGCTCATCGAAAGCGTGTGCATCGACGCCGTGGTGGATGGCCGACTCGTGCGAAACAACGAGCAGCAACAAATCGAGTGGCGCGGCTGGAATCTGGAACAGAAGCGCCGCCGCTTCAACGAGGCGCTGGCTGGCAAACGCTTTCCGGTGGCGGGCTACCGAGCGACCCGCAAGCGCGTGAAAATCGTGCGCGACAAGCACGGGGACCTTTCTTGGGTCGATCTTCCTAACAATTCCGATGAGCAATGACCACAGCAGCACACCGGCGGCTCTGACAGCCGGACAATCGTCCGACCACGGACAGTCTGTGGTCATTGGCTCTGGCGGTGGGTTCGGCTCCGTCTTTGATCGCACGTCCAACTTTTATCCAACCGAACGGACGGACCTACCGGAGAATACACGCGAGCTACTGCTGACGCTGCATTTCGAGTTTTACAACGGACCGAAGGCAGACGCGGACGCATTTCGCATTTTGCCACGGGTGATAAACGCCCTTGAAAAAGCGGGGGCCATTCCGCCTCTGCCGAACACTGAGATGAGCCACGGCTCTGCCGCGAAAACCAAACCACTATGAGCAGCACAGAAAAACAAACGACCGAGGACGGACCGGCAGAGACGTTGCGCTCTGGCGATTGGTTAGGAATCCGGGAAGGCGATGAACTGACCTTCGACGTGCTCACATGGCAAAACGAGGGCTACGAGTTCGGGCGTCCGTGCCTAATGCTCGAACCGGTTATCCGTGAGAACAGCGACTCTGACCCCTCGTCGCTTATCGAGAGCGCCTGCATCGACGCGGTGGTGGATGGCCGACTTGAGCGCAACAGCGAGCAGCACCAAATCGAGTGGCGCGGATGGAATCTCACTCAGCTCCGCCGTCGTTTCCGGGAGGCTTTGGCGGGTAAGCGGTTCCCGGTGGCGGGATACAGGGCCACCATCAAACGCGTGCGAATCGTGGCAGACAAGGATGGCGAACCGGGTGAATTGACATGGGTGGACGTGGAGGACGAGGCGTGAGTGACTCCCCTGTCCCCAAAGCTCCCCCGCGCAAGATCATCACGGCCATCCTTGCCCGCTACATCAAGCCCGAGGTTTTCGAGCGGTTTAAGGGACCGGACTGGGCGCGTGAGATATCGACATGGCACGGGCTCTGGAAGACCTACCCGGAACTGCACTTTTGGCAGCACCACGAGTTGCCCTTCGGGGCGCAAAGCCTCAATTCCATGCTGTGGTTTCGGACGCCTGAGGGGGCCGAGCAGCTAGCCAGCGACTGGTTACTCTTTTACTTTGACTTTCCGGTCACGCCTGAACCGGAACCCGGGGCAGTTCCAACCGACTCTTCCCCGGTTTTAGATGTTGACACGGCCAGCCCAAGTGACTATCGTTATGCTGGACCGCCCCCCGTGCGCCCGCGCACCGTGGCGGAGTTTCTCAGGTCCTGATTTTTTTTGCCACCCCTTCATACTACTGTTTTCACCCTTTCCTTTTTATGGCCAATCCCAAATCCACCGCTAAGCCCGCCCCCGAGAAGACCGATGACAAGAAGGTCCTTGACCCGACCGCACAGATGGAGGCTTACCTCAAGAAGACTGCCGAGGACCATTACAACCTAACTGAGACCGTTCCTCCGTTTCGCGTTTCCTCGGGCTCACTCAATCTTGACATGGAAATCGGCGGATTTTCTGAAGGAGCACATCGAATTCTTGGCGGACCGAATCTGGGTAAGACCCCGTTTGTCCTCAATGTGGTGGACACGTTCCTTGACGAGGTGCCCGGTAGTCGGGCGGTATGGTGCAAGGCAGAGGGGCGATTCAGCACCAAGAACATGGCCCGCGCCCGCCACCCTCTCGTTACGGACGCCAAGGACTGGGTTCCCGGCACCATCCTCATCTTCAAAAACAGTGTCTATGAGACGTGGATCGACATGATGCGTGACCTCGTCATGAACAACCCCACCAAGTGTCGCTATGCTTTTGTGACTGACTCGCTCAACAATATGATTCTGCGGAATGACCGCAACAAGGCTACCGACGAGGAGGCACGGGTGGCTGGCGCACCCAAGTTGACCGCTCAGATGTTCCAGCGCATGGGTCAGGCTCTCAACGAGATGGGCCATATCGCATTTTTTATCTCTCAGGTTACGGCAGAAATCAAGCTCAATATGTATGATAAGACCCCGCCGCGTCAAGGTAACAGCTCAGGCGGGAATTCTATCAGCCACAATGCAAACGAGACCGCCGAGTTCCTCAACTGGTATGAGGGCGACCTGATTCTTAAGAACCCTGATGAGCGACTCAACCGCTTGACCAATCCTGCGCTCGGGCATATCCTCAAGGTCAAGTTGCAGAAGAGCAGCGCTGAGAAGCGGTATGTCACAGTGGAAATCCCCATCAAGTATGGGGTGGCTAACGGGTCTGCCATCTGGCGTGAGCGAGAAATCGCCGACCAGCTCCTTCTCTGGGGCTTGATTACCAAGGGCGGCAGTTGGTTCACGCTCAGCCCGGTCCTCCTCAAGGAGCTATCCGACAAAGGCTTCTCCGACATCCCCGAGAAGGTCCAAGGCATGAACCAGCTTTATGCCCTGCTGGAATCCCGCAAGGACGTGGCCGACTACCTCTTCGCCAAGTTCCGCGATATGGTCGGGGGCAAGTGAGCACAACCATTCCATGAGCACCATCACTTGGCGTTCCGTGCTGATCGAGGCGCTGACCACCCATGGGGAGGTCTGGGGCGACATTGTCTCCTCCACCCTGACCGACGAGCAACTTGACCGCACATTTGACGACGGATGGGGGGGAGCCAAGGGAGGCCCGTTCATGGTCTGGACTGCCAATTGGGTATACTTCCCGGCCTGCTATGACGGGTCCGAATGGGTTGCGTCCGTTTCGCGCCACCCAGACGGGCACGCGACCAATCATATTGGCGGAGGTTGACCATGACCGATTGCAACCCCCATTCTACCTCTGGTGACGAAGAACCATCCGAATGCGCCCGCGCCGCGCGCCGTTACGAGTTGGATGACGAGCTAACCGTTAGCCCATTGCCCCGCGCTCTCCGGGCATTGGCCGCATGGTATACCCCGCCGGTTACTCCCCGTCCCGTCCTATCGCGCGCCGCGCCGGATTCGCGCGAATTGTTCTAAGTCGCCCATGCGCCTCCGCAACCTTCAAGGCCGCGACTGCACCGTCTCGCACAAGCCCCACCTCATCGACTGGGACCCGAAGCGGGAGGTGTCTGGCCCGCAAGGCGAGGTCAAGCGGTTTCTCCGGCCCTATTGGGAGCGCGATATCGTGCTGGAGGAGCTACCCATACCCGGTTCTCGCCTCCGTCTTGACCTAGTTAACGTTAACCAAGGTATCGTTGTCGAGGTTTCACCATTCTCCTCCCACAGTTTCAATCCGTTCTTCCACAAGTCGCTCGCCGGTTTCCAGAACGCCCTGAAGCGCGATATCAAGAAGGAGGACTGGGTGGTCCGCATCATGGGCTGGCGGTATGCCGAGATTGTGTGCGAGACTGACTTCCCCCTGTCAGCCGAGCTGTTCGAGGAGCGGTTTGGCATTATTTTATGAGCGATTCACCCCCTGTCAATTCTACCCTTGTGTCTTGGACCCTTCTCTTGGGCGACTGCCTAGAGCGCATGACCGAGATACCGGACGGCTCCGTGGATATGGTGATGTGCGATTTGCCGTATGGAACCACTGCCTGTAAATGGGACGCGGTGATACCCTTTGTGCCGTTGTGGGAGGCGTATTGGCGTGTGTGCAAGCCAAGCGCAGCTATCGTTCTGACGGCGAGTCAGCCTTTTACGAGCGCGCTGGTGATGAGTAACCCAAGTTGGTTCCGCTATTGTTGGATATGGGAGAAGAACCGGGGCACGGGCTTTCTTGATGCCAAGAAGCGTCCACTCAAGTTCCATGAAGATGTGGTTGTGTTTTACGGGTCCCAACCGACATATAATCCTGTTCGCACTCAGGGCAAGCCCAATAATTCGACGGGGGTCAAACCCGGACAGCGCAAGTATCGCCCTAAGTCAGATATTTACCACGGAGAGAGTGACACGGTGGCGACGGACCAGAGCGGTCTCAAATACCCGCGCAGCATTGTTCGGTTTGATGGGATTGCTCCGTCTGATCCCCATTACCATCCCACCCAAAAGCCCGTTGCGCTGATGGAATACCTCGTCCGCACCTATACAAACGAGGGACAACTGGTCCTCGACAACACGATGGGCAGCGGCACAACCGGCGTGGCGTGCGTGAACGCTGGACGCCGCTTCATCGGAATCGAGCGCGACGAGGGATACTTTGCCATCGCCAAGAAACGCATCGAAAACGCATACGCCACTCTCCCATGTCCAACCCTCCCAATAACCCAGTGATCATCTGCGGTTTCCCCGGTATCGGCAAGAGCTACGCCGCCAAGAAGCGCGGCTGGCATGACTCCGACTCGTCCCAGTTCTCTTGGGTTTCCCACGGCGAGATTCCGAGGGTGCCCAACCCCGAGTTCCCCGCGAACTACATCTTTCACATTGCTTGCCTCGAAGGTCCCGTGCTGGCCTCGTCTCACTCTGTCGTCCGCAACGCGCTAGTTCAAGCCAACCTGTCGTTTTCGGTGTGCTACCCGGCACGCCAGTGTCTAGCAGAATATCTGGAACGGTATCGCCAGCGCGGCAGCCCCGAGTCTTTCGTCATCCTACTGGCCTCTAACTGGGACAACTGGTTGGGCGAGATGGAGAACGAGACGCGGGCGACTCACCATCTGGTTCTTGGCCCCGGCCAGTATCTGGACGACGCGCTGCCCGACGCCTAAAAACCTCCTCTCCCCGCGTGTATCTATCCCGCAGCCGCCGGGCAGCGGCCTCGCGGCGACCACTTTATTTCTTACCATCTCATTACGCCCGGTTATACCCCCACCTTCACATCCATGCCTGACCTCACCTCCCCTGTAGCTCTTGCCATTTCCACCGATTCTCGCGGTAACATCATCTACTCCGCCGAACTCATCGCCGCGCTCAAGACGCTGGTAAATGGGTTGCCGAGAGTGGAGGGGGTCAAAGTTGTGGGCAAGGTGCTGGGCAAATCGCCCCGGCGCGCGCGCGAGATTTATGCGAGGTTGCTGGATGGGACCGTCGAGTCCAAGGATGGGTCTACCCCCCTTTCGTCCCCTCCGTCAGCAGGCGATGTATTTGACGTTTCAGTCGAGACATCCAAGGCCGCGACGATTGAGGAGGTCATTTCTCTGTGCTCCGTTGACACCAATCAATGGGAGAGTCGGGGATTTTCCATCAGACGCGGGGCGAAGGGATTCTCATGGAATGCTCGATTCGCCAAGCGGGAAATTGCGATTGATACTGTTCTCGCGGCGGACCTGAAAGCGGATTTGCAAGCCTTCGCCCCGGAATACAAACCGGTGAAATACACCCCTTCTCCGTCCGAGGGTAAACTGTTGGTTGTTAGCATTTTCGACGCCCATTTGGGTAAGCTATCATGGGCCGAGCAGGACGGAGAGAATTACGACCTCAAGATTGCCAAAACCATGTTTATGCGGGCGTTGTATGACTTGGTGGCAAAGGCCAAGGTTCAAGGCAATATCTCACGAATACTTTTCCCGGTAGGTAACGATTACCTTACTTGCGACGGAGACGACCACGAGACCAGCGCCGGGACGCCGCAATCAGTTGATGGGCGTTTCCCCAAGATTTTCCGTGAGGCAAGAAAACTACTGGTCGAGGCCATTGACTATCTCCGGCAGATTGCTCCGGTGGACGTAATTGTTATCTGCGGCAACCATGAACGGGAAAGCATGTTTCATTTAGGTGACGCCTTGGAGTGCTGGTATCACGCTGACACCAATGTGACCATCGACAACCAGTTTAAGCCTCGCAAATACTACAGCTTTGGTAACACTGTTTTCGGTCTGACCCATGGTGACACTATCAAGCAAGATCAACTTCCCCTGCTTGGAGCCAACGAGCGTGCCGACCTTTGGGCTAAATGCAAGCGCCGGGTGTGGTTTCTTGGTCATTTTCACCATCTCAGTTTAAAGGAGTATGTTGGAGTGCAAGTGTGGATTCTCCCGTCTTTGTCTGGGAGTGACAATTATCACCAGTCTAACGGGTATGTCGGAGCTGTCCGGTGCGCGATGGCGTTCCTTTACGGGGAGAACGGACTGGAGACCATCTTTCAGTCTGAGCCGGAGAACTGAGAATGGCACCGTCAAGAGGATTCACGAAAGAGGAGATAGATAAAATTATCGAACTCAGCGGTAAGGGTGAGACCCTTAGCGACATAGGAAAGCTGTTTGGGGTTAGTGGAACGACCATTAAATACCAGCTTAAGAAAGCGGGCAGGTTTGATCCTGACAGGAACAAGATGTCCGAAGAGGACAAGGCTGAAATGATGAGGATGTATGAGGGGCATGTTCCGCTGGATGAAATCGCTGAACGTTTCGGCATAACGCCATGGACAGTATCTCGCAAGATGAAGAACTGGGGTGTTCCTCTTAATGGTTCAAAACGCAGATATTTTATCCATCGCTTTGGGATACAGGAAGAGGACGTTGTCAAAAAATATGCAGAGCTAGGGGATATTAACGAAACGGCCAAATTTTACGGAGTCACCGATGTTACTCTTCGGACCTTATTCAGAAAACACGGAGTCGCTTCTATTGCTGACGAGCCAGTAAAAAAAGTCTATCGAGAGAAGGATCGGATTCACGAACTATACTACAAAAGGACATTTAGTCTTCAGGAGATTGCCGACGAATATGGTATCAGTATTTCGTGTCTATCCAATAAATTCCGTGAGTGGAAATGGAAAACCCGTGATATGACGGTTGGGAACACCTCTATCGAGAGGGCGGTCGCGGCTATGTTAGATGAATTGGCGGTTGGCTACCGAAAGCAGTTTCCGCTTGAAATCAAGTTTTTTGATATTGGGCTTCCTGATTATGGACTGCTCATTGAGACTAATGGCGACTATTGGCACGGAAATCCTCTGTTTTACAAGGACTCCGACCTTGACAAGACCCAGCGCTCTTCCCGTGCGCGGGATTTGACGAAGGCGAAGTTGGCAGCTAAGCACGGATTCCGTTTGCTATTTCTGTGGGAGAACGACATCAAAAAAGACCCGGACGGAGTTCAGGCTAGGATTCTTGAAACTCTTCGAGCTACATGGGAGTAGAGGCTCTGATCCGCCCATTCTCGTCTTGACACCCCCGCCCCAACCGGGCTATACTGGGCAGACCGCTTTGCTGTCTCCTTCTACCTACCCAACCCCCTTCATGGCCACCTTCCAGAACAAGTTCCAGTCAGTCCGACAGGACTGGACCACACCCAAGTCTCTGTTTGCCAAGCTGGATGCTGAGTTCCATTTTACCACCGATCTAGCCGCAAGCCCCGATAACGCCCTGTGTGTGCGCTATTACACCTCTGCCGATGATGGGCTCGCCCAACCGTGGACCGGCACTTGTTGGTGTAACCCTCCCTATGGGGACCGGCAGTCCAAAATGGTTGACTGGATCAAACGCGCTTGGGAGTTGTCCCAGTCAGACGAGTCGCTGACGGTCGTGATGCTTGTCCCGGCCCGCACCAATACGCGCTGGTTCCACCGATATTGTATGACGGCGGCAGAGGTCAGGTTCATCTGCGGGCGTCCCAAGTTCGGCGACAGCGCGCATGGGTTGCCTCAACCATTGGTGTTAGTCGTGTTTCACAAAGCCGCCTCTACCAAGTTCTCCTCGTTTTACCTCTAATGGCCACCACCGCCCTCTACAACGTCGAAGTCGAGTCCAGTGCCCTAGCCATTCTCCTCAAAGACCCGACCGTCTGGGCCGATTTCCATCTGATAGGCCGGGACGATTTCAGCGAGGCCAACCGCCCGGTGTTCGATATCATCGCGTTGCAGCTCAACGCCACGCCGCCCGGCTCACTCGACCCCATGTTGTTGACTGAGCGCATGAAGGCGATTGGGATTACCCAGTTGGTTGGCGGCGTGGAAATTTTTGACTATCTCAGTGGCTTGCGTTGCCGTTTCGCGGAAAAGAAGGAGGCCCCGGCCTATGCCCGAGAGCTGAAGCGGCTGGCTGTGCGCCGTGAACTGATTGCCAAGATGGACGAGGCCAAGAAGGCACTGTTGCAGGACGGCAACGCGACCTTTGAGGACATGACGGCTATTGTGGAGCGCAACCTCACCTCCATCACCACCGAATATCATCAATCGGACCAGTTCATCAACGTGTTTGACGGGTTCCGGGAGGAGAACGAGCGCCGCGCCGCCAATCCAATTGATGCGGCGACGATGGGCTGGATGGGGCCGTTTCCAACCATCAACCGCACTCTGGGAGCCCTCACGGCTGAATCTTTGTTCGTATGTGTCGGGGCGCGCACCGGAAATGCGAAATCCTCTCTCGGTTTCTCCTATCACGTCCATCTGGCTGAAACCTATGGTATGCCGGTGCTCCTGCTTGACTGCGGCGAAATGACCCGCGAACGCATCCGGGATCGCGCCGCCTGTTGTCTCTCTAAGGGACGCATCCCTCTTTGGGCCATCAAGAGCGGCGAATGGGTTCAGAACAAGGAGTGGGCGCGTATCATGAGGGAGGAGTGCTACCCCCGTGCCGACAGGTTGCGCATCGACCACATCAACATCGGCGGGTTGTCTCCCCGTGAGAAGATCAAGCTGATTCGTCGCTACGCCTACAACAAGGTTGGACGCGGCCAGTCGTTCTGCATTTTGGACGACTACCTCAAGGGTATCGAGGCACTGGGCAAAAACACCGCCGAATACCAGTCCATCGGTTACTACGTCGAGGATGTTAAGAACCTCATCACCAACGAGATACCAGCATCCTTCTGGACCTCCGTGCAAAACAACCGCACCGGCTCGTATCAGGGCAAGAAGGCGGGCGACATCGTGGACAGCGAGGACCAGATGGGGTTGTCTGACCGCATCATCCAGCAGTCCGACTGGGGCTTCATTCTCCGGTTCAAGGTGCCCGAGGAGATCGCGGCGGAGAAGGGGCTGTTCGGCAACATGAAATTGACCTGCGTCAAATCGCGCGAGGCGATGGGTAAGGAGTTTGCCAAGGCGCTTCGCCCGGTCAAGCTGCCCAACGGACGCTTTGTCACCAACGCCTACAACCTCGAAAACGAGGGGTTCCACTTCACCGAGAAGGGTGACTTGCGCTATATGCTGGAGACTCTCGGTCATGCGCCGGTTACGTTGGGCGGTAGTCTGGCTAGCAACGGGGCAGCGCCCATCTAACCCATGGCCTCCCTCCAAGACCTCCTCGTTTCCCGGCTGGAGAACCTGAAGCCCACGGCTGACGGTTGGACTGCCGCTTGCCCGATCTGCCGTTCCGAAGGCTGCGACTCTAATCGCGACCATTTGAAAATCTGGCGCGCTACCTCGGCTTTTTCGTGCGCGAAGTTCCGCAAGACGCCCGGCGAAATATCAACCCACAACCAAGCTATCAGGGCTTTCATCTACGATGGGATTGACTCGCCCACGCTGGCCAGCTTGGAAATCCAGATCGTGGACCCCGAACCCCGTCTTGACGTGGACAAGGTCTACCCGGAGGACTCGCTCAAGAAGCTCCTGCCCGACTATCGCTATTGGACCGGGCGCGGGGTCAGTGAGGACGTGCTCAGGAGGCTTGAGGGCGGGCTTGTCCCGGCTACCCCATTCAACAAGTTGTCGGGCTATTTCGTCTTTCCCGTGCGCGACGAGGCTGGGCGCATCATGGGGTGGACGGGTCGCAACACCGAGGAGAACTCGTTCCGCCCCAAACACAAGCATCTTGTCCGGTCTAGCCGTGCCATCTACCCGTTCGCACAGGCCGAGGCCGAGATTCGGCGCACCGGGCGGGTGGTTTTCACTGAGGGGACCGGAGACGGATTATCGTGGGCTTCGTGTGGCATGTGGAACTGGCTCCTTCTTTTCGGCCTCAACCTCAACAGCCGCATCATTGGCAAGTTGGTCGCCCTCAATCCACGCCAACTGGTTATCTCCACCAACAACGATGCGCTGACGGTCAACCCCAAGACCGGTAAGCCCAAAGACGAGGGTAATCTCGCCGCGAATCGGTTGCGAGCCAAACTGGTCCCCTATTTTGGCGAGGACCGGGTCATCATAGACCTGCCCAAGTCGTTCAAGGACTGGAACTTGGTCCACCAGAAGAACCCTGACGAATTGCGCGACTTTGTGGCGCGGATGACTACACCCATTACCTGATTTTCCTCATCATGTCCTACCCACAGCCCCATCCTCTCTTGCCTCCCGAGCCTTGGTTCCGAACCAAGGTGTTTTTCCGTCGCAATTTCCCACATCGCACTCGAAGCAAGACCCAGTGGTGTCTACCCGCCGGGCTTGTTTTTTTCATCGGCGGCACTTGGGACACTGGTAACGGATATGCGTGGCACCCCCCTCTCTGGCGCATGGTGGAACGCTATTACGCGGAGCGGTGGCACCAAGCGGGGTATACCCTCTGGAGCTGGATATTCCGAACTTCATCTCCAAAACGTCGCGTGGCCAAGCACGGACTGTGGGGCAGCAACCCCGCCAAATCATGAAATCCCGCCCCTATCTCTGGTCGGACGCCGACTCCACGTTCACCCCGTGTGAACCCGCCGTGGCCACTCATCTCAAGTTTCGCTTGCCCGGCCCCGTAGGCACGCTGCTCCTCCCCGTGATGATTGGGGGTAGCAGAGCCGGAACACCCAACTGGACTTGGAACGGCGACGTGGATAAACCTACCCTCAAACCGTCCATCAAGACAACAACGCATGGAGAGGGCGGAGCGGAGATAGTCTGCCACGTCTGGCTCAATGACGGCATAGTCCAGTTCCTTGACGACTGCACTCACGAGTTGCGGGGACAGACGGTGGAGCTGTTGGAGTTGGAGCAGGAGGACGAGTCATGAGCACTCCCGCCCCCTCCTATTCCCGCCTCAGCGCGTCGTCCGTTCGCGCGCTCATTGACTGCTCCTTGGCGTTCTACTACTCCCGGGTGCTCAAGCTGCCCGAGAAGACGTGGGCCAAGACCGTGATGGGCAGCCTTTGCCACTCCATCTTTGAGTGTCTCCGCCACCCCCGTCACCGCCACCACTTCGATACCATCACTGCACCCAAGACCAGTGTGAACCACCGGGCCTCTCCCGCCGTCGCGCGCCTTGTGCGCATGTGGCAGGACAAACATGGCATCGAGCAGAAGCTGATTGACGAGTTGGATGGCATGCTCTATGTCGGCCTCCTCTGCATCGACTTCCACTGGACCGGCGCGAACAAGGACGAGAAGACGGGGGAGCCTATCACCCACGGCCCGGAACACGAGTTCAATCTCGTGCTGGAGGACGGCACCATCGTGCGTGGCTTCATTGACGACATGGCGGAGGAGGGCGATATCATGGTGATACGGGACTTCAAGTCGGCCGGGTCCAAGCCCACCGTAGCCGACACCGTCAATTCCATTCAGGGGATGGTGTATCAACTTTACGTCTGGAAGCATTTTTGCAAGCTCGCCCGGGTCGAGTTTGTCTATCTGAGGCATGGACCAACTAAACGGACCCCGGAGAAGCACTTGATGGTGGTTGAGCCTTCGTCGCCCGAGGTTCTCGCCGGGTTGGAGGCCTATCTATGTTCCATGTCCCAGCGGCTCAAGACTTTCGGACTGGATGACGCCTACGTGTCGCCGTGCTCTGACTTGGGCTTCTGCCAACGGGTGTGCTCCCACTATGCACCGCACCCATACTGGGTCGTCCTAGCCCCCACCGACCCCGAGGGACTCACCCCTGTCTCCTCTCACCTGAGTCCCGAAGCCGCGAACAAGGCCCTGAAACCGGGTGAACGGGTGGTGGAGCGGGCACACAAGGGGTGCACCCTCCGTTGGCGCGAACCGGCGACTTGACATTCTCACCCCAATCCTCCTATGATGGACCTGTCTCCCAACCCCATGTCTGACTCTCGCATCTTCGACCCCGCCAGTCCCAACCTGCACGGTTATCAGCGTTACCGGTATAACGAGTGCTCAATTGGAACTTTTGTTTCTGCCAAGGCCTATCAGTGGTGGAGCCATTTGCTTTGGGCACTCTATGGCCGCGATCAAATCGTGGCGGTATACTTGCACCGGGAGCAGACTCTGACCGGCACGGTCCAGAACTGGATGGCGCGGCGCATCCTTGACTACATCTATGGGCCTGAGTCGGACGACAACTGATTTTCCATGCCCACTTCACAAACCTCCTCCGCCTTCCTCGTTGAATTTGCCCCCTATCCACTGAGGACCCCACGGGGCGACATCTACCACACCATCCCCGCCGAAACCTGCCGCGTCGGCATCGTGTCACGTCGGCGCATTGGAATGGGCGCGGATGGGTGTGACGCAGAACTGCCCGAGCAGACCGAGGCGGCTTTTATCCGGGGTGGGGGCGGATGGCTTCCTCCTCTGTTTTCCGAGGTTAGCGAGTCCCGCTGATGTCAACCAAGACCTCCCAGTCTAGTCCTCCCACCATCTTCCTCGCCGGTCGCGAATACCCCGTCCGCGCGAGCGAGTCCATCCTGTATATCAAGGACCGGGGCCATTGGCTCAAGACCACATCCTTTGTCAACCGGCTGGTTGATGAGGGTCGCACTACTGAGTTGGCCGATTTGGTTGCGGTGGGCGTGGGCAAGTTAACAGGTCGGTTGATCGCCGATAGTCCGCGCGAAACGGCCAAGGCGTTGCACGGGGCGCGGGAGAACTGAGCCGCGCGGACCGGGCGCATTTCGCGCTTGACAAGCGTGGGGTAACTGGGCTATGATGCCACCCATGTCCTCCTCATCCGCCCCGATCCTCACCCCCGTCCTCCAACCCATCGCCACTGCGCCGCGCGACGGCACTTATATCCTTGTCGCGGGCGAGTCGGGCTACACTTCTACCCCGCTGCGCTATCAGGCGTGTTGCTGGGTAGAAGGCACTTGGCGCGATCATGCCCACGACCATTTTACAGATGGTGGATCGGAACCCCTTTACTGGATGCCCCTCCCCTCTGTCCCGGCCGACAAGGAATTCAAGCACATTATGGGTAATTTTACCCGGGAGATTGTCCGCGACCGTGTGGTCAAACCGTTTGTGGATGAGCTGAGCAGGCGTCGGGTCAAACCGTGGACGGCTGAAACTGCCCCATTGGGTGGTTGGGTCAGATGGAAAGATCATCCCAGCGCCTCCTATCTCATTACCAGCGTGGCTTATGGTGGATTTCGGGTCGATGCAAGAGACAATGAGTTCCTTGACTACTCCTACGTAATGGATGCGATGGAGTGCTCGGTTGACCAAGGCAAGACATGGAAACCGGCGGGGACGGTGAGGGAGGAGTGGGTATGATAACGCTTTATCGGGTTTCCCGACTCGACCCTAACCCCCAAGAGCTAATTGTTTCCCGGGTTGATGATACTTTCGCTTACGCCCGAGGCAATGAAACCATTGTCGAATGCGCGTTTCCCTTGCGTGCGTCCGGTTATTCGTGCCATCTAACCATGGACGAAGCCCTAAAGGAGATACTGAAGAATTACCGGGAACAGGAGGTCGAACTGGAGAGGCAGCTTGCCCGAGTGCGTGAGGTGATTGCCCGGTTAGGCACGGAGGAGACAATTGAGCAATGAGCGACTTCGATCATCTTCCTCGCACTTGCGCCAAGGTGCCCATGCCGCCCGTCAAGCCGCCGCGTCAGGCGGATGCCCAGATTCGCGCGGACCGGATAGCCGCCAAACTACCCGCTGTCCCCGACCCGGTCGTGGGCGACTTGGCTGAGGTGCTGAGGCTGCGTGGGGTCATCAAGGTGCTCTCGCCGTTCATGGTTCAGGCGGTTGAGGAATCGGTTGAGTTTCTGCGCAAGCTGGAGAGCGAGGGTCTCAAGGACCATCCTGAGGTAGTGTCATTGCGCGCCACGCTGACCAAGCTGGCCGAGCGGTTTACGGAGGCCAAGGCATGAACCGCACCCCTCCCCCAGTCCCCCAAGGTTACCGCCCGCTTACTCGTGTAGGCACCCAGTGCAAACCGGGCGACTTGGCTTGGCGTAACTGGCGCAGGCCCGCGACCGGCTGGTCCACGGCTCGCTACGACGTTATTCAACCGGGTGATATCGCCGCCGGTAACGTGTTTCTCCGCCCCATCGACCGCAAGAAGCTCAGCCGTTACCCCATCTGCGCGCACTGCGGCAAGAGCCACTACCGCCAAGGCATGGGCTACGCCTACGAATCGGCTTCGGTCCCTGTCATACTGCACGAGTTAAGTCCCGGCAGACTGGTGTGCACGAGGTGTGTCGGGTCGGCCAAGGGGCAAGCCGTTCGCCATTTCAATCTTGTCACGCGGCTTGGCGGGGTTCCGACCTACAAGGGCGAGCGCATGTCGGCTCACGAGGCGGGCACGCGATATGCGGGGGATGTGTTTCGCGCTTGACAGGCGCGCCCCAACTCTGCTATCCTCCTCCCCATGCCCTACCTATCCGTCTCCTCCTCCAAGGAATCTCCGACTGACCGTCTGCGCGAAGTGTTGAACGAGGCCCTGACCAAGACTGAGGCTGAGTATAAGCGGATTGAGACCGTCGCGGTCAACAACTACCCGCCCATCCAACCAGTCGAGCAGTGCAACGGCTTTGGGCGTCGTCAAATCTCCATCTCGGATTACGAGAGCTACTACTACGGCGGCAGTGACTATGAACGCCGTTATGGGTCTAAGCGGACCGCCGACCAAGTCGAGGCGTATTGCAAGAAGCTAGCCGAGGAGATGAAGGCTAAGGCGGAGGAGATTCACGCCAAGAACGTCCCCGCCATCGAATCCAACCAGCGCTTGATTGCCGCCCTGACCGCGCTGATGGGGTCTATCAAGATGCCGTCCAAGTGGACCAAGAGAGACTACGGAGCCACGGGGCGCGCCCGAACCCAGCGAAGCTACTCGGTTAACGCGGGCTGGATAGACGATATCCAGCGTGAGATTCGCACCGATGACGGTTATGCATCGGTTGAGTCCGACTACAAGCGGTTCTTGGCCGACATCCAGACCTACGTCACCTGCAAGCGCGCCGAAGAGGCGGAGGCAAAGCGCAAGGCGGACGAGGAGGCTGCGAAGACCGAAAAGGTCCGGCTGCTGGGTGTCTATCAAGGGCGCTACGGATTGCCCGTGACCGCCACTCCGCACGACGTGCTTGACCATGTTCTAAGTCTCAACCGTCACCTTCGCCTCGCCCACTACCTCTACCTCAACCGGTGCAGTTGGGCAGATGGCCCGTCACTGGCCGAAGCCGGGCTCAACGGGTTTTCAGTCGAGACGGATGTTGATCGTAGCATCGTCGCGGCCATCGAGCCCAGTATTACCGACTGGGACGGCGACGGGCGCGTGTTCAGGGATGGTGAGTGGAGTTATGACGCTATTTTCGCCCTCGTGCCACCTGAGATCAAGAAACAGTATGACGAGGTACTGGGGTGGGTGGGAACGGATTCACTGGTATGATGACCACTGCCGACATTGACCCCGCCATCCTCGAATCTATCCGCGCGAACTGCGAACGGGTTATGGTGAAAACCGATTCGGGTTATCACCTTGGCCGTCGCGGTCTTGACCTTTTCGGCATGTATAATTGCCTTGGTCGCTTCACCATCACCGATTCGGGCGAGGTCTACTTTTCCGCGCTTGGTTCGCGTCCTACCTTCTCACTGGACGAGTTGTTTGCCCAGATTAGGGACGCCGAAACAGCCCTGTCCACCATGCGCGGCGCGGTGCGGATTCTTCAGGACAACTCTCCATGACATCCTCCGTCACCCCCGTCTTCACCAGCACCTACAGCATCGGAGGCGCGTCTCTGCTCAACCTTGACGAGCCCGGCAAGGAAAAGGCGGGTGAAGATTTTTGTAGGATTGTATCAAATCCTCTACTCTCTAGGTGTATTGGAGGGTATGCGTTCTCAATCTTCCTTTTCGTCTTGCATTTACGTTATCCGTTTTATGGCTTCACCCAAGGTTTACGTGGGTTCAACCGCGCGCTGGCCCTTACGAGCCACACATCATCTTGGCCAATTAGAAGCCGGGAAGCATGATAATTCTTACCTTCAACGAGCGTTTGATAAATACGGAGACCAAGGAATGTCTATCGAAATCGTGGAAGACATAGACCCTTCATTGGGGGAGTCTTACCTGCTAGAACGGGAGGAGCATTGGATTAAATCTTATCGAAGCGCAATCCGCCGATATGGCTTTAATCTCGCTCCGAAGCCAACAAAAGGGACGCTTGGAGCGAAACGAACAAAAAAACAGACACAAGCCCAATCAGAATGGCTTAAAAAATACTTCTCAGACCCCAACAACCGTGAGAAAGCAAAGAAAGCAAGAGAGAAAGCCATACAAAACGGGTTTAGCGGCCCAAAGGCTTATGTTCTTTACGACCCCCTCGGGAGCAAAAGGGAGATAGTCAACCTAAAGGCGTTTTGTCACGAAATGGGATTAAACTATGGGCGATTGCACGCTGTAGCTATTGGTCGAGCGATTGAATATGAAGGGTGGAAGACTCATCCTGACCGAAAAGATAACGTCAAGAGGGAGTTTTGTTTGCAGTCTCCAGATGGCACCGTCTATCGCGGAGTCGGTTTGCGGGCCTTTTGCAAGGAGCACGGGTTGAAAGCTGGGCCGATATATCATCTGTTAGCCGGGATAACCAAAACTTCTCAAGGGTGGAGAATACCCGGAAAGGACGTTTCTCATTATCGCTCGCGCAGTGTTAAAGATTGGGTGATGATTGACCCAAATGGTAACGAGGTCGTGATTACAAATCTTAATGCATGGTGCAAGCAACAGGGAACCTATTTTCAATTTATGTTGGCAGGCGGAACCATTAACGGATGGAAGCTCAAATTATGATTACTCCAGTTTTTACCTCTACTTACTCTATTGGTGGACACTCATTACTCACTCTTGATGAGCCAGAGAAAAGCAAACCCGGTGGGGCGTTATCTGTCTTTGACTTGACTAAACGAGGCAACTTGACCCAAGTCGTGCTAGAGGACAGAAAGATTGATGGTTTTTTGCAAGCCTACAAGTCCGCCAAAGCCGCCAAGGTCCAGCTCATCTACGGCTTGCGCCTGACCGTGTGTGCCGACGCCGCCCAGAAGGACCCGGCCAGCGCCAAGACCGAGAGTGCAATCAGCGTGTTCTGTCGCAACACCCAAGGCTATCACGACTTGTTGCGCCTGTGGTCCCGTGCAGCCACCATTGGCCACTATGATGGGCGCGCCCGCGCGGACTGGGCGATGGTGAGGGAGTTGTGGACTGATAACCTCGTCCTAGCCCTCCCGTTCTTCTCCTCGTTCCTCGCCGTCAACACCCTGACTTTCAACCGGGTGGTTCCCCAGTTGCCATCCGGCATCAAGCACTGGGTGTGTGACGAGGTGGATGGGGGTGGACTGCCATTCTCGCCCCTCATTCGCGCCGCCGTGCAGGGCTACGTCAAGGACAGTGGTGGATTGGCGGAGGTCTGGCCGGTCAAGAGTGTCAGGTATGCGGAACCGGGCGATTTCAAGGCTCTGATGGTTCTGCGGTGCCTCGCCGAAAAGTCCTCATTCGACAAGCCCGAGGTCCCCCACCTGTCCTCACCGCTGTTCTCGTTCGCGGCGTATCAGGAGCTGGTCCGAACTGCCGCCCAAACACCTTCTGCCGTTCTCTCATGAATCCGTTTTCCATCTTTTATCCCCTCATCAACCGAATCCGTCGTTTTTTCGCCCGGTCCGCGCGAGCGGTTTCTGTCCCTTTGTCTCTTCCGCCGCCGCCCCCTCGGTCTCCCAAGTCCATCGTAGCCGACCATATGGCGGCTAACCCGGAGGCGTGGGACGGGGTGCAACGTGCCACCTACGCTTATCACGATGTGGAGTTTCCCAACCTCTCCTATCCGCATCACTTCCTCCATGCTGACCGGCAAGCTCGCTGCACCCAGTGCAACCGTTCGCGTGAACAGGTTCGATGGGACAATCAACCCATGCACTGCCTAGTGGCGGAGGAGCAGGCCAAGACTGCGCCGGATATCCGAGGCGTTATTCGCGCAGAGGAGGCCAAGCTTGCCCAGAATATGGAACGTGCCAAGCCTATCGCAGACAGCCTTGACTGGGCGACCGTCACAGGGGCCGAGTTGGCTCACATTCATCAAACCTATGGCATTGATCCCGATATGCTGGAGTGTGCGGCGGGGCGGCTGTTCGCACCGGGGTTGAGGGATGATTACGAGCGGGCCTATGAGGAGCACCGGGCCAAGGGACGGGCGAGCACCAAGAAGGTCGTGCTGGTGGCTAAAACCGCTGTTTCCCCATGAAATACCCTGATCCATCTTCCGTCCCTCCCGGGGAACCTTTGAACTTCTGTGTCGTCAGGCTTGAGGTTAATGACGAAACTAGCCCCGAGGTGGTGTCTTGGCTCTATCGGATTCTGTCTGTAGAGTCGTTAAGCTGGGGAGTTCAGTTTTTCTGGGATGACCTGCGCGACACGGGGGCCGTCAATGTTGTGTCCCAGATCATCAATCTAACCGATTGCTCCCCCGGGCTTTACGAGGTTCGTCCATGGGACTACAAGCACGATTACTCGTCAGGATGGGTGGATAGCATGGGCTATAGGTTGTTTCCATTTGTTTCGCTGCCCGAGCAATCCACCTTGACACCCGCGCCTTAACCGGGCTATACTGGCACTGTTACCCGACACCCCTCTATGATATTCGGCGGACTCACGCGTTACGCAATGGACCAGAAGTTTCTTCTGCTCGACACCGAGTCGAACGGATTGAACGGTTGCTACTCCCTCCCATGGGAACTGGCCTACGGCGAGTTTACTCTCCGCGACGGCATGCGGTGGACGAAGCGGGTGCTCATCCGCTGGCCCAATTTCACCATTGATCCCGAGCTGGCTCGCAAGGTCCATTTTGACCGGGCCGAATACGACGCCAATGCGCGCGACCCGCACGAGGTGTGGGCCGAGTTTGCGCCGCTTCTGTTCTCGCCCGATTACCGGGCCGTGGCCCATAACTTGCTCGGGTTTGATTTTGCGATGCTGGCAACGTGGCAGCGCCTGATGGGCACCACTCCCAACTACAGCTATCTCTACCGCCCGTGTCTTGACACCTTGGCCATCTCCAAGGCCTACCGTAAGGGCTTTGTGCCCGATCTGTCGTCACCAGAAGCCTTCCTCCGCTTCCAATACCAGTGCTCCGACTACTATGAGAAGGGCATGAAGACCAACTTGGGCGCGATGTGTCAGGAGTTTGGGATAGACTACTCGGCCAATGAGGCACACTCAGCCACCTACGATATCACGCGCATGGGCGGCGTGCTCAGGGAGCTGGTCAAGCGAGTGGAGTGCTAAGCCATGATTTTTCCGCCCATCTATCTCGCCTACTTCTACCAGCCTCAAAGCGTTCCGGTTGACGGTTGGTATGACCGATTTACGGTAGTTTGCGATGAGAGGGGTAGCATGAGGAACGCTCCCATTGGCCTGTATGAGAGAATGCGTGACGAGCATTGGATTTACCTTGGCCACTTCCCCATCGGCGCGACCCCAGATAACGTCTGGGCGCGGGCGCGGGTTAGGGATTGACTAGTGGGACCCAATCAGACTACAATACCGCTCTCTCGCATGGCCCCAACCAACCCCTTTCTCAGCCAGTTCACCCCCCTGTCCTTCCCGAACCTCGGGTTGGTTCGCTTCCCTTCTCTGACCATCTCGCCCGAGGAGCGCGTGGCGCTGGGTGTTAAGCCGACCGCGACCGACCGCGATGTGCTTCGCACACTGGCGTGGAAAGGGTTTTTGGAGCTGGAGGCGAAGGGGGCGTTTGCTGGGATAAATCGGGAGACGGTTATCGCCCAGTTCAAGGCTGAGTTCGTCACGTTCGACAAGACCGGCGTGATTCCATATTTGCTTTTGGTCCACGACATAAACAGGTGGGCGGATAAACAGGGTATCATTCGTGGCTACGGACGCGGGAGCGCGGCGTCCAGTTTGACGAATTATTGCCTTGGTATTACTCGCGTTAACCCGATTCGTCATGGTCTTAATTTCCAGCGATTTATCTCCGAAGCACGTATGAAACCGGTCGTCAAGGACGGGGTGGTTTACGTGGATGGCAAGGCCGCACCCGACATCGACTGTGACTATGAGTATCTCCGTCGTGCAGACGTAGTCAAGTATGTCGAAACCAAGTATGTGGGTCGCACGTCTAAAATCAGCACGAGACTCGAATTGACCGGCAAGACGGCCCTCAAGGATGTCCTCAAGGTCTACGCAGGCTACGACGAAGAAGAGGCCAAGGCGGTGGGTGGTATGATTGAGGCCCGCTTTGGCAAAGTCCAATCGTTGCACGAGGCGCGGGAGAAGAACGAGGACGTGAAGAAGTGGCTGACGCTGGACCCGCGCAACGCCGAGATATTCGCGCTGGCCATGGCTATTGAGGGGGCTCCTGTAGCAAAAGGACAACACCCTAGTGGTGTTCTCGTCGCTTATGACCCGCTTGACGGTAACATTCCCACCGAGTTGTCCAAGACGGGCGACGTAGTGTCGTCGTTTGACATGGAAACCGTGGCCGGGCTTGCGATCAAGATTGATCTTCTCGGTCTGAGGAGCGCCGATATTGTGGCCCAAACCGCCGCATTGGCGGGTGAGAGGGTAGAAGACATCGACGTGAACTCCCCCGTTATCTATGATTACCTCAACAGGTGTTCTACTTACATGGGTCTGTTCCAGATTGAAGAGGGGACAACCAAGGAGGCAGTTCTGCAAATCAAGCCGCGCAATATTGATGACCTGAGTGCCGCAGTGGCCATTTCCCGCCCCGGAGCCTTGGCCGGATTGAAGCAGTTCGCCGACTACACAAACAAGGGACTGCTAAAAACCATCTATCCGCCCGTTGACGAGGTGCTCAAGCCAACTGGTAACGTGCTAGTATTTCAGGAGCAGATCACAGCGGTTTGCATCAGTGTTTTTGGCATGAGTCCTATCGACGCTGATAGCGTCCGGTATGCGGTGTCTAAGAAAAAACGGGAGGAGATGGCGAAATGGGAAGCCGTCCTTTACGAGAATGGACGCGCTCGTGGAGTTCCCGACGTAGTCATCAAGTATTTCTGGGATGTGTGTAACGCCAGCGCGGACTACCTGTTCGTCAAGTGCCTTCATCCCGCTACGCTAGTCACCACGCCAGATGGGCCTCGTCGTTTGGATGCGATTCAACCGGGTGATTCCGTTCTCGCTCCTTCGGGTTTTGTGCGCGTGGTTGCTGTTCACACGGGATACCGTCCACTCTACACTGCTTTTCTGTCTAACGGGAGACAGATTACCTGTTCTCTTGACCACAAGTTGAAATGCGTGGACGGGGCGATGCGAACCTTGCGCGAATTGCTTCGGCATCCGACCTGTCCGTTGCTCACCGAGGACAACACTTCTCCTATCATTGAGCACTGGACGGGGAGCAATCAGCCAGAACTTACGCTTGATTTGGAGGTTGACCATTTCGATCATCTTTTTTTTGCCAACGGCATCGTCGTGAGCAACTCGCACGCTTTTTCCTACGCATACCTATCCGCCGCAACGATTTACCTCAAGGCCAAGCACCCGCAAGCCTTCTATCTGACCATGCTCCGGTTGGCGCGCGAGGAGCCCAACCCCACGGAGTATATGAACTCCATTATTGCCGAGATGAAGCAGACTGGGGTCAAGCTGCTCCCACCTAGCATCATCAAGTCCCAGTCCGACTTTTCTCTGGAGCGAGACGAGGCGACCGGCGAAACCTCCATTCGGTTTGGGCTGGCTTCGGTTAAAGGCATCTCGGACTCAACCATGGCGAAACTCGCCGGGTTCAACCGCTCCTTCACCACCAAATTCGATATGTTCGAGGCCGCGAAGGCGGCGGGTATTAACATAGCGGTGCTTACTAGCCTCATCTACTCGGGTTGCCTCGAATGGCCCGGCGTGCCGCGCACCAAACTGGCCCTCGAAGCCCAGCTCTACAACCTGCTTTCCAAGAGCGATAGGCAGAAACGGCTGGTCACCCAGTTCGCGCCCGAACACGACTGGGACCTTACCGCCACGATTAAGGGGCTGGCTGACCGCAAGGATGAGAAGGGGAAGGTTCTGCTCCCAGCTTCCCAGCTCGATACTCTCCGCCGCAACTACCAGCCCTATTGGGACCAGTATGTGGCGAACGCGAAGAACGAGGAGCTGTGCGCTTACGTCATGGAGAGGCATCTGCTTGGGTTCAGCTATTCGGGCTCCTTGCACCAAATCTTTTCCACCCGCGTGGTGGGACTGCTCTCTGTCGTTCAGGTTCTAGACAAGGGGCGGATCGCGGCTGAGGAGCGGGCTAAGGTGGTGGCCGAGCACGCGCTCAAGGGGACGACCCCCCCGAAACCGGCGCGACAGGACCCCGTGAAACTGGTTTGTTTTGTGGACGAGGCCAAGTCGTGCGTCAGTCAGAAGTCCAAGGAGCCCTACATCAAGCTGGTGCTCTCGGATGATACCGGCTCAATCAAGGCTATGCTCCATGGGTCCGAGCGGGTGGAGGCCTGTCGCTCGTTTAACGGCGGGCTGCCCAAGGAGGGCGACTTGGTCATTGTCACTGCCACGTTCGCGCGCGATGGGGGCATACTCTTCGCTGACAGCCTTATCATTCAACCGATTTCTGTCAAACTCAAGCGGTCCGACCCCGGAACGGTTGTCATCTAATCCACCTTTCACCTATGCCCACTCCATCTTCCAATCCCAACAGCATCCCGCGCGTTCTCGGGCGGATGCTTCGTAACTGGGCCATCATCTTCTCTCTTCCCATCTGTGCCTTGCTCATCAACCGGTGGTCTCATACCACGGCTAGTGTCTTGGCCCATCTTTGGCTCATCATCTTGGTTATCAGCCTTTTCATGAGTCGCCCGCCCGCGTTTTACAACAGCTACGGGGAGTGGTGGGCCGACCGCGCGAACTGGTGGAAGCCGTTCAAGTCATGAGCCATCTGTCCTCCGCTCCCCGTCTTCGCTGCGATGACCAAGGCCCCCGTCACTTCTACGGGCGCTACAAGGGCCATTTTATCTGCGCCGAACGGGACGACAAATCCAGCGACTGGTATTGCACTGTGATGGCCCCGGACGGTCTTTACGCCGTGGCTGGCTGGTGCCCGGACAGTGCCTATAAACCGGTCCGTTTCGCCATTCTGTGGGCGCTGCAAGGTGCAATGCTCTATCCTCCTCAGCCCAATCCCTAACTCACCCCCATCCATGACCCACGACCAATACGAACGCTACTCCGACGAATACCTGCGCTTTGATCGGGTTCTGACTCGCACGTCCAACCGCTCCGACCTTCACGCCTTCAACCTGCTCGACCGTCTGGTTCCCGGCAAACGAGACATGGTCAGTGCTGCCGAGCATGACGAGATATGGCTGGATATCCCTCCCGACGAACTGGCCAAGGTGGCGACGGAAGACCAGATTGTCGAACTGATTCGGTGCGGGGTCAGATACGACTCTGGAACGGATTCTCTTGCCATGTTTGTCTGACCCCTTTCCATGACCACCCTCTCCACCCTGACCTCCCACCTGTCCTCCCTCGCGCGCGAAACCGGCGCAGAGCTGAGCCTCCACACCCAAATGGAGTTCACTGGGTCCAGCGTCCTCCTTCATTGGGCTCCGACCGGCCCGCGCCATGATGACGTGCCGCGACAGGCCACTCTTCACTTTGGGCATATCGAGTCCGAGTCGGATGTATTTTTTCGGGCCGAGGTCATAGACCCGGCGAGGTGGGCTTGGGCGGTGGATGAAGGCTTGACCCCTGAGCAGGCGGATCGTTACGCTACACATGTCGTAACTGACCCCGTAGAAGTCGAGAACTACCTGATGGGTCGGTCTTACCGGTTCGTGCGCGACGGGCAGGTTTCGGCTTGACAGCGGCGACTCAATTGGGCTATCATACCTCCATGATTAAAATCTCCAAGGGAACACAATCGCTCAACCTCCAGACCTTTCTCTTCCCCGGCGGCGAAATCGGCGTGAAGCTTGACACGTCCAACCTTCGCTATCTGGCTGAGGCTGGCACCCAGTATATCACCGCTCGTCTCCAGAGTGCTAACGACATCATTGAGCTGGCCATGGTGAAGGATGCGCTTGCCCGGCTTGATAACCGTCCCATCTCACTGGTGCTGCCCTACGTCCCCTATGGACGCCAAGACCGTGTTTGTGTTCCGGGCGAAGCTTTCAGCCTCAAGGTCTTTGGCAACCTCATCAACGCCATGGGGTTTGCTGAAGTCATCACCTTTGACCCCCACAGTGACGTAACCGGGGCGGTCATCGACCGTTTGCGCGTCTGCTCCCAAGTCGATATCATCGGACGATTTGATGCTTTGACCAAACGCATCGCCACCTCCGGCGGTCTTTTCATCAGCCCGGACGCGGGGGCGAACAAGAAGATCGCCACACTCGCCGCCTATTTTGGGCACTCCGAATTCATCCGCGCTGACAAACTGCGCGATTTGGCCACGGGACAGATCAAGGAGACGGTGGTCTATGCATCCGACTTGGGCGGACGCGATATCATCATTGTTGATGACCTGTGTGATGGAGGCCGCACTTTCGTGGAGTTGGCCAAGGTCCTCAAGACCAAGAACGCAGGCAAAATCGTGCTCTACGTCACTCATGGTTTATTCACCAAGGGAACTGGACCACTTTACACCGGAGGCATTGACGAGATTTATACCACCAACTCGTATCATGCCGTCTGGCCCGCCGGGATTGACGACCGGGTGGTCACTCTGGATTTGGATGAGGTGTTCTCTCGATGAACGACCCCTACTTCGATACCCACGTCGCCGCCGACCGCCTGTTTCAGGAATGGCGGAAGCACGGCAAAATCATCATCGCGCTGGACTACGACGACACGATTTTTGACTACCATTCGCGGGGATTCGCCTATCCCGCTGTCATTTCGCTGGTTCACCGCTGTGCAGAGGTCGGGGCTTACGTTTGCATTTTTACCGGTTCGCCGCCTGACAAATACCCCGCCATCAAGGCTTACGTCGAGTCTCTCGGTATCCCTGTGGCTTCCATCAACACCAATCCGTTCCCCATGCCTTTCGGCAACCACGGCAAGATGTATTACAACATCCTGCTTGACGACCGGGCGGGACTAGGCCAAGCTTATACCATTCTCCGCGAGGCTTTGGCCTCTTATCTTTTTTCTCCCACCCAAGCAGCCCCTTCTTCATGAACATCTCCATATCTCCCCTCATCCAAACCGACTTCTACAAGCAGGGTCACTACGCCATGTATGAACCCGGCACGACCCGCATCTACTCCAACTTGACCCCGCGCAAGAGCCGGGTTGAAGGCATCAATCAGGTAGTGGTGTTCGGTCACACCTACTTTCTCCGCGAGTATCTGGTCAACCAGTGGAACCGCGAGTTTTTTTCGCGCCCGTGGGAGGAAGTGTCAGCCCCTTATCAGTCCCTCATGGATTCTACCTTGGGACCGGGAGCGGTGACCCTCGCCCATATCAAGTCGTTGCATGACTTGGGCTACCTTCCCCTTCTCATCAAGGCTCTCCCGGAAGGGTCGCTTTGTCCCATTCGTGTCCCGTCCCTCACCATCACCAATACGGTTGACCATGCTTACTGGCTGGTCAATTTCCTCGAAACCATCCTCAGCACTACGCTGTGGCAGCCGTATACCACGGCCACTCTTGCCCGCGAGTTCTTGCGCGAGTTCCGGCGGGCCGCATTGGAGACGACCGGAGATACAGGATTCTGTCAGTGGCAGGGCCATGATTTCTCCATGCGTGGGATGAGTAGTCTTGAGTCAGCTTGCACCAGTGGTGCGGCGCACCTTGCGGTTGGCTTCACCGGGACCGACACAGTCCCTGCCATCCGGTTTCTGGAGCTTTACTACCGGACGGACGCCCGCAAGGAGCTGGTTGGGGCATCGGTCCGTGCTACCGAACACTCCATCATGGCTCTCAGCGGCCAGCAGGACGAGATAGGCACGTTCGAGCGCCTGATTGACAATACGCCAGACGACGCCATTATTAGCATTGTGTCCGACACATGGAGTCTTCAGCGCGTTTTGACCGTCATCCTCCCGGCACTCAAGACCAAAATCGCCGCCCGCAAGGGCAAGGTTGTCATCCGTCCCGACTCGTTCTGGACCGATCCAGTTGACTGTCTCTGCGGGTTTGACGGCTATCACCCCCAGATGGAGAAGCTGGACGCGGCGGGCAAGGCTGTCACTCGCAAGGGGGTCATCGAGGCCCTCTGGGATATCTTCGGTGGCACCGTCAACGCCTTGGGCTACAAGATGTTGTCCCCGTGCATCGGAACCATCTATGGCGACTCCATTTCGCTGGACCGTCAGCAGCGCATCCACCTGCGCCTCAAGGACAAGGGCTTCGCCTCGACCAACTGGGTGGCCGGGATTGGCAGCTACACCTACCAGTATAACACCCGCGATACCTTTGGCTTCGCCGTCAAAGCCACGTATGGAGTGGTGAACGGGGTCGCCCGTGAGATATTCAAGGACCCGGTGACTGACGATGGGATGAAGAAGTCGGCCAAGGGCCTTTTGCAGGTGGTCAAGACGCCGGGCGGACTGGTTTTGAATGACTGTGTCACGCCTGAGCAGGAGGAAGCGTCTGAGCTGAAACCCATTTTCCTCAACGGGACCATCTTGATTGAGCCTACCTTGGCCGAAATTCGTGCCCGGGTGGCGGCGTCGCTCTAATTTCCATTCTCCTTCATCTCGCCATCTAATTCACACAGTTTTACCCATGCAACCCGGCACTTTCTCTACCCCCCGATCCCCCTCCGACATCCCCAAGAACCTCCCGGTCTTCAACCTCGGCCCCGGCGAAACCGGCCCGGGCACCGGATGGACTTCAGTCGGCACCAACGTCCTTGTCCGCACGACCGACCAAGTCTATCGCCTGCACCCTCGCGTGGGCTGGCAGTTGTCGGCCTACTTCACTTCCGAGCACTTTGCCAACCCGGGCCTCTCGCACTTTCGCCGCCCCGCCAGTTTGCGCGCGTGGCTGACGGTGCTGGTCGCTCTGCCCCGCAAGTATTGGCGGAAGCTCAAGGGGGAGATTTGATACCGCCATGACACCAGAGGCACAACGAATTGCGATAGCCGAGATATGCGGGTGGGAGCGAAACGCCAAGGGCTATTGGAAGCGACCCGGGACGCGGGGCTATGATTGGTCGTCTGTTTTTATCCCTTCTTACTCCACCAGTCTCGATGCCATGTATGAGGCCGAACAAGTGCTGGATGCGATCCAACGCCGCGAGTTTGTGCGGCTGCTTCACCCCGACAAACACCAGCATCATTTCGATGCCGATTGGACAGTTTGTCACGCCACCGCCGCCCAACGCGCCGAGGCCTTCCTGCGCACTCTCGGCAAATGGAAGGATGACTCCCCATGAACCCCGAGGCCCAGCGCATTGCCATCGCCGAAGTGTGCGGGTGGTTTGATTTCCGTCGAGACTTGACGAACCCCAGTCTGTTATTGGGAACCAAGTCATTTGGCCACATAGGCTGTGAGGAATTTGAGGTCCCCAATTACCCCGCCAGTCTTGACGCCATGCACGAGGCGGAGAACGTGCTAACACCACAACAGCAGGCCGATTATTACCGCGAGCTGCACGCCATATTGCACAAGGGCATGATGTCTCTCCGTCACCAGCAGTGGCTTCCGGTCATCCGTGCCACTGCTGCCCAACGTGCGGAAGCATTTCTACGCACAATCGGTAAATGGAAGGATGACTCTCTGTGAACCCCGAAGCCCAACGAATTGCTATCGCCAAATTGTGCGGGTGGTCTGATTTCCGCCGTGATCTGATTGACCCGAACATGCTTTGGGGGGCCAAGACCCTTGGGACCATGAAATCGGAGGAGATGGAGGTGCCGCATTACCTCACCGACCTCAACGCCATGCACGAGGCGGAATGGGCTCTTCTTTCGTGGGGACCGGAATTTAGAGCCGTTTACTATGACCTTTTGCGAACCCGGGTTGACCACAGGTTCGCGCCAGCCACTGCTCCTCAACGAGCCGAGGCGTTTCTGCGCACGTTCAGGCGGTGGGTGGATTGATTGGGTGATTGAGTCTGCTTAGCGGAGGGGATGGACTGACAGACTGGCACAACACCCTTTCGCGCCGATTTCGCGCTTGACAGGCAGAGGCTAAGTGGACTAGACTAGGTCCTTCGTCATCAACTCTATCTCATCTACTCAGTCATTTACTCTATATGCCCGATCTATCCAACCTCTCCCTTGCCTCGTGGGCCGGTATCACCGCCGCTTTTGCCGTCGTTGGAGGTTTCTGGCGTCAGTTCCTCTCCTTCTTCACTTGGGTCTCCAGCCTAATCGTGTGCCGCGTGGTGGTCAAGGAGGATGCCGCCCGGGCCATCATGAATCAGGTCTGGCAAAAGGGGCAGCGCAGCCCGTTTGGCCTTCGCATGTTCGGCGGCATTCAGGGGTTCGTGGCTCCAAAACGGCGGGGAGAGGGCGTGGGGTACGAGGGCCTGACCTCCGAGGCCCTGCTCTTCTGGCTGGGTCGAGTTCCCCTTCTAGTCGGCCAAGGGTTCACATTGGGGGCAAACAGCCAGCCTAACGTGGGCGATTACGGGGGTAACAACCAGCCGGTCACTCTCCGCTATTTTCGGGGCACCCTTGACATCGACACCTTTCTGGCTGAGTCCATTGCGGCCTATAACGCCTTGCGCCAGTCGCGCGAAATGGGGCAGACTAAGACCCGGCGGTTCAACGTCATCAGGATGTATGGCCCGATGACAGGTGCGGATCAGGGCGTCCGGGCCGATAATCCCACTTCCGCTTCTCTTCATGGCAACAGGGATAGCGGCGACATCATGGTCAAGCTCCAGCAGGGTGAGCTACGGTCGCTCGTGTGGAAACCGGAGGAGTTGGTGGAGCGGGCAAATGACATCGCTCCCTTTGTCAACCATCCGGTTGCACCGGAAGTCCTCGGCCAGTTTGATGAGATCGAGACCTTCCTCTCTCACGAGACTTGGTTCCGGTCGCGCTCGGTTCCGTGGTTTCGCGGTTACCTGATTTGGGGCGAATCGGGCAGCGGCAAAAGCACCATCGTGCGCAACCTCGCCCAGCGTCACGACCTGCCTATCTACGTCTTTGACCTATCCACCTACGACAACCGGTCGTTCGCGTCCGACTGGAAGATCGCGCTTCAGAATGTGCCCGCAATAGTGCTGCTGGAGGACTTGGACTGCCAGTTCAACCTGCGCGAGAATTTGTCGGCCAAGGGCAAGACCCGTGATTGTCTGACCTTCGACTGCCTGCTTAACACCATTTCGGGCGTGGGTTCGTCGGACGGTATTCTGCTGTTCGTCACGACCAACCATCTGGACAAGATCGACCCGGCGTTGGGCATCCCGGATAATGGGCACGGGAGAACCACGAGGCCGGGACGAATCAGCAAGGCGGTCTATGTAGGTCCTATGGGTGAGCCGGAGCGGCGCAAGCTGGCGGGGCTTATCCTGTCCGACTGGCCCGAGCTGGTTGACGAGGCTGTTCGCGCGGGCGAAGGCGAGACGGCAGCGCAGTTTCAAGAGCGGTGCGCACAGTTGGCACTGATTAAATTTTGGGGGAGCGGGGTGGTTAAGCCGGTTGAGCCACCGCCCGAGCGCGATGCGGGTCTGACCGAACAACACCTTGCGCGCCGGTCTTATGTCCACGAGCTACAGGTGAAATACGGGTCAGTTGATCAGGCTACGGCCATAATGGAACTGGGTATGGTCAAGGACGCGCAAGGGAACGTCTGGCGCGGCGGCATATCAAAGGCTTGACACCATCACCCCAAATCCCTTATACTCCCCCATAACCAATCCCCATCTCCCCATGAGCGGCACCATTGAACTCTCCTCCCACGATCAAGCCCGGCTAACCATCGCCCTTGAATTGGACCACGCCGGTTACGCTGACGCAGCCAAATGGCTGAGGAGTCGCGTGTTGCCCTTACGCGATGTCAAATGGGACGAGGAGGTGCTTCCACTGGTGCCCAGCCACGTCAACTGGGCGGATGTGTTTCGTGCGCATCGGGGCAGTTTGCCGCCTGTGGATGGATTGGATGAACCGACAGAGTCAACCAATCACCAGTCATGATTAGCCGCTCCACCCCCAAATCCTCCTACCTTCCTTCCAAGGGCCGGTCCCGCTATCTGCACTGGACCATGCGCGACGGCACCAAGATGAGGCTGGAGGACATGACTGACTTGCACCTTCGCAACTCCATCGCCCTGCTGGAGCGGAAGGCTCAAGAGCATTATCCTGAGATTATCAGCGCGGGTTATTCTGCGTTAAGCTTCGTGCAGGGCGAGATGGCCACAATGGACATCGAGAACGGGCTGGATGCGTTAGAGGAGGACGGTTGGGAAGGCGTGTTGCCCAGCACCTACTATGACATGGTTGATGAATTGGCTCGGCGCGAACGGGAGGGACGGTCATGACTCTCTCTATCGCCCTATCCACTCTTAAATCCGCTCGTTGGCCCGAGGCCATCTTCGGCCCCGACCAGTCCGCCATTGAGTCTTCTTACCGGGAATGGGCCAAACTGGTTCACGAAGACCTTGTTCCTGTCGCCGACAAGCCTGCCGCCCACGAAGCCTTCCTCCTATTGACCAAATGGCGTGAACAGGCTGAGGCCAAGGTTGCGCGAGGCACCTATGGAGACAACCGCCCCGCCATCTTTGCCACCCTCCGCACCAAAACGGCAGTATATGACCTGACAAACCTGCTGAAAGAGCAGGATATAGCCTGTCTGTATGAGGGAGTGAGCGACAAAGGGGTTCCCGTGGTGGTCAAGGTGTGTCGCTCTCCCGCCAATAACGACTTGATGAAGGCGGAGGCTGATCTGCTGGCCAAGTTGCCCGCGACGTTGGACCCCAAGCACTGTGCTTATTTTTCCAACCTCCTCGACTCCTTCGAGACCCAGAACGGCAGGATCAAAGTCCGAACCAACGTGTTTTCTTTCATGACTGGGGCGGTGTCACTGGCCGAGGTTCGTAACGCCTATCCCAAGGGTCTTGACCCCAAGGACGCGGCATGGATGTGGAATCGGATGTTGGAAGCCCTGCACTTGCTCCATATTCAAGGCATCGTTCATGCCAACCTCACGCCCGACAATTTCTTAATCGTGCCAGACACGCATCAAGGCGTCCTTATTGACTTCTGCTGTGCGCGCAAGACCGGGCAGACGGCCAAGGCCATCAATCTAGCGTGGAATGGGTTCTACCCACCCGAGGTATTGGCAAAAAAACCGCTTGACTTTTCCAGTGACATCTGTATGGTGGGATATTGCATGAATTACCTCCTTGGAGCGTCTCCGTCTTCCCTGTCCACCGTCCCCAACGGCGTCCCGCTGGCACTGGCCGGATTAATGAAGTCGTGCTGGTTGGGGCAGGCCCATCGGTCCCATTCCGCCCGTCAGCTTCACGCCGAGTTCAAGGACGTTCGCAAGGCTTTGGGATGGTCCAGTGCTTTTCGTCCTTTCTCTCTTCCTTCTGCCTCTTCCTAATTTTTGCCATCAACCGTTAACCCCCAATCCATCATCACCATGGGTCAACCATCATACGATGACGAAGCTTCGGCGTCCGTTCCGAGCATTCCGGTCTCAGCTCCCGCCGAGACTGTTCCCACCACAGCAACCATTAACCCTCAGCCTGCCGTTGCTTCGACTTCGGTAACCAACTGACCATGGGCGGATCAACCTATTCACGGAGCGTTTTTGACTCCACCATTGGGGCTACGGCTGCCGCTGGAGGTTCCTCGTTTGCTTATGATGCAGACATCAGGGCAGGAACCGCACCAGTAGCCGTTCACCCCACCCTTGACCCCAAGTTGGTCGCTGGCCCCACCAGCCCCTACGCGGGTAAGGTCATGCGTGAATCGCGTGACAGCGACGCCCATCCAAACTCAGTAGCCATCGCGGTTTTGTTCGACATTACAGGCAGTGTTGGCCGAGGCCCTCGCGTTTTCATCGAGAAACTCGGTCCCCTCATGAGCCTCATCGTCAAGAAGGGCTACCTTGCCGACCCCCAGCTCCTCTTCGGTGCCATCGGCGACGAAACGAGCGACCGCGTTCCCCTCCAAATCGGCCAGTTCGAGTCTGGCAATGAGATGGATCAGGCGTTGAGTAAGGTCTATGTGGAGGGCGGTGGCGGAGGCCAACACTACGAGTCCTACGAACTTGCCATGTATTTCATGGCTCGCCACACGTCTGCTGACTGCTGGGAAAAGCGGGGTCAGAAGGGCTACTTGTTCATCGTGGGCGACGAGATGTTCCGGGCCAAGGTGAGTCGGGGGGCAGTTGAACGCCTCATCGGCGACACGCTTGAGGCCGACATTCCGACTTCAACCATCTTGGAGGAACTGCGCGAACACTACGAGGTCATCTGGCTGTTCCCCAACTGCTCCTCTTACTATACTGAGACCATTACCGCCGAACCGTTGGAAGCCACCTTTGGCCAAAACTTCGTCCGGCTGGAGAAGATCGAGGAAATCGCCGAGGTCATTGCTGCCGCCATCGGTGTCAGTCAAGGGTTCAACCCTAAGGACATTGTCACCGACCTTGTTGACTCGGGTCTCAGCGCCTCAGCCGCCAAGCGGGCGACGGGAGCAATCGCTGTTTACTCGGCTTCGTCCTCCTTGGCCAAGAAAGCAGCGACAGTAGAGGGAGCTTTGATGGTTGGGGGTTCTGACACCGTGACGAGGCTCTAAGCCAAGTTGCAGTTCCTGTCCTAACCGACCAGCTTGATTCCAACCCATGCCCAAGGCTTTCACTGTCACAGGACTACACTTTGGTGACGAGGCCAAGGGCGCTACGGTGGACGCTTTGGTGCGCCATCACGGAATCAAGCTGGTCGTTCGATTTTCTGGTGGGTGCCAGTGCGCCCACAACGTCATAACCGATGCCGGTATCCATCACACCTTCGCCCAATGGGGAAGTGGGTCTTTGGCCGGAGCAGCAACTCTGTTGACTCAGCACGTTTTGGTTGACCCTCTGCGTCTAATGCGCGAGCAAGAGGTTCTCGTTCCCAAGGTGATCGGTCACCTTCCCATCATCACCATTCACAAGGATGCTCTGGTCACGACCCCATATCATGCCGCCCTTAATCGGCTCAAGGAGCGAGCGCGAGGGTTGGACCGGCATGGGTCTTGTGGAGTCGGGATAGGGGAGACGGTCAGATATGCGTTGGAGCGGAGAGAGGCAGGTGGACAAGACATCTTAACCATCGGTGACCTTGAAAACGGCCATTCTACCGGTTACAGGTTGGATCGTCTTCGCAAGCATTTGCTTCCTCAGGCTCGAATTGCTTGGGATCGGGTCAAGGATGCGGGCGCGAGGGGTGCCCAAGACGACATGAACCTGTTCGCTGATGACCTGCTTCTCGACACCTTGGTCTTCCGTTATGGCAATTTCACCAAGCAGGTTCGTCTTGTGGGCGAAGACGAGATGATGGATATGGTGTCAACCCAAGACACTGTCTGGGAAGGGTCTCAAGGGGTGTTGCTGGACGAGGATTATGGCTTTCATCCTCACACCACTTGGTCGCGCGTGACCCATCGTAACGCGGGCGAGATGTTAGTTCAGGCTGGGGTTACGGATGTAACGAACGTGGGCGTTTTGCGGGTTTACGGGCATCGCCATGGGGCCGGACCCTTTCCCGGCGAAGACCCCGTTGTCAAGTCCCTTGTCTCCGAACCCCATAACGGAACCAACGAATGGCAGCATGGATTCCGCGCGGGTTGGTTTGATACGGTGTTGGCCAAATATGCGGTGGCAGTAGGTCAACCCATTCACCAGTTGGCTCTTACCCATTTGGACCAGTTGAGCAAGCGTTCGACGTGGCCGATGATCGTGGATTACCCCGGGGCAGACTTGCTTTCTTGTCGTGTTGACCCGGGTGATTTCAGCAAGCGCGAACGGCTGACGGCGGCGTTAGGTGAGGTAAGGGACAACGTAAATAGACGGTGTGAGATGGTTGCGGCGGAATGGGTTCCATCTTATATCTCCGCTCAACTTGGTGTGCCCATCGGGATTGTATCTCGTGGGTCCGCTTATAAGGACCGGGAGTTTAAGGGGTTATGAGCTGCACGCCCTCTCTTCCCTACCCCCACGTCATCCGTGAAACTTGCACTGTCTCATGGTCCTACTGGCGTGACCACAAGGCCGAGTGCAAACAGATGGTCAAGGACACCGACGCCCGGGCCTTCGCCATGGCCAAGCAGCTTGGCATCAAGCGCGTGTCCGTGCGCGGGCGCAATTACGACCTTGAATACTTCTGTCGCTTTACCGATTACCCCATGTATCTCCTTGGCCCCGGCGTACCGCAGATAACGTCGTTCAAGACTGCGTTCGCAGCGGATTACCGGGACAACCCGGTCGCGCGATACCAGATTGTGCTGGACAATCAGGATCATCTGGACCGGCTGGACAAGGAATGGATGGATGGGTTGGTCACCCAAGCCCGGGCGAAGGGGCTGGAGTCTCTCAACCCGTATTGGGCACCTAATGTCATAGCGCGGGTGAGACGGGCACTTAAGGGGCCGAGAGGGGCGATATGAGCACCTTGGCTATTATCGGTTCTGCGGGCCGGGGAAGCGACGGAGACAAACTCCGCACCAACCCCGCCTATTGGCGCATGATGAGTGTAATTGCTCAGACGGTCACCTGTGTGATTCAGCCTACCCGACTCGTGTCCGGGGGAGCGGCTTTCTCGGACCACCTCGCAGTCCAACTCTATCTAGCCGGAGCCGTCAAGGACCTGAGTCTTCACTTCCCCTGCCCTTTCCGCGCGGATGGTAAGGGCTTCGTTGAGTCATTCGACAAGTTCTGTCCCGGTCGGACTGCCAGCTACTATCATCGCCTGTTTTCTGCTGCGACCGGACAGGACTCACTTGCCCAGTTAGCCGAAGCCATGACCAAGGGTGCGATTGTCAAGGTGAATCCGGGCGGCTTCAAGGCCCGGAATAGTGATGTGGCGAATGAGGCGGAGGCATTGCTGGCGTTTACTTTTGGGGAGGCAGGGCAACCGGGGCTGAAGGATGGGGGGACGGCGAATACCGTGGCCAAGTTTCTCGCCCGAAGCAGCGCCCTGATGGAGCGTGAGCCCATGGTTAACGCTGGAGGGGAAGTTCAATACCCCGAACCGCTGCCCGCCTACCACTTCAACCTGACCGACCGGGTTCTCTATCGTTTGTGACACGGCTATCATTTGGGTCTTGACTTCCGCGCCCCACTTGTGTCATACTTCGCCTCATCATGCCCGTTCCCCCTATCATCCTCACCATCGCCGAAACTGTTCGCGCTGCCCGTGGCCGCGCACTGTTGGTGGGCGGTTGTGTCCGGGATGAACTGCTTGGCCTCGACCCCAAGGATTACGATTTGGAGGTCTTTGGCGTCCCTGCTGACGAGGTAGAGGGTATTCTGCTTCACTGCGGCCAAGCTCGCCGGGTTGGTCGTTCGTTTCCGGTCTGGAAGGTCTGGCCGTTTGAGGGGAGTGAAAGTGAAGCGGTGGACGTAGCTCTACCCCGGCGCGAGGTCAAGATGGGGCTTAACCACACTGATTTCGAGGTCATCTTGGACCCCAATATGACCTTCGCCGACGCCGCTCTAAGGCGAGATTTTACCATCAACGCCATCGGCCTTGACCCTCTCACCGGCGAAGTGCTGGACCCGCATAGCGGCAGGGAAGACATCCGCACTAAGACTCTACGCCACGTCTCGCATCATTTCGCCGAGGACCCTCTCCGTGTCCTGCGCGGGGCTCAGTTCTGTGCCCGGTTCAACTTGACCGCTCATCCCGACACGGTCGCCCTGTGTCGCACTCTTACGCCTGAGCACCTCTCGACTGAACGGCTGTGGGACGAATGGGTCAAACTGATTCTCAAGGGTGCTAAGCCGTCGTTGGGCCTGCACTTTTTGCGGGGGACCGGCTGGCTGGCTCATTTTCCTGAGCTGGCGGCGCTGGTTGACGTGCCACAGGACGCGGGTCACCATCCCGAGGGTCCGGTTCATCGACATGTTGAGCACTGCATGGATGCCTTTGCCGCGCGTCGCACGGGGGACGACTATGAGGACCTCGTAGTAGGCTTTGCCGTGCTTTGCCATGACATGGGCAAGGCTACGACCACGACCCGTGATGAACGCGGTATTCACGCCTACGGCCACGAGGAAGCAGGCGAGGCACCCACCCGCGCGTTTCTTGGTCGTCTGACCAATCAGACCGACTTCATTGATGACGTGGTCGCACTGGTTACCACCCACATGATTCCCACCCACCTCTACAAGGAGGCAACACGGGGTGAGACGGTTAAGCAGATGAATCGCTCGGTGCGTCGTCTGGCACGCAGGGTTCGTTTGGACAGACTCGCCCGCGTTGTGCTGGCTGATAAGAGCGGTCGTCCGCCCAAGCCGCAAATCGCCCCCGAAGCTGAATGGCTGCTGGATCGCGCCGCTAACCTGAGCGTGGCGAAGGAGGGACCCGTGCCGATTCTCATGGGTCGTCACCTGATCGAACTTGGGCTCCAGCCTAGCATCCTATTCAAGACCATCTTGACTGCCACGCTGGAGAAGCAGTTGGATGGCGACATTACCACCCTTGACGAGGCGGTTGCCTACGCCAAAACCTTCATCCCATGACCACACTAGCCAAGGTTCTCGCCGGGTCCAAGCTCTATCGACTGGACAACCCCAAATCCGACACGGATTACAAGGGTATTTTTCTGCCCTCCCGCGAAGACTGCCTGCTTCTGTGCGCCCCTCGCAACATCCAACAGAAGACCGGCGAAGGTGCGGCCAAGGTAGAACACGAGTCTTTCGCCCTTCAAGAGTTCCTCAAGCTCGCGGCCAACGGGGAGGACCTCATCATCACCATGTTGCATGCGGCGGATCAGGATGTAGTTATCGACTCGGAGGTCTATCGGCACCTGCGGCGCGAGCGTTCCCGGTTCTACACCAAGCGGATGGTTGGTTCACTTGGATACGCCAAGAGCCAGTCTGCGAAATATGCGTTGCGCGCTGACCGGATGGCGGCGGTGGAGCGCGTTATTGGGCTGTTGGAAATGGCTCAGGCTCAAGGGGTCGGTCGTCTTGCCCAGTGTTGGGACGACTTGACCGAGGGGGAGCATGTTGTCAAGACCCTAAGCGTCAATGACCGAGGAGCGGACAAACGGGTGCTAGACGTGGCTGGCAAGCAGCTCCCCGCCACCATCACTCCCGCGTATGCTCTTGACATCCTTTGTAAGCTGCGCGACAACTATGGAGACCGGGTCCGCGCCGCCAAGAACATGGACGGGAAGGACTACAAGGCCCTGAGTCATTCGTTCCGGGTCGGTTACCAGCTTCTGCACGTCTATCAGGATGGTGGATTCGAGTATCCGTTGCCTGAGTCGGATTTTATCCGGGCCGTCAAGGAGGGGCGGAAGGACTATCTCGCAGACCAGCTTGATAACAGGCTGAATGAGTTGATCGCTCGGGTTGAACAGCTTTCCGATGCCTCCTCGTTGCCTCAGAGGGTTTCCCAAGACTGGCTAGACGGCATAGTGCTTGATGCCTATTCTGCATTCCCGGGCTCTTCCTGATGCTCTCCTCTATCCCAGCTTTCCAGCCCTACCTAGCCACGTCTTCTCGCGACTCATGGGACAACTATGATAACGAATCTTTCTACAACGGACATGGCGGCAATGGGCACGGGCACGGTCATCCTCATCCTGTCGTGCCAGAACCGGGCACCTATGGGGTGGCGTTGGTGGGACTGTGCCTATTGCTGGTGCTGGTGAGGCGAATGAGGCAGAAAACGCGCGGTTAGGCCAGTTCGCGCTTGACATGGGGACGGTAAACCGGGTAGGATGGCGGGCATGAGCTACCAAGTCATCAACGATATCCCCGTTTGGGGCGACCCCTTTTCCAATGCCGTCGAGCAGATGAGCAACTGCAAGCGTGTTGGGGCCTGTCGAGCCGCCCTTTGCGCGGACCACCACTTGGGTTATGCTGTTCCAATCGGTGGTGTGCTGGCTTACCGGGGTGCTGTCAGTCCGTCCGCTGTCGGTTTCGACATCGCTTGCGGCAACAAGGCAGTCAGGTTGGATGTCCACATTGACGCCGTCCGTCCTCACATCAAGTCCATCATGGATGACGTGTGGCGTAATATCTCTTTCGGCGTGGGACGCAAGTCCAATGAGGATGTTGACCACCCTTTGTTCCATGACGACCCAGCATGGTCACTTCCTGTTGCTGCCGAGCTTAAGTCGTTGGCATGCAACAGCTTGGGCAGCATTGGCGGCGGTAATCATCATGTTATCATCACTCATGACGAGCGGGGTCGTGTCTGGGTCGCCAACCATTTCGGTTCGCGCGGACTAGGGCACAAGCTCGCTACCCACTTCATCAAGGCGGGCGGAGGCAAAGACGGCATCAATGTTGACCCTGTGGTGCTAAGCACCGATACCCAGCTCGGTCAGGACTACCTTGCCTGCATGACTCTGGCCGGACGCTACGCTTACGCCGGGCGCGATTGGGTTTGCGATAAGGTCGCGAGCCTCATCGGTGCACCCATTGTCGAGTCCATCCACAACCACCACAATTTCGCGTGGCTGGAGGAGCACGACGGAGAGAAGCTATGGGTGGTGCGCAAGGGTGCTACTCCGGCCTTTCCGGGTCAGCGCGGATTCGTGGGAGCTTCTATGGGCGAGCCCTCGGTCATCATCGAGGGAGTTGACTCGGAGGAGGCCCGTTTGTCTCTCTATTCCGCCCCTCACGGCGCGGGCCGCGCAATGTCGCGCACCGAGGCGGCTGGCAAGGTCAAGTGGAAGAAGGGGGTCAAGACCCGAGTGTCCGAGGGCAAGGTCAGTCAGCAAATGATGACCGATTGGGTTACTAAGGCGGGCGTCGAGCTGCGCGGAGCTGGCGTGGATGAGTCCCCGCACTGCTACAAGCGGCTGACTGATGTTCTCGCTGCACACTCCAATACCCTCCGAATCGTGCATATCCTTACTCCCGTGGGAGTTGCGATGGCGGGAGAGGGCGACTATGACCCATTCAAGGACTAGGTTTTCACAAACCCTCTCCATAGTGGTGTATCTATCCCATTATGGAGACACCTCACGTCATTGACCTCACCAATCCCGCTCACGCTTATTTTTTCGGCTTCATCCAAGGAGACGGACACCTCTACCGGCAGAAGGACAATCCTAACAAGGGCAAGCTAGAAATCGAGCTTAACGTTCGAGATGAGGATATCCTTCACCGATTCCATGCGATGTTCCCCGAAGGTAGTCTCACCTATCGTCATCGTTCGACCAATTTTTCCGAGGCTTACGACAGCATAACGTGGCGCATGTGTCGTCAGGGCTTTCGAGAACAGATCGAAGCACTTGGAGTGCCCGCTGGCAAGAAATCTTTGACAGTTAGTCCACCTACGGTTCCCTTTTCTGCCCCCGATTATTGGAGGGGGTTTTTTGACGCAGATGGGTCTCTCGGTTTTACCGCTGTCGGAATCCCTTACCTATCCTTGGTGACAACAAGCGAAGACATGGCGGTGGCTTACGAACGCTTTCTCCACGGTTTGACAGGGAAGACCAAAGTCCTGAATCGTAACGTCCGAGACCGAGCCTACAACATCGTTGTTTTCTGCGAGGACGCGGTCAAGGTCGCGAATGTCCTCTACTCGGAGGGATGTTTGGCTCTTGAGCGCAAACGCAAGAAGGCTACGGAAATAATGGCATGGACTCGACCCGCCACAATGCGAGTGGTGGTCTCCTCCAAGGCGTGGACGACCGACGAAGACCAGATAGTGCGCTCACATAGTGTGGCTAAGGCGGCGACCCTTCTCGGGCGTTCAGAATCAAGCGTTGCCAATCGACGTTTTCGTCTTAGGTCCAGACCAATACCCCACCCTTCAGATTCCTCCATTTAAGGCTTGACGTGGACGGGGCAAATGCGGTAGCTTAGCTACCAGCATGATCCCCTCCCATTCCGCCCGCCCCATCCGCCTCGTCAAAACCGGCGACAAGGGCACTTACCGGGACCCCAAGACCGGCATCCACCCCATCTTCACCGGGTATACCACCGAGGGCTTTCTCTTCAACCCCACGGACGGACCACGGGTAGGAGCCCCGTTCACCTTTTTCAGGACGGTGCGTAATGGGGTTCTCGTTCCCGGCATCTTTTCCACCAGCCCGGTTGAGGCTATTCTCACCCATGGAGCCGACAACGTGGAGACTATCGTGTTTGAGACGGCCAATAGCACCTATGCACTCACGTTTTTGTGCCCGGACGCGGGCGAAGACACCCCTCTATGACCACTGCTCCCATCAAACGCTACAAGTCTCTCGGTTGGAGGTTCAAGATTGAGCCCTATGTCGATCACCACAAGGGCACCGATGAGGTCCTTCACTACGTCAAGAGTCCGCGCATGCGGGAAGAGGCTCTCATTTGTTGCCCCTATCGTTCCGGTCCTTATGACGGTCGCCGCAGCGATGTGCCATGGGAGGATATGTCCGAGGACGAGTTACTTGACTGGGAGGCCAAGGCGGTAGCCTGTGATCTTTTGTCCCAGTCCGGTTGGGAAGAGCAGAATCGCAGAATCGCTGAGCTAGCTAAGCAGCTACGGGCCAAGCCTAAGGCCAAGTCGTTCACTGTTACCGTCCGGTTGGACTGGTTAACCGATTTTTCCTATGACCCCTGACCAGAAAGCCGCGTTCATCAACGCCCAAACCGCCATGATGCAGGCCGAGATGCGCATGATGGAGGCGGATAATGACTTGCGGGCGCGGCGCGGGGAGTCTCCCGCCTATGGCCCCGGCGAATGGACCACGTTTATTGCGCAGTGGGATACCGTGCTGGGCTACAATGCGGTTATCTCTTTCTTCCGCGACTGATTTTCCTCCTTGACTTCCCCTACCCAACTGCGCTATATTGCTTCCCATGACGAACATCCCTCTCATCCTGCTCTTCGCTGGGCCACTATTCCTCCTGTTTTTCATTTGGTTTGACCTCTTCTTCTATTTTCGCGCAGACAAGCTTCGACGCGAAGGCAAAATTTCCTATCCTGAGTGGTTTGCGGTCCCGAATCGCACCCGAATCGGCAGCGGGTTTCGCCTTTGGGCCAAGTTCCGCGACCGCGCCTGAGTTCTTCATTTTTCTTTCACCTATTGCTTCCCATGTCACCCGACCTCGTTCCTACTTCCATCCTCCCCACCGCCCCGGACACCAACACCATCCCTGATGGCGTGGTGGCCGGGACCGAGACCGTTGCCGTTCCTGACTCCGTCCGCCTGTTCTCCGAGCAGCTCGCCCAGTTGCAGGCTGCCCGGCGGCGCGGTCGGTTCACCACTCGCAAGAACCGGGGTGCTTGTGCCGGGGCGTTTGGCGGGGCGCGCCGCCGCTGATTCTGGTCCCGTTCTGTTCACCCACACTATCGCACAACCCCATAACCTCACGGTTGCACACTCACACAGCTCTACTATGAATGGCCACCAAACCAAATTTCTCCGCCGTATCCTCGGCTTCAAGCGCATTCCCAAGACCATGGACGCCCATGAGCGCCACCAATATCGCGCCATCAAGCGGCGTTTCGCCAAGTTGCCGGGAGGCCGCGCCCGCGAGGCGTTTCTCGACAACGTGAGTGCCATTGAGCAGATGCTCCGTGAGGAGGAGATGTTCCAGCGCGGGCGACAGGCCAAGGGCGCGGTTGTTTCATCGGACACCCCCGAATCTTCCCCGGTTTCCTCTAATCCCCAATCTTAACCCAATTCCATACCATGTCTCCTACGACCCGCTATTTTGCCCTGTCCTCCGCCGAGAAACTCGCTCTGACCAGTGAGCAGCTCGCCACCGCCGTCAAACTCGAAGCCATCGAGCGCGGCGTTGAACCACCCATCACCCTTGACAACGCGTTGCGTCAGGCTGATGCTCAGGGGTTCAGTCTTGACTCTGGCATGACCCAGTTTTACGAGCTGCTCGCAGCTACGAGCAACTATGGTAACCCGGAACCCACCGGTATCGCGTTTCGCACCCGAGAGGAGGCTGAGGCCGCGCTCAAAGGCGCGTTCAACGTCTGCAAGGAGGGCTACGACGCCGAGGCCTACTGGAAAATGGGCGATCCCAATAAACTGGGCGTGGCCATCCGCTGGATTGGGCTCAACAAGTCGTTCGGCTACTGGTCTAAGCTGGAGGCCTACCAACAGGACACCGAGGCCTTCGACAAGGTCGCGGAGGAGTGCCGTGACGATTTGAGCAAGGTCCGGCAGGACGACTACAACCGCCGGGTGCTTCAAGTCAAACGCGCCGAGTTTCTGGCTTTGGCCAATGGGGACGAGGCCATTGCGCGCGCCTTCTGGGGTAAGACTCAGGGCAACACGCCGTTCCCGGAGGTACTTGCATCGGAGGCCGTTCAGTCATGAGCTTCCTATCCACCCTGCTTTTCTGGCGGCGTAAAGCCTCCCCCGCAGCCTCCCCCAAGCCCTACTCGGACGGCGAGTTCGATATCGAAGGCCGCGAGGTCTTTTCCATCGAGCGTGACACCGAAGCTGACCACACTGTCATCGGTTGGTTTGTTCCAGATGGAGACACGGGTAACTGGAGCAATCAGGAGTGGTATCTCCCGGTCTCCCCCGCCAAGCACGACGAATTGGTCGCGCGGTTTCGGGCGAAGCTGGCTGTCAGGCCGGTATCATCCGTGGCGGTTGAATCCCTCCCCTCTATCCTACCCCCTGAGCACTCCATTGCTCCTTCTTCCTTGACTTCGGGCGACCAAGTGGGGTAAACTGTCTTTCTCGCCTAGACCCAACCCAATACCTAACCCATCCCATCCATGCCCATTCCCGTCGAAGACGTTTCCGAGGTGCTGCGCCAGCATTCCATAACTGGCGAAAGCCTTACCAAAATCGTGAAGGCCCTGCTCGCAGTCGAACAGGAGCTGAAAGACGCCCGTGCCGCCGACAAGCCCGCCAAGAAAGCCAAGACCCGGTTCACAGTCCTAGTCCGCACGGACGGCGAAGAAGCCGCCTCCCAACTCCGCACTCTCACTGCCGGGGGTGCCTTCGTCGTCGCCGCACCCGAGCCCGACGAGGAGAACCCCTCCCCCGCCGACTCCACCCCCATCCTCGACCGGGTGAAAGCGGCAGTCCGGGTCTTCAACGATTCGCTCAAGCGCAAGCGGGGTGATCGCACCATCCGCACCTTTGTTCAAGCCATGGGGCAACTCAAGGCCGGGGCCTTCAAGAAGGCCGAGGTGGGCAAGGTCGCCATCAAGACGCGCGAGGCGGTCGAGGTCGTCGTGGTGAGCGAGGAAACGATTTGAGCTGCCTGCCTCCAATCCGCTCATGAAACTCGCTACCGATCTTCGTGCTGGTCTTGTCGCTCTATCCGTTATAGCGGGTAGCATGTTTGTCGCAATGTTCGCAACGAACGACCTTGTAGTAATTGGTTGGGGATTCTTGGTCGGGTTGACCTCCTACCCCCTCCATCGCTGGGTTGGCAAGGGCGACAATACCCCATGAGCATTCCCCCTCCCCTCGTCCTCAGCCGCCCGCCCCGCTATGCCCCTGTGACCGAGGCCGACAATCACACGGCTCAGGTGGCCAAATGGCTGGAGGCTGAGGGCTACGTCCCTGCCGCCACGGTTCTCCGCGCCATGGTGCGGCGGCACGAGGTGGTAACTCAGGCCGAGTTGCTTAAAGCGGGCGCGAACGGCGGGCTGCTGGCATCGCTGCTGGAGAGCAATCCGCCCCGCCAGTGCCGCATTTGGACCAGCGAACATGGTGGCGCGTATTGGCGTCCGGGTGGCAACGGCTATACTACCAGCGCGCTGGAGGCCGGTGTTTTTTCGTTCTCCGGCGCATGGGTGGCGACCCAGCACATCATCCCGGCCCATATCGAGTATGAGATATTGGGCGATTCCGCGCTTGACAAGGCCCGGGTAAACGGGCTAAGCTAGACGACATACTACTCATGATTCTCACTGGACAGACCCTTGTTGACAAAGCCGTCGCATACGCTACCGAAGCCCATCGCAACCAGTCCCGCGCGAATGGCGAAACTCCTTATATCACTCATCCGCTCGACGTGATGAGCCGGTTTGAGGGCTATTACGCGGACAGTCCCACCTACTCGTTCGAGGACCTTTACCGAGGTCGCGCTCTTGCCGCGCTTCACGATGTCGCGGAGGATCAAGACGTTACCTTTGCCCAGCTCTCGGATGCGGGCTTCGAGTCCATCATCCCCGAGCTGGAGCTGTTGACCAAGTTTGACGGGACCAGTTATCTCGATTACCTGCTCCGCCTCCGCCGTTCGGGCAACCGACTCGCGCTGGATGTCAAGTTGTGCGATATGGCGTCGAACCTCGCCGATTTGTCCAACATCCCCTCCGCCGGTCGCCGTAAGGCCATGCAGACCAAGTATGAGCTTGCGCGCTACGTGCTGACCCACTCCTAACCCACCCATGTCCTTCTCCTTCAAGACCCTCTGGCATAACTTGTTCTCCGGGACTGACTCGGTCAACCTCCCCTCCGACGCTACGCCTCAGACCAAACCGCCCGAGGCTGATTCGGTTCTACCCCCGGCCCAACCCCCGACCCCACCGCCGCCTCAGGAACCGAGCTGCTTCATCAAAGGCGTGCTCAAGAGCATTGAACTGAACCCGGAGCAGTGGAAACTTGACTTTGAGTCTGGCTTCAAATGGATATTGTTCCAAAACTCAACCTTAGACATCACGATGGACGACTCCAGTTGGTGTATAAAGGTCGGTCCCAACTGTCTATCTGTAACCAAGGCCGATAAGGACGCTATCTTCGATTTTCTCATGAAACGGCGTCAAACCCTTGCCGCCCCCACCATCCGCGCCATGGAGGCACTCGGCTGTCCCACGGCTGAGTCAGCCACCGAACCGCCCAAGGACACCTCTTAATCATGTCCCCCGAACTCGACGCCAAGCTCTGTGCCAAATATCCCGGCATTTTTACCGACCGCCATGCCTTCATGCGCGAAACCGCGATGTGCTGGGGGTTTCAGTGCAATGACGGTTGGTATAACCTGATTGACGGATTGTGCGAGTCGCTTGCCAATCTCTATCTAACCGGGATAAACGCGGGGACCGGAGATTGTCCCTATATTCGGGTAAACCCTCCCCAAGTCGTTGCGACGACGGTGAAGCAAAAGCTTGGCATCCTCCGTTTCTACTACAAGCTCGTTTTCGACCCGGCCCTGTTGAAGCTAGCCAAAACGAACGTCGAGGCTCATCAGGTCATCTCCGAATACTCCTATTACATCTACGGCATCGTCCATCACGCCGAGATTCTCTCCGCCCGCACCTGCGAGTTCACCGGTCAACGGGGCGAGCTGCATGTCAGTGGCGGCTCCCGGACCGGCTATCTTATGACCCTGAACCGGGAGTTCGCGCGCACGGACCCTTTTTGCGTGAGCCGGGGATATGTTCCGGTGGCGGATTTACCCAAGGAACCGGAGGGCGAGTCATGACCGAACTCAAGGCCACGCGCGTGCTCGTTTTCATCTTCGCCCTTCTCCTCGGTGTTTTCGCCATTGTCAGTTTTAACTTGATCGGCAGAATAGACGACCAACAACTCGCCTACTCCGCCCTCCGCGCCGAGAACGAGTCTCTCCGCCGCGATGTCGAGTTCGCGACCGCCGAGATAGCGGAACTGGTCAAGCAGCGGGACGAGGCTAACGAGGAGTTGTCCAAAGCCCTGATTCGCGCCGAACGCCTCAAGCGCGCGAACTTGTTTTAGGGCTTGACTTGGCGGGGTTAACTGGGTTATATTCTCTCCCGTCGTTCCACCTCCCTTCCTACCATGTCCTCCTTCATCAACTCTGTCAAAGCCATTCGCTCCCCCGCGCCGCGCGAATTGTCGCCGTTCCGAACCAAGTGGCTCGATTTCGCTTTCTGGTTTGAGACCCGCATCTGGTATCGGTTCGTGCCCTCATGGCTCGATGTTGGCATTTACCGGGTCAAGCACTGGTGGTATGAGCAGGTGTCAAGCCGGGTGTTCCCGAGGCAGAGGTGGCTGACTCGCGCCGTCCCGCGCACTTGGACCGACAAGACCGAACTCATCCCGGACCTCCTCCTCCTCATTGCCCACCACTATGTCGCGGCTGATGGCGAGGACGCACTTAACGTGGTCGAGCATACCCCCGAGCAAACCGCTATGCTGCGGGAGATTGACGAGTGGTATCGCACTGGTCGCGCCGCGTTCCTCAAGCAGATCGAGGAAGCTTATCCGCCTCTTGGCCTTACCCCTAAGGTGGGAGACACCTATGACAAGTGGACCGAGTGGTTGAACCGGGAAGACTCGGCTCGTGACGCCGCTTATAACCGGGTGGAGGAACTGGAGGCTGAGTTTGAGGCCAAGGAGACCAGTTATCTCGTTTGGATCGTCACTAACCGGGGTATGCTCTGGTGTTAGGCAGTCTCCGTCCTCCATTTCGTCCAACCCAATCCACCCAACCCCCCCTCTATGCCCGATTTCTCCTCCTATCCCGTTCTCCAGTTCATCGCCACCTACCCATGGATTTCATTCCTGATGTCTTTCCCAACCGGACTGATCATCGTGTCAGTATGCTGGTCTCTCACCCGGGTCGTTGACAATACCGTGACACTGGGGTCCAATATCGTCCTCCAGCTCCTCAATTTTGTTCTTCTGCTCGTCCGGGGCTACCCCAGCGGGCCGGTTGTTCCGGCTACGTCTTCGGAGCGCAATGGGGATGATGATGACAAGGGTGACGGGGCTGAACACGAGGGCAAGACCAGGCGTGATAGTGGTGGGCCGTTCGCGGGCTGATTTTGGGTCAGTGCGCCGGGTGTATTACCCGTTGGTTCTCTCTACCCCTCTTTCCACCCTCCCATGTCCTCCGCCCGCCAGATAGTCATCTCCACTCTCAGGCAGCTCACCCGGCAGTGCATCGCCGAACAGGCGGAACTGCGGATACTGGGCATGAGGCAGCGCAAGGTCAACCGCGACTTGGACCGGCGACAGGCCGAATGCCGGGCGCGGCTCAAGCAGACCAAGCTGCGGATTGACCGGGAGCTGAAGACCCACCGAGACCTACTCGGAGTCGAGCAGGGTGAAGACGGCGGGTTTGGTGACTGAGGCGGCTCCAATGGATCAATCTTCTCCTGTCCCTGTGGTCGTCCACGTTAACCGCGAGCCCGCAGGCACTTATCTCTACTGTGGCCGTCCCAGCAAATGGGGCAACCCGTTCGTAGTGGGCAAGGACGGCACCCGGGACGAGGTGATAGACCGGTATGAGGAGTGGATTAACCGGGAGCCTGAGCTACTTGCCGCACTGCCTGAGTTGGTGGGCCAGCGACTTGGATGTTTCTGCTCGCCTAAGCGTTGTCATTGCGAAGTGCTGGTCAAGCTGGTCTGCCAGCGCGTTTTGCAAGTTCAGTCCTAATTTCTATGTCCGCCCCTGTCACCTTCACCATCCCGCGCCGCATCGTGACCCTCAAGCCCGAGCAAATGGAGCTGTTCGCGGCTGAGTTCTATGGCACCATGGTCCAAGTCGCGGGCGGTGATGACGAGGACTACGTGATTGAGTTCCGCGAGGCGGGCGATTTGGCGGCGTTCAAGCTGGCGCTGGACTGTTTCCGGCTCTAGGGGCGATTGCTCGTTTTTGAGCGATTCCCTCACTTTTCCGCTTGACGGATGGATGGGTGCTGTGCTAGGGTGTTGTCCTCATGCACGACTTCACTCCCGACCACATCACCCAACTAGCCCCGAACGAAATCTTTACGTTTGGCTCGAACCGGGCCGGACGACATGGCGCAGGTGCCGCGCGAACCGCCCTCAAATGGGGTGCTGTTTACGGGCATGGTGAGGGACTGATGGGTCAGACTTACGCCCTTCCCACCAAGGATGAGCGGCTTCGCACTCTGGCTCTGGGCGAGATAAGCATCCACATTGGCCGGTATCTCAAGTGCGCCGAACAGCACCCGGACCTTGTGTTTCTGACCACTGAAGTGGGCTGCGGATTGGCGGCCCTCATTCCTGCCGAGGTCGCCCCGTTATTCTACGCCTTTCCCATCCCGGCCAACGTGGTTCTTCCCCGCTCCTTCGCCCAGTTCGCGCCGAATGCTTCTTGAGCGACTTTTCTACTCTCCTTTTCCCATGTCCAATACTCCGTCATCCGACTCCACCCCCCAACCCTCAACTGCCGCCGCTCAATCTGTCCCTGCGACACCTCCTCCGCCTCCCTGCTACGCCCCGGATGCCTACTACGGCCTCCTCACCGACCCGGTCGGGCGTTACGGCAAAGCCAGTTGGGGGGCTTCCAATGTCATCACGTTGCGCGGCTCGGCCCAGTTCATTGCCCAAGCCTCCAACCTGTTCTCGTCCTTCGCCCCGCCCGCGCGTCTCAATACGCCGGATCGCAATTCTGTGACGGTGCACAAGTCTGATCACCCGGACTGCGCATTTTTCTGCATGAGTCTCGCCCGCGCGCGCAAGGCCCTTGAGACCTATTTCTACTGTCAGCTTGCCAAGGCCAAAGCGGTGCGCGTTTGGACCTACGACACGGATGGCGATGTTATAGGCGTGACCAATGCCAACGAGGGCGCGCTGGAACTGGAAGCCCAGCACCTCGCCCAGTCCTTCATGGAACATTACCTCCCCACCGACTACGCCGCCATCCCGGCTGAGTATGGTTCACCCTACGAGCGCGGATTGGGCGTGATGGCTGAGCCTCGCAACGCATATTTTGCTTGACCTCCAGCGCCCAAATCAGCTATTGTGTTTCCCGTCTAATCCATCTATCTTTCCCTTTTCCCATCCATGTCTACCTCTGCCTCCCCAGTCAAGCCAACCAAGTCGTCCAAGCCCAAGGCTAAGCCGACCCCCAAGGTCCCGCACCCGCCCATTCCGCTCTCGCCCGAGAGCTGGGCGCGCCGCACCCAAAGCCCCGTTTACATCAAACACATCAAGCGGATGGTTCAGGCAACCTCAACCTACCGGTTGCTGGTTCATGGGGACTCTCGCCGATTGTCTCGTCAACAGCGCAACGCTCTCCACTATTTCGCTGACACGGCGGAGCTGACGGAGGACAATCGCCGCCGTTCGCGCCGGGCAGACGATGACACGCCCACGTCTTACACGGATGCGGGAACCTTCGGGGATGCGACTCCGGTCAATGGAGGTGGCAAGTGAGCACCGAACCCGAGTTTACCAGTGAGCCCTCGCTCACTTCGCCCGGCCAACCGCCGTTCGCTCAGTTTACGAAGGTGTTACGGGCGTTACGGGCATTGGGGGCAGGTGCTTTTTTGCGTGCGAGGCTCGATGCTGCCTTTCTGTCCACCCAAGCCTAGACGCGTCCTTGGTTGCTTTCGCTTCCATCCATTTGTTGTATTTCCTCTCCATCCTTAACCCTGTCGGTTCGGAATATAGCCACTCCATGAGCCTCACCACAGACTCTTCGGCAGAGTATCGCAACTCATGAATACCTCGTTTCTTAGCCAGATTAGGAGCAGGGATAGCCAAGTGTTGCTCGATATATTTGGCTATCTGGGTCAGCATGGTGGGAGACGCAACAACGCTCCATTCCAAGGTGACGCTACTTCCTGTCTTTTTTTTGGAGCAGGTGATACATCCGTCCCCCTCAAACAGCCCCAAGATAAACCATCGAATCAGCTCAGCTCTGATAGGGGGAAGACTGAGGTCCACCCATGTTTTTCGTGGGCACAGTCCCAACTTCAGAAGGTCTCCGTAAATTTTCGCCCGCCCCAAAATCAGAGAGCACCGGACCTGAGCGGGATACATACGTCCAGTCTGCGGCCCTTTCATCATCCCTATCACAAAGCGATGGATTGGTTTTGTATGCTCCATTGCCTTATTCATTTCCTCCAAATAGGCTTCATCTTGTTGGGCCACGGATATTGCTACTCTTTTTTCGCTTTCTGCCAAGCATCCGTCTGCACAGATGAATCCGAGTATTTGGGCCTTGACCGGAGAGTCAATATCGGCAAAGAAATTCTCGTTCAGCGAGTAGACGGGGCGAAACCGTCTTTTATGAGTCAGGTGAACCCCGGCCTTTCTCAAATAATTTCCAACGGTAGGGTTACTTACTCCAAAGCGACGAGCGAGCCCCTGAACCGTTTCGGTTTCCGGGTTTGCTTGGGCAGCGGCGATGATAGCAGAGGCGACTTCTTTCGAGATGGGGAGGGGCATGTCTACATATACACCGCCCCGACTTATTCCGTGGCTGCATAAACCTCCATCCTTGACCATCAACCACTTATGACATTTTTTTCCTTTTTCTACGCCTGTCCCGGTTCCCTCGCCCGCATCTGCACCGAGATTCAGGCGTTCAAGGGGGCCATAGATGTCAACGCAGTGGTTTACGTGGACTGACCCGTTTTATCCTATGTCCTCCGATCCTATCTCCTCCGTCCAATCCACTCCTGAGTCCTATCAGCAATCATGGACCCAGTTTTGGGCTCCTATCTGCACCCACGGGGACGGCTCGCCTAATCTCGACGCCATCCAGCGCGAACTCCACGACTACCGCACCATGTTGGAGCAGGTCGGACTGGTCTACGCCCACGTCTCCAACGGACGGTTTAGCCAGCCCAATCACGTCGCCCAGACCATCATTGACGAGCATGAGCGGGTGGTGCAGGAGGCCGAACAGGAGGCGGTTAAGACCTATGAGGCTGAGCTGGCGGAGGCGCACGAACGGTTGACTGAACTGGCCAAGCACGCGGCCACGTTTATCCGGTTGTTGGAAGTGGTCGAGACTAACGATGACGGCACCCGGGAGTTCCGGCCCAATACCATCGCCTCGTGCCGCGCCCTTGACGCACGAGACATGAATGAGGTCCTAACCGAAATGCGCCGCATTGCGCGCGAGGTGCTCGGTGATGCGTCGGGGCTGACGCGGGAACCAGTAGCACCAAACAGCACCCTACCAAACGACATCTTATGAGCACTCGCACATTAGAAATCGGCGCGCTTTGCCCGTCGATCAGCAAGCAACTCGCCGGTCTCGTCTCAACCGAAGACGCAGACCAGCTCGACCGCGACAACGACGCGATTAACCGCTGCTATGTCATGGGTTATATGCCTGAGGCACAAACGGACCGCGCCCGCAAAAAGCTCCTCGCGAAATGCCACAAGGCCATTGCACGCCGGAGTGAGACCACTAACGGCAATTAACCGTGACTGTCGTGCCTCAAGAACTCTGCCTCATTCCATCGCGTGACACGATGGGTGTTAACTGTGATACCTTTGTCAGCGGCGGTTGGACGCATGGATATACCTGTGTGACATGCAGTTTCCGCGTGCCGGACAAAGAGCACCATGGCTGGGGATGGTGTCCAGCGCACGATATGGCCTCTGTTTCACCGACTGGTGGATGTGCGCGGCATTCTGCCAATTTGATTGAATCAGCCGGTAACTCAATTTTTCCGTGAAACCCCTCATCTATTGGCCACGCCGCTACCGTTGGACGTTAGGTCCATTCCTGTGGCTTTTGGTTATGGTTCCATTGGCAATTGTTGGGATCGTTCGTGATATTGCTGTGGCAGGATGGGATTTATTATGTAACGGCTTGTGTGCAAGTATCGCCGAAGCCGTCGAAATCCTGATTACCGCAATTATTGCCATAATTTTTGGGGCAACCGATGAACGCCACCGCTGACGCTATGCACGATTAGTTATCTGATCAACTCAACCTTCCAACCATTTATGACCGTAAATCAACTCCACGAAATCACGACCGCCCTCCGTGCAAAAAAGCAGGGTGACGCGGAGGTGGCGATAGATCACGCCAGCTTCGCCGCAAATGAAAACGGGACGATTCTTGTCGTCAAATCTGCCAAACTGCGTCGCTTGCAGGGCGCGGATGATTCCGGTCCCATCGGGCCAAAATTCCCATTCCTAGTGTTGGCGGGAGACGCTGGGGACGAGATGGAAGAGGGGAGTGAGCAGATAATTAGCAACGAGACCGATTCCGAGTTGACGAATGCACGCTTTATGGCGGCTTTCCTTCTGAAGGACCCTGTAACCCACGAAACACTCCGGCCAGTTGAAGACCCGAAAAACACGGAAGACGGAGGCTTCCGATTCATTGTCGCAAACGCGGCGGGTGACAGAAAGTGGCGGCATACCATCTATACCGAAGAGGTCTAGGTTAACAGCGTCCCTCTTTTTTCTTTGGGCCTAAGTAATGATAGGGCTTGACACCAGTTCCTCGTCCGTGCTACGCTACCACCCATGTCATCTTCCCCATCCACCCGTCCGCGCCGCCAGTCGGTCAAGCCGCCCAAGATCACCCCGTTGGTCCCCCACAGCCTTTCACTCGGTCTCGAACTCACCTTCATCCCGCGCATCCGGGGCGCGCGCTACCACGAATGGCGCGACAAGGCGGTGGCCGAGACCTACGCCACGCGATTCAACCAGTTGCTAACCAAGCGATTCCATGACCAGTTCCCCGGCGATACTGCCATCCCCTTCACGGCCAAAGCCGACCCCTTCCGGTCCACCCAGTGTGGTCAGGCCTTTGACTCATGGTGCATCGAGGTCAATGGGGTGCTTAAGGGGGCGTTGGACTCGTGGTCTGATTATCACCGGGACCGGGTTGCCCTAGTCTACTCCGTAGCCGAGGAGCTACGCCTCCATCCGTGCATTTTGACCCGCAAGCGCGATGGCACAGTGCTGGAATCTCCGACTGGGGCCAATCATTTTCATCTTGACCTCTCTTCTCTCGCCCCCTCCGGCAGCACGTTTTTACTCTCCCTCTACTACCTCGAAGCCTTCCTGTGTCTCGACTATGCCAACCACCCGTTTATTCGCTGGGCTTTCGCCCAGTGGTTCGATGACACCAACAGCACCTGTGCGGTGGGGTCGGAGAAGGCTGTCCGGTCATGGCGCACCGAAATAGCCAAGGCCAAGACACGGGCGGACACCGTCATGTCGGTCATGGTTGGTCAGGCGTTTGGCTCCCTCGGCATCCAACAGCGGTTCGCGTATACGGGCAAGACTGTCTATCCCACCTACGAGTTCCGGTTCTTCGACATGCCGAGGACGCCAGACCAACTCCATCTCCAAATCAAGTTTCTTACTCACTGGGTCTCCTACTGGAAGGACCGGGTGAATGCGGAAATGATGGACGGATTGAGGGAGGGTGATTCAAGCCCGTTTACGCTGACCCCCGGTTATTACCGACGCCTTAGCACGGACGCGGCCTTTGCGCGGCGCGAACTGGGGCGGTTCTGGGGGCGGATTGGGCTGGATTTTGAGGGAGAGTATCGAGAGCTTTGCTGGGACCAGCACTATGCCTTGCGCCTCGCGGGCGGCAAGTTTGTTTGAGTCGCGCCGATTTCACGCTTGACACTACCACGCCAATTCGGCTATCCTGCTCTCCCATGAATCCTCGTCGCGCCATTCCCTACATCCTCCTCGTCCTTTTCATCGCCGGACTGCTCTACCTGTTTCCGTCTGGTTGCACCCAGCCCGATGATACCACCCGAGTCCTCTCGGCCCAAGGCTACACCAACATCACCATCACGGGCTGGCGTCCGTTCATGGGGAGCAACGGCGACGTGTTCTCCACCGGCTTCTCTGCCAAAGCCCTGAATGGGTCCACCGTGACCGGCGCGGTTACCTCGGGCGCAGACCACGGATTCACGGTGCGATTGGATTGACCTGTTTAATTTCCCATGCAAACCGACCCCATCCACGGCTACCCCATCCCTGCTGCTGGCTCACAGGACTACAAGGCTCTCGCCGCCATGTTTCGCGGGATGGCGATTGCGCCGACGATGCGGAGCAATGATTTGGGTCGTGATGAGGCTTCTCGCGCCAAAGCCGAGGGGGTTGCTAGTTCCTATCACTTTTGCGCCCTAATGCTTGATTCTATTCGGTGCCCCGTTGGCAGCGACGAACCGCTGATTCTCAACGACCCTAACCGGCCTTTTTGATTTTTTCCATGCAAACCTCCTCTACGTCCCCTGTTCTGCCCGCCCCCGAAAAACTGTCCCTCTGGGACCGCTGGTTCAACCGGTATCGCAAGGTCATTCATGATCGGGGGGAGGAGAAATGGAGCAAGACGTTTACCCAGAAAGGATTGACCGTTGGTGAGACCAAGATATATCAGCGAGATTGGATCGAGTATCGTGTCATTGACCGACTGACCGGTTCCGAGACTATCAAACGCGAGTATCTCAACTGATCCCCTTTTCCCATGAGCACTCCCCTCCCCGTCACCAAAACCATCCTTCCCCATCTGCGCCGCGCGGGTGTCAAGGCGAGAATTTCTCACTCGCGTTACGCCTACAAGCTAGAGGCAGAGAAAGACGGTTCGTTAACCCACTCTCTTTTCCCCGTTACCCGAGTCAATCGGCGTGATTACGAGGCAATCAGCTCTCGTGGAGGTAAGACCGAAGTCTCTCTGCTATTCCCCGATGGCCAGACCTACACTGGCATCGCCAATTGCAGTATTGAGGACCAGTTCAACCGGCGCGAGGGCATCCGTATTGCCTTGTCGCGGGCTCTGGCGGCGCGCAAGGCCGGGCAGTTTTGTCCTCTCACTCTTGCTGACCTGATTGACAAGCCCTGAAATTGGGGCTTGACACCGCCGCCCTCGCTCTGCTAGTCTTTTCCTCATGTCAACCAAACCCATTTTCACCACCAAGACCCAAGAGATCATCGACGCGCTCGCTCGCATCCCTAAACACGAGCACCGTTGCGACAAGGCTGTCATTGAGCAGTGTTTCGCCGAGCATTTCGCGGCGCTAGGGATGGACCCGTTGCCCATCAAATGGGTAGAAGACGCCCAAGCTGGATACGCCTATGCCACTAAGTTAGCACGGTCCGCAGCATGGTCCGCAGCACGGTCCGCAGCACGGTCCGCAGCAGAGTCCGCAGCATGGTCCGCAGCAGAGTCCGCAGCACGGTCCGCAGCATGGTCCGCAGCAGAGTCCGCAGCACGGTCCGCAGCAGAGTCCGCAGCAGAGTCCGCAGCATGGTCCGCAGCATGGTCCGCAGCACGGTCCGCAGCACGGTCCGCAGCATGGTTTAATTGTTCATCCAAACCCGAGGCAATTAAGTATGCAGGTATCTGGTTGCCTTTTCTCAAGGCCCGAGATGCAGGGCTCTGGCTCTATTGGGTGACCGGGCGCGAGGTGGTCTGCTGCGCATCTCCCTCTCTATCCATCAAGGACAACCGCCTGCACTGCGAAACTGGCCCCGCCGTGTCATGGCCCGATAGCCCCGCCCAATACTACTTCCTCAAGGGCGTCCAAGTCACCGAAGACATCGTGTTCAAGCAGTTCGACTGGCGTGACATTGACGCTCAATCCAATGCCGAGGTTCGCCGCGTCATGCTTGAGTCGTATGGACAGGAGCGGTATATCATGAAATCCGGGCTCAAGCCCGTGCAAAGCGACGACTGGGGCACTCTATACCGCAAGTCTCTGCCCGGCGACGAGGACCTCGTGGTGGTCAAGGTGGTCAATAGCACACCCGAGCCAGACGGGTCCTTCAAGGACTACTTCATCCGCGTTGACCCCAAGGCTTATGGCGGCGTTAGCACGGCGTGGCAGGCAGTTGCATCCACTTGGCGGACCAAAGATGGCAAACTGGCCTTTGCTGATCATCGCGACTACTGTCCCGCATTTGAGTCTTGACATTTGAGGCTTAAACTGGCTACTATACTCCTGATCTATTACCACTCCTCCTACCCCCATCATGAACATCCATCCAAATGCCCTCCCCCTAACCGTCCTCGGCTCCCATGCCCGTCAGGGCGACACGCTTCTGCGTCGCATTGACTCTATTCCGTCCTCCACCTCCCGCCAAATCAAATCGCCCACGCTGGCCCTTGGCGAGAAAACCGGTCATCACCACACCTTTACCGATGGCGGCGCGGTAGCCTTTGCGGATGATGAACAGGCAATCGTGGCGGACGCAATTCGCGTCATCTCCCCCCAAGGCTCCACCCTCACCCACCAAGAGCATTCCCCTATCACGTTTCCGCCGGGTGATTATGAGTCCCTCAGGCAGGTCGAATATACGCCCGAGGAATTGCGTCTCGTGGCGGATTGAGGCTTGACACTCCCGCCCCAACCGCGCTATTATCTCCCTTGTTACCTCGCTAGTCATCTAGCTAACTCAACCCACACCATCCCATGGCCAAATCCAAATCCACCAAGACCACGAAGTCCGCGAAAGCGACCAAGGCCAAGACCGCCAAGGTCGAGGCTGCCGCTCCCGCTGGTAACCAGTGATAGCACTGTGCGGTTCTGCTTGGGTGTGACCTTGTTCACCCGCGCGAATCGCCAGCTTGTCCAACCAACCACTTTGCCCGACTACTGGGTAAGTAGATTGGCATATACCGGGTTCGGGGCGTGATTCCCGTGATTGCTTCCTCGGAAGCCCAACGCCCCAATTTTCTCTCCTGTTTCTGTTCCCGCCTTTTTTTCTCCATGGACCCCATCTCTTCCCGTCCCTCCAAGTTCAAGCTTCCAAGTCTATTCTCTAGCTTCGTCCTTCTCGCCATTCTTGCACAGGTAGCTCTCCTTGCCGGTCTCGGCTACGTCGTAGCCCACTTCGTCGTCAAGTTCTGGTGAGACTCTATCCGTGAGCAACGACCCCCTCCTTCCTCCTCCCGACCTTCCGGCAGATACCCAGCCTCCGCTGTTCGCCTTCAAGGTCTCCATCGGCGACATGACGTGCGTCGCTTTTGCCGAGTCCGCCCCCAAGGCGCGCTGGCTGGCGGTAAAGAGTTACTGGAATGCGGGCTACGGCAACCGGCGCGTCTGGCCTCGGCCCAGCTCCACCCGATACCCAAGCACTGGATAGCTCTCCCCTCCGTTTCCGGGCTCCCCACTGCTACGACGAGTGGTATGCGCTGGGTTATATCCACTGAGGAGGCCAGTTGCCATGTCCACCGAATTCACGCCCGTGCCACCTGACCGCCGCTATCACCCGCGCTCGTTCGGGATGCTGTTCGTGCCGGGCGAGCTGACGGTTGACGCGTTGTTCATTGAGGGCACGCTCTATAGCCAACCCGGCATCGCCCACACCAACTCGTCAGGCCAGTTTACCCGCCTAGGTGATTCTATCTCCAACACCCCGACCGCCGAACCGGTGCCCTACGACTCGTTCGCCGAGCTGATCGTGCTGTTGGGGCTCAGCCAAGACATGGTGACGGTGCTGGATAAGCGGCTGATGGGACGGTTGAACACTTAACTCTACCTCCCCTTATTTTGTGATCGCTCCCCTCGCTACCCCCATCCCCGCCCGCCCCCTCGGCACCACCTTCACCAAGAACGGGTTTCACTACGAGCTGGTGATGCGCGAGGGCAATGTAGCCCTGTTCAAGCAGCGGTTGCGCCCGGGCGCGGGATGTCTGGCTTACGAGGTTATCCGCATCCGGGTAGCCGAAGCCACGACCATCATGGGCAAGGATGTGCCACGGCGGGAGGTGGGGCCGAGCAATTCTGAGTGGGGAACGCACGGATGGACCTACCCGGCGGACGATTTGCCCCGCGCCAAGGCCAAATTCGCGGCACTGGTTGCGGCGGAACAGGCTTGACACGACCGGGGCAACTGTGCTAGGGTTCTGTCTATCGCCACTACTATGCCGACCAAGTCTCCCGCCCCATCTCGCACCGCACTGACCAAGGAGTTATCCGCCCTCCGTGCCGAGAACGATGCCCTGCGCTGTATCGCCCAAGACCTCCATTGGATGGCTCGCCGTTACGCCAATGGACGGCAGAGCTACGTCACCAGCCTCTTCAACGATCACACCCGCACCCTCCTCAAACTGGGCGTCAAGCTCAACCCCACGAACGATGGCACCATCTGGGCGCGCGACGCGGGCGGACGGGCGTATGATGGGTTGACAGATGAGGAGGCGGCGATGGGGCAACGGATCGGGTTCTTCAATATCCCATCCGACTCGGCCTATACCAATCGTCCTCACCCGCCTCTTTTCCCGGACTCCACTTCTAAGATGGACGGAAATCTTAACGGGTCCTCCAGCTAATCCCCTTTTCCCATGACCGATCCTACTCCCACTACCACTCCTGCGACACCCCCGGCAGACGATGTCGCCCGTCTCGCCCAAGCCCGCGCTCAGTTCATCGCACGGTTTGAGGGCACCGGCATTCTGGATGACCCGGGCCATCTAGCCATTCTCGCCGACATTGACGAGACGCAGTCACCCCGCGAGGTTTTTGCCCGCCGTCGCGCCGCCAACCCCAACTACTCGGTCTCTAACCTAATCTCCGACCTCGTCTCCATCATCTGGGACCTGTCGTTCCACATCGAGGCCGAGCAGATTTGGCGCGAGGTGGATGCCAAGACCCCGGAACAGATTGACGCGGATTTGCGCGCGGCGGGGATTGACCCCAAGGCGGCGGCGGAGAAGGCGTGGGCGCAACTCAAGGAGGCGATGGAGACGACTAAGACGGTAACCGAGGCGAGTGGGAAGGTCATCGGGAAGGCACTTACCAGCGTCATGCGGGACGAGACAGGCGGAGAGCCCTCATAATGACCACCTACCTCCCCTACATCGCCCTAGTTCTGCTCCTGTGGTCTCTCATCGGTTTTTGGCGCGCTGTGGCACCCCGGACCGCCCCCAAGTGGTGTCCCGTGTGGGTCTATGGCCCGGTTATCTGGGCTTTCGCGCTGCTTTGGTGGGTTGTTAACCGGGAACGCCGGGATTAGGACTATATGGACGGGTGTATTAGGGGGTAGCAGGGTATATCCTATCCATCTAATCCCCCCATCTCTCTCCACCCCTTCCGCCATGTCCACTCCCGTCTCCGCCCCCACGGCTCCTAAGCACACCTCTTTTGCCTCCTACTCGGTCCTCGCCAACCGCATCGTCATTCAGGACCCCGAGCAGGCTCTGGCCGGGGCCAGCGAAGACGTGCTGCGCGGCCTTATCCAGTGTCTCGCCGATTCCTACTCCTTCGCGGCCTTCGCCCAGAATGCACACTGGAACCTTGACAAGACCCTGAGTTTCAGGTCCTTGCACAAGCAGTTCGGTCATCTGTATGAGGATTCCTTTGTCCGGGTAGACGAGCTGGCCGAACGCCTCCGCCAACTGGGCATGTATGCCCCGGCTGATTTATCGGCCTTCAAAACCATGGCGAATTTCCCCGTGATGATACCGCCATACAGCGCGAACGACTGGATCGCGGGCGTGTTGGACGCACTGGAGCAGGTCAAGACCAATTTGCTCATCTTGCAGGCGGCGTGCACGGCGGCGGGCGATTTGCAGACCCAAGACATGACGATTGGCTATCTCCGGGCCATCGACAAGGACCTGTGGATGTTGCGATCAGAGTTGGAATGAGGCAGAAGGCGCATTTTCGCGCTTGACAGGCGCGCCTCAAATGGGCTAGGGTAGGGGCGATATGAAAGACTCCCTCTCAACCCCCTTGGGCTTTACGGTTTCACCCATGGTCTCTGCTGAGCCAATGGGCTTGGACCGTTTTACTCCAACTCCAGAGCAAGCGCTCCAAGAACTGGAGCCTTCTTTGTCGAACGTCCGAAATCTGCCACGCGATGAATAAGTCACCTACTAAACCAAAAAAGCCGCGCAATCGCGTTGGCAGTGGAGAGTTGGTTCGGCTGTGCGTTGACTGCACCCATTACCTCAAGGGAAAATGTATGCGCGAGATGCGTAGCTTTGAGGATGGCGAGGTTGATTTCGCCGCCGGCTACGGACTGCTCATCCACCAAGCGCGAGGCGATTACTGCGGCCCTCAAGGGCTTTTCTTCAGGCCGAACGCCAGCGATCAGCCACGCCCGACAGGAAAAGGACAATCTCTATGAGCAATCAAAACACAGGAACACTATCAGCGGAAGTCGAAGCCCTAAGCAAGGGCGTTGGCTGTGACGCTTTGTTAGCCGAGGCTTCTTACGTCGCAGAAAATCTGCGCGAATGGGCGCGAGAAGAATTTCAGCCGAAAGGCCACCCTGTAACGCTCACACTGCACAGAGCCGCCACCGTGCTTGAAAATATCGCGCACCGCTTCTTGGCGGAAAAACTGGCCGAGAAAAACTTCGGCTGTCTCGTGACGGCAATTGGAGAGTATCGCGCTGCGCTGGACGACATCGCGGAGCTTTCCGAATATGGCGACGCAAGCAGCCAACGAGACTTCGGCGACATCGCCAGAAAGGCGCTGGAAGTCGGCGCGTCTGTTCAGGCGGCTAACAAATAGACCTGCCATGCCACCCCTGACTAAATCCGTTGGACGCCGCAGGCTCGTTGGTCGCGCTGCTGCATTGGCAGTGGCGGCGGGTTCGGCGGTTCGTCGCGCATGGCGCTGGCTCTACTTTTTCCCGCGCTCGGCGGAAAGAGACCTGCGAGCCAAAACCCTTCGACAACTACGGAATGACGACTTCGGGCGGGCCGTGGCGCGGAACCTGACTGCCTTCTACCCGATTAAGCCGAACCTCGGCAGTCAGCCACGAGGCCAGAACGCGGACAAACTTTCTCCATGAAAACCAAGCAATCGAAAACGAAAAAGCGCACGACGGCAGGACGGACGGCCTCGTTGCGCTGTGATGCCATTGTTAGCCACGAGGCGCGATGCACGCTCCAGCCGGGCACAATAATTACGCTCGCGCACGGACTGCCATTCAAACTCGAAACCGCCGCAACGGTGTCGGGACACCCCAACAACTTCTATGCCGCAGGACTTCTTTCAGAGCCCACGGCAGTCAGTGGCTAACAAAGGAATATGACGACTAGCACCTCATGAGCCTTCCTAATCACATCCCTAAGTCATTGCGTTCCAAGGTTTCCCGCCATTGGAACGCCGCCAAGTTCGCCAAACGGGTGGCTACTTACGGGGCCGATGCCGACACATTGCGCCGCCGGGCTCTTGATGATGCCCGTGGGCAAATTGTCCGTGAAGGCGTGACTTACTCGGCCGACCGGGGCGAAACCCACTGGTCTCTGCGCCGATCTGTCCATGGACGGATTGACCAGTTTGATGCCGTGGTAGACGGGGTTGTGACCCGCACCGGCAGTCTCAGGCGGTTGAGAGAGTTAAAAGGGGCGAGACCGAATTAAAGCTTGACACCGGTAGCATAAACGCACTAGAGTCGGTCTAGCCCTCATCTCAGTCTATGTCGTCCTTTCTAGCCATCCTCCGCTACCTCCTCCTTTCTCCGCCCCTCTCATGGTCCATTCGCGGCCTTCATGCCGACATGGATGAGACCTTCGCCGAAATGACCCGCATGGATAGCTCCATTGCCAACGCACGGGCCAATCGGGCCTTGTTCGGGGCGGTGGACGAGTTGCAGCGTGAACGAGATGAGCTGGAAAGTCGTTACGCCGCCCTGTCGCGCGAGTTGGACGCAAGGGAGGAAAGGTATGAAAAATTGCGCCTCGCCGCAGTTCGCGCGCTGGAGGGCGATGCGCCATGACAACCCGCCTGTTCTTGTCCAGTCTCATTTTCCGCCTCCGTGTCCGCCTGTTCGCGCGGTGGAGATGGTATCCCGATGATTCGGGTCATGGGCGCTATACGCTGGCCCTTGGGCGGAAGGGCGCCCCACTCGTTCGTCTGTATTCTGCCGGTCGGGTGGATTGGTGCATACCGAGCGACCCTGAGTGGCATACCTTGGGTTCGCTCCACTATCTCCGATCTTTCGTGTGCCCGCACTGCGTGGCACGGGCGAAAACGGAAGCCAAAGTCCGGTATCTTTGCCTTTTGCGCTTGACTCCACCCCAGCCTTTCTGCTTAACTCCCCTTCCATGAACACCAACACCCCCAGAACCAGCCAAACGCCGCACACTGACGCAGCAGAGCATGAGCTATTCTACACATGGAACGGTGCCACCATGCGCAAGTGCCGGGACGGCGGATGGGTTGAGGCCGATTTCGCACGAGAACTGGAACGGGAGCTGGCCCAAGTCACTGCCCGCAAGGACTGGCTGGTCGCCCACAGTGCCTATATTGCCCATGCGCGTGACGAGGAAGTCTGCTGGGTGATGATGAGATTGGACGAGGAATCTGATTACGAAGCCGTAGGTAAGCCACACTATACCGCCGACGAGGCCATTGACGCTGTCCTGAATCAGCCATGGGGTGGCCACTGGTCTTTCCTGCCGTCCTGTCGCAAGGCACGGGCGGCTTATCGGGCATTGGTTAAGGAGACATCGTCATGACCCCCGAAGCACAACGGATAGCGATTGCGGAGGCGTGCGGATTGGGTCGTTGGACTTGGATAGACCCAAGGGGTGGCGATCCTTATGAGTGGAAAAGTCCCGAAGGATACAAAATGTGGTCCAAGGGTCCTCCCGACTACCTCTCCGACCTCAACGCTATGCATGAGGCGGAGAAGGTGTTGACGCGGGAACAACGCCATGAGTTCGTTGAACGCCTCAGACATATACTCAATGACCTAAACCGAAGTGACATGCTGTGGAATGGGGCAACAGCGTTTGACTATTGCCACGCCACCGCCGCCCAACGCGCCGAAGCCTTCCTGAGAGCACTAGGCAAATGGGACGATTCCCTATGACCTCTTCCCGCCCCCTCTGCCCGACCTGCAAATCCGACCGGTGGTTGGAGGTCTACCCCTCTATCCAGTTCCCGGACCAGCTCGTGGTCTATTGTCGGCATTGCGAAGAGGGCTGTGTTCCTCCACTATTCCAGTCTTCTTTGGGTCCTTTATTTCCCACCCTTCCCGTGTCTACGTCCCAGCCCTCTCTCACCCAATCCGCGCTGCCCGCAGCCTATCCCGCCGTTTTTGACGGTTCCACCGCGGACCATGCCCGCGACAATAGCCGCCTAGCGCGCCAACTTGCGCGGGTTCGGACTTTGATGAGCGATGGCCAGTGGCGGACGTTGGGCGAACTCAGTGCTCTGACCGGAGACCCCGAGGCCAGCATCAGTGCCCGGTTGCGCGATTTGCGCAAGCCGCGATTTGGTGGGTTGACCGTGGAGCGCAAGTATATCCGGCGCGGGCTGTTTGCTTATCGGGTGGCGGGCGAGACAGGCACGCCCGGGGCACAGGAGGCCAAATGAGCTACTGCCGTTTCAGTCCCGACAATTTCCGGTGCGATGTCTACGTGTATGAGCACGTTGATGGCGGCTATACCACCCATGTCGCGGGCAGTCGGTTCCTCTTCCCGGTTCTCCCGGACCTTAGTCCCATCACTCTGCCCTTCGGAGCCAAGGTTGAGCGCGACCCGTTTCGCATTGTCTATTCCAACCGTCTGGCCGAGTTGGCGGCAAATGCCTACTGGTGGATCATGATCTGGTATGGCAGATTGCGCAGTTGGCTCATCCGCCATACGCCTCGCCGGGATATCCCGGGTCCCCATGGCTGTGCCACCTATAGCGACCCGACCGCTCTAGCCTGCGCCGCGCGGCTGATTGAACTGCGCAATGTCGGGCTTCGTGTGCCCCAATGGGCCATTGACACATTGGTGCTTGAGGCCGCGAACTCGGCATGTGATAACCAATGTCCGACCAACTTACCCAACACGACTACGACCGCCTAGCTGCCGCGCGCGCCAAGCGGGCAAAACGGCTGGCCAAGTGGTTGGCTGTTCACGCCCCCAATGCGCCCGCCCGCCACGCCGAGGACTTGGCCCAGTTGGAGCGCGGGTATGTCCGGGCCTTCGTCAAGGAGCGTGACCCCATGACGGGCCGTGTGGTCCGAGCCGAATGGACTGACACCTTTGTCTTCGCCGGTCCTCCCGTGACCTTCCCGGAGCCAATTGACGATTCCCCGCCATTTGAGGCTTGACTTGGGTGACCCGATTGCCCCATCCTTCCATCCGTGCCTCATCCATCCGCCCAACCCCTCCCGGTCGTCCAATTCTACTCCCTAGTGGCCGAGGCGAACTGGTTGCGCTCGCCCAGTCGTCGCACCGGTCCCTCCCGTCACGAGGCTGAGGAGCACGCGCTAGAACTAGATGCTCAGGCGGCAGCATTGACCGAGGAGCTGTTTTGGGCAGGGTGGACGAAAATAACGCAGAAAAGTGCTTGACGGGCGCGGGGCAAGTGTGCTAGGGTGTATGCAGTCAGGTGAGGGACGCTTCTCTCAGGAACGCTGGTGAGGATCGGATTGATAAACCGGCAGCCTCAGCCTAACCACCCAATTTATCTTTTCCTGCTTGACTAGCACCTAGCAATCATGCTACCTTGGGCTCCATCGTCATCCATGAAAATCCCTCTCCTCCTAGTCCTCGCCACCCTGATTCTCTCCGCCCTATCTACACCCGCACAGACACAGGCATCCAACCAATCTCCCTCTGACGACTACCTTCCCTCCCTGCTGGTCTATGAGGGCAGCCGATTGGTTCCCTATGTAGACAACGGGCGGCAATGGACGGTCGGGATTGGCCACCGCCTGACGGGGGCCGGAATCCGCCCACCCAAGGAGCACTATACCACGGCTGAGGTGACTCAGTTCTACTCCGAGGACTTGGAGTCCACCTTGGCCTTCCTACGCCGCGATGAACCCGATTTTGACCGGCTACCCTTCGGCGTCCGCCTAACCATGGTTCATCTTGTTTGGACCTGCGGGCAAACCGGTTATATTGGGTGGACCAAATTCCGCGCCGCGATTCGCGCCCGGGATTATCGGCTGGCCGCGCGAGAGCTGTTTTGGTCACGCTGGTGGACACAGGTCGGGCCGATGCGGGGGAACTACCTGTATGATGGACTGATGAACGCCGCTGCGCAGAATCGGACCCATTGAACTCATCTCCCTCCCAAGTCTCGCCTACACCCATGAAATGGACCAAACACACTCATCCCGCCGGACCGTATCTCCCCGCTGAACCGGCCTACAAAACACGCAATCCCTTCGCCCGTCTCCGGGAATGCGCGCGCATTTGGCTACGGAACCGTTGGCAAAGGAAACGGGGGAGCCAGTTTCCACCACCACCATTCCGCTATTACTGGCTCGTTTTGTCGGGCCGCATTTGGATTGGGTCATGACTATCTCCGACCTCATCCCCGGCGCAACCTACGCCATCGAATCCGTTGATGACAAGGGGCTTCCATGGAAAGGCCGCGCTGTCTATGTCGGCCCCGAGACCAGTGAGCACTACCCTGAAGGCACGCTTGAGTTCATCTGTGAAGATGGCATGGGCGGCATGTTCCAGATTGAGGAGGTAAAAACCCTCCTCCTGCCTCCTACCATCCACGCCACCTTTCGTGGTTCATCCCCCATCCGTGTCGGCACCTTTGGCGGCTACTCCAACATAGACGACCTCGTCACTGACGACTTCGGCATCCAGCTTTACAGCGACGAACAGGTTGTGTCGGTGTCGGGTCTTCCGGCCCATGTTCTGGCCGCGCTGGTCTGCATCGCCGCCGACCATCTCTGCCTCAACGGCTACCGGTTCAAGGTGCAGGAGACCGGCGAACAGGACCTGCGCCGCCGGTTGGTCGTCGTCTCACCCAAGCCATGACCCCCGCTCAAGAACAGCCCTATGCGCGACTGTGCGAGATGGGCTACGAGTATGATTACACGGAGACCGATGGCTCCATCTTCGTAACCCGGTGGGACCGGTCCGTGGGCGACACGGCACGCAAACTGGACACCGCCGTTATCGGGCGCGATGGGCACTGGTATGGGCTGGCCCCGCTGACCGCGCAGATTCGTGCTTGACAAGGCCGGGGCACCTGTGCTACCTTCATCCCTATCATGAGCACCTCCAAATCCCTTCCCCGCCATCCTATTCAGCCCCTCTGCAAGGACTCTGCTGGAGTTCTCCGCTTTCGTGAGAACGCCATTGTCAGCCACCTTTACGAATACTCCCTTGCGCGTGGCTGCGGCATGAACGAGCTGGCCGACCTGCCGTTCTCCAAGGAGGACCGCCAGCAATTCGCGCAGCTTATCGGCTACAGCCTGAGCGGTTACGGCGAACTGCGCTCCTACGTTGACGACGATGCTTACGGAGCTGCCGAACGCATGGCTCGCAAGGGCGAAGACGAGCGAGACGCCCGCATCCGGCATTTGGAGGCGGAAATCAAGGCTCTGAGGGACGGGTTGCGCGAGCCAGTGGCCCGGTTGTTTGGGGTCCATCCGAGCGATTTGGGTTGACATGGCCTCGTCCTATCTGTTACCTTCATCCCCATCATTCATGAGCACCCCTCCTCTCTTCCTCAAACACCTTTCCGTCGCCCTGTGCCTTCTCTCGGCAGGCGTCAGCCTCGTCACCGCATGGCAAATCCGCTCCTCTCTGCGCGGCTCTACCTATTCCCCCGTCATCGAAACCCGGACCAAGGTAGTTGACGCCAAGGAACCCGTCTATCGCAATCTGGTCGTGGAGGAGTCCATATCTTATGCTGGCGCAACCCATGCGGACAACTATGTCAAGACCATCCGTGGCAACAGCTATGTCGTCTCGGAGAATCTGACAAGTTCCCCCTCTCGGTATGTCCTCTACTCCCCATTCCTCCAAGACCTCAAGGCGGGAACCAAGTTGCGTGGCTGGTTTGTTATCTTGCCTGCTACAGCCACCTTTCACGACAACTCATCATTGGCCTTTGTCGCCCCGCTAGAGTTGGACCCAATTATGCAGGATGCGGTCAAGCCTTAATCTCCAACTACGTCATCTTCCTATGAGCATCCCCGCTTCATCGCCCCTAGTTCAATCAGCCCTCGATGCCGTTGCCGAATCCGACTCGCGCATGAACGGCTACTCGCCCGCCGAGCGCGCCGCGCTGGAGCGCGAAGCTCGTTTGCTGGCTGCTTCACCCGCTCCTTTTGAGCCCACTGCCACCTACCTCGGCTGCTGGGACATGCGCAACGAACCCGAGATTGCCGAGTCGCACCGCCGCATCATCCACATGTTCAACCTCGTTCGCCCGCTGGGTGTTCACCCGGTTGGTTCCACGGTCACGGCGGAGACCTTGCGCGAGCTGGGTGTGGTGGTGCCAGAGGATTTGACGGGGTGGGAGAAGGAGAGGGTGGTATGAGTGCCTTCGACCCCGACGAGCAACGCCGCCTTATCGCCGATGCCCTTGGCGGGACAGACGCCATTCTGCGTGCCCATCGCAACGCCATGATACTGCGCTGGATCAACAACTGGTCGGACGCTTTCCGCGCGAAACGGGTGGCCGAATATGCGGCCAGCCTAGGCAATTGCCCGCTCTGCGAGATTGACGAGTCGTTCACCGGCCCCGACGACCTAGACTGGCTCTGGGTCAACTACTCGGCTGCTATCATGGAATTTGAGTCCGACATGAGATAGGTCCCAAATTCGCCCTTGACATTTCCAACCCGTTTTTCTACCATTATCCTCCCCTCCACTCCCTCCCCATCCAATCCTTTCACCCATGAGCACTTCCACCTCTTCCCTTTCTCTCGACTTCAACGGTCACCCCTATCACCCGGACCTTTCGCCTTATCCATGTGTGGGGGTCCGATACCACGAGAATCTGAAACAAGTTCCCGCTGACAGCTTTGCATTGCCTGAGAACTCTCGCACCCGTATAACCGATCAATTTGGAACACGCCAATGGGTTTCTCCGGCGGCTTCCTTATCTTTTTCTCCGGGTCTTGTTCGCTGGGTTGCCGCTCCCGTACTCCGCCTCATCAAAGACGACCCCGTTCTCTACGCCCGCATGCAGCACTACGCCAAAACAGGCGACGCGGCTGCGGCCCTGTCTATCGGGGCGGAGGTCACAAAGAGCAATGGTGCGGTTGAGGCCTGTGGTAACTATGCCCCCACCCCACCCAACAACCCTCCGAATTTCGTCATTGAGCTGGGCAGTCAAGAAGGCGACACAACCCTGTCCCGGACGGTGCAAAACATGCTGTTTGCCAAGGGGTTTACTTGGGCTGGAGATGAAGGGGCTCCCGTATTTTTCCGGCAAGCCCGTCACATTGTCGTCTGTCGTGTCGAAGTCCCGGGGCATTTCAAACCCATGACCTTGACCAACTGGGACATTCCTTCCCCCCAAGTTTATCCCTCCTATCCCCGCTATTCCGCCGAAACGCAGTTTGGCGAAATAACCCGTATGCTAAGCACGCCGCTTACGCCCGAAATCTGGGGTCGGAAAGCCAAGTATGAGACGGGCGGGGATACCGTTATGTTCGGCGGGGTGAGCCTTTCGGTTGACGCGCTGCGGAACTTTCTCTCCGCCATGGACAAAACGCAACCGGGCAATCAGACCGCGACGTATATTGGTCTGTCATCCGGCGCGACCATATCGCGCGACCAGATCAAAGCGGTGTTGGATTACGTCGAGGCCACGAATCGGGGCTGATGATTTTGGGGTTGACGCGGGTAGGCTGGCTATGCTACCTTGGTTGCTCATCTGCGTCAATTTCATCCGATCCAATCCACACCAATCCCGTCATGATTCACTTCTTCACCCTCCTGTTCTTCATCGGCTGGTGCGTTTATACCTTCTTCGCTGCGCCGTTTACGGGGCCGGATGATTACACGGGGTTGTAACTCTTGGTCATCTCCTCCACTTACCCATGACCTCAACTATAACCCCCGCCAGTGCGCCCGCTATCCCGTCGCCTTACTCCGTCCTCCGCATCCCATTGGATGGCAAGGATTACTCCAACGGGAGTTCTGTCTGGCTAGTGCGTGGGCAGGCGGACACTCCAGTTCAGCAAATCGCGCTGGGCGTTGACGAGTCCGACAACCTGCGTATTGCCTCCGCCATCGCCGAGTCAATCAACTGGGGCCAATATCGGGCTCTGCGCGATCAAGTCGAACTGATTACGTCCGCCGCCATCCGGCGCGACTCGGACAACACGCTGTTTACCGGGTCGCGCCACCCCGACTGTATCCGTGAGGTTATCCGGTTAACCAACGCCAAACGGGTAGGGGCCGGGTTCACGCAGGGATTCCTGACCAACCGCAACCGGTTTGTTGACCGGGTGGAGGGACTGGCTCTCGCCCGCGCGAATGGACAGTTGCTCCCCGGGCACGAGGGGGATACGGAGCTGTTCTCCGAGTCGCTTTGGTAGGACGGCGATTTTAGGGCTTGACTTCACCTGTGCTACTCTGCTAACCTCTGTTTTACCATGAGCACATCCACCAAAAGCCCTTTCGCCTCCCCACTCACCCACTACCACTTTGCTGACCCACAGAACATCCGGCGCACCGAGTTGTCCGGCGTATGTCGCCGAGCCATTAAACGCAAGGAGGGTTACTTGGGCAAGACGTGCCGCCGCCTTTGGGTCGCGAACAA